>Ga0299907_10002872_pt1 | contig 10842 bp, 8 predicted proteins | sample RVTome_16_FD_198680 | JGI IMG/M metagenome (GOLD analysis project Ga0299907, IMG submission 198680) | Soil microbial communities from uranium-contaminated site in the Upper Colorado River Basin, Wyoming, United States - RVT152D67 (version 2) ... | reverse complement strand
GCTCGCGATGGCCGCAGGCGTCAGCCTGGCCGACATCCGCCACCTGGCGACCGTGCTCGGCGACAACTGGGACCTCGTCGCCGACAAGCAGCGGCTGCCATGGGACCGCGTCGAGCCGGACGAGTGCAACGTCTCGGAGATCATCACGCGCAGCCACCGGCTGCTGCAACGTTGCGACGAGTGCGTCGACGGCGACGACAAGCTGCTCACGCACCTGACCGGCGCCATCGCACCGTACGTCGAGCAGCTCGCACAGGCGCCGGACGAGTACGAACGGCTCCAACTGCTGCGGCGCGAACGACCGAACTTCTCGACCCGGTTGGGACGCAGGCCCAACTGGTCGGACAAGGACGTGATCGTCGCCGAGCTGCGCGCCATCGGCCGGCTCAAGCAGCAGATCTCCGACGACGTGGCGTTGCAGAGCGTGCGCCGGATCGCGCTCGAGGTCGCCGACTTCACACTGACGGCGGCGGCCGAGCGGCGTTCCGGCGGGCGGCTGGAGTTCCACGATCTGCTCGTGCTCGCCCGTGAGCTGTTGCGCGACGAGCAGCACGGCGTCGAGGTCCGCCGCGCGTTGCACAAGCGCTACCGGCGGTTGCTGCTCGACGAGTTCCAGGACACCGACCCCATCCAGGTCGACCTCGCGGTGCTGATCGCGTCCGACGACCCCGATGCCGCCGCGCTGCCGTGGTCGCAGGTGGCCGTCGAGCCGGGCCGCTTGTTCTTCGTCGGCGACCCCAAGCAGTCGATCTACCGGTTCCGCCGCGCCGACATCGAGGTGTTCCTCGACGCGCGCGAGACCTTCGGCGCCCCGGTGGTGTCGCTGACGACCAACTTCCGGACGACCCCGCCGGTCATCGACTGGGTCAACCACGTCTTCGGCGAGCTGATCACGTTCGAGCAGGGGTCGCAGCCGGACTACGAGCCGCTCGCTCCCGCGCCGTCCCGCGAGGCGCCGCCGACCGGGCCGCCGGTGATCCTGCTCGGCGGCGAGCACACCGACGACCCCGACGCCGAGCTGCTGCGCGAGCGGGAGGCGGCCGACGTCGCCGACGCGGTACGCGAGGCCGTCGGATGGCAGGTCGCCGAACGTGCGGACCACGGCGGCGACCGGTGGCGGCCCGCGCAGCTCGGTGACATCACCATCCTGCTGCCCGCCCGCACGTCGCTGCCCGCGCTCGAGCGTGCACTGGAGGACCGCGACATCCCGTACCGGGCCGAGACCAGCTCGCTGGTCTACGCGACGCGCGAGGTGCGCGAGCTGCTGGCCACCGTGCGCGTGCTCGCCGACCCCACCGATCAGCTGGCGCTGGTCACTTCCCTGCGCTCACCGCTGTTCGGCTGCGGCGACGACGACCTGGTGACCTACAAGCTGGCCCACGGCGGCTACTGGAGCTTCCGTGCGTCTCTGCCCGAGTCCGTTCCGCCGGGCCATCCGGTCGCCGAGGCGCTGTCGTACCTGCACGACCTGTACGAGCAGCTCGCATGGCTCGCGCCGTCGGAGGTCCTCGACCGCATCGTGCGCGACCGGCGGCTGTTCGAGCTCGGCTACGCCCACGGCCGGCCGCGCGATCTGTGGCGGCGGCTGCGGTTCGTGATCGACCAGGCGCGCGCGTGGAGCGCCGCCGAGGGTGGCACGCTGCGGCAGTACGTCGAGTGGGCACGCATGCAGGCCTCGGAGAGCGCGCGGGTCGCCGAGACGATCCTGCCCGAGACCGACGACGACTCGGTGCGGATCATGACCATCCACGCCTCGAAGGGTCTGGAGTTTCCCATCGTCGTCCTGTCGGGCATGACGACGGCGTCGCGGGGGCCGCGCACGCGGGTCCAGGTCGCGTTCCCCCCGGGTGAAGCCCTGGGGCTGCGCATCGGCAGGTCGCTTGTGACACCGGAGTTCGAGCAGTTCCAGCCCATCGACGAGCAGATGGACCACCACGAGCGGCTCCGCCTGCTCTATGTGGCGTGCACGCGCGCGAAGGACCACCTCGTGGTGTCGCTGCATCGCAAGCAACGCAGCAACCCACCCAGCGAGGAGCGCAAGCACACCAACGCCGAACTGCTCGCGCGCGCCAGCGCCGGCGCGCCGCATCAGGAGCGGTTGGACGTGACCGGGCGCGCGCTCGCGCCCGGCGCGCCACCGTCACCGCCGGCCCCCCTCCTGCCGTTCGCCGAGTGGGAGGCCGAGCGTGCGCGGGCGCTGACGACCAGCGCGCGCCGCCGCAGCGTGGGTGCCACCGACGTGGCCAGGCTGACCGAGTCCGACCTCGACGAGGAGACCGCTGCAGGCATCGACAAGGGCGCCCGCGACCTGGACCTCGCGCCGTGGCAGAAGGGCCGCTACGGCACGGCGATCGGTCGCGCGGTGCACGCCGTCCTGCAGACCATCGATCTTGCGACGGGTGCGGACCTGGAGGCAGCGGCGGCGGCGCAGGCCGCGGCGGAGGGTGTCATCGGCCGCGAGGACACCATCGCCGAGCTCGCCCGCGCCGCGCTGCGGGCACCGTCGGTGCGGGAGTCGTTGCGGTACCGGCGGTGGCGCGAGACGTTCGTCGCCACCACGCTCGGCGACCGTACGCTGGAGGGCTACATCGACCTGCTCTACCGCACCGACGCCGGCCTGGTGGTCGTGGACTACAAGACCGCGTCGTCGGTGGCGGACCTGGACGCACGGCTGGCGCGCTACCGCACCCAGGGCGGGGCATACGCGCTGGCGGTCGAAGCCGCTGCGGGTGAGCCGGTGGTACGGGTCGTGTTCGTGTTCCTGACGCCATCGGGTGCCGTGGAGCGCGAGCTCGACGACCTCGACGTCTGCAAGGACGCGGTGCGGGCCGCGGTCGCGCGGTGAACCTCAGGTACAGGAGTCCATGACCACCACACGCGGACGCAGCTCCCGGTCACGCAGGCGCAGACGCCGGCGGATGCGCGTGCAGACACGCCGGCGCGTCGAGCAGGTGGTGGGGGCGTTGGCGGCGGTCGTCGCGGGCGCCGTCGCGCTGAGCGTGCTGGCGGGTGTGCTGTCGGATGGCAGCTGGCCATGGGTCGTGGCGACCTACCTGCGCTGGCCGCAGGTGCTGCTGATCACGGCGGCGACCGGCGTGCTGATCACCACGCGCTGGTGGCGTTCGGCGGTGGCGACCGCGGTCGTCGCCGCCGGGTTGATCATCAGCGTGGCAGCCCCACTGGCGGCGATGACGACCGAGCCGGCGCCTGACGGTCAGACGTTGCGGATCGTGGTGTTCAACACCGGGCCCGGCGACGGCAACTTCGACGCCGTCGCCGAGGCCGTCGCCGACGCGCAGCCCGACGTCGCCGTCATGCTGGAGAGCGAGGACATCGCGGACCGCCTCGATGATCGCCTCGATGGCCTGACGCGCCTGCCGACGTCGATCGATTCGCCGGTGACCTCACCGCCGGTCGTGCTCGCCCGTCGCGACTGGCCGGTGACCATTGAGCGCGTCGGCGATGACCGCGCGGTCTCGATCGTCACCGTCGAGATCGACGGGCGGCCGGTCGACATCGTGGCGGCCCATCCGTTGCCGCCGGTGACGCGCGAGTGGACACGCAGCCACCAGCGTTCGGTCCGCATGCTGACCGAGACCATCCTTCCGCGCGAGCATCCCTACGTGCTGGCGTGCGACTGCAACTCGTCGCCGTGGACGCCATCGATGCAACAGCTGCTCGACGTCGGGTTGCGCGCGCCGACCGTCGCCCCCACCTTCGGCGCACCCGTGATCGGCGTGCCGGTCGACCACATCCTGCTGAGCCGGGAGCTCATCGCGGTCGCACGCGACCTGGGACCGTTCGCCGGCTCGGACCACCGCCTGATCGTCACCGAGATCGCGTTCAGGCGGTGATCGTCTCCGCGTGCACCGCCGCGCTACCGGCGGTGGTCCTTGCGCCCCTTCATCGCCTTCTTCCCGTCGAAGCGTGCCCGGGACCACTCGGCCCAGTTCACACCTGCGAAGAAACCGATGAGGGCGCCAACGCCGAGGATCACCAGTTCGCTCTCCATGAGTGACAACGCTCTCACGGGGCGCTGAAGCGAGCAATGGTCACATGTAGCCGTTGAACAGGACCGCGTGCGCGTGCTAACACGCGGGCGCGTGCGTCACTGGATGAGATCCGCGAAGACCACCAGGTTGTCCCGGTAGCTGCCCGCCTCCTGGTCGAACTCACCGGTGCACGTCACCAGTCGCAGGGTCGGATGGGGTGTGGGCGAGTACACCTCGCCGGTGGGGAAGCGGGCCTTGCGGTACCGCTCCGAGCGGCGGACGGTGAACCGCGCGGTCGACCCGTCCTCGCGCACGACGTGGATCTCGTCGCCCTTGTCGAGCTCGTCAAGGCGGAAGAACACCGCCGGTCCGGTGGTCGAGTCGACGTGGCCGAGGATCACCGCTGGCCCGCGCTGGCCCGGCCTGGCGCCACGGCGGTACCAGCCGGCCGTCTCCCACTGCGGTGGCGGCTCGATGGCGCCGTCGTCGGCGAGGTCCAGCAGGTCCAGGTCGCTGGCGACCTCGATCGACGGGATCTCGATGCGCGTCGGCCTCGGTGTCGAGCTCGGCTTGGTCTGTGGACGGAAGTCGCGTACGGAGTCGGGGACCTCGTCGGCGACCGGGCTGCGGTCACGGGCGTAGTCGTCGAAGTACCTGACCAGCGAACCGTGCGCGCGGTCGGCGACATCGGTCACCGGCGCGCAGCCACCGAGCGCGAGCAGCAGCAGCGCCGCGACCAGATGGACCGTCCGACCGCCCACGCGGCTCACGGCGTGCTCGCAGTCCCACCGCCGCCCGTGTCGGCACCGCCCTGCGGCATGCGCGTGCGCACGATGGTCATGAAGCCGCTGGCCAGCGTCTTGGCCAGGCCGGCGGCCCGGTGGTGAGCGGTCGATGCGGTGTCATGCGCCGACGCGTAGTCGCCGCGGGCGTAGGCGTCGATCTGGTCGAGCTGCAGGAGCTGCTGGGAGCGCAGCGCCTCGGTGACGGCGATCGCGTTGATCTCGTGATCGGTCGCCTTCTCGAGCTGCCGTCCGATCCGCTCGGACGTGGCCCGCAGGCCGTCGCGCAGTTCCCTGCGCGTGGCGGCGTCCTGGTCGGCGACCGCGATGGCGTAGCGCAGGAGCTGGTCGACGTGCTCGGACCACAGCTTGATCGGCTTGCGCGCACGCTTGCCGCCCAGGGCGCTGGCCATGATGTCGGACAGCTCACGGGTGTTGCCGTCCAGCGCGCCCGCCGCCGCGCTGAAGTCGTCGCTGCCGGTGACGCCCGCACGCAGGGTGTCGGTCGACAGCTCGACGTGCTCACCCAGCACGCGGGCCAGCTCGGCGCGCAGCTCCTCCTTGGCTGAGACGTCCACCGCGTGGGGATCGTGGCCGGTGGCGCCCGCGGCCAGCGTCGCGGCGAACGCCGCCGAGTGCCCGTAGGCCTCGTGGGCGAGCTCGTACGCCTGGTCGTAGTCTTCGCCGGCGTAGGCGTCGAGCTGGTAGAGCAGCAGATCGCCGCGCATCTCGAGGCTCGTCGCGGCGACGTCCTCCTCGATGCTGCCGTCGGTGATCTCCGACAGCAGTGTGGCCTGCTCGGCAGCCGACGCGGTGAGCTGTTCGCGCGCCTGCTCGCGGGCGGCATCGTCGTCGTCGCGCAGTGCGGTGGCGTAGGCGAACAGACCCTGCGTGTACTCGGCCCACCCGTCGGCGAACGCCGACGCGTCCTCGGCCGGCAGCGCCCGTGCCAGGGCGAGCTCGACGTCGTCCGCGCTGCGCACCAGCACCGCATTGGCCGCGTCGACGAAGGCCGGGTCGTCCGCGATCGTCGAGCGCATGAACCGGATCGCCAGCATCGTGTCGTGGGCCACCAGCTCCTGCAGCTTGAACCGCAGCTCCCGCCTGCCCAGCGGCCCGGACTGCTCCTGATCGGTCGCGCTCGTGGTGATGACCGACCCGATGCTGGGCGGCGAGGAGAAGAGCCGGTCGAGTGCGAGTGGTTCACCGCGCAAGACCTGCACGAGCACGGCGAGCGCGATGATCACGGCGACGACACGCAGCCCCACGAGCAACCTCGCGAGGATGCGTGCCGTGCCGCTTGTTCTCATCTGCCACCTCAGGGTCGCCGAGCCCGTGGTGTGCACGCTATCGACAGCGGCCGTCGCCAGGATCCTCGACATTGGGTAATTCGGCGCGCTGACCGGCAATTCTTCGGCGTTTTGGCTATCCGGCCACCTGCCGGCCGGGTGTGTTCACGGCCGGCGATGGATCGCGCCGTAGAGCTCCGGGCGCTGCCACTGCCCACTGAGCACGCCCGGCTTGGCGGCGAACTCCTTGGACGCCTCTCCGTCGTCGCGGGCGTCGCGCATCCACCGGATGCGCCCGAGGTCCACGTCGATGAGCGAGGTGCCCGCCGCGGTGCTCTCCAGCAGGATCTCCTCGGGGCCCGCCACCATCGCCAGGCCACGCTCGTCGAGGCTGAACAGGTTCTGGCTGGTGACCACCAGCGCGAGGTTCTCGATGGCCCGCGCCCAGATGAGCGTGCGCCATGTCGCCCACGCGCGGCGCTTGTCGACGCCCGCCGGCAGGAAGATGATCTCGGCTCCCCGCAGCGCCAGCGCCCGCGCCACCTCGGGCATGTAGACCTCGCTGCACATGGCCAGGCCGACCACGCCATGGACGGTCTCGAAGACCGGGAACTCGTCACCAGCCGTGTACTGGAACTCCCAGGACGGGCCGCCGGTGTAGATCCACGGCCCGTTGGGGTGGGTACGGCGGTAGGCCACGGGCGGGCGGCCGTCCGGATAGGCCATGCACGTAAGGTTGTAGGCGGTGGCGTCGGCATCGCTGATCGGCTCCAACGTGCCGAAGACCACATGGACGCCGTGGCGTTGCGCGGCATCGGCCATCGCCGGGGTCGGGTCGAACGTCGCGGGCATGCGCCACGGCCCCGGATACGTCTCGGGCAGCGCGACGAAGTCCGCGCCGTCGCGCGCGGCCTGCGCGATGTGGTCGACCGCGTCGGCCACGTTGGCCTGCGCGTCCGCGGGTGGGTGGGACAGCGGTTGGACGATGGCGATGCGGAAGCTCACGATGTGCTCCTCTCGCGTGCGGTTTGCAGTGCCCGCCAGACGCGCTGGGGCGTCAGCGGCATGTCGAGCGTGGTCACGCCGTAGGGCGCCAGCGCGTCCAGTGCGGCGTTGACGATGGCCGGCGGCGCACCGATGCAGCCCGCCTCGCCGGTGCCCTTGGCACCCAGGGGGTTGGACGGCGCCGGCGACACCAGGCGCCCGGTCACGAAGTCCGGTGCGTCCGGCGCGGTCGGTGCCAGGTACTCGGCGAGCGACGTCGTCAGTGGCTGCCCGCCGTCGTCGTACTCGACGGCCTCGTACAGCGCCTGGCCGATGCCCTGGAGCAGCGATCCGTGCACCTGGCCCTCGACGATCTGCGGGTTGATGATGTTGCCGCAGTCGTCGACCGCGACCATCGTCCGCAGGGTGACCTCCCCGGTGTCCAGATCGACCCCGACGACGGCGACATGGACGCCGTAGGGGAACGTCTGAGCGTGCGGGGACCACGTCTCCTGGGCGTCCAGCGACACGCCGTGCGCGGCGGCGAGCGCGACCACTTCCCCGGGTGGCACGGTGTGGCCGGGTTCACCGACGACCCCGAATGCGCCACCGGAGACGCGGATGTCGCCGGGGTCCGCCTCGAACATCTCGGCGACCAGTTCCCGCGCGCGGTCGCGCACCACCGTGCCGACACGGCGCACGGCTGAGCCGGCGATCTGCGCGGACCGGCTGGCGAAGGTGCCGGTGCCCTCGAGCACCTCGTCGGTGTCGCCGGTGATCACGGTCACCTGGTCGGGGTCGAGGTCGAACACCTCGCCGAGGATCTGGCTCCACACCGTCTCGTGGCCCTGGCCGCTGGCGCTGGTGCCGACGCGTACGGTCAGGCCCTGCCCCGTGAGCTCGACCCGGACGTGCTCCGACGAATCGGGGGCGCCGCCGGCCCGTTCGACGAACGCGCCGATGCCCAGCCCGATCGGGTTGCGGCCCTCCTCCAGCCGCCGGCGCTGCTCGTCGCGGACTGCCGCCGCGTCGGCGAGATCGAGCGCCATGTCCAGTGCCCGCGCGTAGTCGCCGCTGTCGTACAGCGCACCCGTGGCGGTGCGGTGGGGCATGGCGTCCGCGCTGATGAAGTTGCGCCGGCGCACCTCGGCGGGGTCGATGCCCGCGGCGCGGGCGAACGCATCGACCGCCCGCTCGATGGCGTAGGCCGCTTCGGGGCGTCCGGCCCCGCGGTACGACCCGGTGGGTGCGCGGTTGGTCACCGCGACCGTGGTCGACAGGTGCAGGTCGGCGATGTCGTAGGGGCCCGTGGCCATGTACGCGGTGAACCCGGGGATCTGTGAGCCGTTGTGCGGGTAGGCGCCGACGTCCGCGGTGATGTCGACACGCGCGCGGTGGATGCGTCCGCCCGCATCGCCCGCGAGCTCCACGCGGTGCCGCTGCGCGCGCCCGTGCGTGCCGCCGATGAACTGCTCGTAGCGCGTGGCCACCCACATGACCGGGCGTCCCAGGCGCAGGGCCGCCGCTGCGACCACGAGGTACTCGGGGAACAGCATGCCCTTCTGCCCGAACGCGCCGCCCACGTCTGGGACGATCACTCGGATGCGCTGCTCGGGCACGTCGAGCAACGTCGCGAGCTGCCGGCGCAGCCGGTGTGGCGCCTGGTGCCCGCACCAGACGGTTAGCCGGCCGTCGGGCCCGGTCCTGGCCTTGATGCTCAGCGGCTCGACCGGCACCGGCGCGATGCGCTGGTTGTCGACGGTCACGGTCGTCCGCACCGGCCACTCGTCGCCGGTGCCGCGGGATGCCTCGGACACGGTGGTGCGGATGACGGCGTTGGTGCCGGCCTGGGGGAACAGCAGGACCTCGTCGGTCAGTGCCATCTCGCTGTCGGTGACCACGGGTTCCGGATCGACCCATGCGGTGACCAGCTCGGTCGCGTCGACCGCGCGGGCGCGGTCCTCGGCGACGATCACTGCCACCGGTTCACCCGCATAGCGGACGCGGTCGCGCGCCAGCGGCGGGCGCGACATCGCCGGCGCGGGGGGCCCGGTGCCCGTCTGGCCCGGGATGTCGCGCAGGTCGAGGTCGGCGGCGGCCCACGCGGCGACCACGCCGGGGGCGTCCCGCGCCGCACCCGTGTCGACCGGCTCGAGGCGGCCATGCGCCTGCATCGATCGCACGAACGCGCAGTGCAGCAGGCCCGGTTCGTTCAGATCGGCGAGGAACTTGGCCTGACCGGTCACAAGCCGCGCATCCTCGCGGCGGAGGTGGACGCGACCGACCCCCCACGGGCGTTCGTCCGGGAGCGGGTCCGTCATGTCTCAGACCCCGAGGTGCTCACGCTTGACGGCGGCGGCCGCGTCGAGGCGGTCAGGGGTGCCGTGCCAGGCGATGCGGCCGCCCTCGCCCAGCACGTACAGCCGATCGGCCAGCCTCAGCGCGAGCCCGAGGTTCTGTTCGACGAGCAGGATGGCCAGCCCCTGCGTCTTGAGCTCCAGAAGGTGCTCACGGATCACCTTCAGCACGACCGGTGCGAGCCCTTCGGACGGCTCGTCCATCAGCAGCAGGCGCGGGTTGGTCATCAGCGCGCGGCCGATGGCGAGCATCTGCTGCTCGCCGCCCGACAGGTTCCGGCCGCGGGACGCCTGGCGTTCACGCAGCCGCGGGAAGAAGTCGTAGATGCGCTCGAGCGTCCAGTCGTGCCCGTCGCGGCCCGCACGTGCCGCGACCGTGAGGTTTTCCTCCACCGTGAGGCTGCCGAAGATGTGGCGCCCCTGTGGCACCAGCCCGATGCCGCGCTGCGCGATGTGGTGCGAGCGCAGGTTCGTGACGTCCTCGCCGGCCAGGGTCATGGTGCCGCTGGTCTGCGCCGGCGGTGTCAGACCGGCGATGCAACGGATGAGGGTCGTCTTGCCCATGCCGTTGCGGCCGAGGATGCCCACGACCTCGCCCTCGTCGACGGTGAGGTCGATGCCCCGCAGGATCGTCGCCGTGGCGTACGCGGCGTGGATGTCGGTGCAGGTCAGCATCAGTCGCTACGCAGGTACACGGCTTGCACCTCTTCATTCTCGCGGATCTCGTCGGGTGGCCCCTCCGCGATCTGGTGCCCGTTGTCGAGCACCGTCACCCAGTCGACCAGCCGCAGCGCCAGATCCATGTCGTGTTCGATGAGGACGAGCGACAGGTCATCGGGCAGTCCCAGGATCAGGTCGCGCATGAGCACCCGCTCCGAGGCGGACAGGCCCGCCGCCGGCTCGTCGAGCAACAGCACGCGGGGGTCGCCCGCCAGCCCCATCGCAAGCTCGAGCTGTCGCTGCTCGCCGTGCGACAGCTCGCTGACGATGCGGTGCCGGCGGTTGGTCAGGTCGACCTGCTCCAGCGCGCGGTCGACCCGTTCGCCCAGCTCACCGGTCAGGCGCACGGGCCACCAGGACCAGAAGCGCCGGCTGCTCAGCCCGTGCGCCGCGACCGTGACGTTCTCCTCCACCGACAGTGCGGGGAACAGGTTCGTGACCTGGTAGGTCCTGCCGATGCCCAGGTGCGCGCGGCGGTTCGGCGGCTTGCGGGTGATGTCGCGCCCGAACAGCTCGACCGTGCCGCTGTTGGGCAGCACCTCACCCGACACCGTCCGGAACAGCGTGGTCTTGCCGGCGCCGTTGGGCCCGATGACCGCGCGGCGCTCGCCGGCACGCACGGTCATCGAGACCTTGTCGACGGCGAGCACCCCGCCGAACCGCACGGTCACGCTGTCCAGCGTGAGCGCCGTGTCATTGGTCAAGGCTCACCCACCAG
>Ga0299907_10002870_pt1 | contig 10844 bp, 8 predicted proteins | sample RVTome_16_FD_198680 | JGI IMG/M metagenome (GOLD analysis project Ga0299907, IMG submission 198680) | Soil microbial communities from uranium-contaminated site in the Upper Colorado River Basin, Wyoming, United States - RVT152D67 (version 2) ... | reverse complement strand
AACGTTACGCGCGCGATGTCCTCGGCATGGTGGATGCGAAAGCGACCGGTGCGAACTACATCGTTGCCGACGTTCACGTTCGGGATCCGCTCAAGCCTCCGGGACGCAGGCAATCCGGGGTATCTGCGGTCGGTCAGGCAGCGGGTAGCCTCATGAGCGATCGGCTGGATCCATGAGCGGGTCCGCACGCGGCCGCGGGCGGAGGCCGGCGGGCGCAGCGAGGCGTTCTGGGGCGGGCCATCTTCGGCCGGCCCCTTCTGTCAGACGGGTACCCGCGCGAAGATCCGGAGTTCGAAAGGACTCTTCCCGTTCGCCGCGAAGGCTCGTTGCCGTATTTGTACTTCTCGCGCTGGCTTTTGGCGGGATAGGGGCGCGGCTCGTCATGCTGCAGGTCATTCAGTACCCGGAGTTCTCTCGTCTGGCTGCAGCACAGCGAGAGAGAGACTTTGTATTTCCACCGCACCGCGGCGCCATCTTCGACCGCAATGGGGAATCTCTCGGGATATCGGTGGAATTGCAGACCGTTTTCACGGACCCATCTCAGGTGGAGAACGCGTACGAGGCGGCGGCCAAATTGGCCCCCGTGCTGCGGATCCCCCGGCGTGAGCTCGAAGAGAAGCTAACGGCGCCAAACCAGTTCCAGTACCTGGTCCGGCAGGTGAGCCCCCGCAAGGCCGAGCAGGTCGAGGCCCTCGAGTTGCCGGGTATCTACGTCAAACCCGAGCCCAAACGCATGTACCCGGGCGGCAGGCTGGCCTCGCAACTCATCGGATTCGTGAACATCGACGGGGACGCGCTGGAGGGTATCGAGCTTCAGTACGATCACATTCTGCGCGGACGTCCCGGGCGAATGACTCTCGAACAGGATCCTCACGGGCGGCCGCTCCCTCAAGCCGACTTTGTCTACCGGCCGGCACGGCCGGGGGAATCCCTCTATCTCACGATCGACAAGGAACTGCAGTCCATCACGGAGAACGCGCTGCGCCAAGCGATGATCACCTACCGCGCTGAGGCGGCAAGCGCGATCATCATGCGCCCGCGCTCGGGCGAGATCCTTGCGGTTGCGAACATGCCCGACTTCGAGCCGAGCAAGTTCTCGAATTCCACGCCACGCGAGCGGCGAAACAGTGCGATTGTCGACAACTACGAGCCGGGCTCAGCCTTCAAGTTGGTGACCGCGGCGGCCGTACTGGAAGAGGGCATATTCAAACCGCGCTCATCCTTTTCGGTTCCGGACGAGATCCAGGTTGCCGACCGCGTCATTCATGACTCGCACAGTCATGCCATCGAAGAAATGACCCTGGCGGAGATCATCAAGGATTCGTCGAACGTCGGCACGGTGAAGCTTGCCCTGGAACTCGGCGCGGACAAGCTCGACGAGTGGATCCGCCGGTTTGGGTTCGGGTCGAAGACCGGCCTCGACTTCCCCGGTGAGGCCGGCGGCATCGTTCTCGATCGAGAGGATTGGTGGGGTTCAAGCATCGGAACGGTCCCACTGGGACAGGGGATAGCGGTCTCTCCGCTGCAGATGATCAGCGCCTATTCCGCCCTTGCAAACCGAGGCATCGCGGTGGAGCCCAAAATCGTCCATTCGGTTATGGAATCGGACGGCGACCGACAGCCTTCTCCCCACGCTGCTCGGAACCGCATCGTGTCGGGGAAAACAGCGCGACGCATGGTGAAGATCCTGACCGACGCCGTGAGCGAAGGCACTGGTCTAAGGGCGCAGATCCCCGGTTACACAGTGGCCGGTAAGACGGGGACGGCCCAGAAGCCTCTGCCGACAGGCGGTTACGGAAAGTCCTACATAGGGTCGTTCGCCGGGTTCGTGCCGGCCAAGAAACCAGAGATCGCGATCATCGTTACCCTCGACGAGCCAAGTCCGATCTGGGGTGGGAGCAGTGCAGCACCGACGTTTAGTGCCATAGGAGCGGCTGCCCTTCGTTACCTCGGAGTTGCGCCGAACTCCAATGCAGAGCGAGCCGCAGCAGAGATCGAACAGGACGCCGCCGAGCAGCCCCAGACTTATGACTAGGGCGCCGCACGCTGCCGAGCCGAGCACTAGCATCCCTCACATGCAAGCGCCCGCTCCCCGAATGCTCGGTGACTTGGCCGCTGCGGCAGGCGACGTCCTCATACGGATCGACGGCGACCGCGCGCTGAGGATCTCCGGCCTATCGTTTGACTCGCGGCGCGTTTTGCGCGGCGACCTGTTCTTCTGCGTGCCGGGGGCCGTCACGGATGGACATCTCTTCGCCGAGGCGGCCGCCGCGGCCGGTGCTGCCGCGCTATGTGTCGAGCGATCGACCGAAAGCGGTCTTCCGGAGATCGTCGTCACCGATGTTCGCCGCGCCATGGCCCGGATCGGCGCCGAGTGGTTCGGTCATCCAGCGGACCACATTCTGTCGCTTGCGGTGACGGGAACGAACGGCAAGACCACAACCGCGTTCCTGATCGAGTCGGTCCTGCGCGCCGCCGGTCGGGCACCGGGCCTGATCGGCACGATCGAGACCCGTTTCCCCGGAGGAATGTCCCGGCCGGGTGTGCGCACCACCCCAGAATCGCTCGATCTCCAGGCGCTGCTGGCCGAACTCCGACACGCGGGAGGGGATGCAGTGGCAATGGAGGTGACGTCGCATGCACTTGCTTTGCACCGAGTAGAGGGTATGAGGTTCCAAGTTGCCGCTTTCACGAACCTATCGCAGGACCACCTGGACTTCCACGAGTCCATGGAGGACTACGGGAACGCGAAGAGGTCGCTCTTCACCAGGGAAAGAGCCGTGCGGGGGACCGTGAACGTCGACGATGCCTTCGGGCGCGAGATCCTCCGCACCGCCGTCATTCCCTGCCTGTCCTTCGGACTTTCGTCCGAGGCCGATGTGCGCGCGACCGACGTGCGCCTCGGTCCACACGGGAGCACCTTCTCCGTACAGACGCCGAACGGTGCCGTGGCCATCTCCACACCGCTGGTCGGAGCCTTCAACGTCTCCAACTGCCTTGCCACGATCGCAACGGCGGTAGCTGCGGGACTCGATCTCGATGCTGCCGAGCGCGGCATCAACACGCTGTCATCCGTGCCGGGTCGATTCGAGCCGGTAAGAGTGGGACAGCCGTTCACCGTCGTCGTCGACTATGCACACACGCCCGACTCGCTCGAAAACGTGTTGCGATCGGCGCGCGATCTCGCCTCGGCGCGCCGCGGCCGGGTCGTCGTCGTGTTCGGGTGCGGAGGTGACCGGGACCGGAGTAAGAGGCCGTTGATGGGCGAGGCGGCGGCGCGCCTCGCCGACTACGTTGTGGTCACGTCCGACAACCCTCGTAGCGAGGATCCCCGATCCATCATCGACGACATCCTCGAGGGCGTTCGGCGCGAAAAGAGTGCTGGAGTCGACGCCGTCGAAAGCGATCGCCGGGCTGCGATCGAACTCGCTTTGAGGGAGGCAGAGGCAGACGACGTCGTGGTGGTTGCCGGAAAGGGCCACGAGACCGGCCAGCAATTCGCAGATCACACCATCCCGTTCGACGACCGGATTGTGGTGCGCGAGGTCCTCGGCGGAATGGGTTGGAGCGCTTCGTGATCAGCATTCTCATCGCACTCGTAGTTGGACTCTCGGTGACCTTGTTCGGCACACCGCTCGCGATAAGGATTTTTCGCCGGAGGGGCTGGGGGCAGCTGATCCGTGAGGAGGGGCCGAAGGCCCACTACGAGAAGCGCGGGACTCCGACGATGGGTGGCCTCGTTATCCTGGTGGGTGCACTGCTCGGCTACCTCCTCGGCCACATCGGACGTGAGGGCCCGCTTCCGTTCAGAGACAGCGGAGTACTTGCCGTGCTCACCATGATTGCACTGGGCATGCTGGGATTCATCGATGACTTCATAAAGATCCGCAAGGCGCGCAACCTCGGTCTGCAGGCGCGCACCAAGTTCCTTGGTCAGACCGCGATTGCCCTCGTCTTTGCATTTTTTGCCGTCAGCATCGTGGATGTCGGAACGGACCTCTCGTACTTCAGGTCGACGGCTCTGGATCTCGGAGTCGTCTTCTTCCTCTGGGCATTCATCATGATCGCCGCGGCGTCCAATGCGGTGAACCTAACCGACGGATTGGACGGGCTGGCGGTGGGTTCTGCAGTACAGGTCTTCGGTGCATTCATTGTGATCGCGTTCTGGATATTCCGTAACCCCACCTTCTACGACCTCCGAGCGACGGGGTCGGATCCGTTCGAGTTGGCGATCGTGGCTTCGGCGCTGACCGGCGCTTGCGCGGGTTTCTTGTGGTGGAACACCGCTCCGGCAAAGATATTCATGGGTGACACGGGATCGCTGATGCTCGGGGGGATGATGGCAGTCATCGCCATCCTTTTGAATACCCAATTGCTGTTGTTCACCATGGGCGGGCTGTATGTAGTCGAGGCGATGTCGGTGATCATTCAGGTCGGCGTCTTCAAGCGGACGGGCCGCCGGCCGTTCTTGATGGCTCCCATCCATCATCACTTCGAGCTTTCGGGGTGGCCGGAATTCACGGTCATCGTTCGCTTCTGGGTGCTGTCGGGTCTTTCGGTAGCGTTCGGGCTGGGACTCTTCTATGCCGACTTCCTCGGCAAAGGGGGTCTTCCGTGAGCGAGTTCTCAAACCGGCGCGTGATCGTGGTCGGTCTCGGCATCAGCGGATTCGCAGCTGCTCGTGCGCTGCTTGCTCTCGGCGCGCACGTGAGAGTTACGGAATCGTCCAGCGGATCCGGCATCGATGAACGGGCGGCGGCACTGAGCGACGAAGGAGCGGATGTCGAGACCGGCGGCCATGACCTGACCAGGCTCGATGCCGACGTGGCCGTTGTGAGCCCGGGGATCCCGCCTCATTCACACGCGATCCGCGCGCTGGAAGAGGCGGGCGTGACGATCATCAGCGAAGTCGAGCTCGCCTACCGTTTGGCTCAATGCGACTTCCTGGCCGTGACCGGAACCAACGGGAAGACGACCACAACGTCGCTCCTTGCGCAGATTCTCGAGGCCGGCGGCGTTAGGGCAACTGCCGCGGGGAACATCGGCACTCCGCTTGTCGATGCCGTCCGAAGCATGGGTCCCGGCGATGCGATCGCCCTTGAAGTCTCCAGCTTCCAGCTCGAGAAGATCGAACGCTTCCGGCCCCGGGTTGCCGTCCTCCTAAATGTGTCCGAGGACCACACCGACTGGCATGGGTCGTTTGATGCCTATGTGGAGGCAAAGGCGAGGATCTTCATGAACCAAACCGCGAACGACGTGTTCGTCGTCAACGCGGATGATCCCGTGGCCATTGGCATGGCTCGCGCGGCGAGGAGCCGTGTGATTCCGTTCTCGGCGACCCGGGTCCCGGGAGATGGGATCGGCGTCCGCGACGGATACCTCGTCTACCGGGAACGCCGGATCCTATCTGTGGACGAAGTTCCCCTTCCCGGGATCGCGGGCCTCCAAGACATCGCCGCGGCAGCTGCCGCGGCGCTCGAGTACGGGGTGGAGGCCGAGGCGGTGGTGAGAGCCGCGAAGGGATTCCGTCCGTTGCATCACCGGCTCGAAGTCGTCGCCGAGGCCGGTGGTGTGACATACATCAACGACTCGAAAGCCACCAACCCGCATGCAACGCTCACAGCCGTTCGAAGTCTCAGTGACGTCGTGCTGATCGCCGGGGGACGGAGCAAAGGAATCGATCTCGCGCCTCTGGCAGGCACGGTGCCTCCGGTCGTTGCCGTGGTGGCACTCGGGGAGGCGGCGGCCGAGCTGGCGACCATCTTCGCTCCGCTTGTGCCGGTGACGCGCGTAGAAACGATGCCGGAGGCAGTGTCTGCCGCACGCAAGTACGCAAAGCGCGCAGGATCCGTCTTGCTCTCGCCTGGTTGTGCGAGCCTAGACATGTTCAAGAACTACGCGGAGCGCGGAGAGGCCTTCGAGCGTGCGGTTCGTGCAGCGATCGCACCGGCGGGAGAAGCTCGGGAGGAAACAAGTGGCGAGTAGCAACGCAGCTGTGCGGAGCGCGCGGCGCCCGTCAAAGTCAAAGGCGCGCGCCGAAAAAGCACGGCTCCGTCCCGGTCACCCAGCGGTACTCATGACGATCGCGCTGGGAAGCCTGCTTCTACTCGGCCTAATCATGATCCTGTCCGCAAGCTCGGTATCCGCATTCGCGACATACGGCTCCTCCTTTTTGTTCTTTCAGCGCCAGCTGGTTTGGGCTCTGATCGGGTTGCTGTGCTTCATGTTCTTTGCGCGCCTCGACTACCACCGGCTCAGAGGGTTCGGCTATGTGCTTCTCCCCGTGGTAATTGGGCTTCTATTCGCGGTCCTGATACCGGGAGTCGGTGTGACGAGTGGAGGCAGCTCGCGCTGGATCAGCCTCGGCCTCTTCTCCTTCCAGCCCTCGGAGGTCGGAAAGCTGGCGCTGGTGCTGTTCGCCGCCGACGTCTTCTCACGCAAAGACGAGAGCATGTTCGATTCGTTCTCCCACACGGCCTTGCCGCTGATTCCGGCACTCAGCATCCTCGCCGTACTCGTTCTCCTTCAGCCCGATCTCGGAACAACTTTGGTTCTCGGGAGCATCGGCATCGGCATGCTTTTCGTTGCCGGCGCGCCGCTCGGTTTCGTTTCGCCCATTGTTATGACCGGCGCCGCCATCACCACCGTTGCCGCCCTGGCCGAGCCGTACCGGCGCGCGCGGATCTTTGCATTCCTGAATCCATGGGCCGATCCGTTCAACACCGGATACCAAACGATCCAGTCGCTGATCGCGGTCGGATCCGGTGGCTGGTTTGGAGTTGGTTTGGGGGCCAGCCGGCAGAAGTGGCTTTACGTTCCGAACGCGCACACCGACTTCATCTACGCGATCCTCGCGGAGGAGACGGGGTTGCTCGGCACATTTGTCGTTCTCGGGCTCTTTGCCTTCCTGACCTATATGGGCATCCGCACGGCGCAACGAGCGCCGGATCGCTTCGGCATGCTTCTCGCAGCGGGCATAACGATCTGGATCGCGCTGCAGGCGCTGATCAACATCGGTGCGGTTATAGCGGCGCTGCCGATCACGGGAGTTCCGCTTCCGCTTGTTTCCTTCGGGGGCACCTCTCTCGTCGTGGTGTTGGTTGCCGCAGGCGTGCTCGTCAACATCGCTTACCAGGCCGAATCGGGGCCCCCACAGCGCGCCCGGAAACGCACTGCACGCCCCGTGACGGCGGCGCGCGGCGCAGCGGTGCGCCCCGCAGCGGTGCGCGCCCGATCGGGTTCCCGGCGCGCCGGTTCCGTGCGTGCGACGGCGACGCGGGAACGCCGCCGGTGAGGGTCGTGATCGCCGGGGGTGGTACGGCGGGACACGTCAACCCCGCGCTGGCCGTAGCCGGAGCGTTGGGGTCCGACGTCGTGTTCATGGGGACGCGCACGGGTAGTGAGGCCCGCCTCGTGCCGGCGGCGGGCTGGCCGCTCGAGACCCTCGACGTGCGCGGCTTCGACAGAGCCAGGCCCTGGAGCATCATCGGAACGGCCGGCGTCGCTGCGCGCGCGGTGCTCACGGCGCGCCGGCTGCTGGGTGCCCACCGACCGGATGTCGTGTTGGGAATGGGAGGTTACGTGAGTATGCCGGCCTGCATAGCGGCCCGGTCGCTGCGCATTCCCGTCGCCCTGCACGAACAGAACATAGTCCTCGGGCTTGCGAACCGGACCTGCAAGCCGCTGGCACGCAGGATCGCCGTTTCGTTCGAGGAAACCCTCGCCAAGGTCGGCCGTAAAGGTGTGTACACGGGGAATCCCGTACGCACGGACTTCGTCGCGGCCGACCCGACGGATGCAAGACAGCGCGCAATCGAGGCGTTTGGTCTCGAAGAAGGTCGCAAAACCTTGCTGGTGTTCGGAGGCAGCCAGGGTGCCCAAAGGATCAACGAAGCCGCCGCCGGTCTTGCCCGTGTGTGGAGAGAGGCTGCCGACCGTCAGGTGGTGCACATCGCCGGGCCCCGGCATGAAGCGAACATCCGGTCGCGTGTTGAGGATTCGGGCGACCTCGTCTATCGGGTGGTCGCCTATGTTCAGGACATGGTCGCGGCGTACGCGGCTGCAGATCTGGTTCTGTGCCGAGGGGGTGCAACCACCGTGGCGGAGCTTGGAGTGATGGGTGCGCCGTCGATCATCGTGCCCTACCCGCATCACCGAGACCGTCAACAGGAGCGCCACGGAACGGTGCTGCAGAGAGCAGGGGCAGCAGTGATGGTCCCGGATGCGGATGCAACCACGGATCACATCGCGGAGGTAGCGGCACGACTTCTGGACGATGACGGCGCGCGGGCGAAGATGCGCGCCGCGGCGCTGGAGCTCGGACGGCCCGACGCAGCAGGCCATGTGGCGGCCCTGCTCCAGGAGATCGCAGCATGACGTTTGGATCGGAGCCGGTGCACTTCGTCGGAATCGGCGGTGCCGGGATGTCTGCGATAGCCAAGGTGCTCATCGAACGCGGCGTACCCGTGTCCGGTTCGGATCTCAAGCGATCGCGCGCGGCGACGATGCTGGAGGTAATGGGTGCTGAGGTCCATATCGGGCACCGCGGATCGCACGTCGACGGAAAAGGAGTGGTTGTCGTCTCGTCTGCGATACCGCCCACCAATCCGGAGCTTGTGGCGGCGCGCCGGAGCGGTGCCCGTGTGCTGACTCGCGGGGAGGCGCTTGCAGAAGTGCTCGCAGACAAAAGATCGATAATTGTCGCCGGGACTCACGGCAAGACTTCGACGACATCGATGATCGTCACGGTGCTGCGTTCGGCCGATCTTGATCCGACGTATCTGGTCGGGGGTGGACTCAACGATGTCGGCACGAACGCAAGGTTCGGCTGGGGGGAACTCGCCGTGGCGGAATCGGACGAGAGCGACGGATCCTTTCTGCTGCTCGAACCGCACGTTGCCGTTGTAACGAACATCGAAATCGACCACGTCGACTACTGGGCCTCCTTCGACGAGTTGAAGTCTGGATTCGCAGAGTTCCTTGCCCGGGTCGTTCCGCACGGTGCGATCTGTGTGCCGGTCGGAGATGCGGACCTTGTGGCCATGGCGAGCGCCACCGGCCGATCGGTGGTCACCTTCGGCGACGGCGGTGGAGTCGAAGCTAGCGATGCAGAAATGGGCCCGTCGGGGTCGCGTTTCGCTCTCATCTACGGAGGAAAGAACGAGGAGGTATCGCTGAGCGTCCCCGGTAGCCATAATGTCGCCAACGCGCTCGCGGCGGCCGCAGCGTGCTTGCAGTCCGGGCTCGACATCGAGCAGGTCGCTGCGGGCCTCTCCGCATACCAGGGGGTGGAGCGCCGTTATCAGCTGCGCGGGACCGCCGGCGGGGTGACCGTCATAGACGACTATGCCCACCATCCGAGCGAAGTCCGGGCGACACTCGCCGCGGCCCGTCCCGGTCCATGGCGGCGTGTGGTAGCAGTCTTCCAGCCCCATCGTTATTCGCGCACCGCGGCAATGGCCGACGACTTCGGGGCCGCGTTTGCCGACGCCGACCGCATAGTGGTCACCGATGTCTACGGAGCGGGGGAGAGTCCCGTGCCCGGCGTAACCGGCAAGCTCGTCGCCGACGCGGTCTGTGCAGCCGTCCCAGGGCGTCCCGTTGCTTATCTGCCTCACCGCGCCGATCTCGTCGGCTACCTGACCTCGGCGACTCGTTCCGGCGACGCAGTTCTGACGCTGGGAGCGGGTGACGTGACCACCGTAGGGGAGGAGTTGCTGGCACGGCTGGGAGAAGTGTCGTGAGTTCCATCGACGCGCCGCGCGTCGCGGAGTTCCTCGCCCGCCGTCTCGATGGCAGTGTGGAATTAGGGCGTCCACTCGCCATGCTGACGACGTATCGCCTGGGAGGCCCCGCGGCGGTTTACGTCGAGCCGGCAAGTCAAGAGGACGTCATTGAGCTCGGGGATGCGCTCAAGGAGCTCCGGGATCGGGGCATCCACGTCCCGGTGTTGAGCATCGGACGCGGCTCCAACCTCGTCGTGTCGGATCGCGGTTGGGACGGGCTTGCCATCCGGCTTGGCAATGCCTTCTCGTGGATCGAGGCCGTCCCCGGGAACGCCGTGGCGCTTGTCTCCGGAGCCGGAACACCGCTTCCGTTGCTCGCCAACTGGGCGGCGCGCCGGGGGCTCGCCGGCATCGAGTTCCTCATTGCGATTCCGGGCTCACTCGGCGGAGCGATTCGGATGAATGCCGGTGCGCACGGGAGGGAGTTGGTCGACTGCCTTAGTACCGCACAGATCTTGAGTTTTCAGACGCTCCAACTGTCTGAGCGCCGCGTCGGCCAGCTCGGCTACTCGTATCGCACGTCGAACCTGACGGAAGACGACGTGGTGATGCAAGCGGAGCTCCACCTCAAGAGTCAGGACCCCGATGTCGTGAGGGAGCGGATGGACGAGTACCGGCAGCACCGAGCAGCCACTCAGCCGGGCGCGCTGCAGAACGCGGGAAGTGTTTTCAAGAACCCCCCCTCGGATTATGCAGGGCGGCTCGTGGAGGCCGCGGGGCTCAAGGGGTTCAGTGTCGGCGGTGCGGCGGTGTCCGAGCTCCACGCGAACTTCTTCGTTGCGTCGGCGCGGGCGCGGGCTCAAGACGTCTACGACCTCGTTCACGAGGTGCGACGGCGCGTCCTGGACCAGTTCGGTGTCGAACTCGTTCCGGAGATCAGGTTCGCCGGGGCTTTCGACGGGGGGAGCGCCAACGAGAGATCAGACGTCGATCATCGGAGGGCAGCAGGGTGAGCACGATTACGAAGCGCAGGCGGCCGGGAGAGGGGCGCGCCACCCGCTCGCGTCGCCCGTCAATCGCTCCCACGCGCCGGCCCGTGCCGCGCGTGAAAACGGACCC
>Ga0299907_10002869_pt1 | contig 10844 bp, 12 predicted proteins | sample RVTome_16_FD_198680 | JGI IMG/M metagenome (GOLD analysis project Ga0299907, IMG submission 198680) | Soil microbial communities from uranium-contaminated site in the Upper Colorado River Basin, Wyoming, United States - RVT152D67 (version 2) ... | reverse complement strand
GTTCTCCGTGGAGGTGCTGGTCACAGCGTACCTCCCCCATGAAGGTGATCCCTTCATCGTCGAGTTCTCGCAATAGCCACCCAGCACTGCCATAGACTGCATCGAAGGCCACATGTCCGAAACGTACCCCATGGCGCCGCGCCCCGAAGATCATCTCCCGTGCAAGCTCCACCTTGCTTTGCGCCACTCTGGCCGATGTAGGGACCTCTACCGCATCGAGTCGCGCCGTATCGTTGAGCCAACACTCAGGCAAATACAAGCGCGCGTCGATAAGCGAGACCGCGGTCTACCGCGAGTTTGGTGGAGCATGTGATACGAGCGGGGAGTAGTTTGAAATAAAAAAACGCTCCCCCGTGGCATTCGAGAGAGCATTGAACTAGGACTCGCGCTACTTTCTTCTCCTAGGGAGGAGGACATCGAGAAGGAGCACCCCAGCCATACTACCTATAAGGGTGACTGCAACTGTCTTAAGAGACATCGACGAGAGATCATCCCAGTAGTAGAATACTCCAAATCCTGAAACCGCGAGTATTATAATAAGGAGTAGTAAAAACCGTACCAAGGTCATGAGTTTCCTCCATATATAGTGAACAACGCCAAGTTTGACGCCAAAGCAAGTATATACTATAATTCATAATTTTGCCAAGTACTTTTATGAAAATCTTTATCGGGTCAGATCACGCGGGATATGAGCTTAAAGCAAAGCTCCTTCCCTTTCTTCAATCCTTGGGTCGTCAGGTGGAAGACAAGGGAGCTTTTGTGCGGCAAAGACGCCCACTTGGCTGTTCTCCACCTTCCCCAGCCGCCCATTCCATTGCCGTGCGACCCCCGCCGAGGCCTCGCCCTTCTTCGCAAACGCGCTCTCGTCGATGATGAGAGCCGCTTTCCTTCCATCGATGAGCGTGTTGACCTGACGGCTCGTCTCGCTGACCAATCCATCGAAGTCCCACTTGGAGTCCGAGAGCATGTGATGCAGCGCTTGGTGATCGGCCTCGTCGAGTATGCGTTCACTCATCGAGAGCATGTTGCGATAAAGGCCCGAAAGGTCCCCGATTCCAGGCCGAGGACTCACATGTTTGACAGCTCACCAGCCCGATACTGTGCCTCTTGGTCGATCGAATAGCCGTACTGGGATCCGGGCGGTGCCCGGGCGGGCAAGCCGAGATGCGTGACGATTTTGGCGATGACGGCGATGTTCGATAGCGGCGATGATCTTCAAGATGCCGCCGCACCGGGGGCACTGCTCGATGTCTATCTCGAATACCCGTTTACGAAAGCCCTCCCTGGCTTCCGCCCTTCGGGCCGGCGTTCGCCGTTCAAAACCGCTCCCGGCGGTTTTGTGAGCAGCCCGGCTCAGCTTATTTAAACAAGGCAGCGCAAACGATTAATTACGGAGTGAAGCAATGGAGTGGTTAACAGATCCGACGATATGGGCCGGTCTTCTGACGCTGGTGGTGCTGGAAATCATCCTCGGCATCGACAACCTTATCTTCATCGCCATCCTGGCGGATAAGCTGCCACCGTCCCAGCGTGATCGAGCGCGTGTCATCGGTCTGAGCTTAGCGCTGTTCATGCGTCTCGGGCTGCTCGCCAGTATTTCCTGGGTCATGTCGCTCACGGCGCCGCTGTTCACTGTATTCGCACTGGAGATTTCTTGGCGCGACCTCATCCTCGTTCTTGGTGGGGTGTTCCTGCTGATCAAAGCTACCATAGAGATACATGACCGGCTTGAAGTCGGGCCACACGAGCACGCGGGCAGCGCCGCTCATGCCCGGTTCTGGCCGGTAGTCGTGCAGATCGTGCTGCTCGACGCAGTGTTCTCGCTCGACTCGGTCATCACGGCCATCGGCATGGTCGACGAGGTCTACGTTATGATGGCAGCGGTCGTGATTGCGGTGATCGTGATGATCGTCGCGAGCAAGCCGCTCACCAAGTTCGTAAACGCCCATCCGTCGCTGATCATCCTTTGTTTGGGATTCCTGCTGATGGTGGGCTTTGTCTTAGTTGCCGACGGTTTGGGCTATCACATACCTAAGGCTTACCTCTACGCCGCCATCGGCTTCTCGGTGGTGATCGAGGCTTTTAATCAAGTTGCGCTTCGCAATCGGAGAAAATGGGCGGCCACGATTCCCCGCCGGCAGCGCGCGGCTGACGCGGTGCTGCGGCTTCTCGGCGGTGTTCCTGCCTCGCCGCCAGCCGCGGCGGGCCAGGACACGAGCACGCTGATCCCGGAGGGACAGAAGGAGGAGGCGTTTGCGGCTGCCGAGAAGGGGATGGTGCGCGGCGTTCTGACGCTTGCCGACCGGTCAATTCAGACAATTATGACGCCGCGGCCGGAAGTAAGCTGGATCGACCTGGACGATTCCAAGGAAGGCGTGTTAGCGGAGGTGCGTGAGAGCGCGCATCGTCAGTTTCTCGTGAGCCGTGGATCGATCGATGAGGTCGTAGGCATCGTACGCAAGGAAGATATCCTGGAGCTTTGTCTCGACGACAAGCCTTTTGACCTGATGCAGGTCGTGCAGAAACCCGTAGCGGTGCACGAGGACGCCTCGATTCTCGACACGCTCGAGATGTTCAAAAGCGCGCCCGTTGAGATGGCCTTGATGATCGATGAATATGGAAGTCTGCAGGGGATCGTCACGCAGACCGATTTCCTCGAGGCGATTGCGGGCGACCTGCCGGAGGCTCAGACCGAGGAGCCGGAGGTGAAGGAGCTAGCGGACGGCTCATTGCTTATCGACGGTCGGATCTCGATCTATGACGCGCAGCAACGGCTCGGCCTGGACATGCTCTCGGCCGGGCACTTCAATACGCTTGCCGGGTTCGTTCTCCGCGTCTTGGGCCGCATACCAACGGTTGGTGAACGCGTCGACTGGCGCGGTTGGAGCTTCGAGGTATCAGATATGGACGGATGGCGGATAACCAAAGTGCTCGCACGCCGCGTTGGCGCGGATGGCGAATCATCTGTGGCGGATTCACCTTTAACGCCGCGTCCCCATAATGCTTGATAGCTCGCAACGGGTGCTCTTTGGGCACCCGTTCCTCAGGTGACAAATAGCTGAACAAATACCCGTCAGGATCCGATGCACCGCGCATGACTCTTCCAGCACAACGTACGTATCGGCGCCGCTTGGGCAAGCAACTACAGGAGTATTTCAGAAACCGCCGAAAGACGCCGCAGGCGGTTTCTCAATAGATGTCCGGCGTGTTCAAACCCGTCCCTGCTCCTGATGAGAGGCCGCTGCGGATGAGCCTCCCGGCCAAGAACATTGACATCCTCAAGCTAATTGCAAGTCCATTGCATAGAGGCCTTATCCTTATCCCTGATCACTCGTCTGCGTTGCTCGAGGTTTAGTAACCGCCTCACCCTGCCTGAACCGGGGTCGTCCTCTCTCGAAAGGGGCAGCTACGGTCGTACCGCGAGAGAGGGGCCGCTCTCCCGCTTTCACGGTGTGTCCAAGTCCATCTATTGCCGGATACCTTAACGCTGCTCACCCGGCCATACTTTGCATCGTATCTGGCTGGCCACCGCGGTTGGCATGGCCGCGGGATCGTTCCGTTCAAGGCGGAACGACCTCAAAACGGGCAACCACTCAATAGCACCATGTGAACAACGGAGGGCAGAGTATGCTGGAATGGCATCATATAATGGCCTTATTGGCCGCAGTGGCGGTGATCGCCTTTGCGATCCTCTACGTAAAAGACAAAGGGAACGCATCAAAAGATGAGCCCGCCCGCGACGATCGTGGCAATGTAAAGAGTCGCAAAACAAGTTAAGCCGGGCAAAAGTTCAGTCGTTTTGAACGAGGTGGTTGCGCCCGAGTGTTGTTCCGGTTACAAAATCGGAACCAACGTTAAATACGATGGAGGCAGTATGTTTGAGCTCATAGGACAATGGCCCACGGTTTCTCACACAGTACAGACCGTGTCCCAAAAGCTTCGCCGCCTGTGGAGGCGTCTCGTCACACCGCTCGCGCTGGTTGCGGTGGTGTTTTTTGGGCTGGCACTCTATTGGAGCATACGGCCGGCGCTATTTGATGTCAGGGAGGTCGTTTTGCGGCAGTCGGGGGGTGACCCGACAAAGCTCGTCCCGGGCGCTGTGACCACGGCCACCCTGATAGAAGTAGCCAGGACGCTGCTTGGGAAAAGAGGCGGGTTTCTCTCCAACGACATCAATCCTGTCTCGCTATGGCTGGACAATATGCCCCATTGGGAGTTTGGAGCGCTGGTCCAGGTTCGGGATTTCGCGCGGGTGCTGCGCAACGATTTCGGCCGTGCGCAGTCACAATCGAAGGAAGACCGCGATTTAGCAGTCGCCGATCCGCGCCTTCACTTTTTCCGACCACGGAAGGCCAGTACCGGGTGGGAATCGACTTGAACCGATACCTGGCGAGGCTCGAGGACCCGAGTCGCGGCGAGGCCCGGTTCTTCGTTCGAAACGATAACCTGCGCTTCTGGTTGGAGCTGGTGGCCAAACGGCTCGGCGACCTGGCGCATCGGCTGAGCGGGAGCGTCGGAATAGAGGAGCTGGAAACCTATGCGATCTGGGATCTGACGGCGGACAAGCCGCCTACCGAAGTTAGCGAACTTGCGTATAAGACCCCTTGGCTCGAGGTCGACGACCGTTTGCAGGGTCAGGCCCCGGAATCGCCACTTGCAGAGCCTGATGCGATAGTGACTATGCCATCCGCAGTGCAACAAGCGGGGGATGAGAGCATGGTAGGAGGCGCACGACGGGAGCCGGTCTTGGCTGACAGTTACCAATCGAGGCTGTAACCGAAAGGAGCCCCTCTAATGTTCTACTACATCGAAAAGTTCGAACACATTGTCGTAGCCTTTGTGATTATCCGGGCCAACGCGGGACGGGAGCCCGGGCGTATCTAAACGGATCGAGCCTGACCTGTCTGGAGAAAGCGCCGAAATGCGATGAGCCCGATGGGGGTGACGAGCGCCATGGCGCCGATGATGAGCCACATCTCGCGGCAATCGCGCGGGCCTTCCTCGGGACAGTAGGTCGCGAGGAGAAACCCGGACAGCATGCCGACGAAGAACTTGGCGATGAAAAACGGCAGGACCGAGAGCGCCATGTAGGAGCCCTCCTGCCCCTCGGGGGCGATGGCGGCCGTATATTCATAGAGTCGAGGGGACCACAGCGCTTCGCCGAGCGAGAGGAAAAAGACGAACAGCACGATCCCGACATAAAGAGGATGGACTGCCCCTTCGAGGCCGAGCCAACCGTGGCCGATGAGCCGCCCCAAAGGACCTTGGGCGAGTGGCGCGTAGATCTCCGGCGGCAGGGCGATGAAAAACACCGACGAGGCCGCGATGAGGCTCCCGATGGTCACCATGCGGTAGGCCGAGGCGCGCTGTGTGAGGACGCCGACCAGGGGTACGAGGAGGATGATGAGCGTCGAGTTGAGGACACCGAAGAGCTGACCGATCGGGGCGCCCGGGCCGAGCTCGCGGATGGCGTACTTCGGAAAGGTATAGAACATGTGGTAGAAGATGAGCCGCACCCCGACCACGAAGGTCAGGAAGGCGAGGAAGCGATAAAAGGCTGGTTGCCGCCAGAGTCCGGCGAAGATGCGGCCTGTCTCTCTCAGCACATCGCGGACGGCGTCGACGAGCGCGCGCAAGGGCGGACCCTCGGAAAGGATCGGCCTTGGCGGTTCGCAATTCCCCCGGTCGGGTCCGCGCAGGCCGAGCCCGAGGAGCAGGAGGCCGGTGAGGGTGGTGAGAGTGCTCAATAAGAACAGGGTGCGGTAGGTGCTCAAGCTCTGCCCGAGGAGCGGGACGGTGTAGGCACCGTGCTCGCCCAGAGCCCCGCGCACCGCGTCGAAGACAAAGCCGGCACCGGCGTATCCGAGATTCATCGCGACATAGAAGATCGAGAATGCCATCGAGCGCTGCCGAGTCGTGGTGTAGCGCTTGACGGCCACCACCATCACCGGGGTTAGCAGGGCCTCCCCGAAGGCCAGCGGCAGGAGGCCGAAGGGGAGCGCGATCGAACCCGTTGGCGCGAAGGTCATGACGGCGCGCGCCACAACGCAGATCCCGAAGCCGAGCAGGAGCGCCCTGCGCAGCCCGACGGCGTCGGTGAAGGAACCGACTAGGACCGTGCACAGGGACAGCATCGAGGACCAGGCGGCGATGAGGGATCCGGCGTGCGTATCGCTGTAGCCGAGGTCCGCGGACAGCCACAGGACCAGGGTCGAGTTCATGATCCCGTAGGCGAGGATGGCGAGGATCTTGAGCCCGAAGACGAGCCACAGCGCCGGCGCGGCGCCGGAAAGCACCGTCAGGCGTCCGCTCGGGGGGATCTCCTCGTGAGACGCGGTCGGGCGCTCAGCCATCAAGCGCTACCCGGATCGGTGGCCGCAGCAGGGTGGTGAACAATGCGGGCTAGGCACGGCATGCGATCGGTACCGGGCGTCTTTGTACCACACCGGCCCTTCCGTCACTACGATGGACAAGCGCGGGAAGGGATCGGTGAGTTCGACCCAGTCGAGATGCAATTCGCCCACTGGCTGTGGGATAATCAGGACAAGCTCCGGGCGATCGGAATCAGTCTCGCGCTGGTCCAACCGGTGCCCGATCGATAGCAGCGGAACAGGACCATGGCCCGACGACGCCACCTTCTGCGCGCCCCGATCCGCGAAGCGATCATCGATGTCCGGGTCTCCCCGAACGTCGAGGTATCCGCGTTGCGTGGTCTCGGCGAGCGGCTCAAGGCCGATTATCCCGTGGCCAATGAGCTCCGCATGCGGACTTTCGGCTTCGAGGCCACGGAGAACCAATTCCTGACTTCTACAGTAGACCAGGGTGCCGTCGGCCTTCGCCTGGTTTCGAAAGACAACCTGTATGTCGTTCAATGCAAAACGGATGGCCTCACCCTGAGTCGGCTCGCGCCCTACGAGACCTGGGAGGCGATGAACGCCAAGGCGCGTGAGGTATGGAAGTTGTATCTGGAAGCATCCAAGGCGGAGCATGTAACGCGACTGGCAACGCGATACATCAACGTGATGGAACTACCGCTGCCGATCCCGGATTTCCGCGACTTCCTCGTCTGTCCGCCTGAGGTTCCGCCGCAGCTTCCCCAGGAGATATCAAGTTTCTTCTGCCGTATCTTGATTCCGGAGCGGAAGAGCCAGAGTGCGGCGATCCTTACTCAGGCCCTGGAAAGCGTTACTGAGGAGAAGGCACCGGTGGTCCTCGATATCGATGCCTTCAAAGACCTTGATCTGCCGGCTGCGAGCGAGGACGTGTGGGAGACGCTGGAAGTGCTGCGGGAGTTCAAGAACCGGATTTTCTTCGAGAGCATCACCGAGAAGACCGCGGAGCTATTTGAATGAGCGCTGTCGCAGTTCACCCCGGATATCCGCTCTTCACACGAACGGTCAATACGGGGTACAGCCAGGAATCCCGAGATCTCCAGGATAAGGTCGCGAGCGTCTTCCACCAGTTCCGCAAGAGGGCCGATCGGGAGCAAGCGTTCGATGATCTTGCCCAGGCATTGCAGCAGGGGCGCGCCGGTAATTGGGACCATTACGGCGCTGTGCTGGCCACTGATGCAACAGCCCAGGTGGCCTATCGGTTTTTGAGCGCGCTACCCTCTACGTTGCCCAGCCCGAATATAGGCCTGGATCCGGATGGCGAGGTGAGCTTCGACTGGCTAGCGGGAAAAGGGCGCGTCTTCTCCGTCAGCATAGGGGAGAGTGGTCGTTTGAGTTATGCCGGCATGTTTGGTCCGGGAAAGACCGCACACGGCTCCGAGCCCTTCGACGATGCGATTCCTAACGTGGTTATTGCGTGCGTTCGCCGGCTCGGGTTCCAAGCCTAAGGTCCCCGCGACGGTGGGGGAGAACGAACCTCTGACGCGGTACCTCTTTCTCAAGGATCACGTTCACCCAAAGAAACGTATGGTGCTACCGAGAGCATTCTTGCCAGACCTCCGGGGCGAAACCTCGATCTGCCGCACCCTAGGGTTATCGGAGAACAAGATCTGGAACATTGGCAACAGGATCCGAAGGGATCCCGTCTTGGCGCGCGCCGACTTCCTAGCTGCTACCGTGTTCCGACTCAAGCTCCGCGTGGATGCGGCGCCGGAAAAGGATTACGAACAGCACGCGGTAATCGTGGGCTGGCCAGCGGAGAAGCACGCGCGGAAGATGCTGGCCGTTGAGTTGTCGCAAGCGGCGACGCTGCAGCTACCGGTTAACGCCTGACCGCTCCGAGGCACCGCTCGTGCGCCTTAGTCGGTCGGGCCGCTCATTGTGGGCCACTGCCGATGTGAGGAGCCGCGTGTTGCTCGGCTCCCGAGCGCTCACAACGCGCTCCCTTCCTGCACTCGGCACCTCACCCCCCGCGCGCGGCCTCGCTCCCGAAAACCTCGTCCAGGTACACGGTCCCGTCCCAGGGGGTGGCCGGTGACGTCCTTCGATAGCGCTTGCACAGTGCGAGATAGAACCGCGCGGGCCCGTCCTCGCCAAGCTCTTGGAGCAGCCCCTCGAAGATCTGGCCGGCCTGCCCGAAGTCCTGGATGCGAAAAGCGGCGAGGCCGGCCACGAAACCGGCGCGGCGGCGCTCGCACAGGTCCGCTGCCTCGGTGCCGGGCAGCCACAGTTGATGCAGGGTGAGCGGGCGGCTCTTGCCGATGAAACAAAAACGACCGATCTCGCGGACCAGCACCGCGCCCAGTCCCCCCGCGAGACCCTCCATGACCTCGGCGGAGGCGAGGACGCGGGTGCCGAGACGTTTGTTCAGGTCCTCGATGCGCTGGGCGGTGTTGACGATGTCGCCGACCGCGCGATATTCGAAGTGCTCGCCGGCACCCACGTTTCCAAGGACCACCTCCCCGCAGTGGAGCCCGATACGCGTCGGCAGATACGGGCCGGAGCCACCCGGCGACCCGGCCATGATCTCGAGCGCGGCGCGGCAGGCCTCTGCCCGCGTCTCCGGGTCCGGGCCGGCAGTGGCCCACAGCGCCAGCATGGCATCGCCGACCACGTCGGAGACGAACCCGCCGTGGCGCCGCACGGGCTCGAAGAGCGCGTCGTAATAGCGATTGAGGAGCACGTGCAGGGCCTGGGGACTGAGGCCTTCGGCAAGCGTCGTGTAACGCTCGGCATCGCTGAAGAGGCACACGGCATAGGCGTCCCGGCTGGCGGTCGGGATCCCGCCCGTCGCGCCGGCCAGTTCCGCGACCACCGCGGGCGGCAGGTAATAACCGAAGGTCTTCTGGAGCTGCTCGCGTTCCCGGCGCGTATCCCGAAACCCCCAGTAGAGGCCGGCCCCGATGGCGATGGGGCCTTGCACCAAGAGGGGAATGACCAAGGGCAGCCATAGGTGATGAATGGAAAACGCGTAGTAAGCGGCGGCGACGTATAGGAGCATCACGGCGGCGGCGAGGGGCAGCATCATCGAGGGCCCGAACCTGCGCGCCCCGACCCCGAGGACGAGGCCGATGAACGCAATCAACGTAATGTGCACGGCGGCACCGGGCGTTTGAATGGTATTTCCCTCCCTCAGGTTGGAGAACACGGTCGCGGCGATCTCGACCCCGCTCAATCTCTCCCCGCCAGCCTGCGTATATTGCGTGTGAAAGACGTCCTTTTGGTGCATCTGCACCCATTCCGAGAAGCCCACGAAGACCGCCTTGCCGTGAACCCAGTCCCGGAGCCCTGCCTCCGTCTGGGCGCTGTGCCCGGGGTGTGGTGTCCGGCAATCCATACCCAGGGCACAATGGTAGGAGAGTGACCTCACCGTACGAGGTGGGCCATAGAAGTTGACGGCCCGCGATCCTGCACCGCCGTAGGCCGAGGTCACCGCATCTAGGACACCTCGCGCCTCTTGCGAGGACAGTCCCGCGACCCGGGCGCGGAGTGTCTTCGCTAGGTCTGGATGCGACCTCAAGAGCTGCCGCAGTCCCAGAGACAGGTCCGCCAGCGAGTCGCGCCGCGTGAGCCCTTCCGGGACCGCGGCCCCGATCTCCAGCGTCGTTTCCGACACGAGCCGCAAGAGATCATCGAAGAAGGGCTTGGCATAGGCGAGGAGCGCGAGCGTCGGCAGGCAGGCCTTGTCGCCCCACGGCTCGCCTTCTTCGGGCGAGAACAGCCAGAACTGGCTCAGCTTGTCCGGCACCCAGGGCAGGGGAAACGGGGCGGTGCCGAACGCCGCGGCGGCCAGCTCCGGGAACGGCAGGGTCACCTTCTGGAGCCGGTGCTCGATCGCCGCCGGCGCGCCCCCCCGACTGGTCCCGCGCTCTTTGACCAGGTCTTCGATGAGCAGCACATTGCCGGCCTTGCGCACGGACTCGGCGAGCGCCCTGTCGTGCTCCGGGTCGCGCCTGTCCCGGAACAAGACATCGAAGGCGATCACCCGCGCACCGGCCGCCGCCAGCCGATCCACCAGCCGCGCATGCAGCCGACGAGGCCACTTGTCCGGGCGATTCGGCACGTCGAAGACCCGCGACGATTCGCGGTCTATGCCGACGACCACGATATCCGGTGGGCTCTGCTGCGGGCCCCGGAGCCTGAACAGCAAGCCCAGGCCGAGGTCGGCCTCCCAGTCGCTGCTCACCGCGAAGCCCGACGCCGCGATCCCGATGACGGCCGTCGCGACGCCCAGGAGCCAGGCCTTGCGCCATCGTCTCATCGCTAACCCCTGAATCGGTTAAGTTGGGCTAAGGCACCGTGCCGAGGCCGCCTGAGGAACAACGGCCGGGTTGCAATGGCCTCGCTCCGGGCGGTATGATGGGCGACGGCGGGGCGCAGTCTGCCTGGATCGGTGCTTCGATCGGGTAATATCTCACTGTCCGTCTGTGAGATTTTTCACAGCAGGTCTCA
>Ga0299907_10002867_pt1 | contig 10845 bp, 10 predicted proteins | sample RVTome_16_FD_198680 | JGI IMG/M metagenome (GOLD analysis project Ga0299907, IMG submission 198680) | Soil microbial communities from uranium-contaminated site in the Upper Colorado River Basin, Wyoming, United States - RVT152D67 (version 2) ... | reverse complement strand
CGGCGCGTGGAGAAGGAGGGCGTCGCCACCGCACCCCGGACAAGCGCCGACGTGGTGGCCGCCGCGGTCGCCGGCGGCCTCGCCGGATTCGTGGCCGGGCTGTTCGCCATTCTCGTGAACGCCGCCCCCGGATTGCGAGGAACCTTGCCCAACCTGAGCCCCGCCCTGGTCGAGGTGCTCACCCTGGGCATGGGAGTCGGAATTGGGTTGGTCCTCCTGACCGTGCTCGGGGCCGCGGTGGCCGCCCTGGGAGCCGGCTTCCATTGGCTTCCACCTCGCATTGCGCGGGCCGTCTCGGTGGCCGCCCAGTCGGTGGTCGCCGTGGCCGTCTTCGAGGCAGTGATCGACGACCTCTTCGACTGGTTCAAGACGATCCCCAACTTCCTCTACGCCTCTCGAGGCGGGCTGACCATCCTGTCCGCCATCGTGGTCTTCCTGGTTGCGGGCGGTCTGGCCTACTTCCTGCCGGGCCGGATCCCCTCCCTCCGTTCCGCCCTGATGGTCGAAGACGAGTCGAAGCGGAGACGCAACTCGCTCATCGCCGCCGTGGTCGTCACACTCATCGTGCTCGTCATCCCCCAGTTCCTGGGCGGCGTCCTCAACGAGTTGCTGACCAACGTCGGCCTGTTCCTGCTGATGGGCCTGGGCCTCAACATCGTCGTCGGCCATGCCGGCCTGCTCGACCTCGGTTACGTGGCGTTCTTCGCGGTCGGCGCATACACGACGGCGGTCCTCACCTCGCCCCTGTCCCCCTTCTTCGCCCCCGAGATGAGCTGGTGGCAGGCTTTCCCCCTGGTGCTCATCGCCGCCGCCATCGCCGGGATCCTCGTCGGCACCCCCGTCATCCGCATGCGGGGTGACTATCTGGCGATCGTGACCCTCGGCTTCGGTGAGATCGTCCGCCTGCTCCTCCTCTCCGACTGGCTCTCCCCCTACTTCGGTGGCTCCCAGGGCATCCGCCGGATACCGGGCATCGGCGTGGGAGGCAGCGAGATCGGCGGCACCAGCATCAACCTGTTCGTCTACTTCACCCTCGCCCTGGTGGCGGTGGCGGCATACATCTCGTGGCGGCTCGAGGACTCGAGGGTGGGACGGGCATGGGCCGCCCTGCGCGAGGACGAGGACGTCGCCGAGGCCGTGGGCGTCGACACCGTCAAGGCCAAGCTGCAGGCGTTCGTCACCGGAGCCATCCTCGCCTCTTTCGCCGGGGCCCTCTTCTCGGCCAAAGTCGGCTCGGTGTTCACCAACTCGTTCGAGATCCTGGTCTCGATCGTCATCCTCGTCGTGGTGATCGTGGGCGGCATGGGCAACATCGCCGGCGTGGCGGTGGGCGCCCTGGTACTGATCGGCGTCCTGGGAGGCCCCAATCAGCCCGGTCTCCTCCAGGAGTTCGGGGAGTTCAAGCTGCTCATCTACGGCGCCCTGCTCGTCTACATGATGCTCCAGAGACCCGAAGGACTGTTGCCCTCGGCCAGACGGGCTCAGGAACTCCACCAAGAGGAGTTCCTCCAGGACGCCTGGCTCGACAAGGGCGGCCAACTCGCCGAGACCGCCCCGAAGGGCGCCTGAGATGGCGCTTTTGGAGACCAAGGGCCTCAAGAAGTCGTTCGGTGGCCTCCAGGCGATCGGTGGCGTCGACTTCACCATCGACGAGGGCGAGATCGTCTCGGTGATCGGACCCAACGGGGCGGGCAAGACCTCGTTCTTCAACGTCATCTCCGGGCTTTTCCCCCCCGACGAGGGCCGCATCATCTTCGAAGGCGTCGACATCGCCGGACACGCCCCCAGCCAGATCACCAAAGCCGGCATCGCCCGCACATTCCAGAACGTCAGGCTGTTCCCCAACCTGACCGTCCTCGAGAATGTCAAGGTCGGCCAGCATTGCCGCACCCACCGCGGGATGTTCGGGGCGATCTTCCAGACACCGGCTTTCCGGAAGGAGGAGCGCGAGATCGAAGAGAAGGCCAAGGAGATCCTCTCCTTCTTCGGGTCCCGTCTGGTCGGCTATCGATTCGACCAGCCCGCCTTCGTCCTCTCCTACGCCAACCGCCGCCGCCTGGAGATCGCCCGGGCGATGGCCACGGAGCCGACCCTGCTCCTCCTCGACGAGCCCACCGCCGGCATGAACCCCCGGGAGACGGTCGAGTTGACCGAGTTGATCGGCAAGCTGCGCAGCGAAAAGGGCTTCACCGTGGTCATGATCGAGCATGACATGCGGGTCGTAGGCGAGGTCTCCGACCGGGTGGTCGTCCTCGATCACGGCGTCAAAATTGCCGAAGGGTCCTACCAGCACGTCTCCACCAACGAGCACGTGATCGAGGCCTACCTGGGCCGCCCGGCCGAGGAGAAGCAGGCATGACCGACAACGGCCGCGTACCTGTCCTCGAGTTCCGGGGGATCAACACCCACTACGGGGCCGCCCACATCCTCAAGGACGTCGACATCTCGATCTACGACGGCGAAATGGTCTGCCTGCTCGGCGGCAATGCCTCCGGCAAGACGACAACTCTCAAGACGATCTTGGGGATAGTCCCCCCGACCAGCGGCTCGGTGATGCTCGACGGCCAGGACGTCAACGGCTGGACGACGGCCGAACGGGTCAAGGCGGGGGTGTCGATGGTCCCCGAGAACCGCCGTCTCTTCAAGCGCATGACTGTCCGCGAGAACCTGGAGATCGGGGCCTACCTGCGGGAAGACCGGGAGAACCTGGAAGGTGATATGGAGAACATCTTCGTGATGTTCCCTCGGGTCAAGGAACGCCTCGCTCAGAAGGCCGGTACGCTTTCGGGCGGCGAACAGCAGATGGTGGCCATGGGCCGGGCTCTCATGGCCCGCCCCAAGATCCTCCTGATGGACGAGCCCTCGATGGGTCTGGCGCCGGTCCTCGTTGCCCAGAACTTCGAGATCATCGACCAGATCAACCGGACCGGTACCACCGTGTTCATGGTGGAGCAGAACGCCAACATGGCGCTTTCGATCGCCGACCGGGGGTATGTCCTGCAGACCGGGATGGTGGTACTCAACGACACCGCCCAGGACCTGATGGCCAACCCCGAGATGCGTAAGGCCTACCTGGGCGAGACCTGAGGCTCGCTTCGCTCGCCGTTGTAGGTGATACGTTCTAAGTTCTACGTAGCGTGGGTCCCGGTTCTCTGTCCTTAACCTAAAACCTAGAACCTACAACCTACAACCTAGAACCTACAACAGTGCCCGAGGCGTCAGCCTCGGGCACCCCCCGTGAAATTCCAACTCGCCAGACGCATGGAAGGAGCGATGACCATGTTGGGACCGAACTCGCTGTCGGCGTAGCGGGCGTCGTCGCCGATGGCGGCGATGGCACCGGGGGCCAGGGCCTCCAGAAACGACTGGGTGAAGCGTAGGTTGGATAGGGGACGGGAGAGGCGGCCATCCTCGATGAGGAAGGTGCCGTTGCGGGTGAGACCGGTCACGACCTGCGTCCGGGGGTCGAGGATCCGGCAATAGTTGAAAGTGGAGACGTAGATCCCGCGTTCGACCCCGGCGATGAGATCGTCGGCACTGGCAGACCCTGCACCGACGATGAGGTTGATCGGTATCGGACCGAAATACGACTCGGGGTACCCGTGTCCGGTCGACTCGGCGTCCGACTTGGCCGCCGTGCGTCGGTCGTGGGCGACCGCCCGACTGATTCGATCCTCGATCAGCACCAAGCGGCGCTTGGGCGTTCCTTCGGAGTCGAACCCCAGGGCCACGGTCCGGGAGTCACCGGGATCGTCGACGAGTTGGAACGTGGGGTCGAATTGCTCGGCGCCGACCTCGACAAAGGACTGGCCGTCGCTATAGGACCGCCCCCCGAAACCGTAGACCCCCAAGAAGGAAACGACCGTGGCGACGCACTCGGGAGCAAGCACGACTTCGTAACGACCCGGATCGAGATCTTCGGCGTCACGTCCCAACTCGGCGAGACGGGCGGCGCGGGAGCCGGCGGCGGAGCCGTCGAGGGCGGAGAAGGCGATGTCGGTCTGATGGCCGTTGCCGGCCGAGACGCCGGTCTGGTGTATCCCGTCGATGGTCGCGCTCGTCGCCCGGCCCGAGACGCTCAGCCCACCCGTGGTGGCAACCGCCGCCTCCATGAAGGTGGTACTGAGAAATCCGGCGGCAGCCAGGCCATCACCGGCTGCCACGAAGGCGGCCACCTTCTCTGCCCGCTCGCCCGGCTGGACCTCGATGGTGCTGGTATCGGCCTTGTCCATCGTCGCCGGTTCCAGCGGTCCGTTTACACCGTTCCAATGGGAATCGATGGGTTGGAGCCGGGCGGCCGCCAGCGTGTCTGTCACGAGCCGTCCGAGGCCTTCGTCGTCCAGTCCGACGGCCGTAGTCGAGACCACCCGACCGTCCAGCGCCACCCGAAGCCGTACATCGGTGGTGTCCTCTCCGTGGTGCTGATGGATGTGGGAGTTGGCAAACCGGGTGAGGCCAAGGCGAGTGCGCCTCACCCGGCACTCGGCCTCCACGTTGTCACCGACGAGCCGACACATTCGGTCGGCGATCTCCTCCAGACGATCGAGGGTCATGTCGGGCCCCCGGAGACGCCGATCCTCACGTTCTTGAAGCGGGCGGGAGCGGCCGGGTGGCCGGTATGGCCGACCTGCAGCGGCTGGCCCTTGCCGCAGTTCGGGGTCCCCCAGGCGTGCCATTCGTCGGCTCCACCCAGCATGTCCATCGACCCCCAGAAGATCGGGGTTATACCCGTGTAGGTGGGGTTCTTGAGCATCCGCCCGATCTCGCCGTCGATGATCTCCCAGCCGACCTCGCACCCGAACTGGAAGTTGAGGCGCCTGTCGTCGATGGACCACGAGCGGTTGGTCTCCATGTAAATCCCGTACTCGGTTGCGGCGATCATCTCGGCTAGCGACGACTCCCCCGGCTTCAGCCCGACGTTGGTCATCCTGACCATCGGCATTCGGTTGAAGCCGTCACCCCGCACCATTCCCCCCGGCGGCAGACCGGCAATGTGGGCCGAGTCCCGGCCTGAGAGGACACCCACCCAGATGCCGTCACGCACGATGTCAACCTCCTGAGCCGGAGTCCCCTCGTCGTCGAAACCAAAGCTCCCCAGGGCCCCGGGGATAGTGGCGTCGGCCGTGATGTTCATCAGCTCCGACCCATAGCGCAGGCTTCCCAGCTCGGCGAGGTCGAGGAACGAGGTGCCGGCGAAGGCCGCCTCCCACCCGAGAATGCGGTCGAGTTCGATGGCGTGGCCGATCGACTCGTGGATCTGCAGCGCCAGTTGCGAGCTCTCCAGGATCAGATCGAACTCGCCCGAAGGACACGGATCGGCCGAGAGCAGGGCGACGGCTTCCTCGGCCAAGGAGCCGGCGTGGGCGGCCAAGTCGAAACCGCGGACCACCTCGTACCCGCCTGTCTGGTAGTCACCGAACGATTCCGGAAAGGATCGGCGCTGGCTTTCGCCCTTCCCCATGGCGGTGGCGGCGATGTATCCACCCGACTCGATGATGCGCTGTTCGATCTCGTGACCCTGGGACGAAACGAACCACTTGTCTGTCGACCAGAATTCGAGAACGCCGGTCGCCAGGGCGACCCCGGCGACACCCATCATCTCGGCGGTGGCGCCGATCACCAGGTCGGCCTTCTCCGCCAGCGGCACCGCAAAGGGATCCTCTTCGTAGGGGCTCTGCCATCTGGTTTGCACGCTCGGGGTGTCGGCCAGCACGAGATCCGTCGGGGCTCGCAGGCGGGCCGAGGCCCGGGCGATGGCGGCCGCCTCCTCACCGACCTTCCTCGCCGCTCCGTCACTCAGATCGCTGGTGGCAGCGAAACCCCAGGATGAGCCGATGAGCGCCCGGACTCCCACACCGATGTCCTGGTTGCGGTCGGTGCCGTCGATCTCCCCGTTGCGCGCCGCGATCCGCTCGTGCTGACGGGCAACGACACGGGCGTCGGCGTAGCTGGCACCGGCGTCGAGGGCGCCCTGAACTGCGCCGCTGGCGAGATCGAACATGGCTGCGCTCAAGCGCGCTCGTCCACGCTCGAGGCTGGGGCCGGGGGACGACCACTGTCCGGGGGGCCGACTATCTCGGGATGCTCGCCGGTGTCGAACAGGCGGGGTTGGTCGTCGTCAGGCGGTCGACGCCGACGGACCCCGGCGATCCTTTCGGGGCGCTCGGTGTGCTCGATCATTGCGCTGGATGCCTCCTGCCACGACTCCCCCAGGATCCGCGTCCGCCACAGGTGCCCGGCGAGGATGCGGATGGCGGCGGCGGCTGGCACGGCCACCACCACGCCCAGCAGGCCGGCGATCGCCCCACCGACGATGAGCGACAGGACGATGACGAGTGGCGAGAGGTTCACCCGGGTCCGCTGGACCAGCGGCGTGATGACGTGATTGTCGACCTGCTGGATCAGTGTGAAGATCCCGACGGCCCACAGGGCCTGACTCACCGAACCGTTGAACAGGGCGACTATCGCCGCCAGGGCGCCGCCTACGAATGGACCGACAAAGGGAACCAGGTTCAGGATCCCGGCGACCATCCCGATGATCAGCCAGAACGGCAGGTCCAAGATGTAGAGGCCGATGCTGGAGAAGATCCCCACGAACAGGGCCACCAGAAGCTGCCCGCGCACGAATGAACCCAACGCCGTGGTCAGTTGGTCGGCCAGGTAGACAGCCTCTTCGCGCTGGGCGGCCGGGGTCAGCTCACGGGACCGCTGCTTGAACTTGGTGGCGTCCATCAGCATGTAGAAGGCGAGGACCGGTGCCAGCACCGTGACCGCCAGGGTCTCGGTGACCCCGCGCAGGACGCGGCCGGCGCCGGATCCGAAGCCACCCAGCACCTCCTGGATGGTGGCTTGGTTGGCAGGATCCTGAACCCACGCCCGGATCGTCTCCGAGGTCCACACCGGGCCCAGGTCGATGCCGAAGGAGTCCGAGGTGGAGTGGAGCCAGTCGACCACGGTGTCGTAGAGGTTGGGCAACTGGGCGGCGAAATCAGCGGCCTGCTGGCGGATGACTGGAACCAGGAGGACGACGGTGGCGGCCACCACCCCGGCTGCCACCAGGAAGGAGAAGATGGTGCCCACCAACCGGGGCAAGCCGAGGCGCTCGAAAGCGTTGACGACCGGGTTGAGAATCAGTGTGAGGCCGCCGGCAAAGGCGAGGGGAAGCCAGATGATGCGGATCGAGTCGGCCAGACGCCAGAACACCCACAAGAGACCGAAGACGCCGATTATCGACCACACGATTAGGGCGAACCTGCGCAAGCGCTCTTGACCGACAGTTGTCATTGGCGACGAGTCTATCCGACTGCTGGATTCATCCCTCGGCCACCCGCACGAGGGTGTCGCCCTGGACACTGATCGACCACGCCGCCCCCGATTCGCCCACCTCGGGCGAGGCGGCGCCGGTCTCGGTCACCCGCCAATCGTCGGGCACTTCCACGTCTCCGGAAACCTCGACCGGCGCGTCGGGAGGAACGACGAGGCGAAACTCTCCCGCCACCACCAGGCTGGCGCCACCTTCGGGGGCCACCCCCAACCGGACTGTCCCCGACCCGGCCATCGCCGCCGACTCGACCACGAGACCGGTGAGATCGGCGTCGATCGTCCCGTTGATTACGAGGCGCCAGGCAGTCTCGGGGGCGAGATCGACCTTCCAGCCCGAGAACCTGTACCAGGACGGGGCCTCCTCGTCCGCCGTCACCCGGATCGAGAGGGCGCCATCGATGGAGGTCTCGGCGGCCTCGGGGACACCGACCTGCCCGCCGCGCAGCATCGGGGTCACTCGATAGGCCAGGGCGCCACCCAGGGACCTGATCTGCAGGTCGCCGACGATCTGGGCCGTGAACATGGTCGATCCCCCGAGCTCTGACAACGGGGGCCCGGTGAGACGCGCCTCTGACGAGGGCAGTTGATCCCACCCGCCCAGGTGGACGGCGACGGCGAGGACGACGGCCGTGAACACGGCTAGCGGCAGGATCGCCCCGGCCCGTCGTTGCTTGCGGCGGCTCCGGATCCAGCCCACCGTTCCCCACAGGAGGATGACGGCAAACAGGGGCCACATGGCGACGAGGTCCACGACGAGCGAGGGGGAGAGTATTCCACCCAGAACCCCCACCGCCGTGGCCACGACCACCGCCCCCGCCAGGATCCAGGCCGCCACCGTGAACGGGTGACGGCCTCTCGACTCGGTCATTCCTGATATGACAGGCCGATGACAACCACTATGTCGACTCCGTGAGCCCCGGCAAGAGCGGCATCAGCGGCCACCGTACCGTCGGGTACCGCATCGGCGAGGTCCAGCGCCTCCAACGAGAAGCCATCGGCATGGAAGATCATCGTGTCCGATAGCTCGGGGGTGTAGTTGGTCGGTTCCGACATGAGGTAGCCGAGGGCCGCCAACTCGTCGGTGAGTTCCGCCGCCAGGCCCGTAGTGGCCGTGGAGTTGAGGACGATGACACTCACCTCCCCGGGCTGGCGGGCGGGGCGCAGGGTGGTGGGTGGGGCGGTCGATTCGGTCGTTGACGTGGGAGCAGTCGTGGAGGTCGTCGTCGACGAGGTAGCCCGGCCCTGAGACGTGGTGGGCCGGGTGGTCGAGGTCGTCGTCTGCTCGGCCGCCGTGGCGCTGGTGCCGCTGGAGTCAGGCGGCGTCCCCCCGTTGTCTCGGCCGGCCCACAAGGACAGGCCGCCGAACACGATGGCGCCAACGACCAGGATCCCGGCGACGAGGAAGAGGACGTCCTTGTAGAAGCCGACTCCTGAACGGCGGGCGTGCCTGCCTCTGTCGGTCATGTGCCCTCGGCGGTCCGTCCGACAGGCTGGCCGGCGATACGCCGCAACCGGCGCACGGTCAGAGGGTCGTAGTCATGGGCGGCAGGGGTCCACAACAGTTCGAGCAGCCGCCGGTAATAGGCGACAGAATCCAGCCCAACCTGCTCGAGCATGGCCCATTCCTTCGGCCCGGGCACCAGCCACCAGGTGCGCTCCAGGTCGAGAATGGCGCGATCAACAGAGGTCAGCATGATGCGTCAGCGTATCCCTCCCCCTCGACAATCTCGGGTCTTTCCCCGAGCCGGCGGTCCGTCCGAAAGAGTGCCTCAGGGTCGCTGGTAGCGCAGGTAGACCACCTGGCCACCGAACGTTCGTGTCTCGACCAATTCCAGATCGATCCTCTGCTGATGCGTCGGGAAGTAGCCGATGCCCCCGCCGACGATCGTCGGGTTCACAAACAGGCGGTACTCGTCGATCAAATCATGTTCCATGCAGACGGCAGCCAGCCGGGCTCCTCCCACCGCAAGGTCACTTCCGATCTGAGACTTGAGCCGGCCTACCTCTCGGGCTACCTCGCCCGTGAGCAGGATCGTGTTGGCCCCTTCGACACTCTCGAGAGTGGTCGAGAACACGAATTTCGGGAGTTCTTGCCAGATGCGGGCGAATTCGACCTCGTAATCGGAGACCGGCGACTCCTCGTCGACGGTGTCCCAGACGAGCATCGTCTCGTACAGGCGGCGTCCGAGGAGGTGGCCTCCCAACTGCGCGGTCTGCTGGTTGTGAAACCGATGCAGCTCCTCGTCGGGCGCCGCCCAGTCAAACGCGCCTTCCGGGCCGGCGATGAAGCCGTCGAGCGACACTCCCATCGAGTAGACCAACTTGCCCATCGAATCCTCCTGATGGCCGGTTCGTCACCGGTTGACTCGACCTGGACCGGAAACTGATCGGGTAACGCTAGGCGTCTCAAGGGACGATCGCTCCGACACCTGGGCGGCTGGGTTCAGATCGCCCGAACGGCCGGTCCGCCGGCACCAGGTCGATAACCTCTAGTCGATCCTGTGGCGGATCGTTCCTATCATTGGCGTTGGATCTGCCGTCTCGAAGAAGTACTCGACCAGGCGATCCGCCCGCCGGATTAGCTCAGTGGTAGAGCAACCGCCTTGTAAGCGGTAGGTCGTCGGTTCAATCCCGACATCCGGCTCGGGTTTCTTATGAGTAGAACAGGCCGTTTTACGGCCTGTTCTACTCATAAGAACGCATGCGGGAGAGCTCGAAGGTGGCGAGGGCGGCGGCCACCGAAACGTTGAGGGACTCGGTGGGGCCGGGCATGGGGATCGAGACGGCCACGTCGAGACGTTCGGCGACCAGCCGGCTGAGGCCGCCTCCTTCACCTCCCACGACGAGCGCAACCGGTTCGGCCAGCAGGTCGAGACCGAACAGAGACCGGTCGGCGCCGGCATCGAGACCCACCGTCCACAGACCGAGCCGTTTCAGACGAGCCACTGCCTCGGCGATTGACCCGACGAGAGCGACGGTGGCGTGCTCCAACGCCCCCGCCGCCGCCTTGAAGGCAGCCGCACCGAGAGGGGCCGCCCGACGGTCGGAGACGACGAATCCCTTCACTCCGGCGGCGATAGCCGAGCGGACGATTGCCCCCAGATTGTGGGGGTCGATCACCCGGTCGAGTACGAGCACGGCCGCCGGATCTGAACTGGCCACGACGCCCTCCAGCGACGACGCGGGCCGCGGCCGGCACTCGGCAACCACACCCTGGGGAGCGGTCGTGTCGGCCAATCGCCGGACGTCGTCCACTTCCCGCACGGAACCGCCCGAGTCTCGAATCGAGGCCACCAGCGCCGCCACGTCGGCCTTGTTGAGGCGTGACCGCTCGACATCGAGAGTGAGCACCCGGCCCGCGGCGGCGGCGGCCGACACGGCGTGGAAGCCCTCGACCCTATCCCCGAAGCCAGCGCGCCCCATCGGGCGTGTCCTCCACCACGATCCCGACTGAGGCGAGGCGATCACGGATGCAGTCGGCAGTGGCGAAGTCACGTTCCTCTCGAGCCCGGGCCCGGGCCG
>Ga0299907_10002866_pt1 | contig 10845 bp, 11 predicted proteins | sample RVTome_16_FD_198680 | JGI IMG/M metagenome (GOLD analysis project Ga0299907, IMG submission 198680) | Soil microbial communities from uranium-contaminated site in the Upper Colorado River Basin, Wyoming, United States - RVT152D67 (version 2) ... | reverse complement strand
CCCTCAGTACCCCAACTCCGCCTTGCGCGCCTCGGCGGTCGGCAGCGGATCCTGCTTGCCGTCGATTTCGGGAAGATTGGGTGCGCGCTCGGCGTTGATCTGGATCCACTGTTTCTTGTCGTCCGGGATGTCTTCGCCCTCGTAGATGGCGTGCACCGGGCACTCCGGAACGCAGGCGCTGCAGTCGATGCACACCTCGGGGTCGATGTAGAGCATCTCGTCGTCGCCGTGGAAGCAGTTCACCGGGCACACGGTCACGCAGTCGGTAAACCGGCAGAGCAGGCAGTTGTCCGTTACGATGGTGGTCATGGCTCTTTCCTCTTTCTAATTTTCTGTGCGGTGATCCCCTCACCCCGACCCTCTACCGAAGGGTGAGGTAGGACATGTTCTTAGTGCAGTGCCGGTCAGGCATCCAGGAGCAGGATCTCGCCGCGGTTGGTTTCGATTGCGTCACCGCTGTAGCGCCGGTATCGGCCCTCGATGTGGCCCTCGCCGACGGACATCCCGAGGCGCTTGAGGTGCAGGAGATACAGGCGCAGATATAGGGGCTCGTAGCGGCACGCGTAGGCGAAGGTCGGGAGCAGTGGCGCGGGCTGCATCGAGACGATCGAGCCGCGCTTCATGCTGGCGCCGCAGCGCGAGCCGAGTCGGCCGAGCACGATGAGGGTGCCGGCGCGCATGTTGACGCCGGCGAAGTCACCGCAGTCCCCTCCGATCGCGATGAGGCCCCGGCGCATCGCGTTCCCGACCTCGTTTCCGGTGTTGCCGTGGATCAAGATCTCGCCGCCACGGATCCCCATCGCGCTGCCGCGGTAGGCGCTCCCGATCAGGTGGCCAGCATTACCATGGATGGTGATGCGCCCACCACTTAGGTCCGGCGCGACCCAGTCGCCGGCGTTGCCTTTGACGACGATCTCGCCGCCCGACATCCCGACACCCAGGTGCATGCCGGCATCGCCGTCGACCACGATCCGACCCGCGCTCATGCCCGAGCCGATCATCTTGACCCGTGAGAGGTCGCCCTCGACCCGGATCTCGCCCTCGTAGCGCCCGCTCACCCGGAAGAACTCCCCGAGCGGCACCCGCTCGTTGCCGTACTGGAGGGGCAGCGCCGAGACCTCGGACTCGCTCCGACCGGTGAGTTCCTCCGGGGTGATGACCTCGGCCTCGATGGGCACCTCGGGGCGGTGATGGAACACAAGCTTCATCGGTACTGATTCGCTGACCGATGCTAGACCGCCAGGAGACTGTGCAGGCCGATCTGGTACTGGCCCAGGTTGCCGCCGTAGTTCCCGGCCGTGATGCGGAGCGCACCGTGCGCGGCGGCGGCGCCGATCCCGACCCGCATGGCCTCTGTCACGCCTTCCAGATCCAGCCCGTCGATCACGATTTCCAAGACGCACCCGGCCTCTGGGATCACCTCGGTGGCCGGCGCGAAGGCGCGCAGGGTCGGGCAGTAGGCGTCGTTGGTGGATGCCGGCAGGCCCTTGTACTTCGATCCGGGTTTGCTGCCGCTGCGCACGATGCCATCGGGGAAAGGGAGGATCACGCCGGGTACCTGACGCATCGCCGCCACGGCGGCCTCGGTGGCGCCTAGAGTCACGGGGAGGTCCGGGCCCAGGATCAAGAGGTTGCCCCCGCCCACGGACGGCTTCAAACCGAAGCGGTCCTCGACCACGAACTCCCCATCCATCACGGGGATACGCCAGTAGCGCCGGCCATCGAGGAACTTGGCGATCTGGTAACCGTCCCCGAAATAACGCAGCTTACCGCCGACCGCCACCTCTTGCTCGGCCGTGAGGCCGTTGAAGCAGGCGGTGGTCGGGGCCGTCATGACGCACTGGCCGACCCTCTCCAGGAGGCGCTTGCCCACGGAATCGGCGCTCATCGAGAAGAGCAGCACGCTCACACCCGGTCGCCCGTCCGGGGTCTCGGAAGGAGACAGCTCGTGCTCGATGCCCGCCTCGCACTTGCAACCGATGACGGAGGTGGCGAATCCGGTCATGGCGCGTGCCGCCGCCATCACCCAGGCGGGGCTTACAGCGGTGACGATGACGCGCGACCCCCACATAGCGAAGGCCTCGGCGAAGGTATCGACGACCTCGGCGTTCTCGACGCGCATCCTTATTATGGTTGTACGGCCGGGATCACTTGCCCAGGGATCACCTGATGGTTGTGTAGATAACGGTCCGAGACGGCGTAGTTGTCAAACCGGATGCTGTAGTAGTCCTCGAAGAACGGCCGGATGGCCTTCTCGATGTCGGGGTCGTAAGCCGGCGTCGCGTGCAGGACCCGCCCGTCGTGATCAGCCCGGAACTCGTGGTCCGCGATGATGAGCTTGCCGTCCTTGAGGACGTAGCGCGGCGTGCTGAACATCTTCTCCTTGTCCGGGTCATCCTGGTAGATAGTGATGTCGGCGTCGGCGCCGACGCCCAGATGGCCCTTGTCCTTGAGCCCCAGCGCCCGCGCCGGGCCGGCGCGGCTGATGATCGCGACCTCCGAGAGGGTGTACTCCCGATCCAGGTCGTCCCCGAGGCACGTCTTGCGGATGGCCCTCTGATTGACCTTACGGATCTCGTCGTTGCGAAACTCGCGGTCCATGAGGAGCCGAATGAGCTTTGGGTACATCGTGAAGGAGCCGCCGTTCGGGTGATCGGTCGAGAGCAGGATGCGCCAGGGGTCCTTCGAGAGCAGGAACAGCTCGAGCCCGATCGCCCATTGGAGCGCATGGACATAGACCTTTTCCTGGTAGGTGAAGGGCACGATCCCGCACCCGCTCTCGTTTTCGGTGTCGGCATTGACCCATTTATTACCGGATACGCCCTTCAAGAGGTGGGCGAGCGGCGCGTCCGCGGTCATGGCCGTGGCCTTGCCAAACATGACCTGGCCCACATCGGCCGTGATGTTCGGGTGGCTGTTGATGTAGTCCGCGATCTCCGGCCCGCGCGAGGTCGGGTTCTTGCCCGGCTCGCCCCCGTAGCTGTGGAACTGGACATGGGCGATATGGACCCGTCGGCCCTCGGCGGCGCGCATGGTGTCGAGGGTGGTCGTGGCGTTGCCGGAATGCCCCAGGTTGTTGCAGTGGATGTGCGCGGGATGCGGGAGCCCGAGGTCGTTGACCGTCTCGATGAAGGCACGGATGACATCGAGCGGGGTGAGGTCGAATTGATCGATGTTCTCGTTCAGATCGGAGATGTTGGCGTTGCGCCGGCCCTTCCACAGCTCGTCGCTGCCGGGGTTGACGAGCTTCACCGTGTAGGCCTTGGTGGCGTTGACCCACCAGGCCACGGCTTCGCGGAACTCCTCGCGTCGGCCCTCCTTGAGCAAGCGGTACAGGAACACGTTGTTGCCGAGGAGCACGTAGAAGCCCTTGTCGATGATCGGGGTGTCGTGGAACTCCTCGAGCACATGGCGCGCACCGATGGGCGTCACCGCGGCCTCCATCGCGGTGGTGTAGCCCATCGCGGCATAGCGATAGCCGGTCGCGAAGGTCGAAGGGATGATCCCGCCGCTACCGGAGCGGGTGTAGGGCGTGCTCGGGACGACATCCAGGCGCTTGTCCTCGGGCTGGAGCTTGCGCGCCAGGTTGACCTTGGGACCGGCGATGTGGCAGTGGATGTCCACGCCGCCCGGCATCACGACCATCCCGGTCGCGTCGATCTTGCGGGCATCGGCGGGCACCTCGGCCACGACCTTAGCGTCCTGGATACAGACGTCCTGGACGCGCCCATCCACCCCGTTTGCGGGGTCGTAGACGCGCCCGTTGGTGATGCGGAGCGCCGATCCCATGGTCCGTCCGGTAGTAGGGCTTAGGCGGCCTTGCGCAGGGCGGCACCGCGCTTCTCGTTCAAGAGCTCGCGTAACCGGTTCTTCAGGGCGGTCAAGACCTCTTCATCGCCCGGGAACGGGGAATCGAAGGCCGGGCGCAGGGTGATGGGCACATCGTCCATGCGATACACCGTGCCGGTGGTGTTGATGCCGTAGGTCGCGGTCCGAAAGGCGACGCGCGCGAGCTGGGTCGTATCGGTGTCCTTGGCATCGAGCACGATGACCGGGATGCGCTTCAGGTGCTCGATGGCCCGTTTGGGGAAGTTCGAGCCCGGATCGCTCGCGATGATGAGGGCGGCATCGGCCTCGCCGCGCGAGAGGAGGTCCACGGTCGTGAACTCGCCTGGGTTGAAGCGCGGATAGCCGCGGCTGAAATTCACGCCGAAGGGATAGCCGGTCTGCCAGGACACGACGTTGTCGGCGCCGGTGACGTTGCCGTGGCCGCGTACGGGCTTGGCGACGAAGTGGGTGTACTCGTTGAGATCGGTCGCGAGCGCCAAGATGGCGCCCGAGTTGAAGTGCCGGCCGCGGGTCATGGTGAGTCCCATGCCGAAGAACAGCACCCCGTAGCGGCAGCTCTTCATGCGCTCGACCAGGCTCTCCAGGGTCGCGAGCGGTATGCCGGTGGTCTCTTCGATCGATGGATCGATCTTGCGGCCCTTCACCAAGGCGCGCAGGGCCCAGAGCAGCTCGAAGTCCCGGCCCGGCTTGACTTGAAGGAAGAGGTCCGCGACCGGCGCGCTCGGGGTGCGGCGCACATCGGCGAGGACGACGTAACGGTCCTTGCGCCCATTCGGGATGTACATGCCCTTCGGCGTCACGGCGTAGCGCGTGAAGTGCCTCGGGTGGGATTCGGCCGGATTGCCGCCCCAGTAGATCACCAGATCCGCGCGGTTCTTGATCTCGCCCAAGGTGGCGGTGCTCTCGCCCACGCCCTGGAAGGCGATGCCCGAGGGGCCATGGCAGACCGAGGTGGTGGTGTCGATGTTCCCGTGCATCAGATCGGCGATGGCGACCGCCTGGCGCTGGGCCTCGCAGGTGGTGTCGGAGAGGCCGTAGATGATCGGCAGCCGGGCCCGGGCCAGGATCTGGGCGGCGGCCTCGACGGCCTCGGCGGTGGTGGCGGGTTTGCCGTCGATCCGGGCCGGCGGTTTGTCCTCGATGGTGTGCTCGGCGAACCAGGCGCGGCCCAAGGTACAGGCGTTCTTGGCCTTAGTGATGCGCTTGGCGTCGAGGTCGACGGTGAGATCCATGTCGTCGCAGACGCAGCCGCAGAAGGTGCAGGTGGCGTGCTCGACGACGCGGATATTTTGACCGATGGCGGGTTCACTCATAATCCAGTCCTCGTAGGTTTCAGGGGTTTCGACAGGTCAAGGCACATCCACGCGTTCCACCTGCACCTCGAAGTTCTTGGAAATGGGCATGCCGCTCCCGGCCGTATCGCCACCCATGAGCTGACTCGAGGGTGGCCCGTAGGCGATGAACAGCATCCCGGAGGGCAAGTCGCTCGGCTTCTTACCCTTGCAGCGAACCACGGCCTCGCCCACTGTGTTGCTGAGCCGAACGGCATCGCCGTCCTTGAGACAGAGGCGGGCCATGTCGTCCTGATTCATCTCGACGGTGGAGGTGACCTCCCGGTATTCGGGCTTGAGCTTGCCGGCATTTAGGGACGTGCCCTGCTTGTTCGACCGGCCCGGGATCAGGATCATGGTTTCAACCAACGATGTATTCCTCCACCTGCGGCGCCCCCTTTTCGGATCTATCGGCTCGGACCGATCGGCTCTGCCGGCGCTCGCGGATAGTGCAATTGTAACACGCCATGAGCCCCGTCAGCGGCCGCACGCGAGGGTCCATACCGGATAGGGCCCATCCGGTATCATGCGGTGGCCGCATGATCTATCATGCTTGCCATCCCGTCCCTAGAACGATAAGCGTCGAGCGATCCGCAGGTGGTGGCACTGGACCCCGACTTCACGCGCACGGAGCACGAGGCGACGATAACGATTGCCGCCCCGGCGCGCCTGCACATGGGCTTCCTCGACATGAGCGGTGACCTCGGTCGGCGCTTTGGCGGGCTAGGCCTCGCCCTCTCGGAGATACGGACGCGGCTTTCGGTGCAGCGTGCCAAGGGGGTTGCCGCCGAAGGACCCTCGTCCGAGCGCGCCGCGCGTTCGGCGGAGACGCTCTTGGAGGTCCTCGGGATCGGACAAGGGGTGCGGATCCACGTCCACGAGGCCATCCCCGAGCACGCCGGCCTCGGCTCGGGCACACAGCTCTCGCTGGCCGTGGGTGCGGCGCTGGCGCGCCTCTTCGAGCGCGACTGCCATCTTCCGGCACTCGCCCAGGCGACACGCCGCGGGCTGCGCTCGGGGATCGGGATCGGGGCCTTCGACTCGGGGGGGTTCGTGGTCGACGGGGGGCATGGCGAGCGCACCGCGATCCCGCCGGTGATCGCCCAGATGCCGTTCCCGGAGGACTGGCGCGTGATCGTGATCCTGGATCGCGCCCGCCGAGGATTGAACGGCGCAGCCGAGGTGTTGGCCTTCAAGCGCCTCGCGCCCATGAAACAAGAGACCGCGGGGCGGTTGTGCCGGCTCTTGGTGATGCAGGTCCTGCCGGCGCTCGCCGAACGCGACTTCGTCCCCTTCAGCACCGGGATCGCCGCCATCCAGGACACGGTCGGGGATCACTTCGCGAGCCTGCAAGGCGGGCGCTACACGAGCCCGCTGATAGCCGAGGCCCTCGGTTGGCTGCGCGCTCAGGGGGTAACGGGCGTTGGCCAGAGTTCCTGGGGTCCCACGGGCTTCGCGCTCTGTAAGGGCCCGGCAGAGGCCGAGCGCCTGGTGCGCGCGGCGCGCCCGAGATGGGCGGACTCACTCACCTTCCTCGTGTGCACGGCCCAGAACCGGGGCGCCGAGGTGATGGTGAAGCGCAAGGCGGCTTGAGAGTTTGAAAAAAGACCGTCATGAGCGAAGGGAGGTCAAACAGGCCAGAGCCCATTGCGGACGGAGACCATGAAAGACCCTTACCTCTTGCACATGTTCAATTCCACCAAGAACGTCAGCCCCTTCGACGTCAACATGGCCTACGAGGCCGATTTCGACGGGGTCATCCCCTATGCGGACGTGACGCTCGAGGACATCCACGCGCTGACCCAGGACACCATCTTCTCGCGCGGGCCGACCGGGGTGAAGCGGACCGGGATCTTCATCGGCGGTCGCGATTTCGGGCTCGCCCTCGACATGCTGGAGGAGGCGCGCAAGGCCATGGTGCCACCCTTCGAGGTCTCGGTGTTCGCCGATCCCAGCGGCGCCATCACGACCGCGGCGGCGCTCATGGCCTGCGTGGAGGTATGGCTCCGCAGGAAGGGCGCGGGCGGCCTCGCGGGACGCAACATCTGCATCTTCGGTGGCACCGGCCCGGTGGGACTATGCGCCGGGGTGATCGGGGCCGGCGCCGGGGCCCGTATGTACCTCGCGAGCACCCGTGGTGCCGAGGCCGCCCTGAAGGCGGCAGCGCCCTACAACGCGCGTTACGGGGTCGAGATGCGGGGCGCCGACGGCAGCAGCGATGCCGCTATCCGCGCTTGCCTCAAGGAGGCGGACGTGGTGGTCGGCGCGGCCAAGGCCGGTACCCAGGTGCTCTCTAGCGCGCAGCTCGCCGAAGCGCCGCGGCTCCTGGTCGCGGCCGACGTCAACGCCGTGCCGCCCGCCGGGATCGAGGGCGTAGGCGTGCAGGACATGGGCAAGGAGCTACCATCGACCCCCGCCCGAGCGGCGGGGATCGGGGCGCTCGCCATCGGTAACGTCAAGTACAAGGTCCACTACCGGCTGTTTCAGATGATGATCGAGACCCCGAAACCCGTGTACCTCGACCACACCCAGGCATTCGCCGTGGCACGGGAGTATGCCGCCGGCTGAGAGGCCCTCTACCTGCCGACCGATCGTCGTCGTGGCCCAAAGCGGACGGGCGTTGGCACGTTCGGCGGGGCGGGCGGGGATCCCGGTGCATGTCCTCGACCTCTATGCCGACGGGGACACCTCTGCCCTGGCCCTATCGGTATCCCGGATCGGTTCGATCGCCACCGGGTTTCGCGCGGACCGCTTGCTCGACTCACTGCATCGAATCGAAGCCCGGGAGGGGATCGACGGCATCGTAGCGGGGAGCGGCTTCGAGGAGCGCATCGATCTGCTGGAAGCGATGGCGCGCGTCGGCCGGCTCCTCGGCAATCCGCCCGAGGTCGTGCGGCGCGCCAAGGACCCCGCGTGCTTCTTCCCGCTCCTCGCGCGCCTCGGGATCCCACACCCGGAAACGGTCACGGAGGCGCCGGCGGGATCGCGGGCCCATGGCACGGAATGGCTTAGCGCGGGATGGCTTTGCAAACGCATCGGTGGGGCGGGCGGCGCACACGTCCGGCCGGCCGAGGCATGCTGCCCACCCGGCCACTATCTGCAACGCCGGATGCCCGGCCGGCCGCATTCGCTCGTGTTCCTGGCGGACGGCCGGCACGCCGCGATCGTCGGATACAACGAGATCCGGGTCCAGGACGGGACAGGCGCCGCGCGTTTTCGCTACACGGGCGCCGTGACCGTTTCGGAGCCGCCGGTCGCCCCTGCCGTCGAGGACGCGGTGCAGGCACTGGTCCCGGCGCTCGGGCTCGTCGGGCTCTGCGGGCTGGATTTCATTCTCGATGAGGACGGACGGTACTCGGTGCTGGAGGTCAATCCGCGCCCGACCGGGACCTTCGAGCTTTACGAGGACCTGGGTGTGGAGGGGTCGGGCCTGTTTCAGATGCACCTCTGTGCCTGCGAGGGGCGGTTGCCTCGCAGGGTTCGCGTGCTCGGCAGAGGGGTCGCGGCGCAGGAGGTGCTCTGGGCGTCCGAGACGTTCGCGATCCCGGACGGTCTCCGATGGCCCGACTGGGCACGCGATCGTCCCCCGCCCGGGACCCTCTTCCAGGCCGGCGAGCCGATCTGCACCCTGCATGCACGCGCGGCGGAGCGAAAGGCCGTTGATCGCCTCCTGTCGGCGCGGCGTGCCAGCCTGTATTCCGGGCTCGCCTGGCCGCAAGCGGCATGAGGGAGGCGCCGAGAATTGCGATAGGACCGAAGGATTTTTAGAGCTGCCCGAATAATATTTCAGCAAGACACGAAGATCTCTGTCATGACGAACAAATCGGTTCCGGTGAGCGTCAACGCACGCACCCGTCCCCTGGTGGATGCCCTGGTTGCAGAGGCGCCGTCCCTGCGGATCGCCGTCGAGCCCCTCGCCAACGGGACGCAGGTCATCGATGCCGGGATCAAGGTCCCGGGCGGGCTGGAGGCCGGCCGGCGCATCGCGGAGATCTGCCTGGGCGGGCTCGGCCAGCTCAGCATCCGGGCGGGCACGGCCTTCGCCAACTGGATCCTGCACGTCGATGTCTTCACCTCCAACCCGGTCATCGCCTGCCTCGGGAGCCAGTACGCCGGCTGGAGCCTGGAGCACGGCCAGGGCAAGGGCGCGTTCCGGGCGCTGGGGTCGGGGCCGGCGCGCGCGTTGGGCAGCCATGAGCCGCTGTTCGATGAGCTGGGGTACCGGGATGCCTCGATCACCGGTGTCCTAGTGCTCGAGGTGAGCGCCCTCCCGCCCGTCGAGATCGCGGACCGGGTGGCGCAGAACTGCGGGATACAGGCCGAGAACCTGACGCTGATCCTGACCCCGACCACGAGCCTGTGCGGTGCGGTGCAGGTCGTGGCGCGCTCGCTCGAAGTTGCGCTCCACAAGGTCCACGCGCTCGGTTTTCCCTTGGCGGCGATCGTGGACGGCATGGCAACGGCCCCGCTGTGCCCGCCCTCGCCGGACTTCATGACCGCCATGGGCCGTGCCAACGACGCGATACTCTACGGCGGGGACACCCACCTGTTCGTGGATTGCAGTGATGCCGAGGCCGCCGATCTCGCGCAACGCCTGCCGAGCAGCGCCTCGCGCGACTACGGCAAGCCCTTCGCCGAGGTCTTCGAGGACTCGGGCCATAACTTCTACGACATCGACCCCATGCTGTTCAGCCCCGCGCGCGTGTGCATCACCTCGCTCCAGAGCGGGATGAGCCACAAGGGGGGGAGCCTCAACCCGGCGGTCCTGGAGCAGTCCTTTGGACACACGGTGAGCTAACTAAGACGCGGCGGTGCGTTCCCCCTCCGGCTTGAGGCACACACACGATGTCCGCAATGCTACAGACCGACGTGCACCGGCACCGGCTGACCGTAGACGACTTCCACCGCATGGGCGAGGCGGGGATCCTCCGTGCCGACGAACGGGTGGAGCTGATCGACGGAGAGGTCATCGACATGCCGCCGATCGGAAGCAACCACGCCGGAACGGTCGGGTTCTTGGCCAAGAGAGTGGAACGTGCCGTGGGAGATTCGGCCCTAGTGTTTGTACAGAATCCGCTATCGCTTACGGCGAGTAGCGAGCCACAGCCCGACATCATGCTGCTCAAGCCACGAGCGGACTTCTATCGCAGCGCCCATCCTCGCCCGGAAGATGTCCTGCTCATAGTCGAGGTCGCCGACACCACGCTCGCCTACGACCGCGACATCAAGGTGCCGCTCTACGCCCGCCACGGCATCCCGGAAGCGTGGCTGGTCGATCTGGAAAACAAGCGCCTCCACGGGTTCACCTCACCGTCCGACACCGGTTATCTTGAATCCCATTCGCTCGCGCGGCCAGCCGTGCTCTGCTCGGTTGCACTATCGGGGTCCCAAGTCGATGTCGGCAGCGTGTTTTAGCATCACGGTCGGTCGGGCAGAAGCATAGCCGAGCCGCGGCGATACGCCTCGGGGTAACCTAGGTGAGGGGTCAGAAACTTCGCACGAAATATCAATCGGTTACGGCACATCCTTTAGATTCAAGCGGTTGCGCGACCATAGCGCTAAGTACCTGCTGTTACAATCGCTTACGAGGCGTGCTGTATGGACGTCTAGCTCAATCCGGCATTGACGCCAGCTAGGTAAACGCTACGCCATTAAACGAACGCAA
>Ga0299907_10002865_pt1 | contig 10846 bp, 6 predicted proteins | sample RVTome_16_FD_198680 | JGI IMG/M metagenome (GOLD analysis project Ga0299907, IMG submission 198680) | Soil microbial communities from uranium-contaminated site in the Upper Colorado River Basin, Wyoming, United States - RVT152D67 (version 2) ... | reverse complement strand
TGCTCACCTCGGTCAAGGACGACAAGGACAAGACGGCCGTGTACCTGGCCGAGTGCCGGGCGCTGGGCATCCCCGTCCTCGTGCCCGACGTGAACGTGGCCGAGAGCGACTTCGTCGGCAAGACCGGGGCCCGGGGTGTCCCCGAAGGCACAGCTGCCATCCCGTTCGGGCTCTCGGCCGTGCGCAACGTGGGTGAGGGGATCGTGGTCCACATCGTGGCCGAGCGGGAGGCGAACGGTCCCTACCGGGACTTCCCCGACTTCTGCGCCCGGGTGCACCCCTCCGTGCTCAACAAGCGGGCGCTGGAGTCGCTCATCAAAGCGGGTGCCTTCGACTCGCTCGGGCATCCCCGCAAGGGCCTGCTGGCCGTCTTCGAACGCATCGCCGACACGGCCCTGGCCCGCCGCCGGGAGGCCGAGGCGGGCGTCATGAGCCTCTTCGGCGACGCCTCGTCGGGCGGCGAGCTCCCTGAGATCGACCGGGTGGAGATCCCCGACGTCGAGTTCGACAAGACCCAGCGCCTGGTCTTCGAGAAGGAGATGCTCGGGCTGTACGTGTCCGATCATCCCCTCATGGGGGCCCAGGCGGCCCTGGCCCGCCACGTGGAGCACACCCTGACCGAGTGCAAGGAGCTCCCCGAAGGGGCGATCGCCGTGGCCGGCGGGGTGGTCACCGCCCTCTCACGCCGCTACACGAAGCGGGGCGAGCTGATGGCCACCTTCGTGCTCGAGGACCTCGAGGCCGCCGTCGAGGTCATGGTCTTCCCCCGGACCATGACCGACTACGGCCACCTCCTGACCGAGGACGCCGTGGTCTGCGTCAAGGGGCGCGTGGACCGGCGCGAGGACCAGGCCAAGCTGGTGGCGGTGGAGGTGCGCCGGCCGGAGCTGGTCCTCGACGGCGACGGGCCTCCGGTCCGGCTGCGGGTGGCGGCCTCCCGGCTGACCGAGGCGTTCCTGGCCGAAATCAAACGGGTCCTGGAGGCGCACCCGGGGGAGAGCCCGGTGCTCCTCCACGTGGAGGACGGGCGGCGCACCACGGTCGTGCGGCTGGGGCCGGCGTTCGGGGTGAGCGGGGGGAACGGGCTGCACGCGGAATTGCGGGTCCTGCTCGGGGCGGACGGGGTCTTCTAGGCGAGCTCCGGCCCGGTCGGGAGGGGGAGGGGTCCCTTCCTCCTCCGAAGGACGACAGCGCAGTCGTCGTCAGGGACCCCTCCCCCTCCCTCCCTCTCCGTCTCTTCCTTCCTCGCGGCACCATGGAGTGACGTGTTCCTGCGGAACGTGGTGCTCCAGCAGCCTGAACCCAGCGGTCGACCACTCACCGCTACTGATTGGACTCCGACTTTTACTGGCGGAGGGCGCCGCGCCAGAATGGTGCGCCATGGACGTCGACATTCGTGATTCCGCGTCCCTAAAACCGGTGGAGCTGGATCTTTTGTCCCAGCTCCTGCGCGAATCCGGTAGCCCCCTCGATGACAAGATCCTCGACCAGCAGGTGGAGTCGTTTTCCCGGGTGAGCCTCGTCACTGCCGACGAGGAGGTGGTCGGGTTCCTCTTCGGCTCGCTGGAGCGCATCGGGGGGACGCCGTGTGTCCTCTGGGGCCTGGGGACGGCCAAGGTTCCCGCCGAGGCGGAGCCCGTGGTCAGCGCCATGACCACCGAGCTCTACCGCCGGGCCGCCATCTCCTTCCCCGACGAGGACGTGCTGGTGGCCGGGCGCTTCGCCCATCCCACCGTGTACCAGCTCTTCGACGGGCTCCAGGAGCCGGTTCCCCGACCCGGATACAAGGCCAGCGGGGAGGACCGGGCCTGGGGCCGCCGGCTGGCCAAGCGGTTCGGCTGCGACGCCCACTACGACGACCGAGCCTTCCGGGCCGCCGGGCAGGGCGCGCCCGAGCCGCTGCTCGACGTCGAGCTCTCGGGGCAGCCCGAGCCGGCGGTGGCCGAGCTGATGGCGTCCCTGGAGCCCGAGCGGGGCGACTCGCTCATCGCCTTCGGGTGGGCTCCGGCAGAGTCCCTCGCCGCCGTCCTGGCCCAGAACGGCAGGTAACCCCGGGCAGAACCTCCGGTCGCGTGTCTTGTGACCGTTGTTACTGGTGTGGCAAGGTGTTCCGCCATGTCCCGCTCATCACGCCTGGTGCCGGTCCTTGCGGCCGTTCTGCTCATGGCTCTGCCCGCCTCGCCGGCGCAGGGCGCCCGCAAGCGGCTCCGCCCACCGGCGCCGGTCAGCATCACCGTCGACTCGGTGCGTATCGAGCCGCTGGCCCCGGATGCCTTCGTTCGGGTGGACGGGGCCGGTGAGTACCGGGGGGTGCTGGAGCTGCGCCGCAGCACCGTCAAGCCCCCCGCCCCGGCTCCGGTCCCCGGGATGCCCCCCGCACCGCCCCCGCCGGCGAGGGCGGGGGTCGGCGTGGTCAACGAGGTCGCCTTCGAGGATTACGTCAAGGGCATCGCCGAGGTGCCCGCCGGCTGGCCCACCGAGGCGCTCCGGGCTCAGGCCATCGCGGCGCGGACCTACGCCCTGTGGGTCATGGAGAACGGGGCGGCCGGCGCCGCCGGGGGCCTGGGGGCCCAGATCTGCGCCACCGAGGGCTGCCAGGTCTACGCCGGCCTGGCCAAGGAGCGGGCGCCCAATGGTGCCAACTGGGTGGCGGCGGTGGAGGCCACCTCCGGCCAGGTCCTGCTGCACGAGGGCAAGGCCATCGTGGCCAAGTACTCGTCGTCCAACGGGGGCCGGTCCGTGTCCGGGGGCCGGTCCTACCTGAAGCCGGTGGACGACCCCGACGATGCCCGAAGCCCTCTCCACCGCTGGACCCTGTCCGTCTCCTTCGACGACGTCGGCCGGGCCGTCGCCGCTCCCGGACCGGTGGCCTCCGTGCGCCGGGCAGGCGGGTCGGTGGTGGTGGGCTGGACCGGTCCCGACGGGACCGCCGGGGAGGTCGTCGTGCCCGCCACCGACTTCCGGTCCAAGCTCAACGGGGCCGTGCCCCCGCCCCCGGGCCGGTCCCGGACCGTGCCGTCGATCATGTTCGACCTGGCCGCCGACGGCGGCGCCCGGACGGTGAACCTGGCCGGGCGGGGATATGGCCACGGCATCGGCATGAGTCAGTACGGCGCCTACGGGAAGGCGGCCCGGGGCCTGCCCGCGGCCGCCATCCTGGCCTCCTACTACGGCGGGATCCGCCCCACCACGCTGCCCCCTGGTCGAATCCCCGCCTCGGTCAGAGTGGCGGTGGACCAGGGCCGTCCCGAAGTGCTGGCCGGGGCCACCGGCCCCTTCCGGGTGCTGGACGGGACCGGCAACGTGATCGCCGCCGTGGCCACCGGTTCGTGGCGGGTGGCGCCCGGGCCCAAGGGGAACCTCCGCCTGTTCCCGCCCCCGGACCAGTCGGGTCACGCCGCCATAGAGCTGGTGGACGTCGTTCCCGCCACCGGGACGGTGGGTCAGCCGATGGTGGTGCGCTTCAAGCCCCGGGTGCCGGCCATGGTCCGGGTGGTGGCCACACCGCCCGGTGGGGCCGAGACCGAGCTCCTGGCCCCGACCCCCCTGGGCGGCGCGGTGTCGTCGGTGACCCTGCCCGCCCCCGCCTACGGCGGCTCCTACATCGTGCGGGTCATGGCCGACGCCGGCGGGGGCCGGACGGCCGAGCTCGTCCTTCCGCCCCCGGTCACCGGCCCCCCGCCGCCGGCGCCGGCCCCGGAGGGGCCCGTCGGGTCCGAACTGGCCCGGGCTTCCCGCTCGGCTTCATCTGTGGCGGCAGCCAGAGGCGGCCATGACGGAAGCGCCGCCGTGCCGGTCGCGGTGATGACGGTTTGCGCCGCGGCTGGTTTGGTCGGCGCGGCCTGGCGCCGCCGCGTCGCTCGTTGCGTGTAAGCGGCCCGCTCGCGCAACCGGCTCTGCTCACCGCCGGTATGCGGCGCTGAGCCACGCCGTTTCGTGGGTAAGCGGGGCGCTCCAGCAACCGGCTCTGCTCACCGCCGGTATGCGGCGCTGAGCCACGCCGTTTCGTGGGTAAGCGGGGCGCTCCAGCAACCGGCTCTGTTCACCGCCGGTATGCGGCGCTGAGCCACGCCGTTTCATGGGTAAGCGGGGCGCTCCAGCAACCGGCTCTGTTCACCGCCGGTATGCGGCGCTGAGCCACGCCAGTTCGTTGGCCGTTCCCGTAGCGATGCTGCTCAGGTGGGCCGGGACAGCGCGTCGAGCTGGGCGGCCAGCTCGGCCGGGTCGGTGACGGGGGACTGGCAGGCGAAGCGCTGGCAGACGTAGGCCGTGGGGCGGCCGTCGCGCAGGGGCCGGTCAGCCAGGAGGGCGGTGTGCTCGGCGCCGGCGCCTGGTGCGGCCACCACCGACACAGCCGTGGGCAGGAAGCGCCGGTGGACCTCGGCCGCCAGGGCTGCGGTGGCCGGGTCGTCCGGGTCGCCCACCACCGCCACCTCCAGCGGTGGACCCAGGTGGCGCCCGAGGGCTCCGAGCAGCTCGGAGAAGGCGGTGGGGTGATCGCCCATGAGGCGCCCCACCGCGGCCATGGCGCCCACCCCGGCCGCCTCCAGCTTCTCGTCGGCGGTGAGGGCGCCGAGTCGGAGCAGGGCGTCGGCGGCCAGCGAGTTGGCCGACGGGGTGGCGTTGTCGAAGAAGTCCCGGGGCCGGGCGATCAGCTCCTCGGCGTCGTGGCCGGTGGTGAAGAAGGCGCCGTCGGTGTCTTGGGGGTCACCCCCCGCCCCGGGGCCCCGGAACAGGCTCACGAGACCATCGGCCACCTCCCGGGCCGGATCCAGCCAGGCCACGTCGTCCACCTCCGCCAGGGTGACGAGCAGCCCGAGGAGGGCGGCGTAGTCCTCGGCGTAGCCCAGGTGACGGGCCCGGCTGCCACCTGCCTCTCCCGCCGGCAGGCGGGCCTGCCACGACCGCAGCAGGCGGCCGTCGGGCCGGCGGAGCTCGGCCAGCAGGAACCGGGCGTTGCGCCGGGCGGCGTCCATCCAGTCGGCCCGGCCCAGGGCGGCGGCGGCCTCGGCCAGGCCGGAGGAGAACATGGCGTTCCACCCGGTGAGGACCTTGTCGTCCAGGCCGGGTCGCACCCGACCCTCCCGCCGGGCGAACAGCTTGGCCCGGGCCCGCTCCACCGCCTCCGGACGGGTCTCGCCCCGCTTCTGGACATGGAGGATGTTGGTGCCGCCTTCGAAGTTGCCGGTCTCGGTGGCGCCCCAGTAGCGCACCACCTCGGGCAGGTCCTCGCCCGTCACCTCGGCCAGCTCGGCCAGGGACCAGACGTAGAACTTCCCCTCCTCGCCTTCCGAGTCGGCGTCCTCGGCCGAGGAGAAGCCGCCTTCGGGCTGGGCCAGGTCCCGGAGGACGTAGCCGGCGATCTCCTCCACGATGACCCGGAAGCGGGCCTCGCCGGTGACCAGGTGGGCGTGGAGGTAGGCCCGGAGCAGGGTGGCCTGGTCGTAGAGCATCTTCTCGAAGTGGGGCACGAGCCAGAAGGCGTCCACCGAGTAGCGGTGGAACGCGCCCCCCACCTGGTCGTACATGCCGCCGGCGGCCATGGCGTCGAGGGTGGCCACGGCCATGTCCAGCGCGCCGGTGTGGCCCGTGCGGACGTGGAAGCGCAACAGGAAGTCGAGCGTCATGGCCTGGGGGAACTTGGGGGCGCCGCCGAAACCGCCGTGGCGGTCGTCGAACTGCTCCGACAGGGTGGCCACGGCCCGCTCCAGGGTCTTCTCCTCCAGGCCCTCGGGGCCCGCCGCGCCCGACAGGTCGGTGCCCCGGGCGAGGGCGGCGGTGAGCTTGCCCGCCTGGCCCAGCAGCTCTTCCCGGCGGTTGCGCCAGGCGTCGACCACCGCCTCCAGGATGCGGGTGAAGCCGGGCAGGCCGTGGCGGTCGCCCTTGGGGAAGTACGTGCCGCCGTAGAAGGGCCGCCCGTCGGGGGTGAGGAACACCGTCATGGGCCAGCCGCCCCGCCCGGTCATCGACTGCACGGCCGACATGTAGACGGCGTCGACGTCGGGGCGTTCCTCCCGGTCCACCTTGATGTTGACGAACAGGCGGTTCATCATCTCGGCGGTGTGCGGATCCTCGAAGGACTCGTGCGCCATCACGTGGCACCAGTGGCAGGCCGAGTAGCCGACGGAGAGCAGGACGGGCTTGTCCTCCGCCTTGGCCTTGGCGAAGGCCTCGTCCCCCCACGGGTACCAGTCCACCGGATTGTCCTGGTGTTGCTGGAGATAGGGACTGGTTTCCTGGGCGAGACGGTTCATCCCCGGCAGGCTAGTAGTGCCCCGGAAAGGGCCAGGACGAAAGACCCGTTCGTATCGGCACCCGGCATACGGGCGGAGAAATGGCGCCGCCGGGCTATATCGCTCTGGTCCCCTTCGGGACTTACCCTCCAGAAAGAGCCGATGAGACGCAACGCGTCGACCGGCCGGCCCGGGGAGGTTGAGTGTCCGACAGCGGCGACCAGCAGGCAGCGGCGGAGCGCCACGGCGCGACCCGATGGCCGATCCGGCCGGTCACCACCATCATCCTCGTCGTTCTCGTAGCGGGGACGATTGGTATCTCCATCCTGTCCCGGCAGGTCGTCCGGGACCAGGAGCAGCGCCTGCTCGAGCGGCGGGCGGCGGAGGCGAGCGCCCTCCTGTCCCTGTCCACCAGCCGGTCCCAGGAGCTGTTCCGCTCGCTGTCCACGCTGGTCCAGCTCACCGGGCTTGACGAGGCCGCCTTCTCCCGGGCGGTGCAGCCGGCCATCGCCGGCAAGCTCTTCGGTGCCGTGGCCGTCGTGCAGCAGGACGGCCCGGACTACCGGATCGCCCTGGCCCAGGGGGACGGGCTGGTGACGGGACAACCGGCGCCGCCAGCGGCGGTGCCGACCCTGGCACGAGCGGGAGCGGACGGCACCCTCGTCTTCACCCCCATCCGCCCGGTGGGCGAGGCCCGCCGGATCGGCTACGCCGCTCTCGTCACCGGCCTGCCGACCCGGACCTTGGTCTACGGCGAATCGGTGATTCAGCAGGCTGCCCCGGCCGAGGGCCGGGCGGCAACCGGGCCGTTCGGAGACCTCGATGGCGCCCTCTACGCCGGCTTGCGAGTCGATCCCGACCAAGTGGTGACGGGGACATCGGATTTCCGCCCGACGGGACGTAGCGTTCAGCGCGAGGTGCAGGTCGGCGCCGACAAGTGGCTGCTCGTCGTCTCGCCCCGCGGCGCCCTGGTGGGCACGCTGGCCCAGCGCCAGCCGTGGATCATCCTGGCCGGCGGGCTGCTCGCCTCGCTCCTGGTGGCCGCCCTCGTCGAGGTCCTGGCCCGCCGTCGCCGCTACGCCGATGATCTCGTCGCCGAACGCACCGCCCAGCTCTCCGAGTCGCTCCGTGAGCTCGACGCCGCCCAGGAGCGCCTCGTCGCCCAGGAGCGGCTCGCGGCCATCGGCCAGCTGGCGTCGGCCGTCGGCCACGAGCTGCGCAACCCCCTGGGCGTCCTGTCCAATGTCGTCTACCTGCTGGCCACGAAACTGGGGCGTGAGGACCCCTGGCTCGACCGCCAGCTGCGCACGGCGGAGCGGGAAGTCGGGGCCGCCACCCTCATCGTCGCCGACCTGCTCGAGTTCGCCCGCCCCCGGGAACCCATCTTCGTCGGCATCGAACTCCCGGCCCTGGTCGACGAGGTGCTGTCGGTGGCGCCTCCCCCGGACGGCATCCAGGTGGCCCGGCGCTGGCCGGTGGACCTCCCCGTGCTCCGGGGTGACCGCGATCAGCTTCGGCAGGTCCTGCTCAACCTCGTCACCAACGCCTATGACTCCATGGCCGACGGGGGACTGCTGGCGCTGGACGCCGAGCAGCACGGGGACGCCGTCCTCCTGACCGTCGGGGACACGGGAACGGGGATCGAGCCCGAGACCCGGGCCCGCCTCTTCGAACCGTTTTTCACCACCAAGGCCAAGGGCATCGGACTGGGGCTGGCCGTGTCGCATCGCATCATCGAAGCCCACGGTGGCACCATCGACGTCAGGTCCCAGCCCGGATCGGGGACCTCCTTCCGCCTGACCCTGCCCGTCACGGCTGTCCCGGCCCCGGTGGGACCATGAGCGCCGCCACGGTGCTCGTCGTCGACGACGAGCAGGGCATGCGCGACACCGTCAGCGAGATCCTCCAGGGCGGCGGCTATGAGGTGACCACCGCGGTCAACGGCGACGACGCCCTGCTCCGGATGAGCCAGCAGGACTTCGACGTCGTGCTCATGGACATCCGTATGCCGGGGCGGGACGGCATCTCCGTGCTGCGTGAGCTCGGCGGCCCGCCGCCGCCCGTGGTGATGATGACGGCCTACGCGGTGGAGGATCAGCTCCGGGCCGCGGTCGACGCGCAGTCCTTCGCCGTCGTCCACAAACCGGTCCCTCCCGCCTACCTGCTCGATCTCGTCGCCCGCGCCGCCGCGGCGTGAGCAGCCAGGCCATGTCGGGCGAGATTCTCGTCGTCGACGACGACGAGGGTACCCGTGAGACCATCGCCGACATCCTCCACCTCGCCGGCCTCTCCGCCCGGGCGGTGGGATCGGCGGCCGAGGCATGGGAGGCCTGCACCCCGGCGGCGCCGCTCCTGGCCGTGGTCGACTACCGCCTCCCGGACACCACCGGCCTCGAGCTCGCCGCCCGCCTGAAAGGTGCCGACCCCGATCTGCCGGTGATCGTTCTCACCGGCAACGCCAGCCTGGAGACGGCGGTGGCCGCCGTCGGACAGGTGGACGAATACCTCACCAAGCCGGTGGCGGCCGAGACGCTCCTGCGGGCCGTCCGGGCCGGGCTCGAGCGCCGGCGGCTGGTGAGCGAGAACCGGGACCTGCTGAACCGGCTCCAGGAGGCCAACCTCACGCTCGAGACGCGCGTACGCGAACGGACCGAGGCCCTGGCCCACCAGGCCCTCCACGACGCCCTGACCGGGTTGCCCAACCGGGCCCTGCTCGTCGACCGCCTGGACCAGGCCCTGGCCGCAGCCACCCGCACCGGCCGGCCGGTGGCGGTCCTCTTCGTCGATGTCGACCACTTCAAGCTGTTCAACGACAGCCGGGGCCACGCCGCCGGCGACGACCTGATCGTGGCGCTGGCGCGCCGGCTGAAGGACACGGTGCGCCCGGCCGATACCGTCTCCCGCTTCGGAGGCGACGAGTTCGTGGTGGTGTCCCCGGACGCCGGCACGGTGGAGGGGGCCTCGGCCCTGGCCGGCCGCATCTCGGCCGCCCTGGCGCTTCCCTTCCGGCTGGGTGACCAGGACGTGTTCCTCACCGTGAGCATCGGCATGGGCGTCTCCCGGCCGGCCACGCCGGCCGAAGCGCTGCTGCGCGACGCCGATGCCGCCATGTACCGGGCCAAACAGCAGGGACGGGCCCGCTGCGAGTTCTTCGACGAGACGATGCGCACCGAGGCGGCCACCCGCCTCGAGCTGCAGACGGCGCTGCACTGGGCCATCGAGCGCGACGAGTTGAGGGTCTTCTACCAGCCGCTGGTCGAGGTCGCCTCCGGCCGGGTGGTGGGCCTGGAGGGTCTGGTGCGCTGGGACCACCCCGACCGCGGACTGCTGGCGCCGGGGAGCTTCGTGCCCATCGCCGAGGACGCCGGGTTGATCGTCCCCATCGACGCGTGCGTCCTGCGCCAGGCGGCCGCCGATCACGCCCGCTGGCGGAGGAAGCATCCCCAGCTGCTCCTGTCGATGAACGTCAACCTCTCGGCCCACCATCTCCGCCACGCCGGTCTCGTGGGCCGGGTCCGGGAGGTGATCGAGGAACACGGGCTGGAGCCCTCGGCCCTGTGCCTGGAGCTCACCGAGAGCGTGCTCATGGAGGACCTCGGCCGCCACGCCGAAACCCTGCTCGAGCTGCGCCGCCTGGGCGTCCGGCTGGCCATCGACGACTTCGGTACCGGCTACTCGTCGCTGACCCGCCTGCGGCTCTTCCCGGTGGACGTGGTCAAGATCGACCGGTCGTTCGTGGCCGGGCTGGGCACGGACCCGCGTGACACGGCGATCGTCCGGGGTGTGATCGACCTCGCCCATGCCCTCGACCTCGTGGTCGTGGCCGAGGGGATCGAGCGGCCCGAACAGCTCGAGGAGTTGCGCGCCCTGCGCTGCGACCTGGCCCAGGGTTACCTGTTCGCGCCCCCCGAGCCGGCCGCTGTCGTCGACGGGCGCCTGGCCGGGGAGCACTGGCCACCGGCGGCGGCCTGTCCCGCCACCGTGCGGCGCATCCCCGTCGGGACGTAACGGCTCCAACCGGGCATTCCGTCAGCTCGGCCCGCCGGGTGTCACCCGCGGCGCCGGCTCGTTCGTCTGTCCGGGCATGCAACCAATCATTGAAGTGGAAGGGCTGCGCAAGTCGTACCGCCGGCTGCGGGGCGCATCCCGAATGGCGCTCGACGGCCTCGACCTCGCCGTTCCCGACGGCGGCGTGTTCGGGCTCCTGGGGCCGAACGGCTCGGGCAAGACGACGACCATCCGCTGCCTGCTCGGCCTGGCCCGCCCCAGCGGCGGGCGGGTGCAGGTCCTCGGCCGGACCCTGCCCGACGGTCTCCCCGAGGTCCTGGCCCGCACCGGCGCCATCGTCGAGTTCCCCGCCCTGTTCCCCACCATGACGGGCCGGGAGAACCTGCGCCTGCTGGGCGCCATGGCCGGCGTGGGCCACCGGCGGGTCGACGAGGTCCTCGAGCAGGTGGGGCTGGCCGCCCGGGCGGGGGACACGGTGAGGCGCTACTCCCTGGGGATGCGCCAGCGTCTCGGTCTGGCCGCCGCCCTGCTCAAGGACCCGGCCCTGCTGGTGCTGGACGAGCCTGCCAACGGGCTCGACCCGGCGGGCATCCGGGAGGTGCGGG
>Ga0299907_10002864_pt1 | contig 10847 bp, 11 predicted proteins | sample RVTome_16_FD_198680 | JGI IMG/M metagenome (GOLD analysis project Ga0299907, IMG submission 198680) | Soil microbial communities from uranium-contaminated site in the Upper Colorado River Basin, Wyoming, United States - RVT152D67 (version 2) ... | reverse complement strand
ACGCCCCGCCGACGCGAAGCCGTCGCCCACCTCTACCCCTTTCACGGACTGGATGCTCATGAGGGCGGCCGCGAGCCGGCCGTCGAGCTTCCTGTCCCAGTGGACGTGGGAGCCGAGGCCCGGTGGGACTCCGTAGGCGAGCACCTCGAACACGCCGCCGACGGAGTCGCGCTCGGATCGCAGGCGATCGATCTCTGCGACCATGCGCTCCCCGGCCTCCGCGCCCACGCATCGCACGGGGGAAGCGTCGATCGCGGTGAGGTCGTCGGGGATCGGCGTCGAACGGCTACGGGCGCGCACGCGGCCGATCTGAACGACATGAGAGAGGATCGCGATCCCCAGCTCGTCGAGGAACGCGCGGCAGAGGCTCCCCACCGCGACGCGTGACGCCGTCTCACGCGCGCTGGCACGTTCCAGCACGTTGCGAACGTCGTCGAAACCGTATTTGAGCGCCCCCGCGAGGTCAGCGTGTCCCGGTCGGGGGCGTGTCAGCCGCGCCCGCGGGTCCTCCCGACCCTCCGCGGCCATGAGCTCTCGGTATTTCGAGTCCCATTCCGCGTTCGGGATCGTGAGGGAGATCGGCGAGCCCAGGGTCAGGCCGTGCCGAACCCCAGAGAGCAGCTCGAACCTGTCCGACTCGAGGCGTTGGCGCCCTCCCCGCCCGTAGCCGTGTCGGCGCCGGGCGAGGTCCTTCGCGAGACGCTCCGACGAGTACGGAACGCCCGCCGGCAGTCCCTCGATCACCGCGACGAGCGCTCTGCCGTGTGACTCTCCGGCCGTGAGCATGCGCAGCATGGCGGACATGATAGGGAAGGGTCGCCTGCCGCCCGCCCCACAACGGTCGCGGGTCCCGAGAGATGGCGGGGGCGGCCCGAAGGCCGCCCCCGCGGGACCGGCGACCGCTCCCCCCGTGGGCGGACCGCCGGAGCCACCGTGCCCGGTCTATTTCTCCTCGGACACGCAAAGAGTGAAAGGCTCGTCGCCGAACAGGAACCGCGCGCAGTCCCCTGAGATCGACTGCAGCAAGAAGTCGTTCCCGGGTCCGAACCGCTCGCCCTGCGACACGTTGTGCACGTTGCCGTTGATCTCGACCTGGGCCATCCGCTCCCCTCCCTGGGTGAAGAGGTCCAGCAGGACGACCGTCTTGCCGTCCACGTCCGTGCTCGATCCCCCGCCCGGCTGCGTCGGTGTGGTGGTGGGGCTGGTGCCTGGGCTGGTGGGGCTGGTGCCTGGGCTGGTGGGGCTGGTCCCGGGGCTCGTGGGACTCCCGGCGAGCGCGGCCGGCGGTGAGAACGGGTCACGGCCGGCGAACACCGCCGTCGGCTGGGCGGACGGCGTCGGGCCGAGCGACTCCGTCGGGCCGGTGATGCCGGGCGTGGTGGGAGGCAGGGCCTCCTCTTCTCCGCCGGTGAAGACCGTGAACAGGAGGAACCCCACCAGGATGACGGCGAGCACGCCACCGCCGATCATCAGCGTTCGACGGTCACGCTCCGAGAGCGCCACCTAGGCCGCCCCCGTGACATCGTCGGTCGGCCCCGGAGACGATCCGGGACCGGCGCTCGTGTCGCTGGTGAACACCTGCACCGTCGCCTGCATCTGCAGGCCGCCCAACGTGCCCGCCGAGCCGGAGATCGTGGCGTTGAGCGTCTTGGCGGCCCGCGGCAGCGTCTCGATCCGGAACAGGAACTCGTCGAGCTCGAAATACGTTCCTTCAACGCTCACCTGGACGTCGATGTGGGTGAGCCCCGTCACGGTGTCGAACACGGGTGCCGCCGGGGTGAAGACCTTCAGATCGAGCGACGACTGCGTGGCCGCGTTGTCGAGCAGCAGGATGACGCCCGGCACGTCGGCGGTCGGCGGGATCTGGCGATCGACGTCGGCGATGATCGTGCGCGCGTCGGGCGCCGCGTCACGCGCATCCTCCAACGCCCGCAAACGTGACTCGAGCGTCTGCTGCTCGGTCCGGGCATCCTCCAGCTCGGCCCTGGACTCCGCCACCTCGTTCATCTTCGGCAGGACCAGGAAGAAGATCAGCAGTAGGGAAAGACCCAGGCCGGCGGCCCCGGCGATGATCGGTCCGCGCCTACCCACCGATCGTCACCTCGCGTCCTCGCTCCGTGAGCACGTCCTCGGACAGGTCGACGCCGGTCGTGAACGTCACGCCGGTGCCTTCCGCATCCGCCGCGCTCTGCACCCACGGGTTCACCCATCCCTCCACACGCTCCAGCCGAACGAGCAGGTCGGCAACGGTGTCGTAATCGGTGCTGGTGCCTCCGAAGCTGATCGCTCCGACGAAGGTCGGGGTCGCTGCCGGTACGGCGGGATCGGTCGGCTGCGCAGGCGCGGCGGTCTGGATCGTCATGTCGTTCAGGAAGGCGGTGCCGGGGATCAGCCGCGACACGTCCGTCAGGACCCCGGAGAACGACATCTCTCCCGCGAACGCGGCGTCCAGGAGCTCCTGCTTGCGCTGGGCCTCGGCCTGAAGGTCCTCGAACTCCTGGAGCGTTTGGATCTGCGCCTGGATCCCCTGGTTGGTGCGCTCCTGATCATCGATCTCCTCCTGGACGCTGCCGAGCGTTCCGACCTGCACCAGATAGAACAGGAAGATCAGGGCGACCAGCGCCGCGGCCCCGACTCCGATCAGGTAGCTGAGACGCCGCAGCCGCTGACGCTGCAGGATCTCGCGAGGGAGGAGGTTGACCTGGCTCACGACGTCCTCCCGGCGATCGCGAGGCCCGCGGCAACCGCGAGGACGGGCTCGGCTTCGGCGAGCGCCTCGTCCGACAGCGCCAGTTGCGACGGGATCCGCTGGAACACGGCGCCGCGCTGCACGTCCGCGGGGATCCTCGTACGCACGAGTTCGAGCAGCCCGTCGAGCTTGGAGCCGCCGCCGGAGATCAGCAGTCGCGCGATCCGCGACCCCTTGTTCTGCGCCGAGTAGAACTCGAGGGAGGAGCGGATCTCATCGACGAACTGCGATGCACGCTGCAGCGCCGCCGCCTTCGTCTGCTCCGGATCGGGAGCCCCCTCGACCGACTCGCCACGTTTCAGAGACTCGGCAACCTCATCCGTCACCCCGGAGGAACGGGCGATGGCGAGTGTGATGTCCCGGCCGCCCGACGGCAGGATCCGCACGAATCGTGTGCTCCCACGGTCGTGCACGACGATCGTCGTCACGTGCGAGCCGATGTCGATCACCGCCTCGTCCCCTTCGCCCTCGAGATCCATCCCCGCATCGCCGCTGCCGATCGCACGGACAAGTGCGAGGGGCACCAGGTCGAGCCCCATGGGCTCCAGCTTGGCGGCGAGGACCGCGTTGACCAGCTGGTCCACCATCACCCGCTGCGCGGCCACGAGCAGCAGGCGGACCATCCTGCGACCTTCGTGCTCGAACTCCCCCAGGCGGTCGTAGTCGAGCACCGCCTCGTCGGCCGACATGGGGATGAACTCCTGGACCTGCAGGCCGAGCGACTGCCTCAGCTCCTTCTCCGGGAGCCACGGGAGGGCGATGTCCCGGACCACGACCCGCTGGTTCCCAACGCCGAGCCACACCTGACGGCTCTTGAACCCCCCCCGCTGCCACAGCTCGCGTAGGGCCTCGGCCACCGCTTCGGAATCGCGCACCTCGCCGTTCTCCACTGCCCCGGCCGGCAGCGGCACCTGTGCGGCCCGCACGACGACGGGGTTGTCGCCTCCGGAGACCTCAGCGGCGCGGACGGCCGTCGAACCGACGTCGAGGCCGATCCTCCCCCGGGCCATCAGGCACCCTCCACGTGCACGGATCGGTCGTTCAGGAACGCCTCGAGATCTCGGTGACGGATCCGGTAGTTCTTGCCCACGCGAACCGCGGGCAGCTCACCGCCCTTGATCAGCCGATAGACGGTCATGTTGGACACACGCATGGCATCGGCAACCTCGGACACAGTGAGCAACGGTCCGGTCACGAACGCCTGCGGATCCGCCACCCGGTCGAGCCCTCCCCGCTATGTCACTCGTTCCCCGTGAGCCACATCTGTCACATCTGTCACATAGAGCACATAGAGCACATGAAGCACATCTGTATCACTGAGGCCTTTCAAGAAACACCAGGTGACAGCGCAAGTCAAACACCCCGGCAACGCTTTTCGGGACGGTCGCTCAGGCGAATCTGCCCAGGTACCACGAGGCGATCGACTCCCCGGCGAACGCCGCGACGAGCGCGCCCGCAGCCATGGAAGGACCGAACGGGATGGCGCTCTTCCGGCCCCGGCCGGCGAGCAACGCGCCGATGCCCGCGAGCCCGCCCACGAGGATGCCGGCCGCGGCCGCAACGCCCACGTAGCGCAGGCCCAGCGACCCCAGCACCAGACCGATGAGCGCAGCGAGCTTGACGTCGCCCATCCCCATGCCGCGGGAGACGAACGCGACGATCAGGAGCCCGCCACCGTAGGCCAGCAACCCGACCAGTGCCTTGACGGGATCCAGCTCGGAGCCCAGGAGCCGGGCGAGGACGATCGCGATGGGGAACACGACGAGCGACGGGTACATCAGCCTGTTGGGGATGATGCGATGCCGCAGGTCGATGAGGGCCACGGCCGGCATCAGGGAGAGCATCGCCGCGACGACGACGGCGGCGCCGATGTCGGAGAACCGGGCGGCGCCCGCCGCGACGAGGACGGCCGTGACGATCTCGAGCCCCGGGTAGAAGGGCGAGATCGGCTCGGAGCAGTTCCGGCAGCGTCCCCGGAGGAGCAGCCACGAGACCACCGGCACGTTGTCTCGTGGCGCGATCGGCGCCCCGCACCGAGGGCACCGCGAGCGCGGCCTGACGAGTGACTCCCCCGCCGGGATCCGCGCCACCGCGACGGTCATGAAGCTCCCGAGCACCAAGCCGAAGGGCAGCGCCACGAGAGCGCGGAGCCAGGCGTCGCTCATCGCGCGGACCCTACCCCCCGCCGATCACTGACCGTGGGAGGCTCAGACCTCTCGCACGTAGGAGATGTCCTGCTTGAAGCCGGTGATGTCGGCGATACCCGGCACGAGCACGGGTTCGTAGTTCACCTTGAAGCTGTTTCCGATGTTCACGGTGCTGGACATCACCTGTCCCTCGAACGCCGTGAGGTTGTTCATCTCGGCCTTGCACGGCGTGTAGAAAAAGACGTTCACGAAGCCATTGAACGCCGTGTTATTGCTTACCTTGATGTCCTTCGGATCGTTGGGAGTCGCGCAGGTCGCCGGGTCCTTGTAGGTGCTGATGAAGAAGAGCTTCTTGAGGGTGCTCGACGCGTTCCAGTTCGAGCGGAGCCGCAGGTCGAACCCTCCGTCGCTCACGATCGCCAGGTTGCCGCCCACAGTGATCGTGTGGGCGGCGGCTGGTCCCGTAAACGTGCAAGAACTCGCGATCCGCACGACGGTGTCCGGATAGCCGAGTCCTGCCCATGTCCCGGCACCGGTCAGCCGGATGTAGTTGTAGGCGAGGCCGCAATCAGTGAACGACACGACGTTGGTGTATCCGGCCGCCACCCAATCGGTCGTGTCCGACGTGATCTGCGGGAACGTGTGGGTAGGCACGGGGCCGACCTCCGTGAACGGGCTGACGGTGCCACCGATCGTGAGCGAGCCGTCGTCGATATCGTCGAACGCCGTGGCCGTGCCGTCGATCTCGCCTCCAGTCGCACCCGCGAAGATCCCGCCCGCCGAGGACAGGGCGTTCCCCTCGATAACCGCCGGGTTCTCCAGCGTGATGTCATCACGGGCCCACGCGTTGCCCTTTATGGTGGAGAGGTTCGACATGAACAGTCCGCCCTCGGGCACGAAGATGTTGCCGTTCACCGTGAGCGAGTTGGTGATGTTGAGGTCGCCCTCGAGGATGTAGATATCGCCGTCGTTGCCGACGTCGCCGTAGACGGTGAAGCTGTTGACGAAGTCCGCCCCGTTCAGCGCCAGGATGGCGGCGCTGAACCCCCCGTACTGAGGCGTGAGCCGCACATAGGTCTCGATCTGGCGATCTACTGCGTTCAATGTCCCGGTGGAGACGATCTTCGCGAACGACGGGTAGGTGGTGGTGGTGAAGGGGCACGTCATCTCGGTCGTCCCGTCCGCCGCGTAGAAGGTCGCCACCGCGCTGTACGACGCGGCGGCGGGTTCGGTGGCGATCGTTTCGACCAGGGGGTCGCAGTACGTGGGCGAGCTCACCGCCTCCGTCTGGAGGTGCGCGTACCAGGCGTTCGTCCCTGCCTCGGCCGCGTTGACCGAGAGGAGTCGGCGGCGGTCGCTGCCGCTCGCGTCGAGATCGTGGATCGACTGGGCGACGACGGCGATCGAGATCAGCGTGACCACCATCGTGACTAGCAGCGCGACCACCATCGCGACCCCGCGTTCCTCGTTCATCCTGTTCAGCATCGTTCGCTCACTCTCTGGTCTCACATGCTGGGAAGGTCCTCGCACACGTTGATCGGATAGCCGAACGACGTGTTCCGTCCGGTGAGCGAGGCCTCGAACGCCTGCGTGGCGCTCGGGTCGGTGCTCAGCTTCGGGTTCACGAAGAAGTGCACGTTGATCGTCCGGCCGTCCCCGCCCAGCAGGAACGCCGGCTCATCAAGGTCGCGGTTGACCACGCCGGTCGCGACGACCCGCCAGTCGGTCGCCGCTGCCGGATCCAGGGCCGGCCACCACCGGTACTTGACCTGCTGCTCGTCGTCGATGAGCCAGAGCGCGCACCGAGGAGCGTCGACCGGCTGATGCTTGGCCTGCGTGTACACCCGGAACATGTAGCCGGATGCGGTGGCGTCGTAGGGGTCGTTGCCGACCTCTGACGCCGGGTCGTACAGCAGGTTGCCCGACCGCACGTTCCGGTCGATCGACTGCAGCACCAAGCGCGCTTCGTCGTTGAGCCGGCTCCTCGTGTTCTCCTTGAGCACGACGTTCTGCACGCTTGCGAGCGTGCTGGTGAAGACGAGCAGCACGAACGACAGGATCGCCATGGCGACCATCAACTCCGTCAGCGTCATCCCGTGCTCGCGGCGCAGCACCTGACGAGCTCGCTCCCCCATGCGTCGCGAGGGTCCGGTGGCGCGTCTCATGGTGTCGGCGGCTGTCCGTAGGAGCCGGTCGCGAGCAGCGCACCGAGGTCGGTCTGGACCACGAGGTCCACCTCGTTCTGACCGCCGACGAACACGTCGTAATGCAACGTGACGTCGATCGGCAACGTGGTGGCCTGGGCCTCCGTTCGGGTCTGCGCGTCGACGGGGTCGGGAGTCTGGGTGGGCGCCGGAGCGGACGCGGCCGAGAAGCCACCCACGAGCACCTGGACCCGCCAGATCACCGTAACGCCCGACACCGTTTGCGTCGTCTGGCAGGTCACCGTCAAGGAGTCCAGCGTCACGTCCGTCACCAACTTCGAGAGAAAAGAGTCAGTTGTGTCGTTGTAGTAGTGGACAGTGCCAGACACGCTGTTGGATGGGTTCGTGCTCGTGCGTTCCCCCACCAGGACCCGGGCGGCGTCCGTATACCCGGTGATGCGCACGCAGTAGTTCGCGTCGGCGGCCGCCGACGGAGACATCCCCGTCGGTGCGCTCAGACCGGCCGTCGGGAACCCTCCCAGGAAGATCGTGCCCAGGGTTCGGCTCGCCGAGATGTCCGCCAGACCCTGATAGCCCGACACGGCGTCCCGGTCCACCACCGCTGTGGTGTACGTGCCGGAGTTGTTGACGCGAGCGACCGTGGCCGTTCCCAGCGCGGAGAGGGCATGCGAGAGGGGCACCTGGGCGACGATCTGGCCGGCCTGACGGACCCGCGCCCCAGAGCAGGGCAGAGAGTCTGTCTCGCGGGTTCCGTTCGGCGGGCATGCGTACGCATCGGCCGCGGTCGCGACGGTCGATGCGCTCGCGTCGCCGGTGTCACCTGCGGGAGCCGCGAGGCGGACGCCGATCTCACCGCAGCAGTCGGATTGCAGGCGCTCGAGGGCCGCTCCGCCGCCGGCAAGCACGGCCCCACCCTCAGCGCTGGTGGGGCTTCCCGGGTCGGAGTCGGCCTCACCCGTTGCCAATTCGCCCCCTTCGGTCTCCGCCCCCGTCGAGTCGACGATGCGGCTCCCCGATGCGGTGGCCGTCGCAGCGAGGTCGATCAGTTGCTCCTGCTGGCCGCTCGCCTCTACGCCCGGAAGATCCAGGAATGCGAACGGGTCGCCGGTGATGACGTCCACGTCGGGGAAGTGCAGCTCGCCCGAGATCGCTATCTCCCCGGTCGGGGCTTGCGCCAATCCATAGAAGAAGGGTTGACAGGGGGCCGCGAACGGATGCACCGCCGTGTTCTGGCAGCCCGTGGGAGAAAAGAACTTGCTCTGCAGCCGGACGATGCTGGAGGGGTTGTTTGGCAGGGAGCCGCCGGTCCAGGTCACGATGACCGTCACGGTGTAGGGGTTCACCCTGATGTCCTCGTTGGTCACGTAGGTGGACCAGTCGGCCGTGATGCCGTCCAGATCAACGGTCCCGGAGTGCGGCACCAGCCAGTCGGCCGTATAGGCGCCGGTGAAGGTCGACACGACGATCTTCTCCCCCGCGCATGATTCGAAGCGATAGTCGGGCGCGCAGTACACGATGTTGCCGTCGGCGCCGAAGTCGTCCGCATCCATCCCGCGCCGGATGCTCGAATAGGGAAGCGCACGGATCTCCTCGATGATCTCGTTCGCCAGGCCGGTTGCCTGGATCCGGGTGCGGCTGTACGCGATGTAGGTGAGACCGGATGTGACCGTGTACGCGACCGCGGCAAGCGACGCCAGGATGACGCCCAACGCCATCACCGTTTCGATGATGGTGAAACCGCGCTCGCCGTGCAGGCGAGCCCGGAGTCGATGAGCCAGGATCCGTGTGATCATGCGCGCGCGTTCCTCACAGTTGATCTCCTTTGGAACGTCGGCAGGTTGGCCGACACCCTTGAGACCGACACGGCAACGCATTCGGCGTGACCAAGCGCTCTGATCGGGCCCAGCGGCTACCACGAAGCCGCGGCACACTCCGTCTCCTCGTTCACGTCCGCGAACGCCGCGCCTTCCCCGTAGGTAGTCCCTACGGACACGTCGTCGTGAACGCAGAAGTAGGTGCCCGACGCGCTCTCAGCCACCAGGTGCACATCTGCGGACGAGACCAGTCCGACCGCGACTTCCCCTATGCTCGGGTCGGCGAATGCCACCCAGCCGAGCGTTGGCTCGATCGCCTCGCCGTCGGTCTCGTCGAACCCTATGTACGTGTCACGCACGGCGTGCCAGGTCTTTGCGGTGGCCAGACCGTTGCGGAGGTTCTCGTGGGTGGCACGGTCCTGCGCCCTCGTGCGGCCACCCAGGAACGTGGGAAGGGCGACGGCGACCAGGATGCCCACGATCAGCACCACGATCATCAGTTCGACGAGAGTGAACCCCTCCTCGTTTCGGTCACGCTGCTTGCTGTCCATAGGTCCTCCGGTTCCACACGACGTCGGATCGCCGCGCGAACGACCTGCCGTCCCTGTCGGACATTTCTGGTTTCAGCCGAATGCGGTGATAGAACGCATCTACGCGGAAGGGGCGGTCCGGAGACCGCCCCTCCACGCGTGATGCCTGCGTTCGATCTACCAGGACGAGTCGCCACATCCCGCCAGGTCGACGACGGCGGCGTACGTGGTGCCCGACCCGTAGGTCGTGCCGGTCGGCGAGGCATCGTGCACGCAGAAGTACGTGCCCGACGCGCTCTGGGCGACCATGTGGGCGTCCGTCGTGGAGACGGAGGTGATGTCGACCGCCCCGACTGCCGCGGTCAGGCCTGTCTCCGACCACGTCAGCGACGGTTCGATCGTCTCGCCCTCGGCAGCCGTGAAGCCCGTGTAGACCTCGGCGTCCGTGAACCACACCTTCGCGGCGGCCAGGCCGTTGCGGAGGTTGGACTGCGCACCACGGTCCTGAGCCCGCTCACGGGCGCCCAGGAACGTCGGCAGAGCGATGGCGACCAAGATGCCGATGATCAGAACGACCACCATCAGCTCGATGAGGGTGAAACCCTCTTCACGCTCGAAGCGCTTGAGCATCTGCCTTCAACTCCTTCCCTTGCTCGTTGCGCGCTCGATAGCGCGCCTCGACGGGTTCATCGGCACGGATGAGGTGCGCCTGAAGCGGATGTACACGAACCGAGGAGAAAGGGTCGTGGGTCCTACCCGCGATCGGGTACGTCGAGAACCGTGTGCGAACAACGTCCTATTGGATCGCGTTGATGATGTTGAACATCGGCATGTACAGGGCCACGACCGCCCCACCGACGCACGCGCCGATCACGGCGATCAGGAGCGGCTCGATCAGCGACGTGAGGGCGTCCACCGACGCCTCGACCTCCTGGTTGTAGAAGGTGGAGACCTTCTCGAGCATCGTGTCGACCTGCCCGGTCTCTTCACCCACCGCGATCATCTGGACCACCATGTGGGGGAAGATGTCGTGCGACGCGAGCGGCTTCGCGATCGATTCGCCTTCGCGAACGCTGTCCTGCACGTCCTTGACCGCTGTGCTGAGGACCTTGTTGTTGACCGTGTCCGCCACGATGTCGAGGGCCTGCAGGATCGGCACGCCCGATCGGAGCATCATCGAGAGCGTGCTCGCGAACCGCGCCAGCGCGACCCGCCGGAACAGCGGCCCGAAGACCGGCACCTTCAGCTTGATGGCGTCCATGCGCGCCCTGCCGGCATCGGTCTTCTTCCACCGGCGGAGCAGGAAGCGCGCGAGGAAGGCACCGCCCAGCACGATGTACCAGTAGCCGGTGAACGCCTCCGACATCGCGAGCAGGGCCCTGGTAGGCAGCGGGAGCGGGAAGCCCAGGCCGGAGTAGATCGTCTGGAACTGCGGCACCACG
>Ga0299907_10002863_pt1 | contig 10849 bp, 9 predicted proteins | sample RVTome_16_FD_198680 | JGI IMG/M metagenome (GOLD analysis project Ga0299907, IMG submission 198680) | Soil microbial communities from uranium-contaminated site in the Upper Colorado River Basin, Wyoming, United States - RVT152D67 (version 2) ... | reverse complement strand
GAGGGAATGATCCTTGGAGCCCCGAGAGGGAATCGAACCCCCAATTGCTGATTACAAATCAGCGGTTATGCCGTTTAACTATCGGGGCTGCTCGGACGCCGGCCATTCTAGGGTGGGGTGTCCCCGAGGGCAATCGTATCGCAGCCGACCGAGACCACCTTGGGCCCGTTCGAAAGCGCTGCCTTGGCCCGGTCCAAGACCTCTTGGCGAGCGGCGACGTCGAGCCAGTACACCTCACGGGTCCGGTCGCGTTCTTGGACCGCGGGATGAATCCCCTGCCGCTCCAACGTCGATACGCGCGCCTGGACCGAGCTCGGGGTATGGTAGAGGCCGAGCGAGATGGCGTTCTTCGGGTCTCCGGTACGGTTCAGCAGAAAATCCTTCACTCCCTTGGCGGCCAGCTCCGCGAGCCGGGTTTTGGCCAGCTCCTCGGAGCCCTGGTTGTCGAGATATACCCAGTAACTCTTGGCGAACACCTCCTGCTCGGTGCGCCGATGGATCTGCGTGCCGGGGCCTTCGATTCGCTGGCGGGCCTTATCGGCCTCTTCGGCGCTCGCAAACGTCCCTATCGAGGCGCAGGCCAGGGGTAGCGCCTCGGGCGATACTAGATTTGATGACTCGCTGGCATTTGACTCTAGGGCCTTCGACTCTGGTGCGTTCGGCTCCTGGGCCTGCGGCGGCGGGGTTTCCGGCGGTGGGCCCTTCGGTTCAGTCGCCTGTGGCGGTGGCGCCGGCTCGGTGTGCCCGCCGCTCGTGGCAGCGGGCGGCGGGGCCGCCGGTGCAGTGTCCGGTTGCGAGGGCGTGCTCAGCGAGGCACCCCGTGCGGCGCGCAAGGGCGGCGGCTCGGGACGCTCTTGCACCAAGGTGAGGGTCGCGGTGCCGGCCGGGAACGCGACATCGGGCGATCGCTTTGCGACGACGGCCTCGCTCAGGTGATGATTGTACTCGAAGCCGAAATAGACCACGTTGAGGACCAAAAGACCCACGCACCACCACTTCATCGTTCGCCTCCTGCCCAGATCGCGAGTCCCTGCAGGACCATGTCCGGCAAGAGCGCCGGGGTGTGCTGCACGAGCGCTGCGATCTCTCGGGCCGTCCCGCCGGTCAGGACGCACGATACCTGACCGTAGCGCTCCTGGAGCGCCGATGCAATCCGGTCGATGCACGCCGCGATGGCGCAGGCGCTGCCCGACGCGATGCCATCCTCGGTGCTGCGCGCCAGCGGCACGATGCGGCCGCCCTGCACGGCGGCGAGCCCCACCGCGGCGTGCGCGAGCGAACGCCGCATGAGTGCGAGGCCCGGGAGGATGAGCCCGCCGAGATGCCGACCCCGGTCGGACAAGGCATCCACCGTGACCGCCGTCCCACAGTCGGCGATGCACACCGCGCCCTGGGCCCTCCGCCACCCGGCCAGCATCGCGAGCCACCGGTCCACGCCGAGCTGGCGCGGCCGCTCGTAGCCGTTTTCCACCCCGAAGGCCTGGTTCCCGCAGGCAGCGAAGGTCGGGACCAGGCCCCAGCTCTCCTCCACCCAGCGCGAGGAGCGGGCGCCGAGGAGCGGGCCGCCGACATTCGAGATCAGCACCCGCTCGGGTCTCGGGAGAAGCGCCCAATGCGCCGCCAGGACCGCTTCCAGATCGTCGGTTCCGGCGCTTTGGACTGGGCCGAGGGTCGCCAGCCGATCATCGTATGGGCACCACTTGATGCGGCTGTTCCCGATATCGACGAGCAGCATCACGGCCCCAGCCTCAGGCTCACCTCCCCGGAATGGAAACGCCGCAGGGTCCGTCCCATCGCGACGATCAGGGCGCCGCTGGGATCGAGTCGGCGTGCTTCACCGGTGACGACACCCTCCGATGACAGCACGCGGACCGGTCTGCCGACGACCAGGTCGTATGCCGCCCATTCCGCTCGCAGCGTTTCGAACCCGTGGTCCTCGATCGCGTGCAAGACCTGAGAGACCTCGGAGATCACGCTGGCCGCAAGCGCGTTGCGCGATACCTCTCGCCCCAAGGCGGTTCTGATATCGATGTGCGGTTGGCCAAGTTCGCCCGGAGCATCCCCAAAACTAGATAAAAAAGGGGGCCACGCCACATTGATGCCTATCCCGACGACTGCGATCCCGCCAGCGGACGGCGTCACCCGTGTCTCCACCAGGATGCCGCCGAGCTTGCGGTCGTGGAACAGGATGTCATTGGGCCACTTGAGGCCGGCGGCCGCAAGGCCGGTTTGCCGGATCGCGCGCACCGCCCCGATACCGGCGGCGATCCCGAGGCAAGCAGGAGGCATGGACATCGGGTCCAGACGAAAGCCGAGCGACAGGCACAGCCCGGCCCCCCACGGCATCACCCAAGCTCGGCCCTGGCGTCCCCGGCCGGCACGCTGATGCTCGGCCAGGCACAGGTGGCCGTCGATCGCTCGTTCGCGGGCCCGGTCCAGGAGCACCTGGTTGGTCGAGGTAACCTCGACATGACAGTCGAGACGACGGTGCCAGGCGCGCGTCTGCGGGTCCAGCTCGTGGCGGATGCGCTCCCGGTCGAGGCGCTCGAACCCCGGCGCCAGCCGCGGCGAGTCGTGGCCGATCCCTGCGAGCGGCAGACCTTCGATCTGCCAGCGCGTCAAGAGGTCGGCGATGACCGCCGTCGACACCGAGAGCCGCTGCGCCAGGTCCGGGAGCGGGGACGCAGGGCCCTGCCCGAGCAGCCGGAACAGCGCGTTCGGTATATCTTCGTCCAGTCCCATCTCGCGCCTGCCCCGCACTTGTGAGACAGGGTGCTAAGAGCCCGGCGTGTCCGCCGGTCCCGGCGCCGGACCGCGCACCACGGGACGCCCTGGATCGGTGCACCACTCGCTCCAAGAGCCCGCGTAGAGCCTTGCTGCGGGCAGCCCGGCATGCACCACCGCGACGAGGTTATGGCAGGCCGTAACCCCGGAGCCGCAGTAGAACACGGCCTCCCGGGACGGGGTCCCCGCGAGGAGTCGCTCGATCTGGGTCCGCAATGTCGCGGGGGCCAGAAACCGCCCCTGCCGATCGAGGTTCTCCTTCCAACAGTAGTTGACCGCGCCGGGGATATGACCGGCAACCGGGTCTAAGGGCTCGATATCGCCCCGATACCGGGCAGGGTCTCGCGAATCGATCAGAAGGGGGGCATCGGAGACGTGATCGATGTGTACCAGCCACTCCGTACGGGGTGCGCCTAGAAACACACGCGCTTCCGTGCGCTCTTCACCGGTGGCGGTAGGCAAGCCCGCGGCCTCCCAGAGGACCCAACCGCCGTCCAGGAGCGCCACCGCCCCATGCCCCATATAGCGCAGCAACCACCAGAGCCGCGCCGCCATCGCCCCCCCCGTGTCATCGTAAGCCACGACCTGCCGCGAATCGTCTATACCAAGCCGCCCCAGGGTCAACTGCAGGGCCTCGGCAGTGGGCAGCGGGTGGCGTCCCCTGGTGATCACCGGCGGTCCGCACAGGTCGCGGTCGAGGTGTGCATAGGCCGCCCCCGCGATGTGGCGATGGCGATAGGCCCGCCCCCCTGCTTCGGGATCGGCGAGGTCGAAGCGGCAATCGACGACCACCCAGGCGGGATCGCCCACATACCGTGCTAGGGTTTCGCAGGTGACGATAGACTGGTATGGAGCGGGGGATCGAGCCATGGTCAGCGTGCCATCGGAAGAGAACTATGTGCGCTGGGACACAGACAAGGATTTCATCTGGCGTTACTGTTAGAGAGCCGCGATGCATGCTCTCGGTGCACGCTTATTGCACGCAACTTTCTGTATGGCCACTGGGTCATTATAACGCTCCTGCCAGGGGACGCTCTGACGCCCACCCGGGGCGTCTTCTCATTGCCTTGATGCCTGACACTACATCCTTGATAAAGACCGAGTCCTCCGGGGCGAGGTGGGAATGGTCCATGCGCCGGTTTCTTAGATCTTGCCTGCTACCGGGCCTGATCGGGGCGGCGACGCTGTCATCGTGCTCCGACTACTATGCCCAGTCCGTGACCGGCCAATTCGCGCTCCTAGCGAGCCGGACGTCGATCGACGCCGTGGTCGGGGACCCCCGCACCCCCAGGGCGGTCCGGGATAAATTGGCATTGATACTGGCGCTACGCCGGTTCGCGAGCCAGACGCTCGGCCTCCCGCACAATGGCAGCTATTCGACCTATGTGCACGTCGATCGCCGTTACGTGGCCTGGAACGTATTCGCCACCCCGGAGTTCTCCCTGGAGCCCTTGAACTGGTGTTTCCCGGTGGTCGGATGCCTGAGCTACCATGGCTATTTCTCCGAGGGGCGGGCTCGATACTCCGCGGCGTTTCTCTCGAACGAAGGCAACGATGTATACGTCGGGGGAGTAGCGGCCTATTCCACCCTGGGCTGGTTCGAGGACCCGGTAACCAGCGCCATGCTGCGTTGGAGCGATCTGGGGCTCGCCGAGCTCATGTTCCACGAGCTCGCCCACCAGGCAGTTTACGCCCCCGGCGACACCGCCTTCAACGAGGCATTCGCCACCACGGTGGCCTTCGAAGGCGTGCGCCACTGGCTGAAACAGGGCGGAAGGCACACCGCACTGGAGGCCTTCGAGGCCGAGCAGCGGCACAGAGACGAGTTTGCCACTCTGGTCTTCGCGACGCGCAGGAAACTGCAGCGACTTTACGCGTCGAATCGAAATGCCTTCGAAAAGCGTGCGGACAAGGCCAGGGTCTTCAGCGAGTTGAAGGAAGCATATACGGCGTTGCGCGCAACCTGGGGAGGCTACGATGGGTATGACGCCTGGATGAGCCATGGGCTCAACAACGCCAAACTGTCCTCGCTGGTCACCTACAGGGGGCACGTTCAGGCCTTGGAGAACCTGTTCGATGCAGTGGACGGGCGCTTTGCAATGTTTCTCGGCCTGGCCCGGGATATCGGACGGCTCGATCCGTGGGTGCGCAAGGCCTGCCTGGCTGCGCTCGCGCAACCGGGCGCCGGCTTTAGCGAAAGCTGCCATCTCAGAATGTCCGCCCTCCGCCCTGCCGGCGAACCCGTGACCGACACCCCCGCGCCAGCCTGGGTCCGGCGGACCTCCTAGCCCGGATTTCTCACCACTGCCCGTCGCGAGGCCACGCGATCCCGGTCGAGGGCCCGCAACACATCCGGAAGCTCCTATATCAGAGGGCCTATATCAGGAAGCCCGGAGAGTGGCTGCGCGATGCCATGGCGGGCCGAGGCCGCGTCAATACTTCATGGTCCAGAGCTGCCTGAACGCGTCCCGGGCGCGTTGCCGGAGCTCGGCGATGCCGCCGAAGTCACGTCGCTTGGCCATGGCCCGCAAGTCGTGTGGCCCCTGGGCGAGGTAGTCCTGTAACATCCATCCGAGACGCACGACCTTCGGAGGGTCCCTATCCGAGGCCGGCCGCGCGGTGTCGTATCCGCAGGCGGCCAGGGTGGATCCGGCGATGGATTCGAGATCCGCGATCGTCCCGGGCTCGAAATAGGTGCGCCAGTTACCGGAGTTGCGAACGATCCCCGCCGCCTGCGACTTCTTTGCAGCCTCCATCCAGGGCTGGCGAGACTGCAAGACGGCTGCACAGAACGGCAGTCCCAGAAAGGTACAGACGCGCTCCATCCACACCTCGGGTTCCCGGGTCAGGTCTTCGTAGCGGAGCTCGAAGTATTGATCCCCGACCCCCATCCCCTGCCGGCGCGCCTCGCGCACCACGGTCTTCCAGCGATGAATGGTCACCTCCGGCGTGCGGTGCCAGCGTCGATGGAACGAGTCCGCCGAGTCGCGGCCATCGCGAATGACATGTACGAAGCGCGCGGACGGGAACAGACGGGCCAGCGCGGCGATGTGGAGCGCATGCATCGGGGCGTCTTGTCCGCCCAGCGCTTCTTGTGCTCCTGCGCGGCGAAGTAGCGGAAGGCGGTATCGACAATGCTCGCGAGGTCGCGTGGCATCGTGGCCCAGTCCTCCGGCAGCGGGACGGGGCGGCCGCCGTTGAGTTGGCGGAACGCCCGTAGCGCGTAGATGTCCCGCATCAGGCGCAAGAAATTGTCATCATCAGCCAGGGTACCGTACCGGTGCAGGTGTGCGATAAAATGGGGGAGCACGCGCGTTTCTCTCTTGCAACCATACAGGTCCGGGTGGTTCCCGAGACTGTGGCAGAGCATGGTGGTGCCGGACCCGTTCATTCCCACGAGGAACACCGGTCCGCTGGCACCCGCAGCGTCGATCGAGGGACTCATCGGGGAGGTCATAGCGTCGTGGTTCCGTAGGTCGAGGCGATGAGAAGGACAATATTACTCGCTCTGTTCGCGCTCTTGTTTACCGCCGATACACTCGGGATCGATCTCATGCTGGTTCGCGGTCTGAGCGCCAAGAACATCGTACTTTACCTGTTCCTGTTTGGCGTCATGCTGGATTGGATACTCGACGCCAAACCAACGAAAATCGAGCTACCGGAACTACACCTGCCCTTCATTGCATTGATAGTCTTAGCTTAATCACCTGGGTCTTCTTTACGCGTGCCAATATCTTGGAACTCTCATACCAGGCCATAGGTGGACATTTCAGTGAGCTCAAGAGCCTCATGCAGATCAAGACGCTCCTCATCGACCGGTACGCGTTCCTCGTAGCCTTCTTCTATGGGGTCGTCACGATCGACGATTCCCGTTGGGTCATGAAACGTATCATCTGGCTGATCATCGCCGGAAACGTGCTCACCTTGATCGACGCCTTCAACGTTCCCGACCTCGGGATCATTCACCAACGCGATGATAGCAGGGTCAGCGGTCCATTGGGAGAATCCAACCAGTACGCGGCATTCGCGCTGTTGTTCCTTCCCATCATGGCCATCCTGGCCATTATTTCCCGTGGCGCCGGGCGCGTGGGGTACGCATTCGGCGCTCTGGCGACGTTCACGGTGATCATCCTGACGACCTCGCGGGGCGCCATAGTCGGGTTGACGCTGGGGCTCTTGGCCGGCCTGTTCTTCCTCCGGCATCACCTCGGAACCGGAAGGATGGTGAAGATCATCGCGGGGCTCACGGTGGCGATCGGCGTGGCCCTGGCGGTTGCCAGCATCGGCTTTTCGGATCTGCTGATCGAGCGCTTCGTGAACAAGTCGGCATCGTCCGATTTGGCCACCGTGACCTCGGGGCGTTCGAACAACTGGACCCTGCTCATCGAGACACTGTTGAGAGAGCCTGTCACCCTGGTGTTCGGGTACGGCTGGGGGATGGCGAAGAAACTGAGCGACGTGTCGGCACACAATACCTACCTCGAGATGTTCTTCGAGCTCGGCCTCATCGGGTTCATGATATTTTTCAGTCTGCTATGGGGCGTGATCCGTGTCACGCGGCGCGCCATCGATCGCGCGACGGGTGATTTGCAGGCGGAGCTGGGGGCATTCCTGGTCGGTTTCTTGTCACTGTGTTTCGCCATCTTTTTCGTCAATATGTTCAGCCCGTGGTTGTACATCTGGGCGTTTTGCGGTGTCATGATGCGCGCCGCCCTGGAGGCGGGTCGTGCCGGGACAGAGCGCTGTCTCGAGCCCTGCGCGGCACCGGCCCTCGAACCGCGTCCGGTTTCGGGGCCTGTCCGTCCTGCGGCCAAATGGCCTATCACGCCGCGACGCAACGCGGCCGGCGTCGGCATCCGTCATGATCGCTAGCCTAGCTAGGAGCGAGTCGCTCGGTCGCCGCCGTTTTCGCGGTTTTCAGAGCTTGAGCGGGATGATCACCATCGACCGGCCCTGGAGGTTCAGCAGGCGTTGGACCGACGAGGCCGTCTGATTGTGGAGGACGCGCGTGAGCCAGCTCTCGCGCTCGAACACGAGCTTCGCCGCGAAGCACAGGCTGTGCGGAAACTCGTCCATCGCCACCGCGGCCAGCCGCTCCAGCTCGGCGCTGGGATCGGCCCCGTAGGCACTGCGGGCGGTCGCCGCGAGCCCGTGGCGATGACAGTAGACGGTGAAGTAGCGCAGTGTGTTCTCGATCCGGTAGCGAAGCGACTGCAGCGCCGCCTGCCCATAGAAACTCTGGGCATCGACCTCTCCCGCGCAGAGAAACACGAAGTTCTTGTAGTGCCCCGGGAACATGCGCTGGACCCAGAGTAAGGTGTGCATCCCCACCCCGCGGTTGGCCTCGACCAGGAACACCGCCGTCGGTGCCAGCGGGTCGAGGGGCGGGACGGTCTTGATATCGTCCGGGTCTTCGACCTGGGCAGGGGCGAGCCGGCGCTCGACGCCCTCCAGTTCGACCGCCACCTCAAGATAATGCCGGTGCACGAACATGCACACGATGACGACCACCGCGGTGATAAGCACGGTGAGCCAGCCGCCATCGGTGAACTTCACCACGAAGGTCACCGCCAGGATGCTGCTGGTGACCAAGAGGCCCGCGAGTGCGAGCAGGAGCCGCCGGCCCCAATGCCGTTCGTCCCGCCGGTACATCCACCAGTGCTTGACGAGCCCGGCGAGCGATAGGGTGAAGGTCAGGAACACGTTGATGCTGTAGAGCACCACCAGGATGCCGACGTCGCCATCCGTCCCGAGCAGGATCGCGAGTGCGGCCAGCCCCATGAGGAGGACGCCGTTCTGCGTCACCAGCCGCACCGAGAGGCTGCGGAACTGATGCGGTACCCAGGAATCGGCCGCCATGTTGGCAAGCACCGCGGGGCCGCCCAGGAACCCGGTGTTGGCGGCGACCAGGAGCAGACCCGCCTCGCAGGCCAGGACCCCGATGAGCAGGGCCTCGCGAACCCAGGGTTCCGGGATCGCCCAGCTCTCGATGATCGAAGCGAACACCACGGCGTTCAAGGTCTGTCCGGGCACCGGTCGGGCCTCCCACAGGAGGTAGAGGAGGATGATCCCGCCGGCGGTGAAGCTCAGTGACAACGCCATGTACAGCATCGTGTAGCGCCCCGTGGACACGCGCGGCTCGGCCAGCATGTTGACGTTGTTCGAGACGGCCTCGAGGCCCGTATAAGTCCCGCCCCCCAGCGAATAGGCGCGCAGCAGGATCGCGGCGATGAACAGCCAGCCGTGCTCCAGGCTGATCGAATGGGTCTCCGCGACCATGGCGTCGAAGAGCCGGGGGATGTCCTCGCGATGGGCGTGGATCCCCTGCGCGATGAGGTAGGCATGGCTCACGAAGAACCCGAGAAAGATGGGCAGGAGCACGGTGATGGATTCTTTGATCCCGCGCAGGTTGAGGACCGTGAGCAGGCACACCAGCGCCGCGGCGGTGATGAGCTTGAACCCCAGCGCCCCGACCGGGAGCAGGCTGAAGACGGCGTCGGCGCCGCTCGCCACCGAGATCGCGATGGTCAACGCGTAATCGACCAGGAGCGCCGCCCCCGATAGGAGGCCGGCGCGGGCGCCGAGGAGCTGGGTTGCGACCTTGTAGCCCCCGCCGCCCGAGGGGAACAGCTCGATGACCTGGTTGTAAGCGAGTGCGATGACGAACACCGTCGCCGCCATGGCGAGCGCCAGGTAGGGGGCCAGATGGGTGTGGTCGCCCAGCGCACGAAACGCCTCCTCCGGCCCGTAGCAGGCCGAGGACAGGCCGTCCGCCCCCAGGCCCACCCAGGCCAGGAAGGCGACGAGCGCCATGTGGCGGCGTGTATCGGCCCGGAGCGGGTCGCGGGCCCTACCGAGGATAAGCGCCTTGAGCCGCGCGACGGTGGCCATGGGGCGCCGGATCATCCTCTCAAGCCGCAAGCGTGGCAAGCACAGCCACTTCGCCGGCGTTCCGGTCGCGCCGGGCCGGCCGCCCGCATGCCCGGCCCGAGAGCCCGGACATTACCCGAGTGTTGACGCTGCCATGGAAACCCGGTAGCGTCGAGCAAGGAAATGGGAAAGGCGCCGGACCCTTGCAGGGCCCAAGCTTCCGCATCATTGGCCTCGCGCGGACGTGGCGCGCTGTGGTGGGACGACGAAACGCGGGTCGTATTCCGCCGCAGAGATCCCCTCATTTTTCACCATGATCCGTGGCTCATTTGGTTTGCCCAAGGATGGCGCAGCCCTTCCTCTATGTCATGTTGTGAGGGAGGTTCTGTGAAATATTTCACAATTTTCGAGTGAAATATGTCACAGCACAAAGCTCTAGTCACCCATGTATATTGGGGATGCTGAGGCAGAAAATGGTATTTTCGTGTACCGTTTCTAGTAGTCAGTCAAGTTGAAGCGCGCGGATAACAAGCGAGCGTTTTCGTCGGGCGTCTTGGGTGGTGAAACGCCAATCGACGTGTTCTCGGTGCGTTCGCGGACGTTGGCCTCGACTTGACTCCGGAGCGTGGCCTCACCGGGAATCCGAGAGGCACATGCTCGAGAGTACGGATAATTTGATGTCCGCGACGTTCAGCCAGCTGCCACGGTTCAAACTGTCATGGCTCAGCCGACGATTGACCCCCCGAACATCAATGTGAGAAGGGGGTCAGCCGTATGCAGCGGTGGGAGCGAAACCCTTCCTCTTTCCATCACCCTGCCCCCAGATGCGGTAAGCGAAAAAGTCGATGTATTCTTTCTCTTCGATGACACGGGGAGCTTCGCTCCTTTCGTGCGGACTGTCACCTCGATATTTAGTGGCCTGGTCGGTGATCTGGAAACAGCGCTGCCGGGCGTCGAGTTCGGTTTCGGGGTGGGCCGCTTTGAAGATTACGGTGGCCCAGGGACCGGCTTCTCGGGCGAGAGTGCAACGGGTCGTCCGTTTACTCTGAATCAGCCGATCATAACGGCCACCGATGCAGGTGGTGCTGCGGCGCGTGACGCGCTCATCAACGCCGCGCTGGACCGAACGGCGCCGGGAGGCGGCGGTGACGGACCTGAATCGGGGTTCGCGGAGGGCTTGTTTCAAACGGCCACA
>Ga0299907_10002862_pt1 | contig 10853 bp, 9 predicted proteins | sample RVTome_16_FD_198680 | JGI IMG/M metagenome (GOLD analysis project Ga0299907, IMG submission 198680) | Soil microbial communities from uranium-contaminated site in the Upper Colorado River Basin, Wyoming, United States - RVT152D67 (version 2) ... | reverse complement strand
GACGTCGGCCGGGATGACGTGCATCACGTCGAGGCCGGCACCGAAGTAGCGCGCCAGCGAGGAGGCGAAGTGGAGGGCCAGCTCGGCGTGCGGGCCGCCGCGCACCGGCGCCAGGATGCGCTTGACGTCCTTGACACCGCGCTGCTTGACGACGGCGATGTTGCACGGCGCGTCGCGCACGACCTCATCGATCGTCGGCGAGAAGACCGCCTCGGCGCCGCGCTTGCCCCCCGGTCGCCCACCCCAGCCGAAGATGATGAGGTCAGCCTCGTCTTCCGCGGCCAGCTCGACGATGCCTTCCGCTGCCCGTCGGCCGATGCGCACGACGGTGCGCAGCTCGACGCCTTCGGGCGCGAACTCGAGCACGCGCTGCAGCAGGCGCCGCGCCTGGCGCGCCTTGGTCGCGCCCTCTGACAGCGGCATGCCTTCGGGCACCTCGACGATGCCCAGAGCGGTCAACGTGCCGCCGTGGCGCATCAACGCGGCGCCGATGCGGACGAGGTCGGCGGCCGTGCGCGGGTTGGCCAGCGGCAGCAGGATGCGCTCGGGCGCCGCGAGGCGGCTCACCGCCGGGCACTCGCGCGCCGGGCGGCCGCGACGGCCGGCTTGGGCGCGCCGGCCGGCTTGGGCGTGCCGCCCCCGTCCGGCGCCACGGCCGCCTTGGGCGCACTGGCCGGCTTAGACGCCCTGGCCGCCTTGCGGCGCGTCGCTGCGACCCCGTCGCCGCCGGCTGCGGCGCCCTTACCCGCCGCCCGCCAGCGCTCGACCAGATAGGGCTTGGCCAGCTCGAAGGCCTTGGCCTGGCGCTCGACGAAAGCCTCGGCCTGATCGGTCGTCAGCTTGCGCGTCTCGAGAATCAGGCTGGCCACCCGCCCGAAATAGAGCGGCACGAGCGAGGCGATCAGCCGATCCATCGGCAGCAGCCGGGCATGGTTGGCCACGGCCACGTCATACACCACCCGCGCCCACGTCTCGTCGGGCAGCGAGAAGCCGCTGTCGTCGACCGTGCGCAGGATGTCGGCCCGCGTGGCCAGCTCGACGGCCTCGCCGGCTTCGGCCGAGAGCTGTTCGACGACGGCCGCGTTCTCGGGCGTCAGCGCCGTGCGCCACTCCTCGCCGACGGTCAGCCGGCCCTTGGCGAACTCCTCGAGCAGGCGCAGCACGTCCACCTCGAGCGGTGGCGGGTCGAGCACGCGCTCGAAACCATAGGCCGGGATGTCGTGCGAGCCGGTAACCGACAGCCAGCGCTCCGCGTGGCGCTCCGTCAGGCGCAGGATCGTGCTCACGACCTGGGTGAACATCGGGCCGAGGTCGGAGCCGGGGTCCTTCGGGTCGTGGACCTTGGCGCCGAGGCGCGTCTGGCAGACGGCGAAGCCGCCGGTAATGGCCTTGGTCGTCATCCAGATGTCGACACCGAACTTGGACACGTTGGCGTCCCAGTCGTCCTGCTCGAGGTAGTGGCGCAGCAGGTCGCCCGACACGCCGAAGTCGCCGCCGATCGGCTGGCGGATGCGCAGCCCGTAGAGCGACCGCGTCAGCGGGTAGGTGACCGTGTTGGTGATCGTGCCGTCGTACTTGTAGCGCGAGTAGAGCGGCGCGACGAAGTCGAAGCCGCCCTTGAGCACAGGGCCGGCGAGCAGCTCGATCCACTCGGGCACGATCGAGCGCAGGTCGGAGTCGACGACGACAAGCGCCTCGACGCCGAGCGCGTCGGCGATCTGGAAGATCGTGCGCAGCGCGGCGCCCTTGCCGCCCACGCCGTCGACCTCGGGGTAGGTCAGGCTGATGCGCTGCAGCCGGTTGCGCGGCCGGACGAGCAGGATGCGCTCGACGTAGTCGGGCGGCTCGGTCTCGACGACGACGCGCTGGGTGGCGTCGGGCGAGCCGGCGTCGGCGTTGACGACCACCGGGCGAAGGTCGGGGAAGTACTGGACCAGGCCGGCCTGGGCGGCGCGAACGACGTAGCCGATGGTGGCCGCGTTCTTGAACGATGGGATGCCGACCATGATGTCGGCGCTGCCCAGCCGGCCCACCGCATCGCGCAGCGGTTCGGGCAGGGCTGAACTCACCATCGGCCTCACCTTAACCGATGGTCGCGCCTCGGTCCATGGCCGGCGGCGGGAGGGCGGCGTCGACCGCCCGAGCCAGGATGTGCAGCGTCCACTCGCGGGCGACGTAGCCGGTCACGCTGAAGGCCTCGGCCACGCCGCGCAGCAGGGGCGGGCTTGGGTCGGGCAGGCGGAAGCGGATGGATTCGCCGACAGCCTCCCGGACGGTCTCGGCCAGCCGCAGGCCGGCTCGCCCATCGCCGACCAGTAGCGAGAGGTGGAACGACACGTCCTCCGACGGCTGCGCCTCGCGCTCGAGGATGGCCAGCGCCCAGCCGTCGCTGGACGAGTCGACGACCACGACCTCGCCGCGCCGCGCGTGTTCGGCGAAGCGCGGCTCGGTCAGCTCGGCCAGCCCCCACGGCCGGATCTCGTACAGCCGCTGGCCGGCATTGAAGGTCGGGTCGGCCGCCACGCGCGGCCACAGCGCCGCCGCCGCGCCCGGAGCAGGCCGCAGACCTCGCCGCGCCAGCGCCTCGAGGGCAGCCCGGCGGCGCTTGGTCGCCTGCTTCCGGGCCGCCTCGTCGAAGCCGTTCCCCTCGTCGCGCTCGTCATCCTCGCCGCCGGCCAGGGCCGGGTCGCGCCACCACCACGTGCGCAGGGCGACGAGAAGCTCGAAGCCGTGGCGCGCGCCCAGCCGGTGCGAGGCCTCGTTGGCCGCGCCGGTGGCGTAGCGGACGACCGTCGCGCCCTTCCCGGCGGCCCAGCTCAGCTCGGCCACCTGTAACTCGGTCGCGACTTCCATGCCGCGCACGCGGGGGTCGACGCGGATGCCCTCCAGCCAGGCCTCGGTCGGTGAGAGCAGCGCCACTCGCGCGACGGCGATCGGCACGTCAGCCGCCAGTGGCTTGCCGTCGCGGTCGGTCCGCTGTCCGCCGCCGGCCGGCGTTCCGGGCGTGGCCACCAGCAGGATGCTGTCGTCAGCGGCGGCGATCCAGACCGGCCACGCATGGGGAATGTAGTCCCAGCCGTCCCACGTGCGGGTGGCGAAACGGAGGACGGCGTCGCGGTCGGCCGGTTGCGCCCGGCGGACGACGAGCGGCCAGTTGCGGCCCGGCGTGGTCAGCGAGCTCCGCTCAGCGCTGGCCGGTGGTCAGCACCGGCGCCCACTCGGTCGTCCGGCCGCCGGGCAGGTAGCGGCTGTTGGCCGCCTTGAGCATGGCGCCGCGGAAGCCGGCGCTCTTCCACGAGTTGAGCCAGGGCGCCACGGGCGGTCGGGCGAAGACGGACACCCGGACCAGTTCGCCCTGGACGATCAGGCTCTCGAGCTGGCGCTTGCGCTCGAGCAGCGGCAGGTCGAGCAGCAATTGGCCGTCAATGCGCAGCAGGTCGATGGCGACGAAGGCGACGGCGGTCGCCTCGCGCAGCTCGGGCCGCGGGCCGACGGTCACCTGCGGCGCCTGCGACAGCATCATGCCGACCGGCGACGCCTGCGCCTGGGGCACGATCGCCGTGCCGATGTCGGTCGCCGTCGCCTGGTCGGTCAGGAAGCCGTCGATGACTGCGTCGAAGGCTGTGACGGCGGTGGCCAGGGCGCTGACGACGTCGGCGAAGCGGCGGGTGACGTTGAGCCCGTCGTCGTCGCGCAGCTCCACGGTGGCTGCGGCGTCAGCGCCGCTGCCGAGCTCGAAATGGGCCAGCACGCGCAGCCCTTCCCACATCGGCTCGATGATCGGGTCACGGATCGCTGGCGCGCGCCGGGTCGGCTGCGCCTCGAGCGGCCGCCACTCGAGCGGATCGGCGGGCACGGGCGGTGGGCTGGCGCGTCTTCTCACCTGGCCGCTGCCTCGCGCCGTTCGTCGTAGCCCTGCGGATGCGCCTGGCGCCAGCGCCAGGTCGAGCCGATCATCTCCTCGAGAGTACCCCGCGCCGGCGTCCAGCCCAGCACCTGGCGCGCATTCTCGCTACTTGCCACCAGCACCGGCGGATCGCCCGGCCGGCGCGGCCCGTAGCTGTGCGGCACGCGCTGGCCGGTGACGCGCTCGGCGGCGTGGAGCACCTCGCGCACGCTGTAGCCGGTGCCCGAGCCGAGGTTGCACGCCAGCAGCCCTGCCTCGCCGCCGGTGGTCAGCTCGAGCGCAGCCAGGTGGGCGTCGGCCAGGTCGAGCACGTGGATGTAGTCGCGGATGCACGTCCCATCGGGCGTCGGGTAGTCCGTGCCAAAGACGGTCAGCGGCGGGCCGCCGGACAGGCTGCGCAGGATGTTGGGCACGAGGTGCGTCTCGGGGTGATGATCCTCGCCCAACAGCTCGCTCGCGCCACAGACGTTGAAGTAGCGCAGCGCCACACCGCGCAGGCCGTAGGCCTCGCCATACCAGCGCAGCATCTGTTCGAAGACCTGCTTGGTCTCGCCGTACGGGTTGACCGGCGCCGGCGGCTGCTCCTCGGTGATCGGCGTCCGCTCTGGCGCGCCGTAGACGGCCGCCGACGAGCTGAAGACGAGCCGGCGCACGCCGGCGGCCAGCGCTGCGTCGAGCAGGCTCATTCCGCCACCGACGTTCTCGCGGTAGTAGAGCGCAGGATCGGCGACCGACTCACCGACCAGGGCGCGCGCGGCGCAGTGCAGGACGGCTTCGACGCCACGCTCGCGCATCGTTCGCTCGAGCAGCGCGCCGTCGACCAGGCGGCCGTCGACCAGCTCGGCCCCTTCGGGTACCGCGCGCCGGTGACCGGTGGCCAGGGAGTCGACGATCGTCACTTCATGGCCGCGGGCAAGCAGCAACTCGCTGCTGATGCTGCCGACGTAACCGGCGCCGCCGGTGACCAGCACGCGCATCAGCGTTTGCCCAGGAGACGAGCTATCACGCTGCGCCGGCGCGGCTCGACTTCCGGCGCGGAAGCTGGCCCTGGGGCTGGCTCGCTGGCGGCTTTCCTCGCACTGGGTGACGGCGGCTGCTCCATGCGCGCTCGATGATCGGCCATCGATGGGTTTCGCGCGAGGGCGGCCTGCTCGGCCTGCGCAGAGAGGTCGGGCTGCCGGCCCGTTGACCGTTCCCCATCGGTTGAGTGAGCCGGCTCGACCGGTAGCGGCGCGCTGAGCCCGGTTTGGGGGAGGGAGCCGGCGATCCAGGCCGGACGCTCGACCGGCTGGCCGCGCGTGACCAACACCTCGGACAGCCGCGCCTCCAGGCGCAGCGCCGCCGCGTTCTGCGGATCGATCTCGAGAGCCTGGCATGCCGTCCGGTAGGCGAGGATGTCGTCGCCGCGCTCCAGCGCGACGCGGGCCAATCCGACGACGGCGATCGCGTTGTTGGGGTCGGCGGCGGCGGTCTGGGCGTAGATCTGCTCGGCGGCGTCGACCTGGCCATGGAGCAGCAGGCGCTCGGCGTGCAGCAGCGGCTCGATCATCGACGACGGCCCGTCATCGGCTGCCCGCCACGACCGCCCGCGCCCGGCCGACGAGCTGCTCGCGCGTGTTGAGCGCGGGATCGACGATCACCGCCGCCAGCAGCCGGTCGAGCAGCCGGCCGACCTGCGGGCCGGGCGCGAGATCTAGCTCGGCCATCAGCACGTGGCCGTCGACGGCAAGGTCGGCCAGGCGCAGCGGCACGCCGGCGGCCAGCTCGCGCGCGACGCGCTGGCGCAGCTCGTCGACGTGGCCGGCGTCGGCGGCCAGGCCGCTGCCGATGTTGTCGGCCTGGCGCAGCCGGAGCTGGTCGTCGACAAGGTCGGCGCCGATGCGACGGATGAAGCGGCGCACCGCCGCGTTCGACCACTGCTGCTGGTAGCTGAACATGTGGTGGCGGATGAGCCGGCCGACCTGGTCCACGTCGCGCCGCGGGAAGGCGAGGCGGACGAGCAAATCGATGGCCAGGCGGGCACCTTCGCGATCGTGGCCCAGGAAGCGCCCGTCGGCAAACGTGGCTGGCTTGCCGATATCGTGTAGCAGGGCGGCCAGGCGCAGCCGCGCGCTCGTGCCGGACAGCCCGGCCGAGGCATCGAGCGTGGCCAGCGTGTGCTGCCACAGGTCGTGGCCGGTGATCTTGTCCTGGGGCAGGCTGACCTGCGCGGCCAGGTCGGGCAGCAGCGCCCCGAGCAGGCGGGTCTCGGCCAGGATGGCGAAGCCCCGCGAGGGCGGATCGGCGGCCAGCATGCGCCGCAGCTCGCCTCCGACGCGCTCGGGCGAGACCCAGCGGACGAGCTCGGATGTGGTGGCCATCGCTGCATTCGTCCCCGGCTCGATCTCGAAGTCGAGCTGCGCTGCCAGGCGGGCAGCGCGCAACAGACGCAGCGCGTCCTCGTCGAAGCGGCGGGCCGGATCGCCCACCGCGCGCAGGGTTCGGGCGTCAAGGTCGGCGAGCCCGGCGTGCGGGTCGACCCAATCCTCCCGCGCGTCCGCTTCGGCCGTCCGGCCCCAGGCGATGGCGTTGACGGTGAAATCCCGCCGCGCCAGGTCGTCGCGGATATCGTCGGCAAAGGTGACACTGTCCGGCCGGCGGTGGTCGGCATACAGGTGGTCGCGGCGGAAAGTCGTCGCCTCGACGCCGTTGATGGTGACCGTTCCGAAGCGGTTCTCGTAGCGGCCCTCGGGAAAGAGCTCGAGCAGGCGCTCGGGCCGGGCGTCGGTGGCGATGTCCCAGTCGGCCTGGGCGCGGCCAAGCAGCCAGTCACGCACGCCGCCTCCGACCACGTAACCCGCGTGGCCGTTGGCCCACAGTGTGGCCAGGATGTGCGCCACCTCGGCGGGCAGGCGCGGTGCCGGCAGCGTTGCCGTACGGCTCAGTTGCTGCCCACGAACAGGTAGTCGCGCCACAATTCGTTGCGCGGGTCAGCGAGGTAGGGCGTGAACAGCGTGTACACGTCGCAGCGCGGCTCGAAGGGGGCACGCAGCAGCTTCATGCGTGCCTCCTCGATCGTCTTGCCGCCCTTGCGGTGGTTGCACGCCTTGCACGCCGCAACGAGGTTGGCCCAGCTGTGCGTTCCGCCGCGGTGGCGCGGCATGACGTGGTCGAGGGTCAGGTCGTGCGTCTGCCGACCGCAGTACTGGCAGGTGTGCTTATCGCGCGCGAAGACCTCGCGCCGCGAGAGGCGCACGCGCGGCCGCGGGCGCTTGATGTGGTGCTGGAGCCGGATCACGCTCGGCGCACGGAAGATCTCCGTCGGCGTGCGGATCTCGTGGTGGTCGTACTGGATCACCTCCGCCTTCTCGACGAAGACGAGTCGGAACGCTCGGCGCACGTTGCACACGTTGAGCGGCTCGTAATCGGAGTTGAGCAGAAGTACGACGCTATCCATTGCTCCCTGACGCCGGCCGGGACTCGGCCGGGGCGACGCCCGCATGGTAACGGAAAGCGCCCCGATCGCTGGTACAGTGCCCGTTGGCCTTCGACGACTGAAATGACAGCCGTTGCCTTCGCGCCATCAGCTTGCGGGCCTGAACAGGATGCGAACTCGCGATGATTACACGCTCTTGGATGTCGCAAGGCTTGCTGGCGTCGTCGCCATCCTGTTGGTCGGATGCGGCTCGCAGGTCCCGCCGAGTCCTACGCCGCCATCGCCGACGCCGTCCGTGGCGCCGACTGCCGTGGTGACACCGGTACCAGGAATCGAGTGGGTCCTCGAGGAAGGAACGTTCCGCGGGCAGCCGATCCCGCTTGTCGACGGCCATCCTGTGACGATGGTTGTTGGCATCAGCCGGCTAACCGGAACCGCGGCCTGCAACGGATACACGGTCTTCTTCGAGAGGCTTAACGGCAACGTCCGCTTCGAGAGCGCCGCGGCTGGTGCACAGGACTGCGCACCGCTCTATGGCCCGGAGGTGATGGTGTCAGAAGAGGCCTTCCTTTCTGCGATTCCAACGATGACGCGGATTGATGACTCCCGTCCCGACGTGCTGGCCATCGAAGGTCCTGAGTTGGTGCTGCGTTTCGTGCCTTCGCTGTGAGGCTACGTGACCTGCTGGCCGGTCAGCCGATCCCAGCCGCCAGCCTGGCCGACCTTCGTCCCTAGCGGCCGACCCAGCGCGCTCGCGATGTAACGCGCCGCCACGAGGACGCCGGCGAGGCTGATGCCGTGCTCGATGCCCATGCCGTCGAGCAGGTAGACCAGGTCCTCGGTGGCCAGGTTGCCCGCCGCGCCGGGGGCGTACGGGCAGCCGCCGGTGCCGCCAGTGGAGGCGTCGAAGCAGGCCACGCCGTCCTCGAGCCCGGCCACGACGTTGGCCAGCGCCGTGCCGCGCGTGTCGTGGAAGTGGTAGGCGACGCGGTCGACGGGCAGACCCGCCGCTGTCACGCGGCCGGTCAGATCGTGGACCTGCGTGGGCACGCCGACACCGATCGTATCGCCCAGGCAGACCTCGTCGGCGCCCAGCTCGGCCAGGCGCAGGCTGACCTCGACGACGCGCGCCGGGTCGACGCGGCCGGTGAACGGACAGCCGAAAGCGGTCGAGACGTAGGCGCGCGTCCACCAGCCGAGCTCACGGGCCCGCCGCAGGACGGGCGCGAAGGCGTCGAGCGAGCCGTCGACGGTCATGCCGATGTTGCGCTCGGTGAAGGCGTCGCTGGCGGCGGTGAATACGGCCAGCGCGTCGGCGCCGGCGGCGATCGCGCGCTCCAGGCCGCGCTCGTTGGGCACCAGGACCGGGTAGCGAACGCCGTCCTGGTCAGGTGGCCGTTCCGCGGCCAGGCCGTGCATCACCTCGTCGGCGTCGGCCAGCTGGGGGATGGCCTTGGGCGAGACGAAGCTGGTCGCCTCGATCTCGCGCAATCCGGCGACACGCAGCAGGGCGATGTACTCGAGCTTGGTTTCCGTCGCGACCGGCGTGGCTTCGTTCTGCAGACCGTCGCGCGGGCCGACCTCGTAGATGCGGACGCGAGCGGGCAGGGACATCGGAGCCGAGTCTAGGCCAGCTCGACCAGGGGCTCGCCGCGCTGGACCTGCTGACCGGCGGCGACCAGCACGCGCGCCACCGACGCCGCGGCGGGAGCGGTGATCGCGTTTTCCATCTTCATCGCCTCGAGCACGACCAGAACCTGGCCGGCTGAGACTTCGTCGCCGTCGGTGACGCGCACTGCCAGCACCGCGCCGGGCATCGGCGCGAGCACGGTATTTGTCGAGCCGGCAGAGTGGCTGGCCTGGCGCAGGGCCGACTCGACGGTCGGCGCCGGAGCCAGGCGGGCGGCCAGGGCGCGCCCATCGGCGTCGAATAGGACCCGATCGCCGGCGACCATGTGCGGCGGACCGTCGTGCGCCGGCGCGTCGGCGACGACTCGCCGGCGCTGGCCGTCGATCTCGACCAGCGCAGCCGGCGGCTGGTTGAGGCGGAAGCCGGCCGACAGCGAGCTCGCCGCGGCCGACCAGGCGGCGTCGGGTGCAGGCGGTCGGGCAGGCTCCCACAGCCGGTCGATGAGCTGCGTGTCGAGCCGGCCGCGAACGACGTCGCGCTGCTCGAGCAGCCAGAGCAGGAAGCCGCGGTTGGTGGTCAGGCCAAACACGGCCGTCTGCTCGAGCGCTGCGCGCAGCCGGGCCAGCGCCGTGGGGCGGTCGGGGCCATGGGCGATCAGCTTGCCCAGCAGCGGGTCGTAGCGCGTGCCGACCACGTCGCCTGCCCCGACGCCGGCATCGATGCGCACGTCCGCGGTGGTCGCCGGCCAGCGCAGGCCGGCCAGCTCGCCGCTCGAGGGCAGGAAGCCGTGCCACGGATCCTCGGCGTAAAGCCTTGCCTCGATGGCGTGGCCGTCGAAGGCGACTTCGCGCTGGTCGAAGCCGAGACGCTCACCGGCGGCAATTCGCAGCTGGTCGGCGACGAGGTCACGGCCGGTGACCATCTCGGTCACCGGGTGCTCGACCTGCAGCCGCGCGTTCAGCTCGAGGAAGTAGAAGTTGCCCTCATCGTCGAGCAGGAACTCGGCTGTCCCAGCACCGACGTACCCGGCCGCGCGGACCAGGCGCAGCGCCGCATCGCCCAGCCGCCGGCGCAGGCGGGGACCGACGGCGACGGACGGTGCCTCCTCGATGACCTTCTGGTGCCGACGCTGGAGCGAGCACTCGCGCTCGCCGAGGTGGACAGCGCCGCCGTGCGTGTCGCACAACAGCTGGACCTCGACATGACGCGCCCGGCCGAGGTAACGCTCGAGGACCAGGCGTTCGTCGCCGAAGGCGGAGCGCGCCTCGCGCCGGGCGGTGGCCAGCGTGTCGAAGAGGTCCGCCGCTGCCGGCACGACGTGCATGCCCTTGCCGCCGCCACCGGCGCTCGGCTTGACCAGCAGCGGGTAGCCGATCTGTGCCGCGGCGGCGGAAAGGTCGGCGTCGGCCTGCCCATCGCCGTCGTAGCCGGGCACGACGGGCACGCCGGACTGCTCTGCCAACCGCCGGGCGGCGGCCTTGTCGCCCAGCGCGCGCATAGCATCACCGGGCGGCCCGACCCAGCGCAGGCCGGCAGCCGCGACCACGTCGGCGAAGTCGGCGTTCTCGGCCAGGAACCCGTAGCCGGGGTGGATCGCATCGGCCCCGGCCCGCCGCGCAGCGTCGAGCACGGCCTTGGCGTCGAGGTAGGTCTCGGCCAGCGGCACGATCTCGTCGACGGCCGACGTCCACCAGGCCCGCGACTGGTCCGCGGTCACCAGGCCGAGGCAGCGGACGCCCAGCCGGCGGCAGGTGCGCGCGATGCGCACCACCAGCTCGCCCCGGTTTGCCACCAGCAACCGCTCGATCGGCCGGCTGCCCCACGGCTGCGGCAGGCCGCTGGCCGCGACCCTGACCCGCGAGCCGACGCGGACGCCCTCAAGGCGGCCCTCGCGCAACCAG
>Ga0299907_10002861_pt1 | contig 10855 bp, 10 predicted proteins | sample RVTome_16_FD_198680 | JGI IMG/M metagenome (GOLD analysis project Ga0299907, IMG submission 198680) | Soil microbial communities from uranium-contaminated site in the Upper Colorado River Basin, Wyoming, United States - RVT152D67 (version 2) ... | reverse complement strand
AGATCGCCGATCCGCCCGTCACGGGCGACTAGCGCCTCATCCACCGGTCCTCGCCGATAGCCGAGGAGAGCCCTCTTGAAACTCCCCATGCGCGGCACCCTAGGAGCCCCTTCGGACGTCATTTCGTTACATCCGGATCTAAGTCGAACGCCTGTTCGGGCAGACCCTGAACCCACGAAACCAGGCGGCTCGGCGAGGCCTAGGCTTGCGCAGCTCGCGGCGCCGCCGCCGCTCCCGCCAGCTCGAGCTCCAGCCGCGGCGCGTCCTCCCAGAGGACCTCCAGCCGGTAGCGGTCCCGCGCCTCCGGCGTGAACACGTGGAGGACGCAGTCGAGGTAGTCGAGCAGGATCCAGCCGGCACCGGCTTTGCCCTCGACCTGGCGGGCCAGAAGGCGCCCGTCCCGCTTCAGCTGCACGCCAACCTCGTTCGTGATCGCCCCGGCCTGGCGTTCGTTGCGGGCCGTACAGATCACCAGGAAATCGGTGTAGGAGACGAGCGCCCGCATGTCGAGGGCGACGATCTCCGTGGCCTGCTTCGAGTCGGCGAGCTCCGCCAGGCGTCTGGCCAATTGCTCCGGGCTCACCGCGAGTAGACGCCTCGCTCCTCGATGAACCTCGCCACCGCCTCCGGGACCATGTACCGCAAGGGGCCCCTCGCCTTGGCGCGCTCGCGCACCGCGGAGGACGAGATCCCGAACTCCGGCATCTCGAGCATCGTTACCTCATCGGCGCCGAGGCTCGCGAGCACCGCCGCAACGTCGGCCGGCGCGACCCCGGCGCGGCGCGCGATCGCAAGGTGCGCCAGGCTCACCACTTGCTCCGGGTTGCGCCAGCTCTCCAGCCCGATGGCGGCGTCCGCTCCCATCACCAACACGAGCTGGCTATCCCCTCGCTGCTGGGCAAGTTGCTCCAACGTCTCATACGTGTAGGACGGTCCCTCGCGCTCGACCTCGAGCGTGGAGACCGTGAAGCGGGCGTCCTCGGCCGCCGCCAGCCGCGTCATCGCCAGCCGAAGCTCCCTGCCGGGATCGTCGGCGATGCGCTTGTGCGGCGCATCGCCCGTCGGGACGAAGACGACCTCCTCCAACCCGAGCCGCCAGAGCGCCTCCTGCGCCAACGCGAGATGCCCCAGGTGCGGCGGGTTGAACGCCGAACCGAGAACGCCGAGCCCTGCGACGGTCCCCCCTACTCTCTGATTTGACCGTCGCCGTGGACGACGTACTTGAAGGTGGTCAGCTCGCGCAGCCCGATCGGCCCGCGCGCGTGCAGCTTCTGGGTCGAGTTGCCGATCTCGGCGCCCATCCCGTACTCGAAGCCATCCGTGAAACGGGTTGAGGCATTGACGTAGACCGCAGCGGCGTCGACCGCGTCCGTGAACTCGTCGCCGGCCTCCTCAGAGCCGGTCACGATCGCCTCCGAGTGACCGGAGCCATGCCGGTTGATGTGCTCGATCGCCTCATCCAGAGAGTCGACGACGCCGACCGCCATCTTCAGATCGAGATACTCGGTGTCCCAGTCCTGATCGCGAGCAGCCGCCACATCGACGTCCCCCGCGGCATCCCGCGCTCGACGATCGCCGACCAGCTCGACGCCGGCCTGGTGGAGGTCGGAGAGCACGCCGGGGAGGAACTCGGCCGCGATCGCGCCGTTGACGAGCAGCGTCTCGGCCGCGTTGCAGACGCCCGGGCGCTGCACCTTGGCGTTGTAGGCGACCCGGCGCGCCATCTCGAGGTCGGCGTCCGAGTGAACGTAGACGTGGCAGTTGCCGGCGGCGGCGTACATCACCGGCACGGTGGCCACCCCCTTCAAGGCGTCCTTGAGGCGCTCGCTGCCGCGCGGGATGATCAGGTCGACGACGCCGTCCTGGGTGGCCAGCTCCTCGATGTCTTCGCGCTCGCCCGTGCCGAGCAGGGATACGGCCGCCTCGGGCAATCCGACGTCGGTGACGGCCTCGCGGACGATTTGTGCCAGCGCACCGTTGGATCGCTCGGCGTAGCTCGAGCCGCGCAGCACGATCGCGTTGCCGCTCTTCAGCGTGAGCGCAGCGCAGTCGACGGTCACGTTCGGCCGCGCCTCGTAGATCACACCGACCACCCCCAGCGGAACCCTGACCTTTCGCAGGTCGAGCCCGCTGGCCAGGCGCCGATGCTCGAGCTCCTCGCCGACGGGGTCGGCGAGGGCCATGATCTCGCGAACCCCGGCCGCCATCTCGGCGACCCTTCCCTCGGTCAGGGTCAGCCGGTCGCGCAGGGCGCTGCTAAGGCTCGCGGCGCGATCGTCGGCGAGGTCGCCGGCGTTGGCTTCGAGGATCTCCTCGACGCGCTCGTCGAGCCGGGCCGCCGTGCCCTCGAGTGCAGCGTTGCGGCTGGCGGCCGGGGCGCGGGCGAGCTCGGCGGATGCCGCCCGCGCCGCGGCGCAGATCTGGGCTACCGATGCGGTGGTCGTGGCCACGTCAGAACAGGGTAACGGCGGCACCCACGGCCTAGGCGAGGACGAACCGGTCGCGGTGAACCGCCTCGTCCGCGGCGTGAGGCATCAGCTCCCGAACCTGGCTCGTCTTCAGGCCCTTGATCTGCTCCAGCTCGACCGCCGAATAGTTGACGATTCCCTTGCCGACCATCCCGCCGTCGGAGACGACCTCGATCGCGTCGCCGGCCTCGAAGGTGCCATCGACCGATGTGATCCCCACCGGCAGCAGACTGCTCCCCTTCTCGCGCAGGACTCGCGCCGCTCCCGGGTCGATCGCGACCCTTCCCCGGCTCGGCTTCGCGTACTTGAGCCAGAGCTTGAAGCTCGGCGCGCGACCGCGCAGCGGTGTGAATCTGGTCCCCACCGGTCGGCCGGCAGCCGCCTCCGCGAGCGAGCCGTCGGCGGTGCCGTCGCAGATCACCGAGCCGATGCCCGCCTCGGCCGCCATCTCGGCTGCAGCGACCTTGCTGCGCATGCCGCCGAGGCCGAAGGGCGAGGTGCGGTCGCCGATCTGCAGGTCATCGAGCTGGCCGAAGTCGGTCACCTCCTCGACCAGCCGCGCGTCGGGGTCGCCGCGCGGGTCGGCCGTGTGCAGCCCGGCGGTGTCGGTGAGCAGGACGAGCAGGCGCGCATCTAGGAGCACCGCCACCTGGGCAGCGAGGAAGTCGTTGTCGCCGAACGTAATCTCGTCGGTGGCGGTGGTGTCGTTCTCGTTGACCACCGGCACGACGCCCCAGGCGAGGAGCCTGCGGAGGGTCTGGCGGGCGTTCAGGTAATTGGTCCGGGCGCCAATGTCGGAGGCGGTGAGGAGCACCTGGGCGGCGCGCACACCGCGGCTCGCGAGGCGCCCCTCGTAGGCGCGAAACAGATCCCCCTGGCCGATCGCCGAGGCGGCCTGGAGCTCGTCCATCGCTCGCGGCCGCACCGGCAGCTCGAGCAGCCGCATGCCGCGGGCGATCGCCCCCGAGGTCACCATCACCAGGCGCTCCCCCGACTGTTCGAGCTCGGCGACCTGCTCGCAGACCCGGTCCAGCACATCGGCCCGCAGCTCGCCGTCGTCGCGGGAGACGATCGAGGACCCCAGCTTTGCGACCACGGTCATGGCGGGGATTATGGATGCAGCTCGAACTCGTGCTCGCCGATCCGGACCTCGTCCCCCGGCTCGAACCCCGACTTGCGCAGCGCGGCGACGACCCCGATCTCGGTCAGTCGCTGCTCGAGGTAGGCGAGCGCCTCCTGGTTGGAGAGATCATGTCGGCCGACGAGCATCTCGACCCCCTGGCCAACCACTCGGAAGGCGCCGTCGTCCTCGCGCTCGACCCGATAGCCGCCCTCACCCTCCGGCCGATAGACGCGGTGCTCGGCCTCGAACTCGGGGCCGCCGGCCTCGATCCCGACGGTCGGCCTTGCCGGAGCGGTCTTCGCGAGACTCCGGAGGATCTGCGCTCGAAGCTCCGGCAGGCCCGCGCCGGTAGCGGACGATGCGGAAAGCAGCTCGAGAGCCACGTCGGCCGCCACGGCGCGAAGCTCGGCAAGGGCCTCGTCCAAGGCCTCGGCGCTGATCAGGTCCGCCTTCGAGACGACGACCAGCTCGGGGAGGTGCTCGAGCCCGGCGCCGTGGGCGGCCAGCTCGGCGCGGACAATCGCGTAGTTGGATGCGGGGTCACCCTCGGGTGGGGAGGCCTCGACCAGGTGGACGAGTAGCGAGCAGCGCTCGACGTGGGCGAGGAACTCGTGGCCGAGTCCCGCCCCCTCGGCGGCGCCCTCGATCAGCCCCGGGATGTCGGCAAGCACGGCCTGGCGGTCCTCGCCCTCGAGCGTGCCCAGCACGGGATCGAGCGTCGTGAAGGGATAGCCGGCGACCTTGGGCGCGGCGCGAGTCAACCGGGCCAGCAGCGACGACTTGCCGGCGTTCGGCAACCCGACCAGACCGGCGTCGGCGAGCAGCTTGAGCCGAAGCTCGATCCAGCCCGAGTCGCCCTCGGTGCCCCGCTCGGCGAAGCGCGGGGCCTGGCGGGTCGAGGTCGCGAAGCGCTTGTTGCCGTGGCCGCCGCGGCCCCCGTGGGCGACGACCGCCCGCTGCCCCGGCGCCACCAGGTCGATACCGGCGCCGTCGAGCCCGGTCGCCTGCGTCCCCGGGGGAACGCGGATCACCGCGTCGTCGCCCCGTGCCCCGTGACGGTTCTTGCCCTCGCCATGGCGACCGCGGCCGGCGCGGAAGTGACTGCGGCGCTTCAGCTCGGCGAGGTCACGGCGCGACGGGTCGCAGAGGAGCACGACGTCGCCGCCGTGGCCTCCGTCGCCGCCGTCGGGCCCGCCCTTCGGCACATGCGCCTCCCGCCGAAACGACACACAACCGTTCCCACCCTTCCCCCCATCCACGAATATGCGGGCACGATCGAACATGGAGATAGGTTTTAACCCGTTACTCGCGCGGGTGGCGTCGATTTTGGGGCCCCCCGAGCACCCGCCGCGGAGCGCAGGGGTGGCCCCATAAATCGGCGACAGGACCCGCGCGCCTACCGGCTGGAACTACTCCTCGTCGACCGTGACAACCCGGCCCTTGCGAGCCGGCTTGAAGTCGACGGTTCCCGCTCGGGTCGCGAAGATCGTGTGATCGCGCCCCAGCCCGACGCCGTCGCCGGGCCGGAAACGCGTCCCGCGCTGGCGGACGATGATCTCGCCGCCGGCGACCCTCTGGCCGGCGAACACCTTGACGCCGAGCATCTTCGGGTTCGAGTCGCGGCCGTTGCGGCTGGAGCCGAGCCCCTTCTTATGAGCCATCGGTGGCCTTCTTGGTCGTCGTCGCCTTCTTGGTTGTCGTGGTCTTCTTCGTGGTCGCGGGCTTCTTCGCCGCCGGCTTGCGAGCGAGCTTCTTGATCTCCGTCACCTCGAGCCTCGTCAGCTCGGAGCGATGACCGGCGCGACGACGGTAGCCCTTCTTCGGCTTGTACTTGAACACCTTGATCTTCGGACCGCGCAGGTGCTCGGCGACGGTCGCCTCGACCTTGACCTTCTCCAGCTCGCCGGCGTCTGTGACGACGTCGGAGTCGCGGAACATGACCGCCCGCAGGGCGACCGTGTCGCCTTGCTTTGCGGACAGGCGGTCGACGAGCAGGGCTGTGCCCTTCTCGACCTTGTACTGCTTGCCTCCGGTCTCGACTACGGCGTAGGTGTCGGTCATTCGTTACTCGTCAGTGCTCGATTTCGTGGCGCGCGAGCGCCTGCGGCCGCCGCTGCGACCTCGGCGACGCGGCCCGCCAGAGCTCGAGGATTCTAGCTGGCCGTTGCCCAATGCCTCGACCCCGGGCAGCGAAGCCACGGCTGCCGCCCGCTCGACCCGCTCGATCCGTACCAGCTTCCGCTCGCCGACGAACGGGGCGCCCCCGGTGACGCTGACGATGTAGGAGTCGATGCGGGCGATCGCGTCGTCGACGTTGTACATGTGAGGCTCCTCGATCTTGACGAGGACTTCCTCGCCGACCTTGAACGGAAGCGCCCGCTCGGTGATCTGGGCCTCGCTGCCCGACTCGACCACCTCGAAGGTGGCGATCGCGAGCGCGTCGCCGCCCTCGAAGTGGAACTGCTTGCCGAGCTCATCCTCGAGCTCGGCGAGCCCGGCCTCGGGGTCGATCAGCTCGGCCGCCACGCGGGGGTGGACCCTGATCAGATAGGCGGCGGGCTCCGGGTCGGAGGCGACGACGTCGCGCAGTTTGCGCAGGGCCTCCAGGGCAACCGTCTCCTCGGAGAGGATCACTCCCTCCCCGTCGCAGGTCGGGCAACGCTGGGTGAGGATCTCCCGCACGCCGTCGGTGACGTTCTGGCGGGTCATCTCGACCAATCCCAGCGGGGAGATCTCGACCAGGTAGCTCTTCGACTTGTCCTTGTCGAGCTGCGTGCGCATCGTCTTCAGGACGCTTTCCCGATTGCGGCTGCGGGCCATGTCGATGAAGTCGATGACGATGATCCCGCCGATGTCGCGCAGCCGCAGCTGGCGGACGACCTCGTCGGCAGCCTCGATGTTGACCTTGGTGATCGTCTCCTCGAGCCCGCCCTTGGCGCGGCCGGTGAAGCTGCCGCTGTTGACGTCGATCACCGTCAGCGCCTCGGCGTAGTCGATCATCAGGTAGCCGCCCGAGGGCAGATCGACCCGGCGCTGCAAGGTCGACTGGATCGCCTGCTCCGCGCCCCACTTCTCGAACAGGGGCTTCTTCCCCCGATAGAGCTCGACCCCCTTGACCAGCTCCGGCGCGGTCCGCTGGAAGAAGCCGGTGACCCGCTCGTACTGCTTCTCGGAGTCGATGATCGCCTTCTCGAAGTCGCTGAGGAAGACGTCACGAAGGACCCGCACGGGAAGGTCGGCCTCCTGGAATACGAGCGCCGGCGCCTTGGTCTGTCCGGCGCGGCGCTCGAGCACCTCGTTGAGCCTGTGCAGGTAGCCGACCTCACGCTCGAAATCGGCCTTCTTGGCGCCGTGTGCGGCGGTGCGGACGATCAGCCCGCCCGGGCCCTTGTAGAGGCGGTCGACCATCTTGCGGAGACGCTCGCGCTCGCCGTCGGCGAGGCGGCGACTGACCCCCACACCGCTCCCCTGCGGCGCGTAGACGAGGTAGCGACCCGCGATCGAGATCTGCATCGAGAGACGGGCACCCTTGGTCTTCAGCGGGTCCTTGACGACCTGCACGATCACCTCTTGTCCGGACTTGATCAGCTGGTCGATGCGGCGCCCGTGTCCGCGCCCGCGCCTCGGCGCGGCCTCGCCGCTGGGCAGCACGATCTCGTCGACATGGAGGAAGCCGTTCCGCTCCAGGCCTATGTCGACGAACGCCGCCTCCATGCCGGGAAGGACGTTGTCGACCTTCCCCTTGTAGATGTTGCCGACGATCGAGCGGCGGCCGCGGCGCTCCACGTAGAGCTCCGCCACCTCGCGATCGGCGCCCTTGCTCTTCGATTCGAGCACAGCCACTCGCGTCTCTCCGCGATCGGCGGTTACCAGGATTGTCTTCTTCATATAGTCAGCTCAGTTCTCAGAAGTACGCGCTCTTCTGGCTGAGCCGAGCTTGCATGTAGACGCTCTGCAGGACGCCGATCGCCAGGAATGTGGCGAGCACGGAGGAGCCTCCGTAGCTCATGAGCGGCAGCGGGATGCCGGTGATCGGCAAGATCCCGAGGCTCATTCCGACGTTGACGAAGACCTGGAACATCAGCATCGCGGCAATGCCGCCCGCCACCAGGGTTCCGTACAAGTTCTTGGAAAGCGTCACCACGCGCAGGGCTCGCCATATGAGCAGCGCATATAGGGACAGGACGAACGCGGCTCCGACGAAGCCGAAGCGCTCCCCGATCACGGCGAAGATGAAGTCGGTATGCCGTTCCGGGACGAAGTCGAGCCGCGTCTGGGTGGCGTCGTCGCCGCGTCCGGTCTTCTCCCCGGATCCGATGGCGATTTTCGCCTGATTCTGCTGGTAGCCCGCGTCTCTCGGGTCCTCGCTGGGATGGACGAACGACGTCAGTCGCTCCTCCTGGTAGCCCTTGAGCACCGGCGTACCGATCGCCGGAGCGACGACGAGGACAAGGGTCACGAGCGCGACCGTTGCTCCGCCGATCGCAGCGAAGTGCGTCCAGCGGATGCCGGCCACGAACAGGACCGCGAGCGTGATGACCCCGAAGACGAGTGACGTTCCGAGGTCTGGTTGTAGGAAGACGAGCGTCGCGGGCGCGAGTCCCAGCAGCAGGAAACGCGCCGTTCGCTGCGCGGGAGAACCGCGCCTGGCGCCGTCTATGACGAAGCCGGCGAGAGCGAGGGCGAGCATGAGCTTGCCCACCTCCGACGGCTGGAAGCTGAAGAACGGGAGGTCGAAAGCGCGCCGCGAGCCGCGCGCGGCGAAGCCGAAGACGAAGACCAGCGAGACCAGGGCGACCATCCCGCTGTAGATGCCGACCCGCAGCTCGCGGAAGCGCGAGTAGTCGATCCGGGTCAGTAGGAACATCCCGATCAGGCCAAGGACGGCGTACAGCGATTGCCGCTCGACGAAGTAGTAGGCGTCTCCGGCCACGTCGTTCTGGGTCGCTTGGTGCAGCGTGAAGATGCTGAAGCCGACCAGGCCGACGGCGGAGATCAGCATCATCATGTCCATGTAGGGAAGGCCGATGCGCTCGCCGATCGTCGGCCGCGTATCGAATGGCTGGGGGCGCGCGGCGTACACGATCACATCCACCAGCCCGTGGCCTCGCAATCGGCGGCTTCGCCGCCTCTGCTCGACCCCAAGATCATTCGGGATTCACCACCGGCCCACCGATCTGTCGCGCCGGGGCCTGGAAGTACTGGGAGAGGATCTGCAGGGCGGCCGGCGCGGCGGTGTCGACACCGAATCCTCCCTCCTCCATCGTCACGGCGACCACGATCCGAGGATCGGGATATGGGGCGAGGATCACGTACCAGGACTGGTCGCCGTGGGGCGGTCGCTCCGCGGTGCCGGTCTTGCCGGCGACCGGGATCGGGAACCCTCCGAAGACCGAGTATGAGGTGCCGCCGGGAACCTGCGCGGCGTCGTGGAGACCGCTGAGGATGGCCTCGCGGAAGGCCGGGTCGACCGGCACCTGGCGCTGGGGCGGCGGCTCGATCTCCTGGACCGCGCGGCCGGCGGAGTCGACGACCTCCATTCCCACATGGGGCCGCAGCACGGTGCCGCCGTTGGCGATCGCCGCATAGGCGACCGCCATCTGCAGCGGATCGGCCTGCAGGTCGCCCTGACCGACGGCGAGGTTGACGTTGTCGCCGATCGACCATGGCCGGTCCGTGAGCCCTTCCTCGTAGAGGCGGTTTCGCCACCTCGGTGTCGGCACGAGCCCATGGTTCTCGCCCGGAAGGTCGATCCCGGTCTCATGGCCCAGCCCGAGCCTGAACGCCCACCTCTGCAGGGGCCCGCCATGACCGTCATCGACGTTCAAGTCCCGCCCGAGCGTGTAGAAGAACACGTCGGAGGAGACCTGCAGCGCCGGCGTCAGGCTCAGGGTTCCGTGGGCGGCGCCGCCCGCGTTGCTGAACGAGATGTCCCCGACGGTGATCGAGCCACCGTCGTATATCGGCGTCGAAGTCGTGAAGTCCGGCAACCCGTTGAGGGCGGCCATCGATGTGATCGGCTTCATCGTCGAGCCGGTCGGGTAGAGGCCGGCGATGGCGCGATTGGTGATCGGCGCCGCGATCGGATCGCGGTAGAGCGCGTCCACCTGGCCCTGGGTCAGCGGCCTGGTGAAGACGGTCGGGTCGAAGCTGGGAAATGATCCGAGCCCGAGCACCTCGCCGTTGTGGACATTCATGGCGACGAAGCCACCCGGCAACCCGCGCGCGCTGAGCGCCCCCTCGCCGGCAGCCTGGAGCTCGGAATCGATCGAGAGCCGCAGATTGTCGCCGGGGACCGGCTCGCGCAGCGATAGCTGGCCCTTGGGCCGGCCGAGGGCGTCGACCTGGATCCGGGTTGCCCCGGCGAGCCCGCGCAGGTAGCGGTCGTACTGGAACTCGACCCCGTCCTTGCCGATCTCGTCGCCGGGCTGCAGCCCTCTGTATTCGGGCTGCTTCAGCTCCTCCTCGTCGATCTCGCCCACCTGCCCGAACAGATGCGCCGCCAGCGTCCCGTTTGGATAGCGGCGCACGAACACCCTCTGGACCTCGACCCCGGGGAATCTCGCCTGGTTCTCCTCGAGGTAGTAGACGAGGTCGTAGCCGACGTCCTTCTTCAGCGTCACCGGCGCCGAGGGCAGCTCCTCGAGCTGGTCCCGCATCTCGCGCCGGATGCGGCGGAGCGGGATCCCGGCCGCTTCGCCGAGGCGACGCAGCTCGGCGCGGCGGGAGGCTTCGGCATCGGGCAGCCGCTCGGGGTTGAGCTGCAGGGCGAGGCTGGTGCGGTTCTCGACCAGCACCTCGCCGTCGCGGTCGAGCACGTGACCGCGGGGCGCCACCACCCGGATCTCGCGGATCCGGTTGTTGTTGGCCTCGGCGACGTACTCGTCCCCGGAGAGGATCTGCAGGTACCAGAGACGGAAGAAGATGACGCCGAACATCGCCAGCGCGATTCCGCCCATGATCGCGACGCGCAGGGCGAAGCCGGTGCGGATCTGCGGACGGTTCTCGACGGGGCCGCGGAGGTACATCAGATGCCGATCATCCTTGGTGTGCCGCGACGGCGCACGATCGGGTCCTCGACCAGCGCCGGACGGAGGGCGCGCCGGATGCCCGCGTAGGCCGCGGCGCCGAGGAAGAAGGCGAAGATGCTCTTGACGATCATGTCGCGCACCACGAGGGCGCTGACCGGGGCGTCGACGCCGAGCATCAGCGCGACCAGCGCATAGCCGCCCTCGGCGAACAGGGTCAGCCCCAGGCAGAGCAG
>Ga0299907_10002860_pt1 | contig 10855 bp, 12 predicted proteins | sample RVTome_16_FD_198680 | JGI IMG/M metagenome (GOLD analysis project Ga0299907, IMG submission 198680) | Soil microbial communities from uranium-contaminated site in the Upper Colorado River Basin, Wyoming, United States - RVT152D67 (version 2) ... | reverse complement strand
CCGCCGGCGCGCTCGCCTCCGCCACCGCCTCCGCCTCCACCGGCCAGCGCCTGCTCGCCGCTTCCGCCGGCCGCGCCGGGACCGGTTCCGCCGGTGCCGTTCGCCGCCGCGGAGGGTTGCCGCGATCGCGCCGCGATGGCCGCGTCACGCGCTTCGTCGGACAGCATCGATCCGCACGCCGTCGACACCAGGACGAGTGCGAGCAACAAGGCCGCCAAAGGGGGGCGAGCTACGCGGTACTTCACCATCGATCCCTCCCCGGATCGACTACATCATGACTGCTTCGCGCCCGACGCGACGGCATCGGGCGTGACCAAAGGCTCCGGAGCGTCTAGCTCGGCCGCGGCGATGGCCTCTTCGAGCTGCCGGGAGCCGAACCACGTCACCTCGAGCTGCTTGGCGCGCCGCATGTAGAGCTGGATGTCGATGTCGAGGGTGAAGCCGATCCCGCCGAAGACCTGGTGGCCGAACTTGGCCGTCCGGCGGAAGACGTCGCAGGCGTAGTACTTCGCCATGCGAGCGAGCGACCCGGCCGTCTCCCTCTTTTCGGCTAGCGCCCACGCCGCCTGGTGAACCAGCGTTCGGGCTCCGTCGATCTCCGTGCGCAGGTCCGCGAGGGGATGGGCCATGGCTTGGTAGCTGCCGATGGGCTTGTCGAATTGGATCCGCTCGTTCGCGTACTCGACCGACATCTCGTGCGCTTTGGCGGCTCCGCCGAGCGCGTAAGCCGCAACCGCGACGAGCGCGGGTGTCGCGGCTTCCGTGAACAGCCCCCAGCCGTCGCCTTCGGTCCCGACGATCTCGCCCGGCGTGTTGTCGTACCGGACCTTGTAACGCGCATCCGACGCAAGGGTGCCCTCGAGCTCGAAGGAAACGTCGGCCGGATCGACGAGATACAGCGTCACACCTCCCAGCGTCCGGGCAAGCGTGATGAGCGCACTCGCCGAGCTCGCGAAAGGCACGAGGATCTTCTCACCGGACAGCTTCCCGTCCCGTGCGGCGAGCGCGACGCCTTCTTCGGTCTCACTTCGCTCGGGCTCGTGCCACGCCAGCGTCACGACCTCGTCGGCCTTGCCGAGCAGCGCCGCACCGAACGCGGCCGTCTCGATGTAGGGGGACGGACAGAGCGCGCGTCCCAGCTCCTCACATACGACAGCGACCTCGATGGGCAGCCAACCGGACCCGCCGTGCTCCTCGGGGACGAGGAGGCCGAGCAGGTCCATGCGGGCGAGCTCCTGCCAGAGGTCCTCGCGATAGCCTCGTTCGTCGCCCTCGAGGGCCCGGACGTCGGCCGGCGTCGAGTACCGCTCGCACACCGCTCGCACGGCTTGGCCAAGCAGTTCCTGTTCTTCGGACAGCCTCACATCCATGTCTACGGCCTCCACTCGTCGCCGGCGCGGGACCAGGGGTCGTCGTCGGCAGATACAGGAACGGCGATGCGAGCTGTGCACTCCGTGGCGATGTCGCCCTCGACGGTGAGTCGCAGGTCCAAACCGACCCAGCCGACGCCGGATTCATCGGTCGAGACGTCGGTGACGGCGCCCTCGAAGCGGAGCACGTCGCCCGCGCAGACCGACCGTTTCATCTTGAACCGCACCTTGCCGAGCCGTCCCTTCGGACCCGTCCAATCGGTGAGATACCGCTCGATCCACCCGGCCTGATTCGGCGTGTTGAGGAAGATGTCCTTCACCTTCACGCGCTCGACGGCCCAGTGGGTGTCGTGGTGCTGTGGCTGCCAGTCACGCGACGACGACGCGCCCATGACGACGTGACGCGCGCGGATCTTCACCTCGAGCGCAGGCAGGACGTCGCCGGCCGAGACGTTGTCGTGGGTGATCATCGTTTGTAGGAGAACATCTCGTAGGTCTCCACGCCCTTGACCTCGCCGTCCTGGTCCCGATAGGTCACGTCGATCGTCCAGAAGCGACCGGTGCCGACGCGCGTCGTCTTCTCCTCGGAGATGTCGCGCACCGTCTGCGTCGTCGTGATGCGGTCGCCGATGCGCACCGGCGCGTGCAGGGTCATCTCGCTCGCCGACACGACGCCGTCGGGGAGGTCGAAGGCCTCCTTCAGATCGAAGTGCAGCGACAGCGGCATGAACGTCTCCGTGCGTCCGGGGACGAACTGCAGCGGACGCATCCAAACCGACAGCATCGACGGCGGGGCGATGTCGCTCGATTCGTCCCAGAACTTCGGGTTGGCGTTCTCGGTGGCTTCGAGCCAGTGCAGGATGTAGCCCCGCTCGCACACGATGTCACCGGGCGGATCGGTGCGCTCGCGCCCGATCCAGTCCTCTACGCGCGGCTGCGTTTTCACGAATCGGCTCCCGCGACGAGGGGACGGAGCTGGCTGAACGCTCCGTGCTCCGGATGCGTCACGTCTTGAACCAGTTCGGGGAAGCGCGTCGGCACTTCGCTCACGGCGAGTACCGGAGCGACGCACGTGTCCAAAGGCGCGAGCTCGTCCGCCCAGTCGTCGCGATCGCGCGACGCGAATGCGGCACGAAAGGCGGCGCGGATCTCGTCCTGGTGCTCGTCGTCGAACTGTTGGTCGGCGTACTGCTCACACTCGAGCGCACGGCAGAGGTTCCGGAAGAACGAGCTCTCGATCGCTCCGACGGACAGCCACTTCCCATCACGGCAGGGGTAGACGTCGTAACAGGCGTAGCGCCCGGTGAGCAGGGTTGCGCCGGGCGCAGCCTCCTCACCGGTCGCGAGGTACTGGTCGATCTGGAGCGCCATCAAGAACAGAGCGCCGTTCGTCGTTGACACGTCAAGGTACGCACCATCGCCCGTTCGCTCACGACGCACGAGGGCGGCGAGGATGGCCATCGCCGCATGCATCCCACCGCCGGCCGAGTCGGCAACCGTCGCACCCGGGAGCGCATTTCCCTGGCACGAGAGGTAACCAGAGACACCGAGGTAGTTGAGGTCGTGTCCCGCCCACGATGCGGCCGGGCCATGCTGGCCGTAACCCGTGACTGCGGCGTAGACGATGCGGGTGTTGACGGCCCGCGCGGCCTCGTACCCGATGCCCAGACGATCGGCGACTCCGGGACGGTAAGACTCGACTATCGCGTCGGCACTTGCCGCGAGCCGCAGGAATTCCTCGCGGCCCTCGTCGGACTTCAGGTCGAGCTCCACGCGACGGGTGCCGCGCCCGGCCCCGTAGCTGTGGAAGGGAGGGTCGATGCGTCCGGCCGACGGCGGAGCGGCGATCTTCACCACGTCGGCGCCGAGGTCGGCGAGGAGCCACGTGCAGCGACTTCCGGGACCGACGGTCGAGAGATCGAGGACGGTGACGCCGTCGAGCAGTCCCATCTACAGGACGGGAAGACCCAACGCCCGCCGGGCGATGATGTTGCGCTGCACCTCGGACGTCCCGGCCCCCACGGTCTCGAGGACCGAATACTGGTAGTAGTTCTCGAAGCGTCCGTCGATGGGCGCGTGCTCGGTGCCCCGACGCAGGACGCCGTCCGGCCCGGCGATCGTGATGAAGGCTTCGGCCACGTCCTGCGCCGTCATCGAGAGCCAGAGCTTGAACATGGCCGCCTCGATGTTGGGGACTTCGCCGACCGCGGCCTTGGCGATCACGCGCAGGCAATGCATCTTGCACACCTCGATGCGGGTGGCGAGCCGCGCCATCGTCTTGCGCACGTCCGGGTCCTCGCGCAGCGGCTTGCCGTCGCGCGTGGCCGTGCGCAGGTAGGTGCGCAGCGCCTCGTACTTCTTGGCGAAGGCCGAGACGGTGAACAACGTGAAGCGCTCGAAGTCGAGCGCTTCACTTATGTAGTAGAAGCCTTTGTTGACTTCACCGACGACGAAGTCGTCCCCCACGAAGACGTCATCGAGGAAGACCTCGTTGGTGCGCTCACCGGCCAGGCACGGCATGTTGACGACCTCGATGCCTTTCGCGTCCATCGCCACGAGGAAGAGCGTGATCCCCTTGTGCTTGGGGGCGTCCGGATCGGTGCGCGCGGCCACCCAGTACCAGTCGGCGAAGTGCGCCGACGTGGTGAAGCGCTTCTGTCCGTTGAGGACCCAGCCCCCGTCCGTCTTCGTCGCCTTCAGGCTGAGTGCGGCGAGGTCGGATCCGGCGTTGGGTTCCGAGTACCCGATGGCGAACTCGATCTCGCCTCTGAGGATCTTGGGAAGGAACTCGTTCTTCAGCCGCTCGTTTCCGTGCCGCATGATCGTCTTCCCGACGATCCCGACACCCTTGCCGATCAGCGGCGCGCCCACGGTGGCGAGCTCCTCGTTCAGCAGGTACTCGTAGATGCCCGGAGCTTCCGCGCCGCCGTACTCCTTGGGCCAGGACATGCCCAGCCAGCCGCGCTCGGCGAGCTTGGCCATGAACGCGCGGCGCGCGGGGGTGTCGACGAGCTGTGCCATGCCCTCGCGGGTGGGGTCCATGACCTCGGGGTCGTGGTTGTCGGCCAGGAACTGCTTGACCTGCGCGCGGAAGGTCTTCTCTTCGGGCCCGTACTCGAAGTCCACAGCAGCCTCCCTATAAAGAGGAGCGCGGGGACTGCAGCGTAGCCGAAATCTGACGACCCGTCAGATTTGGCAAAAGCCCTGCTGGCGGCCTCAGACGCCGGGTTGCAGTCCGGCCAGCGTCACGGAGACGAGCCGGTGGACCGCAGCCTTGGACGGCAGGCTGCTGGCTGCTGCGAGCGCGTGGAGGCAGTAGCTCGCGAGCTCACCGGGTGATACATCGTCGCGGATGTCGCCGGTCTGTGCGGCCTCCGTTATCAGGTCTGTGATCATGGCCCAGAGCTCTCCGTGGGCGCGGGCGACGTGGCCACCTTTGTGCAGGAGCGCCTCGAGGACGGGGTCCTGAAGGTGGCGGCGGTGGTGCTCGGACCCGTGGTGCTCGTGGTCGATGAGGGCGTAGGCCTCGAGCACGGCTTTCAGCCGGTCACGAGCATCGCCGGGCTGGTCGCGGACCTCAGAGAGATATTTGAGGTGGCCACTGACCCCACGCTCGTGCCAGGCGAGAAGGATCGCTTCGACGTCCGGGAAGTACTTGTACAGGGTCGCACGCCCGATTCCGGTCGCCTGGGCGATCTGCGACATCGTCACCGACAGCAGCCCGTGCTCGGTCACCAGCGCCGCGGTCGTTTCCAGGATCGCGTCGCGGACCTCGCGTCGGTGCGTCTCGATCGTCTCCGTCCACAGCTTCGGCATGACGTCAGTATACGAAGCGACGCTGGTAGGACACCATGATTTGATATCGACGTATTGTCCCGTAAACTGGCATCTCACGAGGAGGAGGTGTGTATGGCTGATCCGACTCCCTACCCCGACACCCGCGAGGACGCCCGCACGGGATCCGACGACGGTGCGCCGCCCACCGGCATGCCGCGCTGGGTGAAGGTCTCCCTGATCATCGTGGCCGCCCTGGTCTTGGCCTTCGTCATCCTGAGACTCACCGGCGTGGGTGGTGAACACGGCCCCGGTCGCCACATGGGCCCGGGCGGGGCCGGCGGCCCAACGTCATCCTCGAACGTCACCGAACACAGACCGCCCGCGGGCGTCCCAAACCACGGCCGGTAACCGGCCATGACCATGGCGCCCGGCGTCCGCAAGTTCGCGCTCGCCGTGCATCTCACGCTGTCGGTCGGCTGGATCGGCGCGGTCGCCGCTTATCTGGCTCTCGACGTTACGGGTGCGACCAGCCGGGACCCTCAGACGTTGCGTGCCGCTTACCTCACGATGGAGGTGATCGCTCGCTACGTCATCGTCCCCTTGGCCCTCGCGGCGCTCGCCACCGGGCTTGTCATGGCGGTCGGGACCAAGTGGGGGCTGTTCCGGCACTACTGGGTCCTGTTCTCACTCGTCATGACCACGATCGCCACCGTCGTCTTGCTGTTGGAAACGCAGACGATCAGCTACCTCGCTGGCATAGCGGCAGATCCGGCTACGTCCGGCGATGATCTCCGCGCGCTGCCGAACACACTGGCCCACTCCGTCGGCGGCATCGTGGTGCTGGTCGTGGTCCTGGTCCTGAACGTGTACAAACCCCGGGGCATGACCCGGTACGGGCAGCGTAAGCAGCAAGAGCAGCTGGCGGCATCGCAGCAGCGCACGCTCGCAAAGAAGTGAGCTGACGGTTCCTGCTCGGCCGCGTGGCCGAAGAAACGCTAGGTGACGAGCAGCGCCGCGCGAAGGCGATCCAGCGCCGCTTCGCTCAGACCACTCGACAACAGGTAGTCGGCGAACGATCCGTAGCGAGTTCGAACACCCTGGATCACGCGCTCCATCGTCTCGTGTAACGGCGCGAAGTGTGACGGCGGGCGATCCCGATACATCGCCGGCGATCCGGGTATCGAGGCGAACCGTTCGATGATCGGGCCGATCGATTCCTCCGTTAGGACGTAGTCCTCGACGATGTCGGAGTCCCGGACGCCCAGGGAGCCGAGGATCGTGGCGCACAGCACGCCGGTTCGGTCCTTGCCCGCCGCGCAGAAGAAAACGGCCGGCAGCGCATCCCCACCGGCGAGCGCGTCGACGGCGCCGACGACGAGGCCGGACGAGAAGTCCAACAGCCTGAGGTAACCGGCCGCAAGGGTCTCCGGCGAGCGGTCGGGCGACGGCATGGCCGCCACGCCGTCGACCACCGGCCGGCTGGACCCTCCGGTGATCGGGAAGTGCAATCGAACCGTGCCGGCATCTGCCAGAAGACCGATGCCGCCGGCGTCGATCTCCCCATCGTTTCGGAGATCAAGCATGGTGCGCAGCCCGATCGTGCCGCGCGCGCGCGCGACATCGACCGCCGTCATGAGATGGACGGCGTCGGCGCGGAAGAGCTTGCCCCAGCGCACCGTCCGGCCGTCGTCTGTGCTCCACCCGCCAAGATCGCGGAAGTTGAAGCACCCCTCGAGGTCCAGCCTGCGTGTGTTCATACGGAACGAGGCTACGAGACCACCCACTGCGCGCGGCCCTCGGCGCGCAGGAAGCGGCCGAACTGGAGGCCGGGGAAGTGGGCGGCGGTGGCCGGGGTCCCGGACGCCTCGAGCTCGCGCGCCATGGCTTCCCGCGTTCGTTTGGCGAGCGCGGGGTCCACGTCGCCGAGCCCTTCCCACTCGGCCTCCTCGAGCTCGACGGGACAATGCGCGGCGTCGCCGAGCAGGATCGCCCGCTCGGTCCCGCTCGACAGCACCAGAGCGGTGTGACCGGGGGTGTGTCCCGGCGTTGGGAGGGTATCGATGCCGGGCGCGATGGTCGTCTGTCCGTCGAAGGTGTCGAGTTGCTTGATCAGCGGCGACAGCTTGCGCGCCGCGCCGTCTTGCGTGCCCGACTCGACGAAATGCCACCAGTCGGCGGCGTGACAGCGATAGGTCGCGTTCGGGAACACGATCGTCCCCTGTTGCGTAGCCCAACCGACGTGGTCGAAGTGCAGATGTGTGAAGACCACATCCGTGACGTCGTCCGGTTTCGTGTCGGCCGCCGTGAGCTCGTCGAGCAGACGGCCGCCGGTGAAGCCGGGCGTCTTCAAGCGTCCTAGACCGGCGTCGACGAGCACGACGCGGTCACCCGTCCAGATGAGGAAGCAGCCGATGGGCAGCTCGATCAAGCCGTCGTGGGTGAGCCAGCGTTGATGCGGCACCCAGTCGGCCTCGGTTGTGGACGGGTAGGCGTCGGTGGGCTTCTGCTTGATCTCGCCGTCCTTCAGTGCGACGAGCTCGAGCTCTCCGATGCGCATCTAACCGACGTCCGACAACTTGTCGAGGCGCTCGACGCTGTCGACGTACTCGCTCACCATCTCCTGGACCACCTGGCGGCACGTCTTCACCTGGTTGAGCTGACCGACGACCTGGCCGACGAAGTAGTTGTCCAGGTGCTGGGCCCCCGATCCCTTCTCGTGCGACGCGCGGGCGATGCGGTTGCGCGCCTGCGCGATGAGCACGCTCTGCAGCGGCAACGGGAGCGGGTCGGGGTTGGCGGGATCCTCCCACTCCTCGGTCCACGCGCTGCGCAGCATGCGCGCGGGCTTGCCGGTGAGCGAACGCGACCGCACGGTGTCGCGAGACGTCGCGGCGAGGAACTTCTCCTTCACGACCGGATGCGTCTCGGCCTCCTCGGTCGTCAGCCACACCGACCCGCACCACACGCCCTCGGCCCCCAGGGCCATGGCCGCCGCCATCTGCCGGCCGTTGCCGATGCCGCCGGCGGCGAGCACCGGTACGGGAGCGACCGCGTCGACCACTTCGGGGACGAGCACCATCGTCGCGACTTCGCCCGTGTGTCCGCCGGCTTCGGTTCCCTGCGCGACGATCAGGTCGACGCCGGCGTTGACGTGCCGCTCGGCGTGCACCTTCGCACCGGCCAGCGCGAGCACAGCTGCCCCGTTGCGGTGCGCCTCCTCGACGATGTCCGGCGGCGGCGAGCCGAGGCCGCTCGCGATGAGCTTGATCCCGTGGGCGTAGGCGACTTCGAACATGGGCGCGTAGGTTCGGCGCGCGAGGGCGAGCGATCCGCCCCTCGTCGACATCTCGCGACGGACCTCCTCGGGCAGCTCCGGGACGCCGTAGCGCTTGAGGAGCCCGTCCACGAACTGCCGGTGGGCATCGGGGATGAGCTCGTCCATCGAGCTGGCCTCGACGGCGCTCTGGCCCAGGCCCGACACCGTCGGGAACAATAGGTCCAGCCCGTAGGGCTTTCCCTTCACGTGCTCATCGATCCAGGCGAGCTCGGTCTCCAGCTGCTCGGCCGACATCGCCACGGCCCCGAGGACGCCGAAGCCCCCGGCGTTCGTGACGGCGGCGACTACGTCCCGGCAATGACTGAAGGCAAAGATCGGGAACTCGATCCCCAACATCTCACTCGCCCTAGTGCGCACCTGTTTCCCCTCCGGTCGGGTCCGTTGGCTCCAGTTAACTACGCCGGGGGCCGGGGCTTGACGGCCAAAGGATGTCCAGTAGCATAGGGGGGTACCCTATCCAGCAGGAGGACCATATGCCCGGCTACGGTGACAACAAGGACGACGTGAGGGTCCGGCTACGCCGGATCGAGGGGCAGATCCGCGGCCTGCAGCGGATGGTCGACAAGGACGCCTACTGCATCGACGTCCTTACGCAGGTGTCCTCTGCCACGAGGGCCCTGCAGTCGCTCGCCCTCGTCCTGATGGACGACCACCTTTCCCATTGCGTAGCCGAAGCCGCCGCTGAGGGGGGAAAGGTGGCCGACGATAAGATCGCCGAGGCCTCTGCCGCGATCGCGCGTCTGGTGAAGTCATGATCGGCGACCTCCTGGTCATCGCCGGCGGCGCGGCGATGACGGGCTTCGGCGTCTGGTTTTTCTTCGGACACAGAAGCTCGCAGCTTGCCGAGCTGGAGGGTGGCGTGCAAACGGCGAACATCGTCGTGCAGGGTGCGTACTCGCCGAGCGTCATCCGTGCGCGCCAGGGCGTGCCGCTGCGCATCGTCTTCGACCGCCGCGAGGGCGGCGAGTGCACGTCCCAGGTCGTGTTCTCCGACTTCCGGCAGTCCTTCGACCTGCCGGCGTTCAAGAAGACCACCGTCGTACTCAAGCCCGACGACGTAGGGGATTTCGGTTTCGCCTGCGGGATGAACATGGTCCACGGTCGGCTGATCGTGGAGCCGAACGGCGACGGTCAGGTGGGGGCCGAGATCGACACCGGCGAAGAGGCGACGCAGGAACCGGAGGCGGCACCGCCGGAGGAGACGGGGAACGGAGATCACCTCGACGGCGAGGCGGCGGGTCGTCGCGCCGAGGTCCGAGACCTTTCCTGGCGCGTCGCCGTCGGCGCCGTGCTCACCGCTCCCGTCCTTGTCACCGTGATGGCCCACGAGTTCTTCGACGCGATGTGGGTCCCCTCCATCCTCATGGAGTCCTGGGTCCAACTCGCGCTCATCGCGCCCGTGATGCTCCTCGCCGGATGGCCCATCCATCGCACCGGCTGGATGGCGCTGCGCAACCGGTCGGCCGAGATGAACGCGCTGATCACGTTGGGAACGTCGGCCGCATTCATCTACAGCCTGATCGTGACCGTCGCGCCCGGCCTGCTCCCCGCCGACCTCCGCGACGTGTACTACGAAGCCGTCGGCGTCATCATCACGCTGATCCTCCTGGGGCGCCTCCTCGAAGCGAAGGCCAAGGCGGGGACCGGCGAGGCCATCCGCGCGCTCATGGGACTCCAGGTGCGCACGGCACGTGTTCTGCGCGACGGCAACGAGGCCGAGGTCCCCATCGGCGAAGTCGGCGTGGGCGACATCGTTGCGGTCCGGCCCGGCGAGCGGGTGCCCGTCGACGGCGAGATCGTCGAAGGCCGTTCGAGCATCGACGAGTCGATGGTGACCGGCGAATCGATGCCGGTCACCAAGGACGTGGGAGCCGAGGTCATCGGTGCGACGGTGAACCAGACCGGCGCGTTCCGTTTCCGTGCCACCAAGGTGGGCGCGGACACCGTTCTCGCACAGATCATCCGCCTCGTCCGCGAGGCGCAGGCTTCGAAGGCACCGATCCAGCGCCTCGTCGACAGGGTCGCCGGTTATTTCGTGCCGGCGGTGGTCTTCATCGCCGTCTGGTCGTTCGTCGTATGGTTCGTCGTCGGACCACCGCCGCAGCTCACGCTCGCGTTGGTCTCGGCCGTGGCTGTACTGATCATCGCGTGCCCGTGCGCGCTCGGGCTCGCCACCCCGCTCTCGATCATGGTCGGGACGGGGAAAGGTGCGACGCACGGCATCCTCATCCGCGACGCTGAGGCGCTTGAATCGGCCCACAGGCTCCGCACGGTCATCCTCGACAAGACGGGCACGATCACGCAGGGGCGACCGGCGCTGACCGACGTCGAGGTGCAACCGTCGTTCACCGAGGACGATGTGCTGCGCCTG
>Ga0299907_10002859_pt1 | contig 10857 bp, 9 predicted proteins | sample RVTome_16_FD_198680 | JGI IMG/M metagenome (GOLD analysis project Ga0299907, IMG submission 198680) | Soil microbial communities from uranium-contaminated site in the Upper Colorado River Basin, Wyoming, United States - RVT152D67 (version 2) ... | reverse complement strand
GTAGCGGTCTCCATCGCGACGTACCCGGACCAACCCGAGCCCACACTGCTGGACGATCTCATCTCGCGATTCGTCGGCCAGGGTCTGCCAGACATGGCACGATCCCAGCGTGGGGTGCCCGGCGAAGGGCAACTCACCTGCCAGGGTGAAGATCCGAACGGCGTAGTCGGCTTCCTGCGACACCGGCGGCGCCAGGAACGTGGTCTCGCTGAATCCGAGCCATCGGGTGACGTCGAGCATCTCCTCGGTGGTGAGCCCTTCTGAGTCGACGACGACGGCGAGCGGGTTCCCGGTCAGGTGCTCCAAACCGAATACATCGACCAGCCGGAAGCGGCGATCACCCATTGATCGCCGGGATGACCGTGTCGCCATATGCCTGGAGGGTGCCCTCCCGGTCATCATGCATCAGGTATATCCCGAATTGGTCGACTCCCATGTCCTTCAGAGTTGTCAGTTTCTCGATGTGCGCTGAAGCATCTCCCAGGACGCAGAAGCGGTCGACGATCTCGTCGGGCACGAAGTCGGTCGACGGGTTGTCCGCTTTCCCGTGATGGTCGTAGTCATAGCCCTCCCGTGTCTTGATGTAATCGGAGAGAACTCTCGGGACCTTGGACCTGTCGTCTCCATACCTCTTGACCATGTCTGCGACGTGATTTCCCACCATGCCTCCGAACCAGCGCAGCTGCTCTCTTTGGTGGTCGATGTCGTCACCAACGTATGCGGGCGCCACCACACAGATGGCTATCGAGTCGGGATCCCGCCCGGCCTGGCGAGCGGCTTCATTCACGGCGCCCATCGTCCACTCCAGAACCTGTGGGTCGGCCAGCTGCAAGATGAATCCGTCAGCATGAGTTCCGATCGTCTGGAGCGCCTTGGGCCCATACCCGGCTACCCACATCGGGAGGTCCCACCCCTCATCGATCCAGGGGATCTCTAGCGTCTGACCGTTGTACTCGACCTCCTCACCGGCGACCAGGCCCTTGATCACGCGCATCGACTCCACCATCGTCGACAGCGTCATCGGCTTCTTCCCGATGTATCGGAGCGCTGAGTCTCCCCGACCCATCCCACAGATGGTCCGCTCGCCGTACATCTCGTTCAGCGTCGCGAACAGAGAAGCTAGGACCGTCCAGTCGCGGGTGCCCGGATTGGTCACCATGGGCCCGACCACCATGTTCTCGGTCTCGGCGAGGATCTGGGAATAGATCACGTATGGCTCCTGCCACAGCACATGGCTGTCAAAGGTCCATCCGTGGGAGAACCCGAGGTCCTCGGCCATCTTCGCCAACTCGATGACCTTGCTCGACGGTGGGTCGGTTTGCAGAACTACACCGAAGTCCATGTCACGAAGTTAGCGAACGACGGCGCTGGCTACCGTCCACAACCCATGACGACTCGATCACCTTCCCGGCGTCTATGGCAGCCACCCGGAAGGTTCGAAGACCGGGACCCCAACCGAAGTGTCACGTTCCTGGAGCTCTTCTTCGACCTCGTTTTCGTCGCGGTCATCGCCCAGCTGGCACATCGACTCGCGGAGCACCCATCGTGGGAGGGCGTGGGCTGGTTCGTCTTTCTGTTCTATGCAGTCTGGTCGTCGTGGATAAACGGAACTCTCTATCACGACCTCCACAGCACGAATGACCTGAGTATCCGAGCATTCACGTTCGCCCAGATGCTCGCCGTCGCGTTGATGGCAGTCCATGCCGGCGACGTGCCGGGAGATGGGACCAACGGATTCGCCATCGGCTACGCAGCGAACACATTCGTCCTCGTCGTGCTCTGGTTTCGGACCGGGCTCCACGATCGGAATCACCGCCCGGCATCGGTGCCCTACTCGATCGCCTATCTCATCTCCGCCGCACTGTTTGGTGTGAGCGTCTTGGTCGAACCGCCTCTCACCTATTGGATGTGGGCGGCCGCCTTGCTCGTAGAGTTGGGTGGCTTTGCCTTTGCCATGTACCGGTTCACCCCTCCAGGTAGCCAGGATGGAGAGGCGGTGATCGCCACCACGCCGTCGCTGATCGAGAGGATGGGGCTGTTCGTGATCATCGTGCTCGGTGAGGTGGTGGTGGGGTCGGTGAACGGGATGGCAGAGCTGACACCGCTGGACCTGGATGGAGGGGTCATCGGGCTCAGCGGCGTCCTCATCGCCATCGGACTCTGGTGGCTCTACTTCGACCTGGTCTCCCACCGTGCACCGTTGTCGCGCTTCACTCAGGTTTGGCTCTACCTCCATCTGCCGCTCGTGATCGCCATCGCTGCCGGCGGGGCCGGCGTCCTCACCACGATCGAGAACTCGGCTTCCCCACTACCCGACGCGGTGCGTTGGCTCCTGGTCGGGTCCCTCGCGGTAGCGGTGTTGTCGGTCGTGGCCCTGACTCTCGTCCTGGAGATTCGCTCGACGACCGAGGAGATCGGCACCGTTTACCGGGTGGCGGATCGCGCTGCGTCGATGAGCGTGTTGCTGATCATCGCTGTGGGGATCACGACGTGGGGGGCCAAGGCAACCCTGCTCGTCCTGGTCGCGTTGCTCCTCCTCCCCGTGTACGCGGGTCTGCGGGTGTGGTCCCGGACGGGGACTGCCTAGATCAGGTACTGGCTCTGGCCTCTCACGATGTACTCGCCGTCACCGGGAGACCCGACGTACTCGTCACCGGAGACGATTACCTTGCCTTTGGACATCACCGTGTCGACCTTGCCTTTGACCTCCCACCCCTCGTAGGCGGAGTAGTCGACGTCCATGTGGTGGGTCTCGACCGATAGGGTTTGCGTGGCTTCGGAATCGAAGACGACGATGTCGGCATCGGAGCCGACCGCAATGGTTCCCTTCTTGGGGTACATCCCGAACATCTTGGCCGGGGTTGTGGCCGTGATCTCCACGAACCGGTTGAGGTTGATCCGACCCTCGGCCACGCCGCCGTTGTACATGAGGATCATGCGGGGCTCGACACCGGGCATCCCGTTGGGGATCTTGGAGAAGTCGTCCCTGCCCAGCTGCTTTTGAGTTCCGAACGTGTGGTGGTCGCCCATGCAGAACGGGCAGTGGTCGGTCGACACGATCTGGAGGTCGTTGGTGCGCAGACCGCGCCAGAGCCGCTCTTGATGACCTGCTTCTTCATCGCGCAGTGGCGGTGAGCAGACGTACTTGGCTCCATCGAACCCGTTGCCCAGGTTCTCCAGCGACAGGAAGAGATACTGCGGGCACGTCTCGGCGTACACGTTCAAGCCCTTGTCGCGTGCCTGGATCACCTCGTCGAGCGCCTCATGTGCGGAGAGGTGGACGATGTACAGCTGAGCACCTGTGAGCTCGGCGAGTTTGATGGCGCGATGCGTCGCCTCCCCCTCCAGGATGGACTTGCGGACGACCCCGTGGTAGATCGGGTCGGTCTCCCCGCGCTCGAGCGCCTGTTCCACGAGAACATCGATGGCGATCCCGTTCTCGGCGTGCATGCAAATGGTCGAGCCGTCCTCTGCGGCTTTCTGCATCGCCCGGAGGATCTGGCCGTCGTCGGAGTAGAAGACGCCCGGGTAGGCCATGAACATCTTGAAGCTGGTGACACCCTCCCGGCTCAAGAGCTCCATCTCCTTGAGAGTCTGGTCGTTGATGTCCCCGGTGATCATGTGAAAGCCGTAGTCGATGGCGCAGTTGCCCCGGGCCTTCTCCATCCAGGTCTCCCATCCGCCCACCGCCGACTCCCCGACCGTCTGCACGGCGAAGTCGACGATGGTGGTGGTTCCGCCCCACGCCGCAGCACGGGTGCCCGTCTCGAACGTGTCGGCAGCGAACGTCCCGCCGAATGGGAGCTCCATGTGAGTGTGCACGTCGATGCCGCCGGGGATCACCAGCCTGCCGGTGGCGTCGATCACCTCGTCCGGCTCAACGTTGTGCTCCCGACCAAGGAGCGCAACCACCTTCTCTCCATCGATGAGAACGTCGGCATCCATCTGATCGATGGCGGTGACGACTGTTCCACCCTTGATGAGTGTCTTGGTCATGACTGCTCCTCTCTGTGACGTGCCCGGTTGATAGCGTCTTTCAGCTTCTCCAGCCCTTCGTCCGCCTCCTCGTCGGTGATCGAGAGCGGCGGGGCGATTCGCAGGGTGTTTCCGTAGAGCCCGCCTTTTCCGATGAGGAGCCCACCTGCCTTCGCCTCCTCCATCACCGCGGCGGTCAGGGTGACATCCGGCGCCAGATCGGCCGGGTCGCCGAACTCGACACCGATCATCAGGCCTTTGCCCCGCACCTCGACGATCTCGGGCACCTCGTCGGCGATGCGGTGGATGCCGTTCATCAGCTGGTTGCCCACCTTCAGGGCGTTGGTCTGCAGGTCGTGTTCCAGGACGTAGTCGAGGTTTGCCAAGGCTCCAGCCGTGGCCAGAGGGTTGCCACCGAAGGTCGATATCGAGTTCGCCTTGAGGCAGTCCATGATGTCGGCGCGGGCGACGACCCCGGCCATCGCCAGCCCGTTACCGAGGCCCTTGGCGAAAGTGAGGAGGTCCGGGGTCACGTCATGGGCCTGATAGCCCCAGAAATGCTCTCCGGTTCGGCCCCACCCGGTCTGCACCTCGTCGGTTATGAACAGGATCCCGTCCTCGTCGAGGACGCCCTTCATCGCCGCAAAGAACCCGTCGGGTGGAGTGGCGAAACCACCGACACCTTGAATGGGCTCGGCGATCATGGCGGCCACGTCGCCGGCGGTAGCGATGTCGATCATGTCCCGCAGGTCGGCCACGCATGCGTCGATGAATTCGCCGTCCGGCAGGTGGCCGAACGGGCTTCGCAGCTTGTACCCACCGTGTACGTAGCTCACGTTGAATGGGCTGAGGCTGGTGGCCGACCACGACTTCTGTCCGGTGATTGCAACCGCAGAGTGCGACTTGCCGTGGTAGCTGCCCCGGACCGCCAGGATCTGGTTGGACTTCCGAAACTGGGTGGCCAGCATCAGGGCGGCGTCGTTGGCCTCCGTCCCCGAGTTGGTGAAGAAGACCTTGGCGTCGGGGATCCCGCTCAACGCGGCGATCTTCTCGGCGAGCTCGATCTGGGACTCGATGAGGTAGAGCGTCGACGTGTGCAGCATGCGATCGGCCTGCGCCTTGATCGCTGCCACCACCTCCGGTACCCGATAGCCCGACATCGTGGTGAGGATCCCCCCGAAGAAGTCGAGATACGTGTTACCTTCCGCATCGGTGACCCGACGACCCTCGCCGTCGACTATCGCGATCGGCTCGCGGTAGTACAGGGCCATCCAGGACGGCAAGACCTCCTTGTGTCTCGCCAACAGGTCTGAGTGTTTTCCCATCCCAGAAACTACGGAGCGACCAGGCTGTCGTAGGCGTCGGGGCGACGATCCCGGTAGAAAGCCCAGGTCTTGCGCACGTCGTCGAGCAGGTCGAGGTCGAGGTCGCGGACGATCACCTCCTCGTCGGTGTCGGAGGCGGCATCTCCCACCAGTTGCCCCCTCGGGTCGACGAAGTAGGACGAGCCATAGAAGTCGTTGTCCCCGAACTCCTCCTTGCCGACGCGGTTGATGGCTCCGATGAAATACTCGTTCGCCACCGCGGCTGCCGGCTGCTCCAGATTCCAAAGATACATGGAGAGGCCCCGGCTGGTGGCGGACGGGTTGAACACGATCTTGGCCCCGGCGAGCCCCAGAGCCCGCCAGCCTTCGGGAAAGTGGCGGTCGTAACAGATGTAGACCCCGACCTTGCCCACGGCCGTGTCGAAAACCGGATAGCCGGTGTTGCCCGGTCGGAAGTAGAACTTCTCCCAGAACCCGTTCACGTGGGGGATGTGCGTCTTGCGGTACTTGCCGAGATAGGTGCCGTCGGCATCGATGACGGCCGCTGTGTTGTAGAGCAGCCCATCGTCTTCCTTCTCGTAGATCGGAACGACGAGGACCATGCCCGTCTCCTTGGCCAACTCGAGCATCCGCTGCGTGGTCGGCCCGTCGGGCACCGCTTCTGCGGTGTCTTTGTGCTCGTCGTCCTGGACCTGGCAGAAGTAGGGGGCGTTGAACAGCTCCTGGAAGCAAAGGACCTTGGCTCCCTGCGCTGCGGCGTCGCGGGCGAGCTTGATGTTCTTGTCGACCATCGAGTCCTTGTCTCCGGTCCATGCCGTCTGCACCAATGCTGCACGCACGGTGTTGGCCATCGAATCCTCCTCTGGCTCGAAATCCGTGACCCCAAACCTACTCGTTGTGCGAACAACCCGTCCCTTTGGCCGACTGCCACGAGGGGGTGGGTTTTCGACGACATCGAGAAGGCTCGGTCGGGTAGGTTCGCCCCAACCCTGCCGTCGACGCTCTAGGGAGGACACATGAGCACCGCCAGTCCCACTCGGGTGGATCTGAACTACGGCCTGGAGGACGTTCCCAAGCCATTCGGCAAGGCCCTCGGTCTCGGCCTCCAGCACGTCCTCACGATGTTCGGCGCGACCATCCTGGTCCCGTTGATCTTGGGCCCACCAATGGGCATGGAGACCGAGCAGATCGCCATCCTGATCAGCTCGGTGTTCATCTGCTCCGGGGTGGCCACGTTCCTCCAGGTGACCATCGGCTCCAGGCTTCCCATCATCCAGGGGGTCTCGTTCGCATTTCTGGTGCCGTTCTTCGCCATCATCGCGGCACACCCGGGCCCGGATGCGATGCGTTATATCGCCGGTTTGATCCTGGTCGGAGCCCTGGTCGAGGTGACAATTGGGTTCGGTGGATTGTTCGGGTTCCTGCGACGGTTCGTCAGCCCGATAACGATCGCCCCTGTCATCGCGCTGATCGGCCTTTCGCTGTTCGGCCCCGCGGCCGACACTTCCGCGTCACATTGGGGCCTGGCGTTGTTGATGCTGGCCCTGGTGTTCGTCTACTCGCTGATCCTGGCGGCCAGGTACCGGTTCTTCTCGCTGTTCCCCATCCTCCTGGCGATCGTCACATCCTATGCGGTCGCCCTGATATTGACGTGGGTGGGAGTGTTCGAGGAGGGATCGCCGGCCGCGGTCAGCTTCGCCGGTGTCGGCGAAGCCGATTGGATCAGAGGGATCACCATCGGCGAAGGCGGGATCCTCTTTCCCTGGGGAACACCCCTGTTCGATTGGACTCTCCTGATCGGGATCCTGGCCGCCTACCTGGCGTCGATGATCGAGTCCTTCGGCGACTATCACGCAGTGTCTCGTATCGCCACCGGTCGCGATCCCGACGCCCGGACCATCAACCGAGGGATCGGGTCGGAAGGTCTCGGGTGCTTCTCGACCGGTCTCCTCGGTGGGTTCGCATCCACTTCCTATTCGGAGAACATCGGGCTGGTCGGATTGACCCGTGTGGCGAGCCGCTACGTGGTCGTGCTCGGTGCGGGCGCCCTCGTGGTCCTCGGGCTCATCGCCAAGTTCGGTGCCGTGGTGGCGACCATCCCGGCACCGATCGTGGGCGGGGCCTACCTGGCTCTGTTCGGTCTCATCGCTGCGATCGGATTGTCGCTCCTGCGGCGGGCGGACATGGACTCGCAGCGGAACTTGCTCATCGTGGGTTTCGTGCTCTTCGCCGGGTTCGTCTTCCCCTATTGGTTCGGCACCGAGGCCGGGCAGGCCGCCACATTCGGACCGGACTGGCTGACCGACATCATCCGCTCGATCGGCTCGTCGGGCATCGCCACAGCCGCCGTCCTCGGCCTGTTGTTGGACAATCTCATCCCCGGTTCTGCCGACGAGCGCGGCCTCACGACCGACTACGAGGAGATCTCCACCACCGGGGACACGTGAGAAGGCCCACCTCAGGTAGTCAGCCCCGGATACGGGGCTAACTACCTGAGGTCTGAGGCCCCACTACCCGTGGGTGGGGAATCCGAGGTCGACGCCACGGTGGATGGGGTCGGCCCAGCGTGAAATGACCACCTTCTGACGCGAGTAGAAGTGGACGCCTTCGGGGCCGTATATGGCGTGGGACCCGAAGATCGAGTTCTTCCAGCCGCCGAAACTGTAGAACGAGAGCGGTACCGGGATGGGAACGTTGATCCCCACCATGCCCACCTGGATCTCCTGTTGGAACTTGCGAGCTGCGCCGCCGTCGTTGGTGAAGACCGCCGTGCCGTTCCCGTAGGGGTTGTCATTGATGAGCTGGATGGCGTCCTCATAGTGCTCCATGCGGACGGTGGACAGGACCGGACCGAAGATCTCGTCGGTGTAGATCGACATCTCGGGTCTCACGTCGTCGAAGAGGGTCGGGCCGAGGAAGAAGCCGTCCTCATGTCCTTCGACGACGAAGTCGCGGCCGTCGGCGATGAGGAGGGCGCCCTCCGCCTCACCGGCGTCGACATAGCCCCGCACCCGGTCCAAATGCTGTCGGGTGACGAGTGGGCCCATCTCCACACCCGGCCTGTCGCCGGGGCCGACGTTGAGCTTCTCGATGCGCTGCTGGACACCGTCGATGAGCTGGTCGCCCGCCTCGCCCACCGCCACCACGGCGGATATCGCCATGCACCGCTCACCGGCCGACCCGTAGCCGGCGCTGACCGCGGCATCAGCGGCGAGATCCATGTCGGCGTCGGGGAGGACGATCATGTGGTTCTTGGCGCCACCCAGCGCCTGAACTCGCTTCCCGTGCTGGGTCCCCGTCTCGTATATGTAGCGGGCGATCGGAGTCGAGCCCACGAAGGAGATGGCGGCGACGTCCGGGTGGGTGATGAGGGCGTCGACCGCCTCCTTGTCCCCGTGGACGACGTTGAAGACGCCTTCGGGGAGACCGGCCTCGGCCAGCATCTCGGCAGCCAGTTGGGAAGTCGACGGGTCTTTCTCCGACGGTTTGAGGACGAAGGTGTTGCCACAGGCGATAGCGATGGGATACATCCACATCGGGACCATTGCCGGGAAGTTGAAAGGCGTGATGCCGGCAACGACGCCGATCGGCTGACGAATGGTGTAGGTGTCCACTCCCGAGGACACCTGCTCGGAGTAATCGCCCTTCAAGAGATGGGCGATGTTGCAAGCGAATTCGATGACCTCGAGCCCGCGCTGCACCTCACCAATGGCATCGTCGACCGTCTTGCCGTGCTCCGACGTCAACACCTCGGCTATCTCGCGACGCCGCGCCGCTACCAGCTCGCGAAACGCGAACATGATGTTCTGCCTCTGCGTGAGCGAGGAGAACCTCCAGCTCTCATAGGCATTGGCCGCCGCCCGAACCGCCACATCCACATCCGCGGCCGAAGCCAGAGCCACCTCGCCGGTCTGCTCCCCGGTCGCCGGATTGAAGACCGGACCGGTTCGCGTCGACGAACCTGGGGTGTATGAGCCGTCAACCCAGTGGTGGATGTTTCTCATTGGCTGAACCGTAGCGAGGTGGGCTCGGTGTAAGTTGGCCCCCGATGACTGGCCGAGAAGCAGCTCTCATTGCATCGTCACTGCTCGGGTGGGTCGCTCTGGTGCACTTGCTGATGGCCTCGGGATTGAGGCTCGGCGAGCTGGTGTGGTCGGGACAACAGCCCCGACTGCTCGAGCCGGGTCTGCGCGTGCGTTCCTTACTCTTCGGAATAGGCGTGGCGAGTTCCGGGATGGTTCTCCTCTTTGCGACCGGCGTGCTCGAATCACCGATACCGGCGAGATGGGATCGATCGGCCACGTTCGCAGTCACGGCCTTTCTCGGTGTCAGTCTTCTCTATTGCCTCTTTGCCGGATCTCGTTGGGAGCGGATGCTCTTCGCCCCGGTCCTGTTTCTGGGCGCGTTGCTGGCAGGCTGGCTCACCTTTGCCTAGAACGCGCTGGCGCTAGGCGTTGGACTTGTCGATGCGAATGGGGACCCAGACCTCGGATTCGTCCCAGCTCGTACGCGCCGCCGCTTGCCAGGCGTGCTCATCACACACCGCCCCATCGGGGATCATGAAGACCGCGAACTGACTACACAGCATGCAGGTACGCCGACGCGTTGACGGATGGAGCTCTTCGGGTGGACGGACCGGCTCGACCATGGGACGGGGCGGCGTCGGATAGATCTGAACCGCTCGCTCCACGTACTCAATGCGGACGCGCCCACAGCTCTCGCACACCTCGCGAGCCAGTCCCGCCGTGATCGTGGTGATGGTGGCGCTGTGCGGGCACCATCCCAAGTTCCGCCACTTGTTCAACCTGCTGCCTCCCAACAGGAACACGGCCACAAACTAGCGATCGTCTCGCTTGCGTGCCATGGGAAACCCGCACTTGTGCCAACAGCACTAGTCCATCGAATTCTGGGTCGACCGCCTCATGTCTCGCCCCATCCAGTGGTGTGAGAATTCCACCAAGGGCAATTCATCTTTCTCGCCAGGGAGGCACCGAAAGTGTTAAGCAGAAGAGGCAGATTCGCTCGTCCCGACTGCGAGCATCTCGAAACGGTCACCATTCGAAATGGTGGTATCCAGCGAACTGTTTGTGAGACCTGTGGTCATGTCAGCTTGAAGGGTTTGGAGAACCTGTCAGGGAAGGCGAGCCGGAGACAGTTCGAGCGGGCATCGGAACGCGCCTCCTCGATGGCCGGCTAGGTTCGAATCGACGTCGGGCATCATTGGGGGGAAGCCCGACGTCGATTCACCTGATGACCAAGATTTCCGCATCGATCGGAGACATAACCGCGTTTGAGGTCGAGGCCATCGTCAACGCGGCCAACTCCAGACTCGCCGGAGGCGGCGGCGTCGACGGTGCGATCCACGCGGCCGGGGGGCCGTCTATCCTCGAGGAGTGCCAGTCGTGGGTGACGGCCAACGGTCGGCTTCCGACCGGTGAGGTGATGATCACAACGGCGGGAAGCCTCCCCGCCCGCTATGTCATCCACACCGTGGGGCCGGTGTATGCCGAGCACTCACCAGACCAGGCGGCCCTGCTGCTGGGCAATTGCTACCGAA
>Ga0299907_10002858_pt1 | contig 10859 bp, 9 predicted proteins | sample RVTome_16_FD_198680 | JGI IMG/M metagenome (GOLD analysis project Ga0299907, IMG submission 198680) | Soil microbial communities from uranium-contaminated site in the Upper Colorado River Basin, Wyoming, United States - RVT152D67 (version 2) ... | reverse complement strand
TATGTCGCGTCCCAGGCGCGTCCTCCGATCGCGCCGAGCGCATCCGCATCGGTCGGCTGCGCTTCCCGGATCGAAACGTCGTCCATCAGGCCTCGGTGAGCTCGAACCAGAAGAAGTCGTGCGGCCCTAGGGTGAGCAGGTACGGCAGCTCGCCGATCCGGGGGAAGTGCACGCGCCCGATGAGCTCGATCGGCTGGCGGCGGGCGAAGGCGGACAGGTCGAGCTCCACGTACTGCGCGAAGCGGGACAGGTTGGCGACGCAGAGGATGGTCGTGCCGTCGTGCTCGCGCAGGTAGGCGAGGACGCGGCGGTTCGCCGGATGCAGGAACTCGAGCGAGCCGCGACCGAAGACCGGATGGGCGCGCCGGACGCGGATCAGGCGCTTCATCCAGTTCAGCAGCGAGCCCGGCACCCGCTCCTGCGCCTCGACGTTGACCGCCTGGTAGCCGTACACCGGGTCGGCCACGATCGGCGCGTACAGGGCGTGGACGTCGGCCCGGCTGAAGCCGGCGTTGCGGTCGCCGGTCCACTGCATCGGCGTGCGGACGCCGTTGCGGTCACCGAGGTAGACGTTGTCGCCCATGCCGATCTCGTCGCCGTAGTAGATGACCGGCGTGCCCCGCATGCTGAACAGCAGCGAGTTCAGCAGCTCCAGGCGGCGGCGGCTGTTGTCGACCAGAGGCGCCAGCCGGCGCCGGATGCCGACGTTGATCCGCATCCGGGCGTCGCGCGCGTACTCGGTGTACATGAAGTCGCGCTCCTCGTCGGTGACCATCTCGAGCGTCAGCTCGTCGTGGTTGCGAAGGAAGAGCGCCCACTGGCTGCCCTCCGGGATCTCGGGTGTCTGTCCCATGATCTCGACGATCGGGTAGCGGTCCTCGCGTCGCAGCGCGATCCAGATCCGCGGCATGAGCGGGAAGTGGAACGCCATGTGGCACTCCGGCTCCTCGACGGTGCCGAAGTAGGGCAGGACGTCCGGCGGCCATTGGTTCGCCTCCGCCAGCAGCATGCGTCCGGCGTACCGCTCGTCGAGCCCGGCACGGATGCGACGCAGGACCGCGTGCGTCTCCGGCAGGTTCTCGCCGTCGGTGCCCTCACGCTCGACCAGGTAGGGGACCGCGTCCAGCCGCAGCCCGTCGACCCCGAGGTCGAGCCAGAAGCGCATCACCCGCATGACCGCCCGCACGACCTGGGGGTTGTCGAAGTTGAGGTCCGGCTGGTGGCTGAAGAACCGATGCCAGTAGTACTCCTGCGACTCCTGGTCCCACGTCCAATTGCTGGTCTCGGTGTCGGTGAAGATGATCCGCGCGTCCGCGTACTTCTGGTCGGTGTCGCTCCACACGTACCAGTCGCGCCGTGGGCTCTTGCGGCTCGATCGGGCCTCCACGAACCACGGATGCTGGTCGCTGGTGTGGTTGATCACCAGCTCGGTGATGACGCGCAGGCCGCGCCGATGCGCCTCTCGCACGAACGTCCGGAAGTCGCGCAGCGTCCCGTAGTCGGGATGGACGCGGGTGTAGTCGGCGATGTCGTAGCCATCGTCCTTGAGCGGCGACGGGTAGAACGGCAGCAGCCAGACGGCGGTGACACCGAGGTCGGCGATGTAGTCGAGGCGCGAGCTGAGGCCAGCGAAATCCCCCATCCCATCATCGGTCGAGTCGTGGAAGGCTTTCACGTGCAGCTGGTAGATGATCGCGTCGCGATACCACTGCGGGTCGTCGCGAATCAGCTGCGGCGCGCCGCCGTCCGGGCCCGATGCGGGCGCGGCCTGGCGCGTGGGTCGAGTGGTCAACGAAGCTGCTTCCTCGTCAGCGGTCGATCGGCGAGATCGTGAACATCCGGAACGGCTCCCCCGCCGGGTCCAGGTCCACCGGCAGGTCCGCCCCGCGTTCCCGCGTGACGGCACCGGTCAGCAGATCGGTGATCCGATATGGCTCGTCCCAGCCGATCCCGATTGCCGGCAGGTCAGGATGCAGGATGGCACGCTCGGCGATCCGCGGGTCGGTGTTGACCGCCACGTACACCGGGTCGCGCCAGCGCGTCGGATGGCCGTTGAGCGGATCCACCTTCCCGAGCGGCAGCGCCTTGCGGTAGAAGAGCGTGCGCTCGCCGGTCACGTTCTCGAAGCGCAGGTTGTCGTACAGCTTCAGCGCCGGGCGTTCATGGCGCAGCCGGTTCAGCTCGCCGATGAGCAGCTTGATGTTCCCCGCCGCGTCCCAGTCGCGGGCACGGACCTCGTACTTCTCGCTGTCGAGGTACTCCTCCCGCTCGCCGAGACGCGCGGCCTCGCACAGCTCCCAGCCGGAGTAGATGCCGTATGTGCTCGACAGGGTGGCAGCCAGGACCGTGCGGATCACGAAGGCCGGCCGGCCGTGGTCCAGGTGATGGGGATTGATGTCCGGCGTGTTGGTGAACGCATTTGCGCGGTAGTACTCGTGCATCTCCGACTGAGTGAGCTCGGTGAAGTACTCGCGGAGCTCGGCAGCCGTCTCGCGCCAGGTGAAGTACGTGTAGCTCTGGGTAAAGCCGATCTTCCCCAGCTGCCGCATCATCTTCGGCTTCGTGAACGCCTCCGCCAGGAAGATCGTCTCCGGGTGCTCGCGCTGGATCTCGCGGATCAGCCACGCCCAGAACGGGATCGGCTTCGTGTGCGGGTTGTCGACGCGGAAGATCTTCACGCCACGCTCGATCCAGACCTCGAACACCCGCTTCCACTCCAGCCACAGCGCCTCGCGGGCCGATGCGTCCTCGGCGTCGAACGCGATCGGGTAGATGTCCTGGTACTTCTTCGGCGGGTTCTCCGCGTACTTGATCGAACCGTCGGGCGAGTGCCGGAACCAGTCGGGATGCTCCGTGACGTACGGGTGGTCGGGTGACGCCTGGATCGCGAGATCCATGGCCAGCTCCATGCCGTGCGCCTCCACCGTCTCCCGGAAGTGGAGGAGCTCGGGGAGGCCGCCGAGCTCCGACGCCACGGCGTCGTGCCCGCCCTCGGCCGAGCCGATCGCGTAGGGCGAGCCGACGTCGTCGGGCGCTGCCTCCAGCGTGTTGTTGCGGCCCTTGCGGTGCGTCCGGCCGATCGGGTGGACCGGCAGGACGTACACGACGTCGAAGCCCATCGCCGCGATCTGCGGGATCCGCCACTCCGCCTCGCGAAAGGTCGTGGCCCGCCGAGTCTTCGGGTCGCGACCCTGGGAGCGCGGGAACAGCTCGTACCAGGCTCCGAACCGAGCGCGCTCGCGATCGACGACCAGCGGCAGCTCGGCCGAGCGGCTCGCGAATCGCCGATCCGGGTGGCGTCGGACCGCCGCGGCGACCGCCTCGCTGTCGAGCGCTGCCATCCTCGTCCCCTCCGAGCGCGCGCGACGGAAGGCGGCCAGCGCCTCGCGCAGCGTCCGCACGTCGTCAGCGGCCTCGGCCTTCTCCGCCCGCGTCATCGCCGCCTCGACGAGGATCCGCCCCTCCTCGAGCTCGACCGGCACGGCCACCGACGCCTCCACCTTGCGGTGCAGGCCATGCCGCCACGTGCCCCATGCGTCACGCCACGCTTCCACGGCGTAGGCGTGCCATCGGTTGCGGGTCAGCTCGACGTGGCCGGACCAACGGTCGTTGTCGATGGGCCGCATCGGCGCCTCACGCCAGGCATCCTCGTCGTCGGCCCGCACGAGGATGGCGGCGTTGAGAAGGTCGTGCCCGTCGGCGAAGATGTCGGCCGTCACCAGCAGCTGGTCACCCACGACCCGCTTCACCGGGTAGCGCCCGCCGTCGAGCTGCGGCAGGATGCGCTCGATCACGATGCTCCGACGCGTGCCGACCTCATCCGGCCCCGGCTCCGAGCGCTCGAGCACCGGGCGCAGCGCGCGGCGCACGCTCTCCTTCGTCGTCGTCATGGCTGTGGCGCAACCCTACCCGATCGGCACACAATGGTGAGGATGAGGCTGCCCCGTCGCGGGCTCGCACTGCTGCTCATGAGCGTGCTCGTGGCTGCATGTGGCGCGCCTGCCCCCACGCCCTCCGCCGAGGCCACGTTGACGGCGACCCCGCCGGCCACGCCGATCCCGGCGTCCGAGACGCCGACCGCGTCCATGCCGGCGACCGCTTCGCCGAGTCCGACCATCGAGCCGATCGCCGACGAGCCGCCAGCGCTCGGCCTTGAGACGGTGGCCGCCGGCCTGGTCCAGCCGGTCGGCATTGCCACCGGTCCCCCGGGCTGGCTGCTGGTCCAGGAGCGCGCCGGGCGCATCGTTGCGGTTGAGCTCGACAGCGGCGCGACCTCTGTGGTCGTGGACCTCTCCGACCGCGTGCTGGCCGATGCGACCGAGCAGGGCCTCCTCGGACTCGCGCTGCACCCCGGATGGCCGGAGGAGGACCGCGCCTTCGTTCATTACAGCGATGGGAACGGCGACACGGTGCTCTCCGAGTTCCGGGCAGCCGATGGAGAGGGAGGGGAACCGGCGCTGGACCCGAGCTCGGAGCGCGTCCTGCTCAGGGTCGACCAGCCCTTCACGAACCACAACGGCGGGCAGCTCGCCTTCGGTCCCGACGACTACTTGTGGTTCGGGCTGGGTGACGGCGGCTCCGGCGGCGATCCGCTCGGCAACGGCCAGAACCGGTTCGCCCTGCTCGGCAAGATCCTGCGGCTCGACGTCGACGGCGACCCGGAGGGCGACGCGGCCTACGCCATCCCCGACGACAACCCGTACGCCGATGGCGCCGACGGCGCCGCCGAGGCCTACTTCTTCGGGCTCCGCAACCCGTGGCGCTTCAGCTTCGACCGAGCCACCGACGAGCTGTGGATCGCCGACGTCGGGCAGAACGCATTCGAGGAGGTCGACCGCATCGACGTGGCCGAGGCGCCGGGCGCGAACTTCGGCTGGAACCGAATGGAGGCATCGCACTGCTACCTCGAGGGCTGCTCGAGCGATGGGCTCGTGCTTCCCGTAGCCGAGTACGGCCGCGACCTCGGCTGCTCGGTGACCGGTGGCCACGTGTACCGGGGCGCGGCGGTTGCCGGCCTGAACGGGTGGTATCTGTTCAGCGATTACTGCAGCGGCCTGCTCTTCGGGATCCGCTCCGACGCCCCGGTCCCGGCTGCGGGCGAGACGGCGCCCGGCCCGCGAATCCTGCTCGAGACCGGCGCGAACGTCACGAGCTTCGGGGTTGACAGGGACGGCGAGCTGTACCTCGTCGACGTCGCATCCGGGACGCTCTACCGCATCGTGGCCGCCTCCTGACCGATGGCGCCGATGGCGCGCAGGCTCGTCCACCGGCCGCGCCCGATCACGAGGTGGTCGAGCAGCTCGATGTCGAGCAGGCGCCCCGCCTCGGCCAGCTCGGCGGTGATGCGCAGGTCCTCGCCGGACGGGCTCGGATCTCCGCTCGGGTGGTTGTGGGCGACGACCACGGCCGCCGCGCAGCGCCGAACCGCGTCGCGGTAGACCTCACCGACCCTGACCGACGAGCCGGCCAGGTTGCCGCGATACACCGTGCGCTCGGCGACCACGACGTTCTTCGTGTCGAGCAGCAGGACCCGGAGCTCTTCGCGCTCGAGCGATCCCATGACGTCGATGAGCGGCTCCGCGGCGTCGCCCGGCGTGCGGACCAGCCACGGGCCGTGATGTGGCTGCCTGGCCACGCGGCGACCGAGCTCCAGCACCGCCGCCAGCCGCGGGGTGGTGGTGGCCGGCAGTCCTGCCACCCGCAGCTCGACCGGATCGGCGCGCATGACGTCGGCAAGCGTGCCGAAGCGCTCGATCAGGCGCCGCGCCGTCCGGCGCGCGGCGACGCCGGTCCCGAGCAGGAGCGCCAGGAGGTCGTCGTCGTCGCAGGCCTCGGCGCCCAGCCGTTCGAGCCTGGCGGCCGCATCGGTCCGTTCGCTGCGGCGGTCCAGGGGAAATTGGATCGGTCGGGTCGTCATCGGTCGCGACGATAGCCGGGGTCCGATCACCGGGCGCTTACCACCCGGTTATCGGTGCCGCTCTCAGACGGGTGGCCGGATGACCTCGAAGCGCAGGAGCAGGGCGAACAGCACGGAGGCCCCGTTGACCACCATGTGCATCGTGATCGGCGCCAGGAGGTTCCCGGTCCGCTCGTAGACCCACGCCAGCGCGAGCCCGAGCACGAAGATCGGGATCAGGGCGACGAGCGAGAGGTGGATGATCGCGAACAGCGCGGAGGACCCGATGAACGCCCAGCGCCGGCCGCCCTCGCGCAGGAAGACGTTGAAGATGACGCCGCGGAAGAAGAGCTCCTCCGCGATCGGCGCGAGGATCACGATCGCCAGCACCGCCAGCCACGGGTCGATGAGCGTGAGCGCCCGCTCAGCTGCCTGCGGCTCGGGGTCGAGCCCCAGCGCCTCGAAGAGGGCGAACACGGCATACGAGATCAGGCTTGCGCCGATCCAGGCCACGACGCCCCAGGCGAGCCCGGCGCGGATGGCGGCGCCCGGGTCGCGGCCAGGCAGCGACGGAAGTCCGGCCAACGCGTTCGGGCGGAACACGAACAGCCAGCTCACGAGCAACAGCCCGACCTGGGTCGCGGTTAGCAGCACCAGGGCGCCGAGCAGCGTCAGCTCGCCCTCGCCCAGGACCAGTGCCGCGGCATCCTCGGCGAACGGGGCGGTGAGCACCGCGGCAACGACGAGCACGAGCCCGACCAGCACGAGGACCGATGGGCCGCGGTAGCGTTCCGGCGGCAGGAATCGGCGGATTCGGATCTGGCGGATCCCGAGGTACACGAGCCCGGCACTGAAGACGACCGCGCCGGCCAGCGCCAGCCAGGCCATGCTGGCCGGGTCGACGCCCTCGAGCGAGCCGGCCGCGGCCATCGTGCCCGCCACGAGGCCGGCGACGGCCACGAGGCCTCCGCCGATCGTCAGCAGCTGGCCGGGCCAGCGGGGCATCGTGACCGTGTCGGGGCCGATGGTCGCGTGTGGCCCGCGGGGGAGCGAGCCGGCGGGGGTCTCAGTCGTCGCGGCGCGGTCGGGCCCGGACGGGTCCACCGGATCCACGGATGCCGGCTCTGGGCTCAGGTGTTGGTGGCGCCGCGCAGTCGCGCGTGCTCGGCCGTCGCGTCGCCCGTGACATCCTCGGAGATCACGACCGGCTCCTCGGCCGGGGTCTGGACCCTCGCGCGGGTCGCGGCCCGTGCCGGCCGCTCGAACTCACGGCCGCAGAAGGCGCACAGCGGCCAGCTCGGCTCGGCGAGCCGGTTGCAGGACGGGCAGACCCGGTGGAGGCGCGTGCGGCAGTTCGGGCACACCAGCCAGTCGGAGTCGACGCGGTCACGGCAGACGGGGCAGAGCTCGTTCTTCTCGACCTCGGCGAGGAGCGACTCCTCGGCCAGGGAGCGCTCGTACACCTCTGCCAGCGTCTCGCGCGGACGCACGATCAGGAAGAGGATGACGGCGAAGACGAACAGGAGGGGGGTGAAGAAGATGATGAGGGCGGCGGCGAAGTAGGGGAGGATCGGGTTCTCCGTCCGCGCCTGCATGTCGCGGAAGGCCCAGTACGCCGTCCCCAGCCACAGCAGCACGACGTAGATCACGATCAGCTGGCTCGCCAGCTGGACGATCGGGTTGCTCAGGAACCCCTCCCAGAACTCCCCAATCGGCTCGAGAATCGCGTCCATCTACCCTGCCTTAGTCTCCTGTGGGATCGCGCGCCGATGCGGCCGCGCCCAAGGATGCTAGCACGCATCGTGCCCGATGGCCCCTCGCGCTCAATCGCCGATGAGCCTCGCCAGCGTCTCCACGAGCAGGCGATGCTCCTCGCTCAGGACCCTCGCCGCGAGCCGCTCGGCGTCGTCGCCGGGCAGGACCGGGACGCGAGACTGGGCGAGGATCGGACCGGAGTCGAGCTCGCCGGTCACCTCGTGGATCGTCGCTCCGGACTCCATTTCACCGGCGGCCAGGACCGACCGATGGACCGCTAGCCCGATCATCCCCGCGCCTCCGTGGGCGGGCAGCAGCGAGGGATGGATGTTGATCGTCCGGCCGCCGAACGCGGCGAAGTAGCTCGGGTGCAGGACCTGGTCGTAGCCGGCCAGCAAGGCCAGCTCGACCCCCGCGCCGGCCAGGGCGGCGCCGATCGCCACATCGCGCGCCTCGGCGTCCGCAAAATCGGCCCGGACGAGGACCACGGACCGCACGCCGTGGCTGGCGGCGACGTCCAGTGCCCGGACGCGGCGCCGGTTGCTCACCACGAGCGCAACCGGCAGCCCGGCGTCGAGGATGGCCTCCAGGTTGGAGCCCCGCCCCGAGACGAGGACCCCGAGCCTCATGCGAATCGGACGCGGGGCTCGCCTTCCGGGATCTCGATGACCCGCCCGATGCGGCAGGCGTCGGGGATGGCGGCGAGGCCCGCATCGGTGGCGCCCGCGGGGAGGACCGCCGTCATACCGATCCCGACGTTGAAGGTGCGGACCATCTCCTCGTCGGCGATGTCGCCGCGCGACTGGATGAGGCTGAAGATGCCCGGTACCGGCCACGAGCCGGTGTCCACCTCGACGCCGTGCCCCGCCGGCAGGGTGCGCGGCACGTTGCCCTCCCAGCCGCCGCCGGTGATGTGGGCAAGGGCGCCGATGTCGGTCCCCGCCTCGCGCACGGCGCGGCGCAGGGTCCGGAGGTCGTCGAGGTATGAGCGATGCGGCTCGAGGAGCGCATCGCCGATCGTGCGGCTGTCGTTCGGCAACGGCTTCGACCACGTGTCGGGCGGCAGCACCCGGCGGGCGAGCGAGTAGCCGTTCGTGTGCAAGCCGCTCGACGGAAGGCCGATGAGCACGTCGCCGGCCCGCACCGCCGAGCCATCGATGATGTCGGCCCGCGCCACCACCCCGACGACGAAGCCCGCGAGGTCGTACTCGCCGGGGGCGACGAGGTCCGGAAGCTCCGCGGTCTCACCGCCGATGAGCGGGATGCCGTTCGCGGCGCAGGCGCCCGCCACGCCGCCGACGATCTCGTCCACGACCTCGGCCCGGAGATCCCCGACGGCAAGATAGTCGAGGAGGAACAACGGATCGGCCCCGGTGACGAGGATGTCGTTCAGGCAGGCGTGGACGAGGTCGACGCCGATGGTGTCGTGGCGGCCGAGCTCGATCGACACCTTCAGCTTCGTGCCGACGCCGTCGGTGCTGCTCACCAGCACAGGGTCGGGGTGCGTCGTCGGGTCGAAACGGAACAGCGCACCGAAGCCGCCCACCCCGCCCAGCACGCTTGGAGTCAACGTGGACGATGCGGCGCGCGCGATCCGCTCCACGGCGCGCTCCGCCTCGGCAACGTCGACGCCCGCCTCGCGGTACGTGCGCGGAGTGCTCACCGCCGTTCCAGCGCCAGCTTGTCGAGCTCGAGCGGCACGTCGGTCGGATACACGCCGTCGAAGCACGCCGTGCAACGCGCCTCTCGCCGCCCACCGACCGCGTCCAGCATCCCGTCCTTCGACAGGTAGCCGAGCGTGTCGGCGCCGATCGCGCGACGGATCTCCTCGGTCGTGTGGGTCGCGGCGATCAGCTCGTCACGCCGCCCCGTGTCGACGCCCATGTAGCAGGGGTGCCGCATCTCCGGGGAGTGGATCCGGACATGGATCTCCGCGGCGCCCGCCCGCCGCAGCATCGCGACGATCGGCGCGGTCGTCGTGCCGCGCACGATCGAGTCGTCGACGACGACGACCCGCTTACCCGACAGCAGCTCGGGGAGCGGGTTGAACTTCAGGCGCACCGCCTCCTCGCGGCCGCTCTGGGCCGGCTGGATGAACGTGCGCCCCACGTAGCGTGACTTGATGAGACCCTCGCGGTAGGGCAGCCCCGCCTCCTCCGCGTAGCCGATGGCGGCCGGGATGGCGGAGTCCGGCACGGCGATCACGAGATCCGCGTCGGCCGGGTGCTCCCGCGCCAGTGCGCGACCCATGGCCAGGCGGGCCTCGTACAGCAGGCGGCCGTCGATCACGCTGTCGGGCCGGGCCAGGTACACGTACTCGAACACGCACAGCCGCTCGCGGTCGGGCGCCGCGCGCGGCGAGCGATACGAGTGGACGCCCTCGGCGTCGATGGTCAGCACCTCGCCGGCGTCGACGTCGCGCACGAACCGGGCGCCCATCGCGTCGAGCGCCGAGCTCTCCGATGCCACCGCCCAACCGCCGGGAAGGCGGCCGAGCGCCAGCGGACGGAATCCGACCGGGTCCCGGGCGGCCACCAGCGCATCGGCGGTCAGCATCGTGAACGTGTAGGCGCCGGCGGCGCGATGAAAGGCGTGGTCGACGCGCTGCGCCCAGCTGCGACCAGGCGCATGGGCGATCAGCTTGGCCAGGACCTCGGTGTCCGAGGCCGAGGCGAACTCGACGCCCTGCTCGCCCAGTTCGTCGCGCAGCCAGCGGGCGTTCGTGAGGTTGCCGTTGTGGCCGAGCATCAGCTCCCCGCGGTCGGTCTGGGCGTACACCGGCTGCACGTTCGGGAGCGTGTTGGAGCCTGTGGTGCTGTAGCGGGTGTGCCCGATGGACGCGACCGGCGGTCGCTCGAATCCGTCGCCGCCCTCGAGCCGCAGGAGCGTCTCCTCGTCGAACACGCCGCTCACGAGTCCGAGCCGCTTGTGGAGCCCGAGCTGCGCCCCGTCGCTGACGGCGATCCCCGCCGACTCCTGCCCGCGGTGCTGGAGCGCGTGGAGGCCGACGTACGCGAGGTGCGCGACCCGCTGCCCGGGCGCCCAGATGCCGACGACGCCGCATTCCTCGCGAGGGCCGTGGGGTTGGTAGACGGGTAGCGCCGGGCCGGGCTCGTACGACAACGGGATCGGTGGTCGCACGCGGCGGGTCAGGAGGGCGGGGCTGATCGGTGCTGGCTCGTCACGAGCGCATCATGCCACCGGCGCT
>Ga0299907_10002857_pt1 | contig 10859 bp, 7 predicted proteins | sample RVTome_16_FD_198680 | JGI IMG/M metagenome (GOLD analysis project Ga0299907, IMG submission 198680) | Soil microbial communities from uranium-contaminated site in the Upper Colorado River Basin, Wyoming, United States - RVT152D67 (version 2) ... | reverse complement strand
CGTGTGAAACTCTCATTGGGGCAGCCCTCCGGGATTTGGGTTTGTTTACAGACTTCCTATTATCCCAGAGGTCTCCTGCCCCATCACCCTCGCCTAACTCATTGATTCTAAGCTCAGAGGGGGATCTACTCCCAACGGATTGGGCGTCCCCCCATAGCCTCACACGGGCTATCCGCGCTTCGTTCTCTGCCCTCGAAGAAGCTGCCAGATCCTGCGGACTCTACTCCCGGGCGTATTGCCGATACCACCAGGCCGAACGCGTCGCGATCAAAGCGCGGGGCTCCGGCCGCAAGGCTTTTTGCCTTGCACGCAAAGCTCAAAGCGTTGCGCGCAAGCCCCGGAACCTCGCGCGCAAAGGCTCTCCGCCCGGCACGCGCTCCCGGGGCGATGACTCGTTAAACTCATCGCAACGTCTCGTCAGTCCGTTGCGCTTCATCCGATCGAGCTACAGGAAGAACCGGAATTGGTAAGGCGCGCTCCCCAAGCCGCGCATCCGTTTGACCACTCGTGCGAGCACCTTCGCGTATCCGATGGTCACGGGCAGCGGGTCATAGCGGGCGTCGTTGTTCCAGTCCATCTTCGAGAGCGCCAGGGCGGCACGTGCAGTGTCGTGCCAGGGTCCGTGGCCGGCGTGTCGCACTAAGCGGATCGGACGAGGAGGGGCCGCCCTGCCGTAGGGGCCGCAGCCCATGCACCGTCCCAAATACTGACCCGTGCGCCTGGTAGGGCCTTACTCAGAGCCTATCGGGGAACAGACGCTCGCTGCCGTCGAGGTCTCCCGTGCTCGCGTAATCAAGCGGGGCGGCGTCCGGGCTCAGGATCGCGCCGTCGACGACGCGGCCGAGGACCAACTCATGGTCGCCGGCCGGATGGTGGCCGTACAGCGAGCAGTCGAAATACGCTAGCGCATCGCAGAGGACCGGGGCGCCCGTGCGACGGACCGTCCATGCGATGCTCGCGAGCTTGTCCGCTTGTGGCTGGCCGAAGTGCGCAGCCAACGCCATTTGATCCTCGCGCAAGATGCTGACCGCAAAGGCCCGGCCCTCGATGAGGAGCCGATACGAGCCGTGCCCACGGTGGACGGCAAGGGCGAGCAGCAACGGATCGAAGGAACACTGCATGACCCAAGCCGCCGTGAATGCGTTGTGTACGGCGCCGTGAGCGACGCCGATCACGTACACGCCATGGGTCAGCCGGCGACAGAGCGCCGCGATCGCCTGGCTCATCGGCCGAAACCTCGAATCACGATCCACCGCGCAGGTCAGAGTCGCGTTTCTTTGATCTCCTCACCCTACCCTCGCTGGGAGGGCCCCGTCGGGAGAGGGAATAAGTCATTGGACAGTCGATACTTCTTCCCCTCCCCACGGGAGGGGATTGAGGGGTGCGCGATCGAAATCGTCGCCTTCCTTGCCAGGGCATACCGAAAACCTGAAGGCGATGGGTATATCGGCGCTGCCGTGGGTGTTGATTCGAGTCGTCGATAAGCCGTGTAAGGTACGCGCCACGCATCTTTTTCGGCGCATGCCATGGTGATGATCCAAACTCGCGATGGGGCGTTTCCCCTGCGATGGAATCGCGGATCCATTGCAGGCGTTTGTGACAGGCGTAAGGATACCCAATGCGTACCTATCATTCTGACCAAGGACATTGGACATCTGTCATCCGTTTCCCCCTTCCAGGAGGAGGGAATATACGCGTTGCGATCGGGTTTTTCGGCGCGCTCTGTCGAAGGGGACGATAATTTTCGATCGCCCACCCCTCAATCCGCTCCCGTGGGGAGGGGAAGAAATATCGGCGGGCCAATGAGTTATTTCCCCTCCCAACGGGTCCCGAAGGTAGAGGAGATTTTGTGGAGACGATTTGATTGATCCCCTCATCCGGCCCTCTCGCGAAGGTAAAGTGCGGAAAGCCAAGGCAGCACCTCCTCAGGCGGCCGGGCCAGGGGCCGTCAACAGGCGCTCGATGGCGAGCGCCAGCGGCTCGTGCTCGACCGAGTCCTCGGTCAGGAACGTCTTGACGAGCGGCAGCCCCTCGCCCCAGCACCAGGCGAGCGACGGGGCCACCACATCGGCCGGTATCTGGGGCTCGGCGAGACGGTGCTCGACCGAGAGCGCGCTGCCGAGGGCCTGGACGGCCTCCAGGAGCGCCTGTCGGCCCTCGGCGGCCAGATCGGCGGCGTCGAGCACCCGGCTCATCTTCAGGCGCCGCTCGGCCTGCCCGCGGTGGGCACGGGCCTTTTCTCGCTCGGCCTCCGATAATGTTGCCGGCGCTCCCGACACTGCTCCGTTACCGAGCAAGGGACGACTGCCGCGCGTGGTGCGCTGGATGAGGCCGGCCTGGGCGAGGCGCTCGAGGGTCTCGGCCATGTGTCGGTCCATGATCTCCAAGTGGAGGGGCGCGAGCGCATCGCCCTTTCCGGGCCCCGCAATCTCCCGATGCAGGGCCTCGAGCTCGGGGCGCCAGCGTTCCGCATCGCACTCGACCACGACCAGGATCACGGAGTGTTCGCCTTCGAGCGGGTACTCTTCCTCGCAGCGGACCAGGGCTGCGCCCAGCCGTTCCTGGGCACGCAGGGCTAACGTCTGGGCCCGGTCCGTCGGCACGGGTGCGGCGGGCGGCGGGACCCCGGGCCCACGCGTGCCGACGAGCTGGTGCAAGCGTTCCAGGAAGGCTTGTTTGCCACCACCGAAGGCGATCGCGTCGAGGTCGCCCTTGAGGTCCAGCACACCCTCGGCGAGTGCCTGCTTGTTGGCGAGCGTACCGAGCATGCGATGCTCGATGGTGCCTTCGGAGACCAGATGGATGACGGTCACGGGCCGCGTCTGGTGCTTGCGCCAGGCGCGCGCGATGCGCTGTTCGAGCCGTGCCGGGTTCCAGGGCAGATCGCAATTGATGACGACGCTGGCGTTCTGGAGGTTCAAGCCGGTGCTGCCGGCGTCGGTGGTGAGGAACAGGCGGCATTCCGGATCGGTCTTGAAGAGGTTGATCTCGCCGCGGCGGCGCAACTGCGGGACGCTGCCCGTGTGCCAGGCATAGCCCAGACCGTGTCTCTGGCACAGGCCGCGCACGAGCAGAAGCATGCGCTCCCACTCCGAGAAGATGATCACCTTGACGTCCGCGTTGTCCCGGCATTCTTCCAGGATCTTTTCGAGCTCGCCGAGCTTGGGGCAGACCGGATCTTCCGGGTCCAGGATGTAATTGGTATCGCAGATCATGCGCATCATCGCCAGCTCGCGCTGCAACTTGTCCTGCTCGCTCTGGGTGAGCGGGCGGCGGCGGGCCTGCGCGGCGAGCCGCATGACCTGGTCTTCGTGATCGGTATAGGCCTTTTTCTGCCCGTCCGATAAGGGCACGAAGAAAGTCTTGTCGTTGCGATCCGGGAGCTCGGTCTCGACATCGGCCTTGCGACGCCGGAGCATGTAGGGTTTGATGCGGGCGTTCAGGCTCGCAAGGTTCTGATAGCCGCTCGGGCGGCCGCGGTCGTCCAGCCGGTAAAACTCGCGATTGAAGCGGAACAGCGGGCCGAGCACCGTGGGATCGAGAAAGTCCATCAAGGAATGGATCTCATCGATGCGGTTCTCGATGGGCGTACCGGTCAGCACGAACGCATAACGGCTCTGCAGGCGTTTGATCGCCTGCGCCGTCTGCGTGCTCCAGTTCTTGATCCGTTGCGCCTCGTCCAGGACCACGATATCGGGCTTGAGCTCGGCATTGACGGTGAGCGCGTCCTTGACCATCTGCTCGTAATTGACGATGGTGAAAAACGGCGCATTTCCATAGGCACTGAGCCGCGCCTTCGGCCCGCCGAAGACGATCTGGTAGGGCAATGGGGTAAACCGCCGGATCTGCTCCTCCCATTCGGTCTTGAGCGAGGCCGGCGTGACGATGAGCACGCACTCTGCCTGGCCGAGCCGATGTAACAGCGCGCACGCGGCGATCGCCTGGATGGTCTTGCCGAGGCCCATCTCGTCGGCCAACAACGCGCGCTCGTTGAAGGCCAGGTGCAGCATGCCCTCGCGCTGGTAGGGGAAGAGCGGCACGGTGGTCTCCTGCGCCGGCCAGCTTCCGGCCTGTACCCGGTGCTCGTAGTCCTTGCGCAGGGCCTTGCGTTCCGATGCCCGGGACCGCGCCAGGATCCACGGCTCGACCTCCTGCGAGATCCGTAGCCTCGGGTGCGCGGCGTGCCTGAAGCGTTCGATAACCTCCTCGGCGGCGCCGTCCCGCAACAGCCCGTGCGCGTCGAATAGATCCCTCAGCGGCTTGGGGAGGTCCCTGAGATCGCCCGTGGCGCGCAGGGTGCCGGCGGCGGGGTCGGGGACGATATCGATGCGCTCGCCGCCGTTCTCCTGGGCGTTCTTGAAAGGCTTCTTATAGCGCGCCTCCAGGTGCAGCAGTACCGCCTCGACGTGCTTGCAGGTACCGAGGCCATTGATCCGAAAATCCACGCAACTGCACGCGAACTGCCGCTCGCGAACGCCGCGGAGCTCGACCGAGTAATCGAGCCCGCTCGGCGAGCCGACGCGGAAGTTCGAGAAGATCGGGTGCCTGGGATCGAGATTCCGGATGGTGAAGCGCTCCGTATGGGCGCGGATGCGGCGGCGCTCGACCTCCTCCTCGTCGGTGGTGCGCCAGTCGTGGGCCGATGGGACCTTGCGGGCGGCGGGTTGTCGGCGGGCCATGGCGCGCGGGAGGATAGGGGATCCGCCGCCCCTTTGTCGAACGCGCTTCGCAAGCCGGCGGGCGATCCGTTAAGCTTCGCGCATGGCCGCGGTCCGCGAGGTGGTGCTCCCCGACATCGGCGACTTCAAGGACGTCGAGGTCATCGAGGTCCTCGTCAAACCCGGCGATGACGTAGAGGCCGAGACCCCGCTCATTACGCTCGAGAGCGACAAGGCCACCATGGAGGTGCCCTCCCCCTACGCCGGCACCGTGCAGTCCATCCAGGTAAAGGTCGGGGACAGGATCTCCGAGGGCGCCGTGATCCTCACGCTCGCGGAGGGATCCGCAGCAGGGGCGTCTGCGGCGCCGGTGCCGGAGAAGACCGCGGGCGGAGCACAGCAGGCCCCTGTCGCGGATGGCGCAGCGCGCATTGTCACGGCCGAGACCTCGCCGGCCGCGGCGCCGGCGCCAACCGTCCCCACCCCGCCGGCCGAGCAAAGACCGTCGGCCGTGGCGCCAACGCCGGCACTCCCCGCCGCGCCGGCCGAGCCCAGACCGCCCCCCGCGCTCCCGTCCGCCGAGGTCGTGCGCGGAAGCCGCGTACATGCGAGCCCGTCGGTGCGGCGCTTCGCGCGCGAGCTGGGCGTGGACCTCGGGCTCGTGACCGGCTCCGGGCCCAAGGGCCGTATCCTCAAAGACGACGTCACTGCGTTTACGCGCAAGGCCCTCTCCGGTCCCGTGATCGGCGCTCCGGCGGGACCGGGATTGGTGTCCGCGGTGCCGCCCATCGACTTCTCGCGTTTCGGTCAGACCGAGCTTCGTCCGCTCTCGAAGATCAAGCGCATCGCCGGCGAGCACCTGCACCGGAGCTGGTCCACCATCCCGCACGTCACTCAATTCGATGAGGCCGACATCACCGACCTCGAGGCATTTCGCCAGGCCAAGCGCAAGCAGGCCGCGCAAGAGGACATCAAGCTCACCCTCCTGGCCTTCCTGCTCAAGGCCGCCGTCGTGGCCTTGAAGAGACACCCCGAGGTCAATTCCTCGCTGACGAGTGACGGGTTGGTCTTGAAGAGATATTTCCACATCGGGATCGCGGTGAACACCGATCTGGGCCTCTTCGTCCCCGTGATCCGGGACGTGGACCAAAAGGGCCTCTACCAGCTCGCCGCGGAGGTCCAGGCGCTTTCCGCCCGGGCCCGGGCAGGCAAGATCGAGCCGCGCGAGCTGCAAGGGGGGTGCTTCACCGTCTCGAGCCTGGGCGGGGTGGGCGGCACCGGCTTCACCCCGATCATCAACCCCCCGGAGGTGGCGATCCTGGGTGTCTCGCGTGCCGCAATGAGGCCCGTGCACGACGGCCAGGGGTTCGCCCCGCGCCTTATCCTGCCCCTGTGCCTGTCCTACGACCATCGGGTCATCGACGGGGTCGCCGCGGCCGGGTTCACACGCCTCCTCGCAGAGGTCCTCTCGGACATCCGCCACATCCTCCTGTGAGCGCCCTCCTGTGAGCGCAGTAGAGAAGACCGAGGTCGCGGTGATCGGGGCGGGGCCCGGGGGGTACGCTTGCGCCTTCCGCGCCGCCGATCTCGGCAAGAAGACCGTGCTCATCGAGCGTTATCCCGACCTCGGGGGAGTATGCCTGAACGTCGGCTGCATCCCTTCGAAGGCGCTCCTGCACGTCGCCCGGCTCATCGACGAGATCCGGGCGTTCAAGCAGCACGGCATCGATCTCGGCACACCGCGGATCGAGACCGAACCGTTGCGGAGCTGGACCGAGGGTGTGGTGCGGCGACTGACGGGCGGGCTCAAGACGCTCGCCAAGCAGCGGCGGGTCACGGTGCTGCACGGCACCGCCGCCTTCCGGTCCCCGCATGAGCTTCGCATCACCGGGGCCTCTGGTGATCAACCCGGGGGCGAACAAACGATATCGTTCGAGCACGCGGTCATCGCCGCGGGCTCGCAGGCGACGAGTATCCCCGGCTTACCGGAAGACCCCAGGGTCCTGGATTCGACCGCTGCGCTCAGGCTGGCGTCCGTTCCCAAGCGCCTTTTGGTCATCGGTGGCGGGGTCATCGGCCTGGAAATGGCCTGCGTCTACGACGCCCTGGGCTCTGAGATCACGGTCGTCGAGCTCACCGATCGGCTTCTGGCGGACTGCGATCCGGATATCGTGAAACCCCTCGAACGGCGCCTGCGCGAGCGTTATGCCGGGGTGCACCTCGAGACCCGCGTCCTCGGGATCGCAGCCGGCGCTGACGAGCTCTCGGCCCGCCTCGAAGGCCAGGCCGGCCCCCTCTCCCAGGGATTCGACGCCATCCTGTGCGCCGTGGGCCGGCGCCCCAACGGCCATCGCCTCGGGGCCGAGCACGCCGGGGTCTCGGTCAACGAGGCCGGTTACATCCCGATCGACGGACAGATGCGGACCAACGTGCCGCACATCTTCGCCATCGGCGACATCGCGAGACCCCCGCTCCTGGCCCATAAGGCGGCGCACGAGGGTCGAGTCGCCGCCGAGGTGATCGCGGGGCACAAGAGCGGCTTCGAGGGACGGGTGGTGCCCTCCGTCGCCTATACCGACCCGGAGATCGCCTGGGTCGGATTGACCGAGACCGATGCGGTGGCGCAGGGGGTTCGCTACGGCAAGGGCGTGTTTCCCTGGGCGGCCAACGGGCGGGCGCTCAGCTATAACCGCAGCGAGGGCTTGACCAAGCTACTCTTCGACGAGTCGGACCACCGCCTACTCGGCATGGCCGCGTGCGGCCCGAACGCCGGAGACCTCATCGCCGAAGGGACGCTCGCGATCGAGATGGGCTGTGATGCCCGCGACATCGCGCTCACCATCCACCCCCACCCCACCCTCTCCGAGACCGTCGGCCAGGCTGCCGAGGTCTTCGAGGGCACGGTCACCGATCTGTATCTTCCGCGCCGCTAGCCCACGGCGCGTTTCAATGCCTCGACCACCCGCTCGATCTCCGCCTCGGAGAGGTGGTTATGGAAGGGCAGTGCCAGCGTGCGGCGGGCTAGCGCCTCGGTGACCGGCAGCATGCCCGGGCCCGTACCGAGGCGCTCGCGCACATAGGGCTGGAGGTGCAGGGGCGGGAAGTAGGCGCGCGCCGGGACGCCCTGTGCCTCCATGGCGAGCACGACCCGGTCGCGGTCCACACCCTCCGCGAGGCGCACCACGTACACGAACCAGCTCATGCGCACGTGCGGCCGGACCACGGGGGTATCGAGCCAGTCGAACCCCCTGAGAAGCGCCGAATAGCGAGCCGCGACCCGCTCGCGGCGCATCAGAAAGGCCTCGATCCGCTTGAGCTGCGAGATCCCGAGTGCCGCCGACAGCTCGTCCATGCGATAGTTGTAGCCGAGCAGGAGGTGTTCGAGCCAGGCGCTGCCCTCGGCACGCCCCTGATTGCGCAGGCTCTTCACGAGCCCGGCGAGCCGTCCGTCTCCGGTCACGATGACCCCGCCCTCGCCGGTCGTCATCTGCTTGTTCGGGTAGAACGCGAACGCCGCGGCCACACCGAAGCCGCCGATCCGCCTGCCGCGATACTCGGCGCCCAGGGCCTCGCAGGAGTCGTCGATGAGATCTAGCCCATGGCGCTCGGCACTGGCCGAGAGGGCGTCCCATTCGACCGGATGGCCGAAGACGTCCACCGCCATGATGGCGCGGGTTCGGCCGGTCACCCGGCGCGCCATATCCTCGGGGTCCAGGGTGTACTGCTCGGGCTCGATGTCGGCGAACACGGGGCTCGCCCCGACATACAGGATGGCGTTGACGCTCGCGGCAAAGGTGAACGAGGGCACCAGGACCTCGTCCCCCGGTCCACACGCGAGGCCCTTCAAGATCAGGTGCAGCGCCGCCGTCCCGGAGCTGACCGCGACGGCATGGGGAATCCCGGCGTATTCCGCGATGCGATGCTCGAACTCCTCGGCCCTGGGACCGAGCGCCAGGCGCCCGGAGCGCAGGACCTCGGTGACGGCCTCGACATCGGTCTCATCGATATCGGGCGCCGACATCGAGATCGCGGGCCTCGAGATCAGGGGATCAGGGCTCATCGGATACCTCGGCGACGGGCCGCCGCGGGGCGCCCCGCTGCACACCCGCTACCCCATGCGGATGTTCTGTATGACGATTCCGAGGGCGGGGGCGCGTGCCAGCGGACCATCTGAGGTGAGGAGGGAGGCGTCGTAGAGGCGTGCCGCGGCGACATAGAAGGCGTCGTAAGCACTGACGTTACTCCGGTGTCGCCAAGCTTCCAAAACGAGCGCCGCGTGTGACACGCGGTCTATGGGCCAGTCGATGAGGTCTTCGAGGGCCAATTGCGCACGAGACGCCTCGAGCCTCCGGTGCAGCACGGCACGCCTCAGTACGGACAAGACCTCCACGTCCAGCAGTTCCGGCGCGAGTAGAAAGGCACCTTCGATGACGCCCGCCAGCTTGAGCCCAAGCGTCGTGCGCAGGAGATACTCGGCGGCGGCGGAGGCATCGATCACGTAGCGTGTCACGCGAGATCGCGTCGACGCCCCTGTCGCTCCTGTTCGAGTAGCGACGCCGCCGAGTCCCCCAGGTCAGTCACCGGGCGCTCGGCAAGACGATCGTGCCATTCTCGTCTTGCCAGTTCGTGTTCGATGGCGCTCAGCACGAGGTCGCTGAGCGTGCATTTGTGCCATTGGGCGTAGCGGCGCAAACGCTGATGCAAGGTATCGGGAACGTGCTTGACTTGGAGATTAGCCATAGCATGACCATGGCATGCTATGAGCCTGCTGTCAAGATCCCCGATACCGGCAAGCCGAATTTGACACGGCCCCACGCGCCCGGCCGTCTCGGCATCGCCCCCCATCCCGCCGGTGTTGACGGGACGGGATGGCCTTCGGAGAATTCGCCTGTCGCCCGGGCGGTACGCCGACCCGGCCGGCGCGGCAAGAACCGGCACCAAGCGATTTGAAAAACCACACTGGATCTCTTATCGTTGCCGCAGGGGAAGGGGAGATCCTTGTGACCACGCCATCATTCAGTGCCCCTGAACGTATCGAGAAAGTAGAACTGTTTCCCGATAGAATCCCAGTCGAGATTGCTACGGTGCCTGGACGATGCTCATTGAGGCCGGTTTTTCCAACTGCGAACTGGTTCCATACCTGTACCCGACCGGCCTCGCTTTCGTGGCGAGGAAATAGTGGGAGCCGCTAAAAAATGAGCCACGACGATACGAGGACCGTCGAGCTGCCGTCGACCGGTGAACGCTACCTTCCAGAGATGGAGGGGGATATCGAGATGGAGCACCTCCACCGCTACGCCATCGCGCGCGACCTGGCCTACGGCAAGGACGTGCTGGACATCGCCTGCGGGGAAGGCTACGGATCGGAACTACTCGCGACCGTGGCCCGCAAGGTGACAGGCGTGGACATCTCCGAGGAAGCGATCGCCCATGCTGCGCGGAAGTACGTTCGGCCCAACATTGCCTTTGCTGTCGGATCGTGCGCCTGCATTCCCCTGCCGGATGGCAGCGTCGATCTGGTTGTCAGCTTCGAGACCCTCGAGCACCACGACCAGCATCTCGAGATGATGGGCGAGATCCGGCGCGTGCTGCACCCGGATGGTACGTTGATCATTTCCAGTCCCGACAAGCACGAGTATTCGGACGAACCGGGTTACAAGAACGACTACCACGTCAAGGAACTCTACCTGAGCGAGTTCAGGGACTGGCTCGCGACCGGGTTCAAGCACGTCAGGGTGTTCGGGCAGCGCGTCTATTTTGGTTCGCTTGTGGCGCCCACAGACGGGCGCGCCACGCGCTTCGCGACCTACAGCAGGAGGGACGAAAGCGTCCGCCGCGAGCCAGGGATCATGAAGCCCATCTACTACATCGGGCTCGCCTCGAATGTCGCTCTTCCCATGATCCACGGGGGCCTGTACGATGGTACCTCGTATTTGAGTGCAATAGCGGGTGGGGACCGAGAGATCGCTAGCCTTATTATGCAAGCGATCGCCGAGCGTGACGGGCAGATCGGCAGCCTTAACCAAGCGGTAGCCGAGCGCGACGGGCACATCGATGCGCTAGACCGATCGGTGGCCGAACGCGATGGGCGGATCGACAGGTTCAACCAGGCGGTGGCCGAGCGCGATCGGCAGATCAATGCGTTAAACCGATCGGTGGCCGAACGCGATGTGCAGATCACCGTGCTCAGCCGATCGGTGG
>Ga0299907_10002856_pt1 | contig 10860 bp, 9 predicted proteins | sample RVTome_16_FD_198680 | JGI IMG/M metagenome (GOLD analysis project Ga0299907, IMG submission 198680) | Soil microbial communities from uranium-contaminated site in the Upper Colorado River Basin, Wyoming, United States - RVT152D67 (version 2) ... | reverse complement strand
GGACAAGTCCGAGGAGATCGACGAGAAACTGCCGTTCCAGCGCTGGATCGTCGGGGGGCTGGCCGTCGTGATCGTCCTCTTCGCCGGTGGGCTCACCATCCTGGGCGACTTCGACTGGGTCCCGGCTGCCTCCACCACGATCCCCGAGGCCACCAACGGCACCGTGCAGCGGATTGCCGAGCCCCTTTTCACCGATTGGGTACTGGCCTTCGAGGCGACTGCTCTCTTGCTGACCATCGCCGCGGCCGGCGCCATCGCCTTGGCGCATTATCGACGGAGAGAGGTCTGATGGTCGACGCCGGCTGGTACATGGGGCTGGCAGGCGCACTGTTCCTCATCGGTGCGTTGGGCCTGTTGCTGCGGCGCAACGCTTTGGTGATGTTCATGTGCATCGAGCTGATGCTGAATGCCGTCAACCTCACCTTGATCTCGGCGGGGCGCGCCCTCAACGACCTCACCGGCCAGGTCGCGGTCTTCTTCATCCTGGTGGTGGCGGCGGCCGAGGTGGTCGTGGGGCTGGCGATCATCGTCTCGATCTTCCGTCTCCGTGCCACCGCCTCCGTCGATGAGCTCAGCGAGCTCCGTGGTTGAGCCGCTCCATGGCCGGAGCTTCCGCCCCGCTGAGAGCCTCTCGACATGACTGACCTCCTCTGGTTGGTGATCGCCATGCCTCTGGCCGGTGCTGTCGGCCTCCACTTCGTCGGCCGACTTCTCAAGGAACCACTCGCCGGATGGCTGGCCAGTGCCGCCGTGGGTGGCTCGTTCGTGGTCGCAGCCGTCCTGGCCCTCCCGTTCATCCAGGGTGGGGAACACGCCGAGGTCGTGCAGCTATGGGATTGGATGCCCGCGATCGGGGCCAGGCTCGAGATCCTCTGGGATCCTCTCTCGGCACTGATGTCCCTGATCGTGACGGGCGTCGGGCTCCTCATCCACGTATTCGCCATCGGCTACATGCATGGGGACGAGCGTTACCACCGTTTCTTCGCCAACCTCAATCTGTTCGCGGCCTCGATGCTGACCCTGGTCCTCGCCGGCAACTACGCGATGTTGTTCCTGGGCTGGGAGCTGGTCGGGCTCTGCTCCTATCTGCTGATCGGGTTCTGGTTCACCAGGAAGTCGGCCGCGGCTGCCGCCAAGAAGGCTTTCATCGTCAACCGAATCGGCGACTTCGGCTTCATGGTCGGCCTCATGTTGGTGTTCACCACTTTCGGCACCTTGTCCTACTCCGGGATCTTCGAGCGGGCGGGCGAGGAGCTGACCACGGGCCTGGCCACACTCATCGGGATCTTGTTCCTGGTTGGCGCGGCGGGGAAGTCGGCCCAGATCCCGCTGTACGTGTGGCTCCCCGACGCCATGGAGGGCCCCACTCCGGTGTCGGCGCTCATCCATGCCGCGACCATGGTCACCGCCGGTGTCTACCTGATCGCCAGGTCGGCGGCCATCTTCGAGCTGTCACCGGTGGCCCAAGTCACGGTGGCCACGGTGGGTGCGCTGACCGCACTCGTGGCGGCCACCATCGCCCTTGCCCAACGAGACATCAAGCGGGTCCTGGCCTATTCGACCATCTCCCAGCTTGGCTACATGTTCATGGCGGTCGGGGCCACCGCATATGTGGCCGGTGTCTTCCATCTGATGACCCATGCGTTCTTCAAGGCCCTGCTCTTCCTGTGCGCCGGATCGGTCATCCACGCCATGGGTGACCGTCAGGACATGCACGAGATGGGTGGCTTGTTCAAGAAGATGCCGGTCACGGCGATCACGATGGGCGTCGCCACGCTCGCCATCGCCGGCATCCCGCCGTTGGCCGGGTTCTGGTCGAAGGACGAGATCCTGGCGTCGTCGTTTGCCCGGGGGGGCTGGTACTCCGCGCTGTGGGTGATCGGTCTGGTCACCGCGTTCCTCACCGCCTTCTACATGACGAGGCAATGGGTCATGGTGTTCCTCGGCACGCCCCGCTGGGAGGGAGCGGCCGACCCCCACGAATCGCCGCGAGTGATGACGGTGCCGCTGGTCCTTCTCGCCGTCCTCTCGGTGATCGGTGGCCTGGCCAACACGCCGTGGCGGACCGGGCTCGAGCACTTCCTGGAGCCGGCCTTCGAGCTGGTGCAGCTGCAGCACCCACCCGAGGGGTTCTGGATGTTCGTACTTCTCGCCGGCCTCTCCGTATTCGCCGGGCTGGCAGGCGTCGGGGCCGCCTTCCTGACCTATCGGGAGCCTCGGGAGTCGTGGCGTGGGTTCGAGGAGGGCTTCGAGCCGCTCTGGGGCATGTGGGAGCACGGATACCGGGTCGACGACGTATACGGCCAGGTGATTGTCGCTCCGGGCCGGAGAGCCGCGGAAGGGGCGGCGTTCGGTCTGGACCTGCCCCTCATCGATGGTGCCGTCAACGGCGTGGCCCGTCTGGTCCGCGAGCTCGGCGATCGGGCCCGGTTCTTGCAAACCGGCTTCGTCAGGAACTACGGGGCTCTGCTCCTGGCAGGGACCATCACCGTGGTCATCTGGCTGGTGGCCGGCACATGAGGCCGAGGCCATGCACTCTGCGGACTCAGCGTGAGGAGATGTCGTGCTCACGTGGCTGATCCTCCTCCCGGTGGCGTCGGCGTTCGTGGTCGCCCTCGTCCCCCGTCGTCGCACCGAAGTCCATCTCCCGCTGGGCGTGGCCCTCTCGGTGCTGCCCCTGGCCCTGGCCGCCTATGTCTTCTACGTGTTCGAGCCAGTAGCCGGATATCAGTTCACCGAGTCTCAGACCTGGTACGAGCCATGGGGGATCAGCTGGAGCCTGGGGATCGATGGGATCTCACTGCCGATGGTGCTTCTCACGACGTTGTTGGTCCCCATTGCACTCGGAGCCTCGACCTCGATCACGAAGAGGCCCAAGGAGTTCGTGGTCAATACCCTGCTCCTCGAGGCGGGAATGATCGGGGTGTTCCTCTCCCTCGACCTGTTCCTCTTCTTCATCTTCTTCGAGGTGATCCTGGTTCCCATGTACTTCATCATCGGGATCTGGGGGAGTGAGCGGCGGGTCTACGCCGCGATGAAGTTCTTCATCTACACGGCGTTCGGGTCGGCCTTGATGCTGGCCGGGATCATCGCCCTCGCCGTCACCCATGCCGATCAGTTCGGGAACGCCTCCTTCGCCCTTTCCGACCTCATGGGCGTCGAGCTCGGCCCCGGTGCGGAACGGTGGTTGTTCGCGGCCTTCGCCATCGCTTTCGCCATCAAGGTGCCCCTATTCCCGCTTCACACCTGGCTGCCCGACGCCCACACCGAGGCTCCGACCGCCGGCTCTATCTTGCTGGCCGGGGTCTTGCTCAAGCTGGGCACCTACGGCCTGCTCCGCTTCAACCTATCCCTGTTCCCCGGGGCCTCGGTGGACGCCATCTGGATCATGGGTGCCCTTGCCGTGGTCGGAGTCATCTACGGGGCCGTGGTCGCCATCGTGCAGCCCGACCTCAAGAAGCTGGTCGCGTACTCGTCGGTAAGCCACCTCGGGTTCATCGTGCTCGGCATTTTCGCGCTCACCTCGGGTGGCCTGCAAGGAGCGGTGATCCAGAACGTCAACCACGGGCTGACGACCGGGGCTCTCTTCCTGCTGGTCGGGATGATCTACGAGCGCCGCCACACCAAGCAGATCTCAGAGCTCGGCGGCTTGCGCAAGGTGATGCCGATCTACGCCGGGTTCTTCCTGTTCATGATCTTCGCCTCGATCGGTCTCCCCGGGCTCAACGGGTTCGTCGGTGAGTTCCTCATCCTGATCGGGAGCTTTGCCAGCCTCCCCGTGTTGGCCGTCATCGCCGCCTCCGGGGTGATCCTCGCCGCCATCTACCTCCTCTGGGCCTATGAGCGGGTGTTCACGGGAGTCCCGGACAGAGAGGAGAACCGCGCTCTCTCCGACCTGACGTTGCGCGAGGTGTCGTTGCTCGCACCTATGGCCGCCCTGGTCCTGGTCCTGGGTCTCTATCCGGCAGTGCTGCTCGACAAGATCGCACCGTCGACCGAGAGCGTCCTCGACCACATCGAGGCCAACACCGACTACCGGGTCCCGGAGCCGGGCCGACTCGCTGACGTCTATGTCGCCGGAGGTCAGCGCTAGTGATCCCCACACCTGAGATCAGCTGGATCGCCATCCTCCCCGAGATCGTCCTGGCGGTGGGGGCTGCCCTGGTGCTCCTGGTCGAGGTCCAGTGGAAGCCGAACGCGGGCACGCTGGGCATGGTCGCGGCAGTCACGGTCGTCTTCGCAGCTGCCTTCTCGGTCCTGCAATGGTTCCAGGCCGCCGACGAGGTGACCTTCGGCGACGGCACCGGCCTCATTGTCTTCTCGGGTCTGGTCCTGATGGACGGGTTCGCGGTGTTCGGCCGGTTTGCCTTGCTGGCCGTGACTGGATTCGGTCTCTTGGCCGGATGGCAGTATCTCGAGGGCCTGGGGAGAAGGGGCGCAGAGGCCATCGCGATGCTGCTCCTGGCGACCACCGGGTTCTCGATCATGGTCGCATCCAACAACCTGGTGATGATGTTCCTCGGCCTCGAAGTCGGCTCGATCGCTCTCTATGTCCTCGCCGGGATGTCGAGGGAGCGAGCCCGCTCCGACGAGGCGGCGATCAAGTACTTCCTGCTCGGCTCGTTCGCCTCGGCCATCTTCGTCTACGGCGTGGCACTGCTCTTTGCCGGCACGGGTCAGCTCGAGATATTGGAGATCCGCCGCTTCCTCGCCCAGAACGTCGTGCTCTCCCCGGCGGTGATCCTGATCGGGCTCGGGCTCGTCATCGTCGGTCTCGGGTTCAAGGTCTCTGCCGCACCCTTCCATTCCTGGGCGCCGGACGTCTATCAGGGTGCCCCGGGCGGGGTGGTCGGGTACATGGCGGCGATGGCGAAGATCGCTGGCTTCGTCGCCATGTTCCGGATACTGCTGACCGGGTTGGGGTCATTGGAACTGAGATGGCTGCCGATCGCTGCCGGGATCGCCGCGCTCTCGATGCTCCTCGGCTCGACCCTGGCCCTGGTGCAAGGTGACGTGAGGCGGATGCTGGCCTACTCGGGCGTGGCCCACGCCGGGTTCATCATGACCGGAGTGGTCGGAGGGTCATCCACTAGCGTCCTCTTCTATCTCGCGGTGTATGCCCTCCAGCTGGTGGGCTCTTTCGCTGTAGTCGCGGCGGTGAGCGGGCCCGCCAACTCCGAGTCGCCGATCGACTCCTACCGCGGGCTCTATCGGCGGAGCCCGGTTCTCGCCGTCTCTTTCGCGATCCTCCTCCTGGGCATGGCCGGTCTTCCCGTCACCTCCGGATTCATCGCCAAGTTCGGGGTCTTCGCCGATGCCTGGAGCAATGGGTTCGAGTGGCTGGTGGTGGTTGCCGTCCTTGCCTCCGTTATCGCATTCGCCTTCTATCTGCGGATCATCGTGGTCATGTACATGGACGAGAGTGATGTCGCAGATGTCGCCGTCTCCTCGACCATCAGGCTCGTGCTCGCTGCTGCCGTGGTGTCCACCATTGTTTGGGGCGTCCTTCCGGGCTCGCTCCTCGATCTCGCCGCGGATGCGCTCCCGCTCTGAGCGGATCGCCCTGATCCTGCTGACGACGGTCCTGGTGGCGGTGCCCGCAGTACCGGTGCTCGCAGCGGAGACCTCCAACTCCGAGTTCGTGATCATCCAGGAGGACGACGTCTTCCCCGACGATCTCTATGCCGGTGCCGTGCGTGTGGTCATCGAAGGCACCCTGGAGGGCGATCTGGTCGCATTCGCCGGTGAGGACATCGTCATCGACGGCATCGTCGAGGGGTCGGTGTTCGCGGTCGCCCCCACCGTTCGGGTAACCGGAGCGGTCGAGGGGACCGTCAGGGCGGTGGCCAATCATGTCGAGGTGAGCGGCGCCATCACAGGTGACCTGGTCGCGGCCGCGGTTGAAATCGACCTCGCACCGTCCTCACATATCTCCGGGGACGTCTTGATGTGGTGTTGGTCCGCCGCTGCCCTCGGGGTGGTGGGCCAGGACCTCACCGGTAGCCAGCGGAACCTGAGCCTGGCCGGAGAGATCGGTGGTGACGTCGACGTTGACGTCTCCAGGATCAGGGTCACCGATGAGTTGGTCGTCTCGGGGGACCTCGGTTATCGATCACGCAACGAGATCGAGGCTCTCGAGCTCGCCCAGGTGGACGGGGCAGTGGTCGAGAAGACGCCATTGCCACCCAATCTGCGGATCCGGGCGCTCGGTCTGCTTGGGAGGCTCATGATCCTTCTCTTCCTCTCGGTGGCCGCGCTACTGACCGCCCTCGGCTGGCCCGAGCGGACCAAGCAGGCTGTCGAGGCCGTGAGGCGGCGGCCCATCGCGAACTGGCTGCGCGGGGCCGCGTTGCTGTTCTCGCCACTCCTGTTGATCGGGATCACGTGGTTGATCCTGGTCCTGGCGCCGGCTACGGCCGCCTTCCCGCTGTTGGCGGTGCTGGTCCCGCTCATCCTCGCCATGTTCGGGCTGGACTTCGCGCTGGCGTTGGTGGCCGGTGTGCCCGTCGTGGGCCGGCTGGGACAGACGATGTTCCGCAGGCTCGATCTCTACGCCTCGATCCTGGCAGGGTCGATTGTCGTGGGTGTGCTGTGGTTTCTGCCCTGGATCGGGTGGCTGGTCCCGCTGGTCGTGCTGCCGACCGGTCTGGGCTCTTGGATGCGGGCTTTCCGAAGTCAGGCGGCCCCGTCGACCGCCTCCTGAGGTTCTCTGGTGTTCGACCGTTCGTGCATGTCGATGAGTGCGATGTGACCGCAATGGTCGCACACGACGCGGGTGAGGCCGGCGATGCGGCTCTGGGTCTTCGAGTCATGACTGCAGTTGTAGGTGGTCTTTCGCTTGATGCGCCGGGTGAGACTCATCCTCAGCTCATCGGTCGATCTCGCCGGTGACTGCGTGGGTCAGACGACCCATCGGGCGCTATTTACACACGACCTTTAGTCTTGGTGACAGATGGCCGTCGTCATCGACATCTTCGATCGCAGACTCCGCGATGTCCGCATATCGGTCACAGACCGATGCAATTTCAGATGTACCTATTGCATGCCCAAGGAGCTCTTCGGCCCGGACCATGAGTTTCTCGCCAGGGACATGCTGCTGACCTTCGATGAGATCACGAACCTGGTTAACCATTTCGTTGCCCGGGGTGTCGACAAGGTTCGGATCACCGGTGGTGAGCCGCTGTTGAGGAGGGGGATCGAGGAGCTGATCGCCATGATCGCCGAGGTCGAAGGGGTGCGGGATCTGACCATCACCACCAATGGGTCACTACTCACCCGCAAGGCCGAGGCGCTCGCCGCCGCCGGGCTCGATCGGGTCACCGTCAGTCTCGATGCGATGGACGATCCCACCTTCCAGCGGATGAACGACGTCGGGTTCCCGGTGTCCGGTGTCCTCGAGGCCATCGACGCCGCTGACGCGGCAGGTCTCGGCCCGATCAAGGTGAATGCGGTGATCAAGAGCGGGGTCAACGAGCACGCCATCCTGGACATGGCTCGCTACTTCCGTGGCACCGGTCACATCGTCCGGTTCATCGAGTTCATGGACGTGGGCAACACCAACGGCTGGCGGTTGGACGACGTGGTGCCGGCCGATCGGATCGTGGAGATCGTCGACACCGAGTTCCCGTTGCAGGCGATCCCGCCCAACTACCCGGGTGAGGTGGCCAATCGCTTCCGCTACCTGGACGGTCAGGGAGAGATCGGTGTGATCGCCTCCGTCACCAAGCCGTTCTGCGGCTCGTGCACGAGGGCCCGGGTCTCCGCGGAGGGCATGCTCTACACCTGCCTCTTCGCCTCCTCGGGAACCAGTTTGCGTGACGTGATCCGTTCGGGCGGAGATGTCGGCCAGGCGATCGACGACGTGTGGGCCAAACGGGATGACCGGTACTCCGAGATTCGGTCCTCGAACACGACGCGGCTCGCTGTCCCGGTGGAGATGTCTTACATCGGCGGCTGAGCGACCGTCTCGGCCAGCTCGGATGCAGCCCCGGCGCGCTCGCGTCTACCCGTGGCCACCCGGTAACCCGCCCAGATGAAGCTCACTGCGAGCAGCAGTGACAAGGCGAACCCGCTGGCCTCGCCGAGAGCGAGGCCCGTGCCTCCCCACGCCGCCGAGAAGGTGCCGGCGACGATGAGCGCGCTTCCCCAGACGAGGCGCCGATCTCGATTCCAGAAGCGGAGGACGCTCACCAGCGCCAACACGATGAGGATGGTGGCTCCGGCGGAGCCGCCGATGATGGCGAAGAGACGCGGCCCGAAGCCTGCGGCGAAGATGTCGTGGGGGATCCCCCCGGCGGGCAGCGGCCGCTCGAAGGGCACCGTGAGTGTCAGCGTGGTGGCGATGGCGGTGATCGCCCCGATCGCGATCGTCATAACGTGACCCGAGCGTTTGCCTACCACCAGGAACATCGATCCCAGGGCGAGCAGGGGGATGTTGAGCACCGCTCCCAACAGGAAGAACGTGCGGTAGACCGGCCCGCTCCAGCCGAAGGTCAGCCCGATGAACAGACACCATGTTGCGATGGCGAACAGGGTCATCCCCGAGGCGTAGGCCGCCACGTGGGGCCGGGGGCGTCTCAGGTGGTCACGCCACAGGTCAACGGCGAACAGGGTGGCTGCTGCCCCGGCCACGCCGGCGATGAGTGATTCCATCCGAGGGCGAGGTTAGGTCCGAACCGGGAATACCCGGGCGTGGATTGCCCGCGCCCGGACGTTGTCGCCGGGGGCATAGGTGGGTCTCGGGCCGATCCGTGACCGCACTCTCGTCCCCCCGGGCAAAGCGACGGTAACCAGCTGATCATGACCGAAGAACTCGGTGTGGGCCACGACCGCGTTCGGCGCCTCACCGATCGACAGCTGGACGTCCTCCGGTCTGACCACCACCAGGACTGGTCCCCTGAGATCGGTCTTGAACCTGCCCAGCATGGTGTCGGCATATCCACGGTGGCCCGTGGCCCGCAGCACGTCGGCGTCCCCGAGGAACTCGGCGACCCACGGGTCGGCGGGTTTGGTGTAGAGGTCTGCCGGAGAGTCGAACTGGACCACCCGCCCCTGATACATGACTGCCACCAGATCGGACGTGGCCAACGCCTCCTCCTGGTCGTGGGTCACCAGCACCGCTGTGGTCCTCGCCTCGGCCAGGATCAGCTTGAGCTCGCGGCGGACCCGGTCCCTGAGGTTGGCGTCGAGGTTGGAGAACGGCTCGTCGAGCAGGACAACGTCAGGCTCGGGAGCCATCGCCCGCGCCAGAGCGACCCGTTGCTGCTGCCCTCCCGACAGCTCGTTGGGCATCCGATCACCCATCCCGGTCAGTCCGACCAGTTCGAGGACGTCGGCTACGCGCCTCCCGCCGCGATCCGAGCTCAGCCCATACCCAATGTTGCGAGCCACGGTCATGTGGGGGAAGAGGGCGTAGTCCTGGAACACCATCCCCACTCGTCGCTCCTCGGGTGGGACGAACACCCCGTCGCCGAGAACTCTTCGCCCCCGGATGTCGACTGTTCCCGATGCCGACTCGAAGCCTGCGATCACCCGCAATGCGGTCGTCTTGCCACAGCCCGAGGGCCCGAGAAGGGTGAGGAGGCTCCCCTCCCAGACGTCCAGGTTGAAGTCGTTGAGGGCGAGGACGTCCCCGTATGCCTTGGTGAGGCCGCGAGCGCGGATTGTCAGTCGATCAGGGGCTGAGGTCACGATGTGTCGTCACCAAGAGTGGCACGATCGACACGAGTAGGAGAGCGAGGCTGGCGGCGCTCGCTCGCGTGTAGAAGCCCTCGGCAGTGGACGACCAGATGCGGATCGCGAGCGTCTCGAACCCATTGGGTCGCAGCAACAGCGTGGCCGGCAGCTCCTTCATGACGGACAGGAAGACCAGGGCCGCCCCGGCGAGGATGCCGGGTCGGGTCAGTGGGGCGGTCACCCTGGCCAGGGTCTGCAGGGCGCTCCGCCCCAGACCTCGTGAGGCGTCTTCGAGGTCGGGGCTGACCCTGATCAGAGAGTCTTGGATCGTGGACGCCGACTGCGCCATGAACATGGCCACATAGACCAGCAAGAGCAGGGTCAGGGTCTGGTAGAGGGGTCGAGCGAGCTGGAGGGCGAAGGCGATCACGGCCACCCCGACAGTGATGTGGGGGAGCGAGTAGATGGACCAGACCGTGGTCTCGACGGCCGCCGACAGATAGCGTCGCTGCCTCCACGTGGTCACCATCGCCAATGGGAACGAGGCGACTACCGCAAGCATTGCTGCGCCGATCGAGACCCCAACCGACCGGCCGATCTCGTCCCAGAGCCGGCCGATCTCGTTCCCGGCACCGAGGCCCCGGGTCAGCCAGAAAGCGAGGACCGCCACCGGGATCACCAGCCCGAGCAGTGCGTATGAGCCGAGGAAGAGGTGAGCGCCGCCTTGCTGACGCGCACTCATCACGATCGGGCGACGCTCCCGCTTGGTGGATGCCGTCTGATAGCCGGCTCGTGTCCTGGTCCGTCTCTCCAGGAGCAGTATTAGCAGGGCGAGGATCATGAGCAGCAGGGACAACGCCGCAGCCGGCTGCCGATCGATCTGACCGGCGTACAGGGTGAAGATGGCCCGGGTGAAGGTGTCGAACCTCATCAGGGAGACTGCCCCGAAGTCGCTGATCGTGTAGAGCCCTACGATGAGCCCCGCCGACACCAGGGCCGGGCGTAGCTGGGGGAGGGTGATGGTGACGAAGACTCTCAGGCCATTCGCACCCAGACCAGTGGCGGCCTCCTCGGTTGCCGGATCGATGGCCCGCAACCCAGGTCCGACGATGAGGTGGGCCATCGGGGCGAGAAAGATCGAGAGCGCCAGCCAGGCGCCCACGAACCCATAGGGAGTCGGGATCC
>Ga0299907_10002855_pt1 | contig 10862 bp, 10 predicted proteins | sample RVTome_16_FD_198680 | JGI IMG/M metagenome (GOLD analysis project Ga0299907, IMG submission 198680) | Soil microbial communities from uranium-contaminated site in the Upper Colorado River Basin, Wyoming, United States - RVT152D67 (version 2) ... | reverse complement strand
CATGGTCTCGGCGGGAACCTCTGACGGGCCGGTGCTGCACGAGGCGCGAATCCGGGCGGAGCTCCTCGGCACGACCGTCCTCGTGCACGAGGACGCGGGAGTTGCCGGCCTGCAGCGTCTCCTGCCCGTGCTTCCCGACGTCGAGCGCGCCGACTGCGTCGTGGTCGTGGCGGGAATGGACGGCGCACTCGCGAGCGTCGTGGGCGGTCTCGCAGCAGCGCCCGTAATCGGGGTGCCGACGAGCGTCGGCTACGGCTCCGCCGCCGCAGGACAGACTGCGCTGAACGCGATGCTCTCGTCCTGCGCGGCCGGGCTCGCCGTCGTGGGTATCGACGACGGTCTCGGAGCCGGGACCATCGCGGCTCGCATCGCGAGAGGCCGCGAATGAGCGGGCGCCTCTGCTACCTCGACTGCGTCGGCGGTCTCGCCGGCGACATGCTGCTCGCTGCCCTGCTCGACGCAGGCGCAGACGTCGAGCGCCTGCGCGCGGTTCCCGAGGCGCTTGGGCTCGACGGAGTCGAGATCGCCGTCGACCGCGTCGAACGCCAGGGAATCGGCGCCCTCCACGTCCGCGTCGGCGCCGCGACGGCGGATCACGCTCATCGCCACTACCGAGAGATCCGGACGATCGTGGAGCGGGCCGAGCTGCCGCCGCGGGCTCGCTCTCAGGCGCTCGACACGTTTGCGCGGCTCGCGGAAGCCGAGGGCCGCATCCATGGAGTCCCCACCGAGGAGGTCCACTTCCACGAGCTGGCAGCGGAGGACACGCTGGTCGACGTGTGCGGCGCGTTCGTCCTTCTCGACGACCTCGGCGTGGACCGCGTCGCCTGCTCACCCCTCCCGTTCGCCCGCGGACTCACCCGTGCCGCGCACGGCGTCCTGCCGCTACCTGCTCCTGCCACGCTCGGCCTGCTCGAGGGCGCGCCGCTCGTGGGTGTCGAGACCCAGGCGGAGCTCGTCACGCCCACCGGCGCTGCGATCGCGGCCTCGGTCGTCGAGACGTGGGGATCGCTGCCGCCGCTCGTCCTGGAGCGGGTCGGATACGGCGCCGGCACCGCCGACTTCGCCGACCGGCCGAACGTCATGCGAGTCGTACTCGGTGTCGGGACGACCGCGGCAACCGGAGAGGTCGTCCTGCTCGAGACGAATCTCGACGACCTCGTCCCCGAGCTGGTTCCCGACGCGGTCGAGCGCTGCTTCGCGGCGGGCGCGCTCGACGTGTGGAGCGTCCCCGCCCAGATGAAGAAGGGCCGGCCGGGAATCGTGCTCTCGGCGCTTGCGCGTCCCGGCGCCGAGCAGGACGTTGCCCGCGCCATGCTGGAGGAGACGAGCGCGCTCGGCATCCGCATCGCTCGCCTCCACCGCTACGAGCTCGAACGCGAGGAGCGGGTCGTCGAGATCGCCGGCGGACGAGTGCGGATCAAGGTGGGGCTGCTCGACGGGCGGGTGGTCAACGTCTCCCCTGAGCACGACGACTGCTCGGCGCTCGCAAAGGAGACGGGACGAGCGGTAAAGTCGATCTGGGCCGAGGCGCTCGCGCTGGCCTACGAGCGATGACGAAGGTCGAGGAGCTAGAGGGCAGGATCCGCTCGCTCGGGAGCTGCATCGTCGCGTTCTCGGGCGGGGTCGACTCGTCGCTCGTCGCCGCCCTTGCCGCGCGAGCGCTCCGGGACCGAGCCCTCGCCGTGACCGCGATCTCGCCGGCGCTTGCGAGCGGTGAGCTCGACGGAGCCCGTGCCGTGGCGCGAGCGGTGGACATCCGGCACGAGCTGATCACGACCGCCGAGCTCGAACGGGACGGATATCGGCGAAACGATCGCGACCGCTGCTACCACTGCAAGTCCGAGCTCTACGACAGCATTTCCGCGCTCGCCGAGCGCCGCGGCTATGCCGCCGTCCTCTCCGGAGCGAATTCCGACGATCTCGGCGACTGGCGCCCCGGGCTCCGTGCGGCGGCCGAGCACGACGTCGTCCATCCACTCGTCGAGGCCGGGGTCGGCAAGGAGGAAGTGCGCCGGATCGCTCGTGAGCTGGGAGTGCCGAGTGCCGAGAAACCGGCCTCCCCGTGTCTCGCCTCGCGGATTCCGTACGGGACGGCGGTCGACCCGGAGGCGTTGGCTCGCATCGACGGCGCGGAGCTGGCGCTCAAGCATCTCGGCTACCGAGTGCTTCGGGTCCGGCACTACGGCGACCTCGGCCGCGTCCAGCTCGCGGCGGACGAGTTGCCGCGCGCGCGGACGGAGGAAGGCCGGGGGGCGGTGATCGAGGCCGTCCGCTCGGCTGGCTACGCGACGGTAGAGATCGACGACGAGCCGCTCCGCTCGGGCTCGCTGAACGCCGGGTTCGCCAAGCGTCTCGAGATCGTCGCAACCTCCTGAGCGCCAGGCTAGGAGACCCTTCGGGTCGCCGCCTCCGCCTGCTCGTCGCTCGGCCCGCCGTGCTCGAGCGCCCGAAACGCCTCGATCACGGCCCGGGGGTCACGGCGGTGCCGCTTGGCCGCCATGGTCAGCGGCTCGTGGAAGGCGCCGCCGCAGTGTGCGCAGGCGAAGGACAGGCGCGCCATCAGCGCGGCCGCCTCCCCCTCGGGAAACATGCGCAGGAGCTCGACGATCGTGGTCGAGCCCCTGACCTCTCGCGATTCGGGGCTCTGCGCGGACGTACCGCGCGCGACGAGCCCCGGGACGGAACGCTGCGTCAGTGCGCCAGGACCTCTTCCGGGTAGCGCAGTGACTCCGCGTCCATCCGCACCAGGTTGCGCGGAAGCTGATAGCGGGCGAACGGCAACACGAGCACCTTCGCTTCCGGCCCATGCCTCTCCAGGGCCTCGGCGAATGCCTCGTCGAGCGAGGTCGTCGCATCGATCCCGATGTCGGCCGCCATCTCGAGGTTCTCCTCGAGCGTCACGAGCTTCAGGTACTTGCGCGTCATCACCTCGTAGATCGGCACCCAGATGCAGCCCGCCCACATCTGGATCGCGCGGGCGTGGATGTCCTTCAGCACCCGCTGGTAGTTCTCGGGCGTCGCGGGCATGTAGGGCTTCATCAGATCCATGAGCGCCAGGCCCGGGAAGTCACCGATCGCCGTCGAGACGCCCGGCGAGGGCGAGCAGTAGATGATCGTGCCGCCGTCCTCGACGACGAAGTCGGCGGACATGCAGCCCCAGCCGGTGTGGAAGAAGAGGTGGTCGGTGGGCGCGAAGACGCCGCAGATGGCGATGTCGGCCCGGGTTCCCGGGTGCTCGTACGTGTAGATCTCGTTGAAGCGCTCGATCGCCCGCCGGTGCGCGTCGGGGTGCGCGCCGAAGATGCACTCGATCACACGTCCGCGCGTGTCGAGGACGACGTTCATCGTGCACGAGAGACCGCACATCGTCGCCACCTCGTCGATGTCCGAGCGCATCGGGCCGGCGTAGGCGCCGTAGTGCGTCTGCGGCGAGGGCACGAACGCGCAGTGGTTCGACTCGATCGTCTCGTCGGACACCACGCCCGGGAGGATGAGCTTGCCCCCGCCACCGGCGCCCCAGTGGTTGGACTGCGCCTGGCCGATCGAGATCTTGACGTCGCAGGCGGCGACCTCCTTGTGCAGCCAGACCGGCGTCCCGCGCGACGACACTCCCACGTACTCGTACTCGTCCACGTTGCGCGGGTCGTTCTGGTGGAAGGAGATCCCCAACCGCTCCATCCGCGCCAGGTTCTCCTTGCCGATCTTCTGCTCGATGTCCGAGTCGGACATCGGGAAAACCTTCCCGTTCGCGCAGACGACTACGGCTGGCTTGCCAGAAGCCTCGATCGCGTCGAGAACCGGGGGCAGGAGCCTCGACTGCGGCGTCGGGCGGAACTGGTTGTCGATGATCACGCAGACGCGCGTGGCCGAGGCGACGAGCTCGGAGAAGCGCGGTCCGGACACCGGCGACTCGAGCGTAGCTCGGGCCGCTTCGACCGCGTCCTCGAACGGCTCGGGCTCTTCCGGATAGACGGCGGCGAGAAGATTCTCCTGCGGAACCTCAAGCTCCAATGTCTCCCTCGAGACCTTGCTCTCGTCACCCGACGCACCGATCGTGAGCGGGTCGAGCGACTCGTAGGGAATGACTGCCTTGAAGACGTCCGCCATCGGCCCTCCCGTCGTCGCGACTCGGCGCCAGGCTAACACGTCCCCGCCGGGCGGTCGGGCGCCCGCGATCTCCCCGCCCGCGCGTTCGCTGGATCATCGATTATCGAGCGAAGCTCGTTGAAAGTGGCTCGCGGGCTTGGTACGTTCGGACCCGCCGGTGCTGGAGAGGCTCCGCCACGGGGACGTGGGACAGCTGGCGCCCAAGATCGTTGCGGGCGCGCTGGTCGCATTCGCGATCCTCTACGTCGTCGTGATCACGCAGCCGCCGCCGGAGATCGGCAACGGCGGCTGGCGAAACACGACGTTCGGGTCGGCGATCCACGATCCCGGCTCGTTCCTCCAGATCCTCCTCGACGCGATCACGTTCGCGGGCCTGCTCTTCATCGTCGCCAGCGGCTTCTCGCTGATCTTCGGCCTCATGCGCGTCGTGAACATGGCCCACGGGTCGTTCTATCTCCTCGCCGGCTACATCGCGTACGAGATCCAGCAGCAGATGACCGGGGAAGGCTTCGCGATCGCGGGCACCGACGTCAACACGTGGGAATGGGTGCTCCCGATGCTCGTCGCCGCCGGCTGCGTCGCGGTCGTAGGGCTCCTCGTGCAACAGCTCCTGTTGAGCTGGAACCAGGGTCAGGATCTGCGTCAGGCGCTGATCACGATCGCCGTCTCGGTGATCATCGCCGACCAGGTGATCGCGCACTTTCCGAGAACGGGCGTGTTCCAGGCCGGAGGCGGAAACGCGGTCAGCATGACCTGGCCGGGATGGACCGAGCGCCGGGTCGACCTGGAGCTCTGGGGCGTCCAGTACTCCCTCGCGCGCCTTGCCATGCTCGCGCTCGGAGTCGCCGTCGGAATCGCTCTCTGGCTGTGGTTGTACCGCACGAAGACGGGGATGGTGATTCGCGCCGGGGTGGACGACCAGCAGATGACTGCGTCGCTCGGGATCAACATCCACAGGACCTTCGCGATCGCGTTCGTCGTCGGTGCGGCGCTGGCCGCGATGGGCGGTACCGTCGGCGCCTCGCAGGGCGTCGTGGGTTCGGGGCAGGACACGCAGTGGCTGCTCAACTCGCTCGTCGTCGTCATCGTCGGTGGCATGGGGTCGTTGCTCGGGGCGGCCGCGGGATCGGTCCTCTACGCCCTCGTGCTCACGTTCTCGGCGGCCTATCTCCCGCTCTCGGCCACGCAGTACTCGATCGTGCTCACCTTCGGCCTGTTGGCGTTCGTCCTCGCGTTCCGGCCCCAAGGGCTGTTCGGGAGAGCCGGATGAAGTGGATCGGCCGCCTCACTCCGAAGACGCTCGTCGAGCGCGTCATCGGCGCCGCCGTACTCATTCTCGTCGCGGCCGGCCCCGCGATCTTCAACGACTACTGGGTGAACACGATCCTCACCCAGACGTTCCTCTTCGGCATCGCGGCGGCGAGCCTGATCTTCCTGTTCGCTTACGGGGGCATGATCTCGCTCGCCCAGACCGCCCTCATGGGCATCGGCGCGTACATGCTCGGAAACATGGTCACCCAGGGGATCCCCGGGGGCGAGACCAAGGGGTTGACGCTCGGCTGGGACCCGACGGTCGCGCTCGTGGTCGCCATCCTCGGCACTACGGCGATCGGCCTCGTCTTCGGCGCCGTTGCGTCACGAAGCATCGGCATCTACTTCCTGATGCTGACGCTCACGTACGGCGTCATCGCCAACTACTTCTTCGGCCAGGTCACCCAGTTCGGAGGCTTCTCCCCGATCGCCGGCATCAATCAGTACACGCCGGGGTTCGTGGGTGACCTCGTCGGTCACCCGGACAAGCTCTACTACATCGCCCTGGGCACGGCGGTGGTGGTGTACGTCCTCATCCGCTATGTAGCCCGAACACCGTTCGGGCTCTCGCTGCAAGGGGTTCGCGACGACCCCGTCCGCATGAGCTCGCTCGGCTACGCGGTGCCTCTCCACCGCACGCTCGCGTTCGGCTTCTCCGCGTTCATCGCCTCCCTCGCGGGAATCCTGCTCGTGTGGTGGGACGGGCAGATCGCTCCGGGGAACATCGGCCTCGGTGCGACGATCGAGCTGCTCGTCATCTGCGTCATCGGCGGGCTGGCCCGCGTCGAGGGCGCCTGGCTCGGTGCTTTCACCTTCATCGTGATCAACAACTACGTCCGCGACGTGGAGCTGCCCGTGGTCGGAGGAAGCTTCAACACGATCATCGGGCTGATCTTCCTCGTCATCGTCATCCTGTCTCCAGACGGGCTCATGGGACTGTGGGACCGTCTCTGGCGCTCCCTCGGACTGGGCGGCGGCGGAACGTCCGACGTCGCGCCCGCCGTCCAGATCGCTCCGGAGGCAAGCTCGCCGTGAAAGGGGGTCTTGGACACCAACGAACCGATCGTTACGCTCGCCCTGACAAGTGTCTCGGGAGTCAAAAGGAGGGCAGATGAAGAAACTGCGTAGCTGGAAGCTCTTGCTTCCACTTGCTGCGCTCGTCACCGTCGGCTCGGTCTTCGTCCCCGGCTCGCTCGCCGCGCCGGCGACCCATGAGATCCGGGTCGCGATCATGACCGACTGCAAGGGTGCATTCGGCTTCGGTTACGAGCTCGACATCGGCGGTGCGCAGGCCGCGCTCGCCCAGTACGCGGGGGGCAAGATCAAGAACAGGAACAAGCCTTCCGCGGGCATGACAGGTGCCACAGTCGCGGGTCACCGCATCAACATCGTCGGCTACGGCTGCGGCGACGACACGGCACCGACGGCGGCGAAGGAGACGCGGCGCCTGATGGAGCAGCTTAGGGCCGACGTCATGATCGGCCCGCTCTCCGGTGACGAGGCCGTCACGGTCGCGCAATACGCGAAGACGCATCCGACCAAGACGTTCGTCATCGGGACCGCGGGCTCGCAGGATCCGACGTTGCAGATCGCCCCGAAGAACGTGTTTCGCTACCACGGCGACGGGGCTCAGTGGAACGCCGGCCTGGGCGAGATCGTTTACAAGCGGCTGGGATGGCGGAACGCGGCCATCATCATGGACGACTACAGCTTCGGCTGGACGTCGGCCGCCGGCATCATCGCCGACTTCTGCGCGATCGGCGGAAAGATCACGAAGCGCGTGTTCCCGCCGCTGAACACCACCGACTACTCACCGTTCGTGCGGCAGCTGCCGCGTCCGGGGACCGTCGACGGCTACTTCTGGGTCATCGGCGGAACCGGCACGGGAGCGAGCCTGAAGGCGTTCGAGCAGGCCTACGGCCGGATCGATCCGAAGGATCACGCCGGCAACCTGTTCTTCGCGTTCCTCGGGGCCGACAGAGTCGTCGCGCCGAAGGTCGTCGGCTCGTACGTCGGCGGCTTCGGCACCGGCGGTGGCCTGAAGACGAAGCAGGCGAAGGCCTACGAGGCGATCATGAAGCGGCACTATCCGAAGCTCCCGGCCGCGGACGGCTTCGTCTACAACTACTACAACGCAGCCTGGGCCCTCGTCCGCGCCCTCCGGACCTCCAACGGTCAGGTCGGCGCCGCGCTGCAGAGGGCGATGCCGAAGACGAACCGGTCCGCGTACGAGATCTCCGACCGAGGGATCGTGAAGCTCGACTCCCGCAGGCAGGCGATCCAGGACCAGTATCCGCTCCAGATCGTCCGGCGGGGGAACACGATCACGACTGCCGTGGTCGGCTACGTGCCGAACGTCGATCAGACGTTCGGGGGCCTCTTCAAGCCGTCGAGCCCGGCACCCGGCCGTGCTCAGCCGAAGTGCGTGAAGAAGAAGCTGCCGTGGCAGGGCAAGATCCGCGTCGTCAGGAACGGCGTCGTCACGAAGCAGGTCATCAGGTAGGACGTGACGGAAGCACCGACGATCGCCACCAGCGCCGCGCCGACCCTCCGCTTGCGGGGGGTCGGCCGGCGCTTCGGCGGCCTCGTCGCCGTTCGCGACGTCGATCTCGACGTCTCGAGCGGTGCACGCCACGCCATCCTCGGCCCGAACGGGGCGGGGAAGACGACCCTCTTCAACGTGATCTCGGGCGACCTCCGCGCCTCCTCGGGCACGGTCGAGCTGTTCGATCGGGACGTCACGCTCATGCCCGCGAGGAAGCGAACCCGTCTCGGGCTCGCCCGGACCTACCAGCAGTCGCGCATGCTCCTCGGGCTGAGCGTCGAGGACAGCGTCTACCTCTCGGTCCTCGGTGTCGGCGCCGGACATCTCCGCCCCGTGAAGCTCCCGCGGAAGGACGCGGCGCTACGGGACCGGGCCCACGAGGCCGCTCGACGCGCCGCGATCGAGCACCGGCTCTCCGAACTCGTCGGCAACCTCTCCCACGGCGAGCATCGCCAGGTCGCGCTCGCCATGGCGCTCGCGGCGGAGCCGAAGATCCTCATGCTCGACGAGCCCGCATCGGGCCTGTCCCGCGGAGAGCGGCAGCTCTTGACGGAGTTGCTGCTCGCGCTCGACGAGCGCATCACGCTGATCCTGATCGAGCACGACATGGACGTCGCGCTCAGAGTCGCCGAGCGGGTGACGATGATGAACGACGGCCGCGTGGTCGTCGAGGGCACGCCCGACGAGATCCGCGCGAACGAGCTCGTGCACGCCCTGTACCTGGGTCGGCACCATCACGCCGGTGACTGAGCCGCTTCTCGCGGTCGAGGGCCTGAACGCGTTCTACGCGAGCGCCCACGTCCTGCACGACGTCAGCTTCTCGGTCGGCAACGAGTCGGTAGCCATCGTGGGGCGCAACGGCATGGGGAAGAGCACTCTGTGCGCGGCGATCATGGGCTTCACACCGCCTCGCACCAGCGGATCCGTCAAGTTCCAAGGCGCCGAGCTCATGGGCAAGGCCTCGTACAAGATCGCGCGTTCCGGACTCGGATACGTGCCTCAGGGAAGACGTCTGTTCCCGTCCCTCACGGTGGACGAGCATCTCAAGATCGCCGCCCGCAACGGCGGAGGCGGCTGGAGTCGGGAGCGCGTATACGAGCTCTTCCCTCGACTCGGCGAGCGGAAGCGCAACGGCGGTGCCGAGCTGTCGGGCGGTGAACAGCAGATGCTCGCCATCGGACGGGCACTGCTCGGCAACCCGAAGCTGCTGATCATGGACGAGCCGTCCGAAGGGCTTGCGCCTACGATCATCGACATGATGGTCGAGACCTTCAAGAAGCTGGAGGACGAGGGGCTCGCGATCCTCCTGATCGAGCAGAAGCTCGACGTCGCCACGTCACTCGCCACGCGCCAGCTGATCATGGTCGGAGGCGAGATCGCGCTCGAGACCACGGCGAAGGAGCTCGAGCGCGACACCGACATGCAGCGGAGGTTTCTCGGCGTCGAGCCTGTCGCACGCACCTGATGAGGCGCCGTCTCGCCGGCGCGGCCCTCGGCGCCAGCCTCGCGGTCCTGTTCGCCGGATGCGGCGGTGGTGGGGAGACGAGACCCGGTCTCCTCTTCGTCAGCACGCGGGACGGCGACTATGCGATCTACTCGATGAACGCGGGGGGCGGGGACGAACGACGGCTCACGGACGTCGAGGTCGACACCTCGTCGCCGCAGGGGCTGTTCTTCCAGATCGAGCCCAGCGCGTCGCCCGACGGCGAAGCGATCGCATTCGCGAGCAAGCGCAAAGGAACCTTCGACATCTACGTGATGAACGCCGACGGGACCGGGACCCGTCGCCTGACCTCGACGCCGCACGACGACGGGCACCCGACGTGGTCTCCCGACGGGAGCCGAATCGCCTTCGGCCGCGGGGTCGGCGATCTCTACGTGATGAACGCGGACGGGACCGGCGCGCGGCCCGTGACGCGGGGTGAGGCCGAGGAGACCGAACCGGCCTGGTCGCCGGACGGTCGCTGGATCGCGTTCGTCCGGCGAGCTCCGGGAACGTCGATTCGGGAGCTGTGGCTCGTGAAGCCGGACGGCTCCGGGCTCCGGCAGCTCACCTCGCTCGGTGCCGTGAGCGACTCGCCGACCTGGTCGCCCGGCGGCGATCGCATCGCGTTCGCGACGAACGTTCGCGACCTCCAGTTCGACCTCTACAGCATCGGCGTGGGGGGGAAAGGGCTTCGCCAGATGACGGAGACCGAGGAGGACACGTTCGAGCCGGCCTGGGCTTCCGACGGGAGCATCGCGTTCTCGGAGGCAGGCTCGATCTTCGCCGTCGAGGGCGCGGACGACGCGGCCGACGAGCTCACCGGCCGGGAGAACGACTCCGACCCCGCGTGGTGGCCGGTGACAGATGAGAGAGAGAGCTGATGCAGGCGGTTCGTGTTCACGAAGGCGGCTCGCTCGTATACGAGACGGTCGCGGACCCCGTGCCGGGACCGGGTGAGGCGGTCGTCGAGCTCGAGGCCGCCGGTCTCAACCGGCGCGACCTGCTCGTTCGGACCGGGACCTACACGTTCCCGCTACCGCTCGTCCCCGGCTCCGACGGCGCGGGCGTGCGGCGGGACACCGGCGAGGAAGTGGTCATCCTGCCCGGCCTCGGCTGGGGCGATCGCGAAGACGCGCCGGCTCCGGGCTTCGAGATCCTCGGCGGTCCTCGCGACGGCACTTACGCGGAGCTGATCGCGCTGCCGAAGGAGAACCTGTTCCCGAAGCCGGCGGCGTTCTCGTGGGAGGAGGCGGCGGCGTTCCCGCTTGCCGCGATCACCGCCTATCGCGGGCTCTTCTCGCGCGGCGGCCTGCAGGCGGGTGAGACAGTGCTCGTGCTCGGCGCGGGCAGCGGCGTCTCGACGTTCGTCGTCCAGCTCGCCGTGCAGGCGGGGGCTCGGGTCCTCGTCAC
>Ga0299907_10002854_pt1 | contig 10865 bp, 12 predicted proteins | sample RVTome_16_FD_198680 | JGI IMG/M metagenome (GOLD analysis project Ga0299907, IMG submission 198680) | Soil microbial communities from uranium-contaminated site in the Upper Colorado River Basin, Wyoming, United States - RVT152D67 (version 2) ... | reverse complement strand
GTCGCCGCACGCTTCGCACGTCGTGAGCCCGACCCGCTCGATCTCCTCGAAGATCCGCGGCACGTCCTCGATCCGGATCCAATGGAGCTGGATGTTCTGCCGGTCGGTCACGTCGGCCACGTCGCGACCGAAGCGCTCCGAGACCCACGCGATAGCGCGGAGCTGCTCGGAGGTGAGCAGGCCGCCGGCGATCCGGATCCGGAGCATGAAGAACTCGTCCTCCAGCTCTTCCGGCTCGGCCGTCGCTGTGATCCCGGCGGGGGTGCCCTGCTTGCGCTGGGTGTACAGCCCCCACCAGCGGAACCGTGAGCGGAGGTCGGGCGGTGGGATCGAACGGAAGCCTTTGACCGAGTAGATCTTCTCGATGCGATCGCGCACGTTCAGGCCGTCGTCGTCGCGCTTCGTCTGCTCGGCCAGGTTGAGCGGCTCGTAGTAGCCGAGCGCCCACTGGCCCTGCGCGCGCTTGGGCTTGGCCTTCCCACGCCGCTCGCGTTCGGACGTCGCCCGGGCGTGCGAGTCCGGGCGGGCCGGCGCGCCGGTCGGCGAGGGGGTGACCGCTCCCGCTACTTCGTCGCTTCGTCGATCCACTCGAGCTCCTGATCGAATCGTTCGTGCGGCATCTCCTTGTGCAGGCCGCACTCCTTGAACTCCGAGTCCTCCCACCACCAGCGGCCGGCACGCTCGTCCTCGCCGGGTGCGACCGCCCGTGTGCACGGCGCGCAGCCGATCGAGGTGTAGCCCTGGTTGTAGAGCTCGCTGTAGGGGAGCTTGTGTCCGCGGATGTAGTCCCAGACCTGATCCTTGGTCCAGTCGGCGATGGGGTTCACCTTGACGATTCCGCCGTGTGTCTCATCGATCTCGACCTTGCCGACGTCCGCGCGCGATGTTGCCTGATCGCGACGGAGGCCGGTGATCCAGCCGTCGAGATCGGACAGCGCGCGCCGTAGCGGCTCAACCTTGCGGAGGTGGCAGCACAGCATCCGCAGCGTCTGGTGACGCTGGAAGAGGTTCATGCCGTGCTGGCGGACCATCGCCTGCACGCGCGCGTGGTCGGGACCGATCACGTCGACCTTGATGTCGTAGCGGTGCCGGACCTCGTCGATAAGCGTGTGGGTCTCTTGCGGCAGACGCCCGGTGTCGATCGTGAAGATCCGAACGTCGCGCCGGATCTTGGTGGCGAGGTCGAGGATCACCATCGATTCGGCTTGGAAGGAGCTCGAGATCGCGATGCGGGGATGGAACTCGTCGAGCGCCCAGCCGAGAACCTCTTCTGCCGGAGCGGCGTCGAGCCGGCTCAGGTCTTCTACAGCGATGCTCAACGGCGGCCCCCGGGTGGCGAATGTTTCCCCTATCTATGCGGGGAAAACCCCGGGTACGCTGCAACTTCATCCGGGGTTCAGGTGGAACTATGACCTCGTCCCGGGTCGATAGTCAAGTCGTTTACCCGGTAATAACAGTGTAAAGCCCGGTTGTCTACTCGTTCGACGCTTCCTTGGCGCACGAACGGAGGTCTCTGGCAGCCCGGCCGGTCGAGGCCTCGCGAAGATCATCCAGCCGGCGCTCCCAGGAGAGCCGCCAGCGGGCCCACGCGATCGGGTCGTCGGGGTCGGGTTCGAGGGTCGGAGGCGCGGATTCGGAGGGAGATTCGAGGGCCGCCGCATGCATCGTGGTATACTCCTCAGTATGTTAGATACATTAGTGTATCTCAAGGTACAGTGCCGTATCTGTCGTGTCAAGGTGGAACGATGCCCGCCGGCCGCGTAGGGCCCCTCACCAGGGAACGGCGGCGCGAGCTGACCCGTACCGCACTGATCGAGGCCGCGGCCGAGCTCTTCGCCAGCCGCGGGTTCCACGCCACCTCGCTCGAGGAGATCGCCCACGTCGCGGGCTTCACGCGCGGCGCGATCTACAAAAACTTCAAGAGCAAGGAGGACATCCTGATCGCCGTCGTCGAGTGGCAACAAGAGCTCCAGCTCGCTGCGTACGCAGACGCACTCGACGACGCGAAAGTCGACTCATCCGAGCGGGTTAGTGTCGCGGCCGACGTGTGGGCGCGCGCGTTCCGCCGCGATCGAAGCCTTACCCTGCTCGAGCTCGAGCTTCGTCTGCACGCGATGCGCAATACCACATTCGGCAAGAAGTTCGCGGTGTGGGATCGGCAGCAGCGTGAGCGCATCGCGTGGTTCGTCGCCGAGCAGGCCCACGCGGCCGGGCTCGATCTCACCGCGGAACCCGAAGACATCGCAGCCTTGTCGCTCGCCGGCGTCGAAGGGCTTTCGCTCGCTGCGTCGATCCACACCGACGAGTCCGAACGGTATGACCGGCTGGTGGCGCTGTTCTTCCGTATGGTGTCGGAGGGAATCGTTTCGGCGCCGGCGCCGGCGCAGAAGGCGAAGAAGAGGGCGGCGAAGAAGCCGGTGAAGAAGCGCTAGCCGCCGATGGCGGACATGCTGCGCTGGGGCTGCACGAAGTCCGGGTGGTTGATCCGGTGCCCGGACCACTTCTCCCACATGGCGGCACGAACCAGTGCTTCGAGCTCCGCGTCGGTGGCCCCGGCGCGCAGCGGATCTCGGAGGTTGGTCTCGTCGAGCGCGAACAGACACGAACGGAACTGACCGTCGGCGGTGAGCCGCATCCGGTCGCAGGCGTCGCAGAACGGCTCGGTGACCGATGCGATGACGCCGACCGAGCCGGGTGCCCCGTCCGCGAAGCGGTAGCTCGAGGCCGGCGACGGCCCGTCGGATACTTCGGCGATCAGCGGGAATCGTTCCGCGATCCGCGCGAGAACCTCCCGGCTCGGAAGCACCTTCGCACGCTCCCAGCCGTGATCGGCGTCCAGAGGCATGTACTCGATGAACCGGACGTCGTAGCCGGTTTCCCGTGCGAACGCAGCGAAATCGGCGACCTCGTCGTCGTTGGTTCCGTTCAGGACCACGCAGTTGAGCTTGATGGGGGAAAGGCCGGCCGCCTCGGCTGCGCGGAGCCCGCGCATGACACCGTCGAGCGCGTCGCGCCGCGTCATCTCCGCGAAGCGATGCCGGAGCAGCGAATCCACCGATACGTTGACCCGGTCGAGCCCCGCTTCCTTGAGCGGCGCCGCGAGCACGTCGAGCAGGAGCCCGTTGGTCGTCATGGACAGGTCGACATCGGCCGCGACGGTCCGCAACAGTCGCACGAGCTCCGAGAGATCTCGCCGCACGGTCGGCTCGCCGCCGGTCAGTCGCACCGTTCGCACGCCGAGCGCGTGGAACACGCCCGTGAGGCGCGCGATCTCTTCGAACGTCAGGATCTCGGCCTTCGGCAGCCACTGCAGGCCCTCGGCCGGCATGCAGTAGGTGCAGCGGAAGTTGCACCGGTCGGTGACCGAGATGCGCAGGTCGGTCGCGATGCGACCGAAGCGATCGATGATCGGGGGCTTCGTCATCCGGTCTGTAGCGCAGCGGCCTCGGCGAGCTCTTCCGGGGTGTTGATGTTGCGGAAGGATCTCCCCGACGGGTCGAGGCCGCGCCATACCTCCTCTTCGACCCAGAGTACCCGCAGGCGGTCGAGGGCGCCGCGGAGCGACCGCTCTCCGGCGGCAAGCGCAGCGAGCAACGGCTCGACGGCGCAATCCCCGTAGGCGGCGTGCAGCGGCTGAGGGCCGTCCTCGGTGACGGGGACGACGGCGTCGATGTCCTCTTCGAGGCGGGCGGCGAGGTCGGCCAGGAGCGGCACGTTCAGGAAGGGCATGTCGCACGCGACCGCGACGACCCTCGTGGTGCCGGCGGCGCGGATCCCCGCGACCAGCGCCGGAAGCGGTCCGGCGTACTCCTCGGCGTCTTCGACGACCGGGACCAGGATGGGCTCGAGCGTGTTTCGCTGCCGTGCGCACACGACGACCTCGTCGGTGAGCCCGCGGAGTCGCTCGACGACGACGTCGATCATGCGGCGGCCACAGAAGGGGACCGTCGCCTTGTCGGTTCCCATCCGCCTCGAGCGCCCGCCGGCGAGCACGACGGCGGCGACCCCGGTCGTGGCACCATCCATGCAGGCGACGGTACCACCATCGAAGGGAGCAGGGGATGGACGCGACCGAGGAGACGTGGATCCGCGGCGTGGAGGAGGGACTCGGCATCGGAGGAGGGATCGACGACGAGGCGAAGCGCGTCCTGCTCCGCTTGACCAAGGTTACGGCCGACGCGACCGGGGTCCGTTATCTCGCGCCCCTGACCGCGTTCGTCGTCGGGCGCGCGGCCGGTCGTGCTGAGGCGGCGGGGGAGCCCTTCGACCTCCGCGCGGCGTCCGAGGCGGTCAGCGAGCTGGCGGCGCGGTGGGGTCCTCCGCAGGGAGGTTGACCCAACGGGTGCCGTCCGGCCCGAACTCTTGCTTCCAGATCGGCGCGCGCTCTTTCAAGCCATCGATGACGTAGCGGCATGCATCCAGCGCCTCGGCGCGGTGCTCGGCGGAAACGGCGACGACGACGCTGGCATCGCCGACGCGCAGACGTCCGACCGAATGCATCACCGCGAGTCGGTGCAGGGGCCAGCGAGCCCGCGCCTCCCCGACGACCGCGCCGATCGCTTTGAGAGCCATCTCCTCGTACGCCGTGTAGTCGATCTCGGCGACGGCCATGCCTTCGTTTGTCACGCGGACGACGCCGACGAACACGCCGATCCCGCCGGAAGCCGGCGTGGTGACGATGTCGATGGCTTCCGCGGGATCGAGCGCGCCCGGTCGGATCTCGACGACGTCGTCCTGTCCGCCGGCGACGGGCGGCAGCAGCGCGACCTCATCGCCGTCGGCAAGCGGGGTTCCTAGATCGACGATGTCGGCGTTGAGCGCAACACGCGTGGCCGACCGGTATCGCTCCAGCCTCGGCGCGCGCTCGGTGAGGACGTCGAACACATCGCCGGCGACCGCGCCGGGATCGAGCTCGAGGACGTCTTCGGTGAACCCGGCGGCTTCGGCGAGGCCGCCCCAAAGGCGGACGCGGACCTTCATATGGCGCCCGCGCCTAGCAGGCGCCGCAGGCGCCCTGCCCGCAAACCGGAGCCGGCGCCGCAGCGCGGCCGGTGGTGCCGGCGATGACCGAGATCAGCCGCCGAACCTCGTGCGCACCGCAGCGGGGACACGCGGTCTCGTCGGCGGCGGCCATCGAGACGATCTGATCGAAGCGCTTGTCGCAGGCGCGGCACTCGTACTCGTAAAGGGGCATCGCCTCGCATGGTAGCGCGGCGGTAGGGTGCCCGACCATGGGCTTCGACTATCGAGGCAGCGTGGCCCTCGTGACCGGCGCTTCGTCGGGCATCGGAGCCGCCGTGGCCCGGGACCTCGCCTCCCGAGGTTCGACGGTGATCGCGGCCGCGCGCCGCGGGGACCTGCTCGAGGCCGTCGTGGCCGATTGCCGTCGCGGCGCCCCTGCGAGCGAGGCGGTGGTCTGCGACATCGGCGAGCGCGATGAAGTGGAGGCGCTCGTACGTGACGCATTGTCGCGACACGGTCGGATCGATGTGCTCGTCAACAACGCCGGCATCCCCATGCGGGTGCACGCGACGCGCCTCACCGCCGAGCAGGTGGAGCAGGTCATGCGGATCAACTTCCTGGGTGCGGTATGGGCGACGCTTGCGGCGCTTCCGTCGATGGTCGAGCGGGGCAGCGGCCGCATCGTCAACATCTCCTCGGCCGCGGGCCGCATCCCGAGCCCACGCGAGGCCGCGTACACGGCGTCGAAGCACGCGCTCGCCGGGTGGAGCGAGGTGCTCGCCGGCGACCTGCACGGCACCGGGGTCGAGGTACATCTGATCAATCCGGGACCGATACGAACGGAGATCTGGGACAAGGTCCAGGAACCCGCAGCCTTCCACGGCAAGCTGCATCCGCCCGAGCGCATCGCAGCAGCCGTCCGGGACTGTCTGGAGCATGGGAAGTTCGAGCGGTCGTTCCCGCGATGGCTTATCGGGCTGCAGGTCTTCAAGCTGATCGCGCCGCGGACGTTCATCCGTTCGATCGCGCGTTTCGATCGCCGGGCCGACCGATAACCGCGGCCGGGAGGTGGGAGCGTCACGTCAACGCTCCATCTCCCGGCCGGCGACTGGAGTTCTTAAGCGGCGCGCTTTCCCCGCGTCGCCTCCGGCGCCGCCTGTTCCTGCGCGGGTGCCGGCCGGCGGCTCATCGCGACGATCGATCCGCTGATCGTGCCGAGCAGGATGGCGCTCAAGCCCCACGTATTGCCGGCGAGGCCGAGATCGAGCGCCGCATCGATCGAGTAGGCGCCGGGGCCGGCGAAAGCCAGGGTCGCGGCGATGGTGGACAGGACGATCGGGTACTCCATTCCGCCTTCCGGGTTCCACATGCCTTTCGGCGCGTGAACGGCGATGATCGCGTTCAACATCACGCCGATGATCCCCGCAGCGGCGAACGGCGTCAGGAAACCGAGCATGAGCAGGGCCCCGGAGCCGAACTCCGCCAGACCGGTGAGCTTCGCCATCGCACGGCCGTTCCGGTAGCCGAGCGAGGACATGAACCCGCCGGTTCCCTCGATCCCGTAGCCGCCGAAAGACCCGAAGAGTTTCTGTGCGCCGTGCCCTACGAAAAGGGCCCCGACGACTGCACGCAGGATAAGCAAACCAACATCCATGGGTGACACCTCCCGATAAGGCTCTACCCGGGCGCCGGTCGTTCACACGCGCCCGGTCGATAGACTTCGCCGAGCAGACCGGGCCCGTAGCTCAATCGGTTAGAGCACCGGACTCATAATCCGTTGGTTCCTGGTTCGAGACCAGGCGGGCCCACAGCCGGATCAATCGGGGGAGTCCACTTCGCTCTCGATCGCGTCTAGTTCGCGCACGCGCTCGTCCGTCTCTCCTGCGAGCCCCACAAGAGTGCGGCGGATGTGGGCTCGATCGATCGCCGCTCCCTGATCACGCAACATCGCTTCGACGTCGGCGAGATCCTTCCGCCGGAAGAACATGAGCTTCAGGACGGCGAGGTCCTCCGGCCCGACGATCCACAACGGCCGGCCGAGGAGCGGCACCTCCCGACGATGATCTTGGAGCGTCGCGTAATACGGAACCGCGGGGACGAACACGTCCACTCGCAGCCCCCTCATCGTGCCGCGGAACTGCCCGTCCTCTCTCGCCCGGCGCCGCACGACCTTAGGCTCGTCGTCGGGCTCAAACCCCATCTCCGACAGCGCGGCCAGCAGATCGTCCAGCCCGCCCGATTCCGGGGAAACGAAGACGTTCACATCCACGTCGACGGTCGCGCGCGGAGGCGCATAGAAGCCGAGAGCGATGGCGCCTCCGATCGCATAGGGGATGTTTCTCTTCTCGAGTCCGTCGGCGACCGCGCGAGCCACCTCGGCTGCCGTCGGCAGTTCAGGCATTGCCGCCGGAAACCAGACGACGAAGGATCGCTCGAGTCGATGCCGGGACCGGATCGATGTGGTGAAGTCGGCTCTCCAGGTCAGGACTGCCGTCGAGCAATTGCATCGCCGCTGCGCAGGCAGCTTCGACCCCGCGTGCCAGTTCCTCCAAGGACCGGTTCCCTCGCGATGGTGTTCGCTGCAGCCGCGGCCATCGAGGCGGAGTCGCCATGTTTCCCGAGTCTACCGGGCTCGAGCGTACGGCTCCTCCAAGCCCATCGGATCCTGGTTCGAGCCCAGGCGGCCACACCCAACGGACGTGCCGTTTACGAACCAACGCCTCCGAGCGGGCTTGGCTGCGGATCGCCGCCGGCGCGAGCGTGATCAGCCTGGTCGGCGACGCGCTTAGCTCGCGGGGTCCCGCTCACGATTCCGGCGCGAGCCGCTCTGGCCCCGGTTGCCGCAAGCTCGAGTTAGTTTTCTCGCAAGTAGGCGACGACGGCCAGGACGCGCCGGTGATCGTCCGCTGCCGGTTCGAGGCCCAGCTTCATGAAGATGCTTGCGACGTGGCCCTCGACCGTCTTGGGTGCCATATGGAGCCGTTCGCTGATCGCCTGGTTCGAGCGTCCCTCGGCCATCAGGTGGAGCACCTCGCGCTCTCGATCGGAAAGATCCTCCATCGAATGTCGCCGGGTCCGTTCCAATAGCAGGTGGCTCACGACGTCCGGATCGATCAGAGCCTCGCCGCGCGCGACCCGCCGCACGCCATCGCGAAGTTCTTCGACGTGGGTGACCCTGCTCTTCAGGAGCCAGCCGCACCCTTTCGTGCCTTCGTCTACGTCCCGTGCGACGCGGGCGGGCTCAACGACCTCGCCGGGCTCCCTGGGCCCGCGGGCGGCCTGGTCGCCTACCGCTCGACGCGCTGAGGGCACGCGAGCCCTCAGGCCGATCAGCGTCGGTTCTCGATCGCAAGCGTGAGGATGCGGGCGGTCCGACCTCGGTCGGCGCGATCACTTTCCCGAGCCGGAGGAATCTCCACGCCGAGAATCGATGCGACATAGTGCCGCTTGCTCGGATTCGTGATGCCGTGGAACAGCGCGGTGAGACGGTCCCCGTTTCCAGCGAAACACCGCCAGCAGTCGCTCGTCGACGAATCACACGCAGGGCAAGTTTCGGAGGAAGGTGGAGAGAAGGTAGAAGTAGGTGGCCCCAACCAGCGAGTTCAGTTGCTGGGACTATTTCCGAGGTCGGGCTTGCCCGGCCCCTGCCATGGCCTTCGTCGCGAGGTGGCCCGGCGGGGTCCGGACGGATCGAGGCGATCCGCGAGTTTCGACGGCGTTTCGACCACCGCTGCGCGGCACGTCCACGTCGGGCGCAGGGACTCTGACCTGGTCAGTGCGGTTCGTGTTAGGGGTAGTTGGGCCCACCCAGCTTCCCATAACACGAACCAAGGGCAGACGGAATACCGGGCGGATCAGCTCCCGGGACCCGACCTTGAGCCGGCCCGGATTGAGCGTCTCAGACCACTCTTTCCGCCTCGGTGGGGCGAGCTACGGCTCGTCTCCCGTGACCGCGAAGAGCTGCCACTTTCCGGGGATGCCCTTCAACTCGTGGACACCTCGCTCCTCGAAGGCGATCTTTGAGCCGGCGACGAGATCCTTGACCGTGCTGGACACGAGCACCTCCCCGGCCGGCGCCCGCGCGGCCACGCGCGCGCCAGTGTGAACGGCGATCCCGGCCACCTTGCCTTCCACGAGCTCGCACTCGCCGGTGTGCAGCCCAGCGCGGACCTCGAGCCCCAGCTCCCTCATCGCGCGCACGATCGCCAGAGCACAGCGGATTGCCCGCGCCGGCCCGTCGAAGGTGGCGAAGAAACCGTCCCCTGCGACGTCCATCTCGCTGCCGCGGAAGCGGGAGAGCAGCCGCCGAACGAGCTCGTGGTGGCGTTCGAGCACCTCGCGCCAGGCTCGATCCCCCAGCGCAGCGGCGCGCGTGGTCGACTCCACGATGTCGGTGAAGAGGACGGTGGCGAGTATGCGTTCAGGCTCGGGAGGGTTCCAGCCCCCCGCCTCGTAGATCTCCGTCAAGAACGCGCGGATGGTTGAGACGATCGCCTGCGAATCGCCCACCCAGGGCAAATGGTCGTCGCCCGGAAGTTCGAGATAGCGCGCGCCGGCGATCTGGCTGGCCGCGAAACGGGCGTTCTCGACCTTGACGTTGCGATCGCCGGTGCGATGGAGAATCAGTGTGGGCACCCGGACAGACGACGCGATCGCGCGCGTGTCAGTGTCGATGTTCATCCGCTGCAGGTCGGCCGCGGCGGCCGGGCTCGCGCTGAGCCGCAAGCGGGTGGCGTACCAGCGCCGGAACGCCTCGTCCTGCAGTTTCGAGGGCGCATCGTTCTCGAGCAGCTCGTCGCAGTAGCTTGGCTCCCCCCACCGACGCTCGGTCTCCTCGAGTGCCGCCCTGGCTGACTGGTGACGGGTAGGAAAGCGGCCTTCGGCCATCCAGTCCCACGCCAGGTAGGCCCCGTAGAGGATCAGCGCCGCCGTCCGCTCGGGATAGGTCGTCGCGAACAGGATGCTCATCGACGCTCCTTCCGAGTAGCCGATCAATGCGGCCCGGTCCGATCCAACCGCGTCTATCACCGCCCGTACATCATCCATTCGAGCCTCGAGGGTGGCGATCTCCGTCACCCGATCGGAGAGGCCCGTGCCCCGTTTGTCGAAAACGATCAGACGGCAGAAGGACGCGAGCCGCTCGTAGAAGGAGACCAGCGAAGGCTCCTGCCACGCGTACTCGACGTTGGAGACGAAGCCGGGCACCAAGACCAGATCGACGGGGCCGTCGCCGATGACTTGGTAGGCGATCGAGACACCCCCGCTGCGCGCGTAGCGAGTCTGGGCAGGCACGATGGAATCATCGACGCCCACCTCGTCAGGAAGCAAGGAACTCTGGCTGACCCGGGGTCGCGGAGCGCTTGCAGGATGGCCTCGTCCGTCCACGCCCTCCGGCCGCGACCGCTGCCGAGCCCCGGAGGACGCGCCGGTGGTAGCGAGGATCTCGCGGTGGAGTTCGCGGCTGCGCGGAGACGCTCAAAGCGGGGGTTTCTGCGTCCCGCCGACAATCGATCCAAGGCACGTGCACGTCCGGGGCGGCGACTCCGACCTGGTCAGCGTGGTTTGACTCATGAGTAGTTGGGTCCACCAAAGGGTGTCGAGCTTCGGAGAGACTGGACCGTCGAGGCGGTCCCACGGCCTGAGCGACGCGCTAGATCCGTTCGATCATCTCTGAGTTCGCACGCTGATCGAGAAGCTCGCGCTGCTCCATGCCGCCGCTGAGGACCCCCTCGGAGCTGATCGCCCGGATAGAGTCGCGGCATGGCTGAGGGGCTGAAGGGGTGATTGAGGAGCCTGCCGGCCACGGCCGCGCGTTGCCCTCCGGGGTCGTGGCTTTTCTCTTCTCCGACATCGAGGCATCCACGCGCTTGCTGGCGACCCTCGGCGAGGCGTACAAGCCCTTG
>Ga0299907_10002853_pt1 | contig 10867 bp, 8 predicted proteins | sample RVTome_16_FD_198680 | JGI IMG/M metagenome (GOLD analysis project Ga0299907, IMG submission 198680) | Soil microbial communities from uranium-contaminated site in the Upper Colorado River Basin, Wyoming, United States - RVT152D67 (version 2) ... | reverse complement strand
GGCCAGACGATGCAGCGGTGGCGGGGCGCGGCTGGCAGGTCGGTCATAGACTCCAAGTGTGCCCAAGTTTCAAGCTCCGCGTGGAACCCGTGACCTGCTGCCGTCACAGAAGGCCACGTTCGGCCGACTCGAAACGCTGGCCGCCGATCTCGCGCGCCGCTACGGCTACCGGCCGATCGAAACACCGCTGTTCGAGGACGCGGCGGTCTTCGAGCGGGCGATCGGCAACGCGACCGACGTCGTCGAGAAGGAGCTCTTTCGCATCCTGAGCCCGACGGAAGCCGAGCCGCGCTGGGCGCTGCGGCCGGAGGCGACGGCGGGCATCGTCCGCGCCTACGTCGAGCACGGGCTGCAGACGCTGCCCCAGCCGGTGCGCTTCAGCAGCTTCGGCCCGATGTTCCGGTACGACCGGCCGCAGGCCGGGCGGTTCCGCCAGTTCTGGCAGTGGAACGTCGAGGCGATCGGCGATCCGGGGCCGGCCATCGATGCCGAGATCGTTGAGCTGGGTGTCAGGTTCCTGCGCGAGGCCGGCGCGACTGACGTCCAGGTGCACCTGAACTCGATCGGCGACGCGGAATGCCGCCCCGGCTACGTCGCCGCGCTCAGCGAGTACCTGGCGAAGTCGGCCGACCGACTGCCGGAGATGGAGCGGGCACGGGCGTCGATCAGCCCGCTGCGCGTGCTCGACTCGAAGGACCCCAACCTGGCCGCGCTGATCGCCGGCGCGCCGCTGATCGGCGACTTCCTGTGTGCCGCCTGCCGGACGCACTATGCCGGGCTGCGCCGCCACCTCGATGCGCTGGGCGTGCCGGTGGGCGAGGCGCCGCGCATCGTGCGCGGGCTCGACTACTACACCCGCACCACCTTCGAGTACTTCGTCCGCGGCGCCGAGGGCAGCCAGCAGGCGCTCGGTGGCGGCGGGCGTTACGACGGCCTGGTCGAGCTGCTGGGCGGGCGGCCGACGCCGGGCATCGGTTTCGCGCTCGGCATCGACCGCGTGGCAATGATTGCCGAGGCCGCGAGCGGGCCGGTCGAACCGGCGCGGCCTGTGGTCGTGGTGGTGGGCGCCAACCCCGAGGCGACAGACGTCCGCCTGCGCATCGCCACCGACCTGCGCGCCGCGGGTATCGCCGCGTCGGCCGATCTGGCGCCGCGTAAGCTTTCGCGCCAGCTGGAGGGCGCCGCCCGCGATGGCGCCCACTTCGCCGTCGTCGTCGGCGACGAGCTCGATGCCGGCCAGGTCCAGCTGCGCGACCTGGAGGCGGGCACGCAGAAGCTGGTCAACGCCGACGGTCTGGCGCGCGAGATCGCCCGTGCCCAGGGCAGCCATCGCCACGGCTCGGCGTAGCGCGCCGCCGGGAGTCGACGTTGCCGCCGGCCTGGCTGGATGAGCTGGAGCCGGCTGCGCCGGGCGCGGTCGGTGCCTTCCGCGGCATCGAGGCGGGCAAATTCCTGAACGTCCGCCGCGAAGTACGCCGGCGCGGCGGACCAGGCACGGCCCAGGCCAGCGTCGCCGAGCTGGCCGCGCTGGCCGAGGCGCTGGCCGGGGCAGTCGGTCGGTTGCCCGAGGAGGCGCTTCGAGCGCCCGGTGGCGAGGAGGACTGGAACGTCGCCCAGGCGGTGGGGCACGTCTCGACCGCTCGGGCCGGGCTGGCGCTGGCGGCGTCGAGGGCGGCCAGCGGCCGCTGGCAGGCTGATGCACCCGTAGTCGTGCCCGGCGTGCCCGGACCGGCAACGGCTAGGCGAAACCATCTGCTGCGGCGGATCGAGCAGAGCCAGCGCCTGATCGAACGCGCCGCCGGCTCCGTGGAGGGCCAAGAGGCTGATCCATGCCCGCTGGAGCACCCTCTCGTCGGGCGGCTGCGCTGCGGCGAGTGGCTCGTATTCGCTGCCGTCCACGACCTGATGCACCTCGAGCAGCTGCACCACATCGCGGCGCACTTCGCAACCGCCGATCAGCCGCCGCCGAGCCCATAGCGCCGCGCCAGCCGGGGCAGCTCCTCGACCGACGCGGCACCAAGCTTGTCCATCGCTGACGCGAGGTGGCGCTCGACGGACGGGGTGTCAAGGTCAAGGACCTGACCGGCCTCGGCCGGCGTGGCGCCACCGTCGATGAGGCGGAGCAGGTCGGCCTCGCGGCGTGACAGGCCGGCCGGGTAGCTGAAGTGCAGCCGGCCGCCGGGTTGGGCAGCGGCCTCGAAGCCTGCCGCGCGCAGGGACCGGACCCGGTCGATCCAGCCGCGCATGCCCAGGGCCGCGAACTGGTCCACGGCTCGATCGAACAGGTTGGTCGCCTCGGTGTGACCTGCCGGGCCGGCGGCGGCCACAACGATCGCCTCGTCATGGTCGACGATCGCGCGAAGGGGCCGCATGCCGGCCGCATCGAGCCGCTCGCGCTCGGCGGCCATCTGTTCGCGCGCGTCGCGGACGTTGCCCAGCAGCCCGTCGAGGCGGGCCAGGCACAGCCGCGGAGTGGCGGCGTGGCAGGCGCCCGCCCCAGCCGTACCTGCCCGCTCGACGAGCAGTCGCCCCGTCGGGACGTGCTCGGCTGCGCCGACCTCCCACGCCGCAGTCAGTGTCACCAGCAGGGCCGCGTCACGCGCGTATGTGAGCGGCGGCAGGTCGCCCGCAGCGTCGAGCAGCACCGGGATCAGCGCTCGCGCCTCGACCTCGCCGCCCGACCGAGCGTAAGCCACCGCCACCTCCGCTCCGAGCAGCAGGCCGGCCGGCGCAGGACTGGCCGCCGCGGCTGATGTCGAGAGCGCCAGTCCCGCCCAGTCGCCGTCCGTGTAGTGGGCGATCACCAGCGCCGTCAGCAGGCGCTCGGTGGCCAGCCCGGCCGGCGCCGGGATGCGGGCCACGACACCGTCGGCGGCGGCGATGATCTCTTTCGACACCTCCAGCTCGCCGAGCACGGCCCGACAGCGGGCGAGCAGGAACAGCGCCGCGGCCACGTCGTGCAGCGAGCCACCGCGCTCGGCGGCGGCGAGATAGCGCGCCGCGTGCGCAGCTCCCTCGCGGAACAGGCCGAGGCGCAAGACCAGGTCGGAGGTGAGGGCGTGCATTCCGCGCAGCACAAGCGGCGGACGACGCCAGTTGCGCACCTGCCCGGCCAGGGCCGCGGTCTGGCCGGCGTCGCGTGGGCGGGGCGCCGCGTATGCATCGACCAGGTCGGCCTCATCGGTGCTCTCTTCGCGCAGCTGGTCGGCAGCTCCACCCTCGTCAACTCGCCACACCAGGGCACGTACGGCAGCCCCTTCGCCTGACCAACCCCGTTCGGCCCAACCTTCGCCGAGCAGCTCCAGCCGGGGGCGCAGGAGCTGGTGGGTCGGCGGTTGCTCGAGGGCCAAGTCGTGGACCCGCGTGTAGGCGTCGGTTGGCGGACGGGGGCTGCCGGCCGGATCCGCAGGCCGCATGTGGCGCAGGGCCGCCACGATGGCCCGCCAGACCTCGAAGTCGAGCGGCTGTGCCCGGCGCCGCTCCCCGAGGAGCCGGTACAACGTGGCGCCGGCCGCGTCCTCGAGCCCGATCTCGGCCTGTGCGACGGCCAGCCGCGAAATCAGGTCGGCGCGGTCGACGCCAGAGAGGCCGCCCGCGCGCTCGGCGCCCGCCCGACCCCCGCCGGCGGGACCAGCGGCCAACTCGACGGCTCGCTCGAGGCACTCGACCGCGCGCAGGTGGGCATAGGCCGCGCTTGCCTGCTCGGCAGCCACCAGCAGGTAGCGCAGCGCCCGCCGGTCGCTGTCGGCGCCGCGGACGGCGTGCGTCAGGTGCCAGGCCAGCTCGCCGGCGTGAGTGCGGGCGTCGGCGCCAAGCTCAGCCTCGAGCAGCTCTGCCGCAAGGGCGTGGACCCGTGCTCGGACGGCCACGGGTGTGGCTGCCACCAGCGCGCGCCGGATGCGATCGTGGGCGACGACATAGTGGCCGCCCCGCTCGTGGGCCCTGACGACGCCGCCCTCGACACTGCGCTCGAGTGCCTCGACCAGCCGCGCACGGGAGAGACCGGATGCCTCGGCCAGGAGCTGTGGCGGGGCACCGAGTGGGAAGCAGGCCAGCGCGCCGAGCGCGGTCCGACCCTCCAGCGGCAGCCGCGACACGCGCCAGGCGATGACGTCCTCGAAGGTGGCCGGCATCTGGGCGGCGGCAGCCCCGCGCAGGCGGCCTTCCTCGGCCAGGTGGCGGTACAGCTCGCGCGCGAACAGCGGGTGCCCGCCACTCGCCTGCTGGATCAGGTTCAGGGTTTCGCTGGGCAGCGGCCGCTCGACCATCTCGGCCAGCATGGCGCCCGTCGCCCCCTCGTCGAGCCCGTCGATGTCGACGAGTTCGCCGGCCAGCCCGCCGGCGCCGTGCGCGTCGTCACCGCTAGCCGGCGGCGTTGCCCACGTGCCCAGGAACAGCACCGGCAACCCAGCCGCCGCCGGGGCGACGTGGTCCAACATGGCGCGAACATCGGCTTCGGCAAGATGGAGGTCGTCGAGCACGATCAGCAGCGGCCGAGCGCGGGCCGCCCGGCGCAGCCAGCCCAGAACGGCGTCGTGCAGGCGCAGGCGCTCGTCGAGCGCGTCGAGCGGGGCGGATGGTGGGATGTCGGGCAGCACCTGGCGAAGCCGGGGGCACATGCGTGCCAGGGCGGGCGCGCCCGCGCCGAGCTGATCGCGCAGCTCGTTCGCCGGCAAGCCCGTGGCCAGCTCTTCGAGCGCATCGGCCAGCCCGCCGAACGGCCGGCTCAGCAGGCCCTCGATGAACTGCCCCCACAGCACGACCATCCCCAACCGGTCGGCGCGCGCGGCAACCTGGTGCGCGGTGCGCGTGGTGCCCATCCCGATTTCGCCGCGCAGGACGACCAGCCCGCCACGGCCGGTGCTCGCCGCGGTCAGCCGGCGCTGGAGCAGGTCGAGCTCAACCTCGTGGCCGAGGTACGGCGACGACTGGCCGGCCAGGATAGACGGGCGACGGCCGAAGGCGGAGCTGCCGGGGGATGGCATCCGGTCGACTACGATAGCCGCCGGTGAAGGGAGAAGGCGCGGGACAGGGCGCGGCGGACCGGCTTGAGCACGACGATGCGGCGTGGGACGCCTTCGTCGCCGATTCGGCGCAGCCCAGCCACCTGCAGGCGACGGCCTGGGCGCAGATCAAGCGCGCCAATGGCTGGCGTGCTCGGCGAATCGCGGCGCAGGCGGGGGAGGGGGTGGTCGGGGCCCAGATGCTCATCCGTCGGGCGGGCGGGCTCCCGTGGGGCCTGGGCTACGTCGCTCGCGGTCCGGTCGGGGCGGAGCTCGATCGGGCGGCGCTGGCGGCGTTCACCGAGCGGGCGCGTGCCGTTGGTCGCGCCGCGCGGCTGGCGTGGGTGCGCATCGAACCCGAGCTGGAGGCGGGCGCCGGACACGAGGAGACGCTGGCGTCGCTGGGCTGGCGGCGTGCGCCGCACGTGCAGCCCGACTCGACCCGGATCATCGACCTCACCCGCCCGACCGAGGACGTCTGGAAGGACGTCCACCGCAAGGCCCGGCAGTCGGTCAACAAGTCGCGCCGCTTCGGCGTGCGTGTGGTCGACGCCGACGGCAGCCGACTGGCCGACTTCTACCGCATCCACGCCGCGATGGCCGAGCGGGCGAAGATCATCCCGCGCGCCCAGCGGACGTATCGCGAGATGTGGGATGCGCTCGCGCCGCGCGGGATGGCCCGGTTGCTGTTCGCCGAGCACGAGGAGTCGGGCGAAGCGGTGGCGACGCTGTTCTTGGTCTCCTGCGGCCGGCGCGTGGTCGACCTGTACGGCGGGACCACCGCCGAAGGCGATCGGCTGCGCGCCAACTACGTCCTGAAGTGGGAGGCGATCGAGCGCTGCCAGGGCTGGGGCTTTACCGAGTACGACCTGTGGGGCCTGCCGCGTGCCGGCATCGCCGCCTTCAAGGCCAGCTTCGGCGGGCGCGAGGTGCACTATGTCGGGGCGTGGGACCTAGTTACCGATCGCATGGGTCGCTTCGTGCTCCAGGCGGGGCTGGCGGCGCGCGGCGCGTACGTCCGCTTTCGTTACGGTCGGCGCGCGGATGCTGGCGGCGACTGATTGAGTCAAGCCATGGCCCGAGCGGCGCCTGTTCTCGAGCGGCCGCGGTTCTCTCCAATAGCGCTGTTGGCCGGTCGTTGCAAGCGAAGTGCCGCCGACACAGTGCCACCCCGACCGGACTGCACCGCCTCCGCTACGATTGCCACGCCCCATGAAGACCTCCTACCGTGACCTGACCTGCGGTGATGCGCGCCCCGAGCACGTTGGGCGCGAGGTGACGCTGTCGGGCTGGGTCCACCGCCGGCGCGACATGGGCCAGCTGATCTTCATCGACCTGCGCGACCGCTACGGTGTGACGCAGGTCGTCGTCGATGCCAAGCAGGCGCCCGAGGCTCACGCCGCTGCGGCCGACGTGCGCAACGAGTTCGTGCTGTCCGTCCGCGGCACCATCGAGCGCCGCCTGGCCGGCACCGAGAACCCGAAGCTCGCCACCGGCGACATCGAACTGCGCGCGACCGAGCTGCGCGTCCTCTCGGCCGCCAAGCCCACCCCGTTCCCGATCAACGAGCCCGACGCCGAGGTGGACGAGGCGCTGCGCTTGCGCCACCGCTACCTCGACCTGCGCCGGGAAGCGCTCAACAGCCGGCTCGTCGCCCGCTCGCGCCTGCTGCGCGCGATCTCGGAACTGCACCACGCCCACGGCTTCGTCGAGGTCGAGACGCCGATCCTGATCAAGTCGACGCCGGAAGGCGCGCGCGACTTCATCGTTCCGTCGCGCGTCCAGCGGGGCAAGTTCTACGCATTGCCGCAGAGCCCCCAGCAGCTCAAGCAGCTGCTGATGGTGGCTGGCTTCGACCGCTACTTCCAGATCGCCCACTGCCTGCGCGACGAGGACCCGCGGGCCGACCGCGGTCCTGAGCACACCCAGCTCGACATCGAGATGAGCTTCGTGGCGCAGGCCGACGTGATGGAGTTCGTCGAAACGATGGCGATCGAGATTTCGCGCGCTGTGGTGCCGGAACGGCCGATCCGCCAGGTGCCCTTCCCACGCTTCACCTACCGCGAGGCGATCGACCGCTACGGTTCCGACAAGCCCGACGTGCGCTTCGGCATGGAGCTGACCGACGTCGGCGCCACCGTCAAGGGGAGCGGCTTCCGCGTCTTCGATGCGGTGCTCGCAGAAGGCGGCCGGGTGGTCGCCATGGCGGCGCCCGGCATGGCCGATGCCACGCGTTCGCAGGTCGACGAGCTGGTCGAGCGGGCCAAGCGCGCTGGCGCCAAGGGACTGGTCCACATCGCGGTCCGCGCCGACGGGCTGCATTCGCCGATCCTCAACGCCCTGGGCGAGGAGCGCGCACAGGCGTTGGTGGAAGCGTGTGGTGGGAGTGTCGGCGACCTGGTGCTGGTCGTGGCCGACCGCGACATCGTGGCCCAAGAGGCGCTGGGCGAGCTGCGCGTCGAGCTGGGCGAGAGACTCGGGCTGATCGACGACCCGGCTGAGCTGTCGTACGTCTGGGTCTACCAGTTCCCGATGTACCAGTGGGACGCCGAGAACGGCCGCTGGGACGCCACTCACAACCCCTTCTCCGGCGTGATGCCAGAAGACGAGGAGCTGCTCGTCACCGCCTCCGGCGACCCGTCACGACCCTCGCCCGACGACCCGGCCGGGCGCGCGCGGGCGATGCAGCACGACATCGTCCTCAATGGCTGGGAGCTGGGCGGCGGCTCCGTGCGCATCCACCGGCGCGACCTGCTCGAGCGCTCGTTCGCGCTGATGGGCCACTCGATCGAGGGGATGCGCGAGAAGTTCGGTGCGCTGCTCGACGCGTTCGAGTACGGCGCGCCGCCGCACGGCGGACTTGGTCTCGGCATCGACCGCTGGGCGGCCCGCCTGCTGTACCAGGACAACATCCGCGAGGTGATGGCCTTCCCTAAGACCGGGGCGGGATCGGACCTGATGCTCGGCGCGCCGTCACCGGTCGAGGCGGCGCAGCTCGACGAGCTCGGGCTTGAGCTGAAGGCGCGCGGGCCAGAAAGGAGCGGCTAGGGCAGGGAGCGGGCGGCCTCGGCGATGTAGGGTTCGCTGACGAAGGCCAGGCCGGCCGACTCGACGAGCTGGCGTGCCTCCGAGAGCTCGTTTGGCAGCTGCCAGCAGCCGCGCGGGTCACGCTCGCCGGTCCGGTCGAGCCCGGACTGATACCAGATCGCCTGCGCGCCGAGCGCCGTGGCACGCTCGACGATGTCGGGCAGCTCGTCGAGCGGTCGGTGGGCGTACACGATGTCGGCCCGCTCGGGTGCCCGGCTGGCCGGCGTGGCGCCAACTTCATCGCCGTCGGCTTGGTAGACGTGATAACCGCGATGCGGCCCCTCGTCGGAGATGACCTCGAGCCCGCTTCGGGCCAGCGCTTCGGGCACGTCGCGCGACGGCCAGTCGATGAGCAGCACGACCTGCGCCCCGTGCAGCAGGTGCATAGCGTCGACCGATTGGCGCATTGCGGTTCAGTCGCCCTCGGGGTCGGCTGCCTGGGGGTAGGGCGCCAGCGCAGGCCCTTCGAGCGGTCCTTCGTCGGCCGTGTCGGCGGCCGCGGCGCCCCACTCGGGCGGTGGGCCGGCCACCGGCTCGGGCGGGCCGTGGAACCGCGGCAGATCGTCGATCGCCGTGGCCAGGTCGTGGACGACGCCGGGATCACCCAACTCTATCGTGCGACTGGGCAGTCCGTTCGTCGAAACGTCGATCAGCACGTCGTCGGCGGGTGAGCCGGGCGGGAGGGAAGCGAGGTGGCCGGCGAGCTCGACCGGCACGAGCACGGGCAGGCCGGGCTGGCCGCCGTAGGCGGGGCGCAGTAGCCGGTAGGGATCGCGTCCGTGCGCCTCGATGAGCGAGGTCACGGTTTCGGCGTCGACCCACACCATCCGACCCGGCCACACCAGCGCGGCGTCGGTCTCGGCGACTGCATCGGCGGCGACACGGATGCCGCGGGCGATCTGAGCGAGCGGACCGCCCGACTGCGGCGCCGGCTCGGCAAGGATGGCCGGCGAACCGGTCAATGCGGCCGCCACCCGGCCATCGCCGTCAGGCGCCACGACGACGATCGGAGTGGCGCCCCCGGCCCACGCCGACTCGACCATCCGGCGCACCGCTGTCCGGCCGGCCGTGTCGGCCAGGGCGCGCTCGACGGATGGGCAGAGGATCACGGCGGCCACGGTCACGGGCCCATCGTAGACCGCACCAGTCACAGATGGCTCGGACGCAGCGGTGGCGAGTTCCAGAAGCCGATCGGCACACTGGTCGCGGAGCGGGCGTGAACGTTGCCATCGAAGGCCCCGCGCGGCGTCGACTTAGAATCAGTTCCAGCATGATCGAGTACGTCATGGCGCTTGCGTTCAGTGCCGTGGCCGGCTGGTTGCTGAGTCGGGTGGGCGCGCGGTCGCTCGACGGCGCGGTGTCCGCCTTTGCCGCCCTTATCGGCGGCTGGCGTGGCGACGGCTGGCCGCGCGGCGTCCAGGAGGAGGACCGCGACCGCCGGTGGGGCGAGGCTCTGCCCTCGCCCGGTCCAGATTTCGCGGCGCTCAGTGCGCGCCTCGAACCGGCTGCGCAGTCCGTGACAACTGTCCCATTGCACGGCCGAACGCGGGCCCGCTGATCATCGGTCGCGAAGGCGGCCGCGCGTACAATCGGCCGGATGAGCATCTACCTCGATCACGCGGCGACGACTCCGCTGCGCCGCGAGGCCTTTTCGGCCATGACGCCGCTGCTGACCGACGTCTACGGCAACCCGTCGTCGCCGCACGCCGCCGGACGGCGGGCGCGGGCGGCGCTCGACGAGGCGCGCGAGCGCCTGGCCACAGCGCTCAACGCCGAGCCGCGCGAATTGATTTTCACCAGCGGCGGCAGCGAGGCGATCAACCTCGCCCTCAAGGGCGTCGCCTGGGCGGGCAAGGGCCGCGGCAATCGGATCGTCACCAGCGCGGTCGAGCACCACGCTGTGCTGCACACGCTGCGCCATCTCGAGAAGTTCGGCTTCGAGATCGTCGAGCTGCCCGTCGACCGCTATGGCCGGCTCGACCCCGACCAGCTCGACAGTGCAATCAACGAGCGGACCATCGCGGTCAGCCTGCTGCTGGCCAACAACGAGGTTGGGACGCTGCAGACCCTGCCCGAGTTGGTGCGCCGAGTGCGGGGCCACGAGGGCGTGCTCCTCCACCTCGACGCCGTGGCGGCCGCCGCTTACGTGGCGCTCGACGTCAAGGCGCTCGACGTCGACATGCTGTCGCTCGCCGCCCACAAGTTCGAGGGTCCGAAGGGCAGTGGCCTGCTCTACCTGCGTCGCGGAACGATCCTGCTGCCGCAGATCCAGGGCGGTTCGCAGGAACGCTACCGGCGCGCCGGGACAGAGAACGTCGCCGGCGCGATGGCCATGGCCATCGCCTACGAGCTGGCCGTCGCCGAGCGCGAACAGACCGTCGCCCACGTCGCCCGGCTGCGTGATCGGCTGCGCGACGCGCTGCTCAATGTGCCCGGCGTCGAGCTGACCGGCCATCCGCGGCGCCGACTGCCCTGCCTGCTGTCGCTCATCGTGCGCGACGTCGACGGCGCCGAACTGGTCAGTGCCCTCGACCTCGATGGCCTGGCCGCGTCGGTCGGCTCGGCGTGCACGACAGGCTCGCTCGAGCCGTCACACGTGCTGACCGGCCTCGGCTTCCCCGACGATGAGGCGCGTGGCTCGCTGCGGCTGAGCGTCGGCCGCACCAACACCGACGCCGAGATCGAGGCCGCGGTCGGCATCATCCCGGCCGCCATCGCGCGCCTGCGCGGCGCGGTCGGCGCCGTGCCCGCCGACGTGCTCGGCCAAGTGAGCACGG
>Ga0299907_10002850_pt1 | contig 10868 bp, 9 predicted proteins | sample RVTome_16_FD_198680 | JGI IMG/M metagenome (GOLD analysis project Ga0299907, IMG submission 198680) | Soil microbial communities from uranium-contaminated site in the Upper Colorado River Basin, Wyoming, United States - RVT152D67 (version 2) ... | reverse complement strand
CACCTGGCGACGAGTCATCCCGATCGCCCGGAGCATGCCGGTCTCCCTGGTGCGCTCGAACACGGCGAGGTAGAGAGTGAGCACGATCCCGACGATTGCCACGATCAAGGACATCACCAGGAGCCCGGCCACCATCCCGACCAGGGCGTTGAGACCGGTCCGCACCTGGTCGACGATGTCGGAGAGGGTGAGCACGCGCACGGTGGGATAGCCCTCCAGCGCTTCCTCGACCGAATCCTTGACTCTCTCGATATCGCGGCCGTCCTCCACCGCGACTGAAAGCGCCCCGTCGAGGGGGCGGTCCTGCAGGCGGCGCACCTCCTCGTAGGCCAGGTAGTAGGACTGGCTGTCGGAGACCTCTCCCTCGTAGTCGAAGATGGCCACCACCGTGACCGGGTAAGACTCGAAGTCGATCTCCAGGTCGAGTCGGTCACCCACCGAGAACCCAAAGGAGTCCGCCTCGATCCGCTGTACAGCTACGGCATTAGGTCCCAGCTCGAAGAACGTGCCCTCCACCTCCTCGTATTTGAAGCTGAGCTCCACGGTCTCCGGCTCAACTCCGACCGCCAGGGTCTCCCCGCCACCCGGGAGCCCGATGGTGAGATAGTTGAGCCGGCCGATCTGCTCGACTCCCTCCACCCGCGCTACCTCGTCGGCGACGTCGACAGGGATTCCCGCCGTGGGATCGAACCCCGCCGATTGCACCAGCAGTTCGGCGGCGAAAGTGTCGTCCAGAGCATCGAAGATCGTGTCCTGAACCGACTGTGAGAGCACGGCCACCATCACCACCAGGCCCACCCCGATCATCAGCGAGCTCGATGTGACCGCCGTACGACGAGGGGTTCGACGGGCGTTCTCCCGGCCGATCACCGCAGGCGTCGAACGCTCTCCAAAAGCCAACATCCCGAGCAAGGGCCGTGCCACGGTCCGGGCGAGGACGAAGACGGCGCCAAAGGCGAGGAGACAGCCCGCGGCCACGATGATCAGCGGCCCGGTGTCCCCGGTCAGCGCGGCATTGGCGGCCGCCCGAGAGATGCCCCAGAAGACGAGGACCAGGGCCAGAACGAGGAGCGCACTCCCCACGATGGCCCACCACGGCTTGACTCGTCTCAATTCGGGCTGGTCCCTCAATGCCTCCAGGGGTGTGATCCGGGTAGTGCGAAGCGCTGGGGCCAGGGCGGCGATCACCGTGGTGGACAGCCCGACGCCGACACCGACCAGGACAGTCCTCGGCGTGACCGCGAGACCGGCATCCGGGAGAGAGCCGCCGAGGGCTTCGAGGAGTGCCCTGACTCCGATGGCGAGGAGCACTCCGAAGCCGACCCCGATCAGCGAGGCGATCGTCCCGACGAACAACGCCTCGCCGAGCACCGAGCCGACGAGCTGGCGACGGGTGGTGCCCAGGAGCCGCAGCAGAGCCAGCTCCCGTCCCCGCTGCGCCACCACGACCCGAAAGGCGTTGTACATGACAAATGCCCCGACGATGAGCGAGACCCCGGCGAAGACGAGGAGGAAGGTGTTGAAGAAGCCGATGCCCTGCTGGAACTCGGCCGCCTCCTCCTCGGCCGCTTCCCGGGCATCGACTGCCTTCGCTTGAGAGGGAAGGATGGCAGCGACTTCGGCCACCACCGTGGCCAAATCAGCCGCTGGATCCACAGACACGTCGAAACCGGTGACCTTGCCCTCGGCCCCGAGGAACTCCGCCAGCGTCTGATACTCCATTGCGAAGAACCCGGCGCCCAGCCCGAAGTCGCCCGCACCGAATGAGAACGTGCCGACGATCTCGAACGACTGCGCAGCCGACACCGCCGCCAGCTCGATGGTGTCCCCGACCTCCAGCCCCCGATCCTCGGCAGTCGACTTGTCCACCACCACCTGGCTCCCTACGGGGACCTCTCCTTCCAATTCGAAAGGAGAGGGGCCCTCTGGCCAGGAGGTGACGAAGTCAGGAGCGAACCCGCCACGCGGCTCCTCTTCGATGACGGTGACGAATCCCTGGAGAGTGCGTCTTGCCGAGACGACCCCATCCACGGACCGGATCGACTCGCCGATGCCCGCGTCGATCAGCGGAAATGCCTCCTGGGACGAAGATCCGCCCTCCGCGGTCGGGATGACCACGACATCCACTCCCTCCTGGGCGCTGGCGAACACCCGGTCGAAGGCAGCAGTGAGGGAATCGGTGAAGACGAAGGAGGCGACCACGAAGGAGACGCCCCCGATGATCGAGACGCCGAGCAAGGCCGTGCGCAGCTTGTGCTCCCAGAGATTTCGCAGACTGATGCGAAACATGCTCAGGCCTCGAGGCTCTTAACGCTCTCGAGGATCGACTCGACTGTGGGGTCGCCCACCTCGTGGACCGGCCGGCCGTCGCGAAGGAACACGACGCGGTCGCTGTACGCCGCGGCCGCAGGGTCGTGGGTCACCATGACGATGGTTTGCTCGAACTCGTCGACGGCGCGCCGGAGGAAGGAGAGAAGCTCGCCGGCGGACCTGGTGTCGAGGTTGCCGGACGGCTCGTCGGCGAACACGATCTCGGGGCTGCGCACCAGTGCCCGGGCCGCCGCCACCCGCTGTTGCTCGCCGCCTGACAACTCGTTGGGACGGTGATCCAACCGATCCGAGAGATCGAGTGTGGAAATCACCTGGTCTCGCCATGATGGCTCGAGGTCTTCCCTCGCGATCCTCGCCGGCAGCTCGATGTTCTCCCGAGCGGTGAGAGTGGGGATGAGGTTGTAGGCCTGGAACACGAACCCGATCCGGTCACGCCGCAATCGGGTGAGCTCGTCGTCGCCCAAGGTGCCCAGATCGGTGTCACCGATCATCACCCGTCCCGAAGTGAGCCGATCCAGACCGGCGAGACAGTGCATGAGCGTGGACTTCCCCGACCCGGAAGGGCCCATGATCGAGGTGAAGCGGCCGCCCTCGATGTCGAGGTCGACGTCGTCGAGCGCGGTGACCGCGGTTGCGTCCTCGCCGTAGATTTTGGTGGCCGAGATGGCACGGGCTGCAAAGGACATGACGAGGAATCGTAGATCTGATGGGGGAGGGGCCCGTCACATGTCCTGAAACATGATCCGCCGGTGCGCCGGGGTCCTTCCCACCCAGATGGCCCCGGCGGACCGGCGGTGACCGACACCCGTCGCATCTATCCGGCTAGCCCGCCTGGGGAGGCGGATTCGCGTCGTGGTCGGTGAGGCACTCCGGCACCCGTGTGCGGTCGGGCACCGAGCACTTGGTGCTCTTTCGGCACAACCGCCGGAGTTCTTGGGTGCCATAGACCAGATGCGCTATCGGACTAGTCACTTGGCGGGGCAACCGCCCATCGACGAGACCGGGACTCCGCCAGAGGTCGGGCCAGTAGTCATGCGGGGTGGGGCCTTTGGTCCCTGTCCACAAGATGACACAACTGATCGAATTCGAATTGGGCCCAGCGGAGGAAAGTCAATGACTCAGTCACAGACAGAAATGAGCAATCAACGAAGCGCCGAGAGCGCTTTGAGAAAGGTGGGTCGAATGGAACAGATAATCGAGAGGATGGCGACCGGTCTGGGCAACGGTGTTACGTTTCTCGCCGACCACGGGGTCCTGTTCGTGATCTTCGCCCTCATTTGGCTCGGATTCGGAGTGGCGCTGATCTGGAGTCAGGGAAGTCTCGATGCCGCCTGGCAATGGAGTCGTGACCTGTCTTGGATCCTGCAAGGAGTCGTCTGGCTCCTCTTCCTGCCGGTGATGCTGGCTCTATGGGCATGGGAGACGTCATGGTCCCTGTTCATGCGGGCCGGACTCGTGGTCGCCCTTGCCGTCTGGACCCTGGTGATCTTCCCCCCGCCCTGGAAGTAGGCCGAGGCAGGTCGGGCTAGGCCTGACGAGCGGCCATCGCGGGCCGTACTATCGGTAGCCGTAATGACCGAGGGTGATCTGGTTCGCAGGTTCTTTGAGCTCGCTTGGAACCAGGGAGATTTCACCAGCGGGCATCGACTCTTTGCCACCGAGTTCCGCCACCACGACCTGGTTACCGGAACTGATACGGACCTAGATGGGTACTTCGCCTCCATCCGCGGTATTCGTCAGCGTCTCGAGAGTGTCGAATTCGCAGTACATGAACTGATCGCAGGGGAGGGGCGCGTGGCGTCTCGATGGACGGCCCATGCAAAAGTCCAAGGCTCGCCCAGCGCCCTCGAGATCCACGGGATGTCCATCGACCACGTGCAAGACGATCGAATCTCTGAGAATTGGACCGTTTGGGACCGATACGGGTTGGCTGCCCAGGCACCCGGTCTCATTGGTTGATCAAGGTCTTCGGGTCCCGGGCATACCCCCTCTGACGAGGGGACTTTGCTTGTCGGGCTGGCCGGATTTGAACCGGCGACCTCTTGACCCCCAGTCAAGCACGCTACCAAGCTGCGCCACAGCCCGTGACAGGGGAATGATACCGGGGGAGCGGCCCCTTGCCGAAGGCAGGCTCAGACCGCGGGCTCGAGCTCGGCGCGTCTCACCCGCAACACCGCCATGATCATGAGCACCGCGGCGATGGTGGCGAAGTTGGCCAGCCAGTGAAAGCCGGCGAACTCCTTGACGAATCCCGAGGAGAACGCGGCGACGGCGGCAAGGACACTCATCGCCACGTCGGCAAGACCCTGCGCCCCCACCCGTTCCTCGATGGCGAGGCTCTCGGTGAGCAGGGCGGAACCGGCAATGAGAGCAAAGCTCCATCCCAGGCCGAGGAGGAAGAGACCCACGAACAGCAGAGCCGGGATGTACCCGGCGACCACGGTTGCGATCGTTCCCACACCGAGGATTCCGGCCCCTGCTCCCACGCTCTTGATCCGTCCGAACCGGTCGGCCCAGCCGCCGATGAGCGGGGCGAGACCGAACATCCCGAGCACATGGACCGAGATGACCAGAGTGGAGAGGTCGGCGTGACCGTGGTCCCTCATGTGCAGGGGAGTCATGGTCATCACTGCCACCATCGCCATCTGGCTCACCGCCATCACCACCAGGGCGAGACGCGCGTTGGTGTTGTTCCACACCGCGGTCCAGGCGAGACCGGCGCTGCGCAGCGGGTTCTCCGTCTCGGCATCGGGATCTACGCCGCCGACCAGTTCCAGTGGATCGGGACGGAGAAAGGTGGCGACCACCAGCCCGGCCAAAGAGAAGCCAATGATGCCCAAGAGCATCGGGCTCACCCAGCTCCCCAATCCGAAGCCGGTGCCGACCCGATTGACCCACAGTGCAGCCGGGGGACCGAGCACCGCCCCGACGGTGCCCACCCAGACCACCATTGAGATCGCCCGGGCCCTGTGGTCGGCGTCGGCGAGGTCGGCAGCCGCGAAACGGCTCTGCAGATTGGATGCCTGGGCCACACCGAAGACCCCCATGGCCAGGATGAGCAGCCAGAACACGCCGAGCTGGCCGGCCGTCATAGCCAGAGCACCTCCAGCGGCACCAATGAAATACCCCAGCCACAGACCCTTCCTCCTCCCGCGTCGTTTCGACCGGAGGGCCAGGGGAGTGGCGGCGAGGGCCGTCCCCAGGGTGGCGGCGGCTCCGGGCAGACCGGCGAGGAGATCCCTTCCCATCACCTCCGAGGCGAGAAGCCCGACGACCGCGACCACCGAGACCAGCCCGGCGTAGCCCACGGAGTTGGAGACCATGAGTGCCGCAACGGTGCGTCTTTGTACGCGCTCGCGGTCCACCAGCGAAGGCTAACCAGGTGAGACGTGACCAGCCGGCTCCCTTAGTCTTCCGGTTCATGCAGACATCGGACCGCCTGGCCCCCTTCGGGGTCACCATCTTTACCGAGATGACCAAGCTGGCTCGCGAGCACGACGCCATCAATCTCGGCCAGGGCTTCCCCAACTGGGACGGGGCCGACTTCGTGAAGAGAGCGGCCATCGAATCGTTGGAAAGGGGTGGCACCGACCAGTACCCGCCCAGCCCGGGCATCCCCGAGCTGAGGAAGACGCTCGCCACTGCCTATGGCCCCAAGCTGGGCCGGGATCTCGACCCCGACACCGAGATCACCGTCACTTGCGGCTGCACCGAGGCGCTGGCAGCGTCCCTGCTCGGGCTGGTGAACCAAGGGGACGAAGTAGTACTCATCGAGCCCTTCTACGACGCCTACCCGGCCGACGTCTCCATGGCCGGGGCGGTCTCCAGATTCGTCACCCTTCGACCCCCCGACTTCGCTCTCGACCCCGATCAGCTCCGGGCAGTAGTCGGCCCCAACACCCGGGCGATCCTGTTCAACAATCCCCACAACCCCACCGGCAGGGTGTTCACCGACGCCGAGCTGGCGCTGTTGGCGGAGTTGTGCGTCGAGCACGATGTCATCGCTATCTCCGACGAGGTCTACGAGGAGATGGTCTACGAGAGCCCGCACCGCCGTCTCGCCACCTATGACGGGATGTGGGAGCGCACCCTCACCCTCTCCTCCCTGGGCAAGACCTTCTCGCTCACCGGGTGGAAGGTGGGTTGGGCCATCGGGCCACCCCACCTCATCGCAGGTCTGCGCTCCGCGCACCAGTTCCTCACCTTCACCACCCCAACCCCGGTGCAGCACGGCGCGGCCGCCGCCTTGACGGCGCCCGAGTCCTTCTACGAAGAGATGCGCTCCGGATATCGGGAGAAGCGCGATCTGCTGGGCAAGGGGCTCGAGGAGATCGGCTTCGAGGTCTTCATCCCCCAGGGGACCTATTTCCTCATGGCCCGCCACAGTGGCTTCGGTCTCGGCGACGACCGGGCGTTCTGCCGTCATCTCGTGGAACATGCACGAGTTGCCGCCATCCCACCCAGCGTGTTCTACGCCACCCCGGGGGAGGGGGCCGAGCTGGTGCGGTTCGCCTTCTGCAAGGACGAGGAGACCCTCTCGGAGGCACTCGATCGGATGAGGGCCCTCTGACCCACTAATTCATCAAGGCGGCCTCCCGGGCTGCCGATTCATGGCCCGGGAGGTTGCAATGACTGACAAGAGCCTGAGAGCGATCGGGGCGACGGTGATCCTGGCCGGCGTGGCGGTCGCAGCGTTCATCCAGCTCGACCGGCGCGGGGAGCCGGATCACATCTCGCTAGCGGAGTCGGAGCCGGCCGCGGCCTCGACCTTTGCCGAGTCCCCTGTCGCCGAGGACACCAGCCGGGTCGCCGAAGAAGAGCCATTCGTCTATCGGCTCGGGTTGCTTGCCTCGATCAGCACCGACAACTTCTGGAAGTTCTACGGCGAGGAGCCCTCGGTGTGGAATGCCTACATCCTGGGACCGACCAAGCCTGCCCTATTCGCCGCCCGGCCCGAGGACGGGTCGCTCCGGCCCGAACTGGCTGCGGCAGCGGTCACTCCGAGGTTCGACGAGGAGGGCTGGCGCGTTCGCATCCCTCTCAGCGAGGACATGGCTTGGAGCGACGGAGAGCCCATCACCGCCGCCGACTTCGTCTTCACCTTTCAGACGGTGCGGGCCCTCGGCCTCGGCGGGAGCTGGGCCGATGCCTTCCCCGCCACCATCGAGTCGGTGCACGCCGATTCACCGCACGAGCTGCGCATCGAGTTCACAGAGCGGCCCGGGCTCGCCGTCTGGCCCCACGCCATCGGCCTAGCCCCGGTAATGCCGGCCCATGTGTGGAGGCCGTTGGTCGAGCAGGCCGAGGATGCCGCCGCCCTCTATACACAGTCGGGAACGATCGATGTCGGTGGTGGCCCCCTGTCGCTCACGAAGAGCTGGGACACACTGGTGGTGAGCTCGGCCAATCCCGGCTATCCGGACGGCACATCACCCGACCATGTCGAGTATCACGTCTTCGAGGACGAGGCCACCGCGGTCGCCGCCCTCTCCCGTGCCGAGATAGATGCCATCCTCAGCCCCAAGGGTCTGGCGGAGAAGCAGCTTCAAACGGTCGCCAGGGACCCCGGCATCGGCGTGGCGCACAGCCCCGCCAACGCCGTCCGCTACCTGGGATTCAATCTCAACCGAGCCCCGATGAGTGAGAAGGCGTTCCGCACGGCCCTCGCCCTGCTTCTCGATCGGGAGAAGCTCGCCGAGACCGTCTCGCCGGGCGCCGCCCCGGCGTATGCCTTCGTCAGCCCGGCCAACGAGGCCTGGTACGACGTCGATCGGGCAATGGCCAACACCGACAAGTATCGGGGCGATCTGGCCGCCAAGCTCCAGACAGCGCTTGCCGGGCTCAGGGAGGCCGGGTATGCCTGGACCGCGGAGCCGACGATCGGACCCGACGGCAGTGTGGTACCGGGAGCCGGGCTGACGATCCGAGGCGCATCGCCCGCCCCCCTGACCATCCTCACCTCCGGAGATGCTTACGACCCATCCCGTCCGATCTACACCGATGAGATCGCCGGCGTTCTGGGATGGCTCGGGTTCGACGCCCGTCCGGTGGAGACCGACTTCGACTCGGTGATCGACCTCGCCTTCACGCCGGGGGAGGAGGGGACCCTGCATTACGACATGTACCTCCTCGGGTGGACGCTCGGCAATCCCACGCTCCCCGGTCATTACCGCGCTCTCTTCGCCCCCGACGGGGAGCTGAACAACACCGGGTACCGGAGCGATGCCTTCAACGCCCAGCTCGCCGCATACGAGCGAGCCCGCCACCATGACGACGCCCTCGAGGCGCTGTGGGCGATGGAGACGACTCTGGCGGAGGATCTGCCCTATCTCCTCCTCTACACCAGCCAGATCACCGAGGTCTACCGGACCGACCGTGTGGCCTACGGGCTGGAGGCCGGTCTCGGTGGGCTCCAGGGGAGGCTGGGCGCCATCGGCGACGTGACGCGGGTTCCCTAGCCGGGTCTGGCTACCCTCGCCCGGTGTCGGAGAGCCGGGTCCTCACCATCCCCAACCTGGTCTCGCTGGCCAGACTGGCGGCCGTTCCAGTCTTCTGGTGGCTCCTCCTCGGCCAGCAGCAGGTCGCCGAGGCGGCCCTCCTGGTGTTCGCGGTCGGCTGGACAGACTGGATCGACGGCTATCTGGCACGCCGACTGAACCAGGTGTCGAAGCTCGGGGAGATCCTCGACCCGGTCGCAGACCGCCTCATGATCGCCTCGGCGATCGTCGCCGGTCTCATTGCAGGCGTCCTTCCCTGGCTGTTCGGCGTCCCCTTGCTGATACGCGAGGTGATGATGACACTCATCGCCGTCTTTCTCGCGGCCAAGGGAATGCCCGCTCTTAAGGTGCGCTATCTGGGCAAGCTGGCCACCTTCATCCTCTATGGCGCCATCCCTTCCTTCTACGTGGCTTCGGTGGGCCTTCTCGAGCGCTTCTTCCTACCGCTTGCCTGGGTCGGCGGCGTCATAGGGCTGGTCCTCTATTGGGTGGTTCTCATGCAGTACCTGGGTGATGTCCGCACAACGCTCCGAGAGGTAGAGTCGGCGACCGGCCCCCAGGAGAGTTGATGCAGGTACCAGAAGACCTTCGCTACACCGACGAGCACGAGTGGATCCGCAAGATGGACGGCTCGGTGATTCGGATAGGAATCACCGACTACGCACAGGATCAACTCGGCGACGTCGTGTACGTCGAACTGCCCGGGGAGGGCGCCGGGGTGTCCAAGGACGACCTCCTGGTCGAGATCGAGAGCACGAAGTCGGTGGGGGAGGTCTACGCCCCGTTCGACGGCACGGTGAAGACTGTCAATCAGGCGGTGGCGGACTCCCCGGAGACGGTCAACGCCAGTCCGTACGACGAGGGATGGCTGGTCGAGTTGGACGTCGGCGAGGGCTACGACGACGCGGGGCTGCTCGATGCGGCCGCGTATCGGGACCTGACCGAGTAACCCAACACTACGAGTCGGTGCCGGCCTCTATCATTCGGGGCCCATGACCGACGAGCGCGACCAGTCAAAGGGTGAAGTTGAGGTCGAGACCGACCCGACCGTCACCTATCTCCCACTTCAGGACCGGGCAGAGCATCCCCTGACCAAGGACGAAGCCGGCCGCATCAAAGACCTGTCCGGCTATGCGCTGATCGTGGAGAGGGGCCCCCAGGCGGGCATGGCCTATCTGCTCAGCTCGGGCAACACCACCGTGGGTCGCCACCCGGAGAGCGACATCTTCCTGAACGACGTCACCGTTTCGCGCCACCACTGCCGATTTGTCGTCACCGGAGACAAGCTGCGGGTAGAGGACAGCGGTTCGACCAATGGGACCTACGTCAACGAGCAGCGCGTGGACAGTGCCGAACTGCACGCAGGCGACGAGGTCTTGGTGGGCCGCTTCCACTTCCTGGTCGCCCAAGGCGATGCCTGAGACCGACTCCTTCAGCATCGGTGAGGTGATCAATCTCCTCCGCGACGACTTCCCCGACGTCTCGGTTTCGAAGATTCGGTTCTTGGAGAGCCAGGGCCTCATCGACCCCGACCGCTCCGACAGCGGTTACCGCCAGTTCGGCCGTGAGGACGTGGCCCGTCTTCGCTTCATCCTGCAACAGCAGCGCGACCACTTCCTGCCCTTGAAGGTGATCAAGTCGAAGCTCACCCTCTGGGAGCGGGGCGAGGAGAGCGTTCGGGCGTCGGCGGCCGCGCCTCCAACACTGGGGGAGGGGGGCCAACCGCTCGACCGCGACGAGCTGCTCAAGCGTTCCAACCTCACCAACGAACAGCTCGAGGAGCTGATCGATGTGGGACTGATCCGCCCGGTCCCCGGGTCCGACGTCTACCCGGCGGAGACCGGAGTGGTGGCGTTGGAAGCGAAGCGCCTGCTCGACCTGGGCCTCGAGCCGCGGCATCTCCGCTCGATAAGACTCTCGGCCGATCGGGAGGTCGACCTCCTCTCGCATATGGTCGCCCCACTGCTGAAGGCGAAGAACGCCGAGGCAAGAACACGGGCCCGTGATCTGCTCGAGACCTGCTCCGACTCGGTGCACGCC
>Ga0299907_10002849_pt1 | contig 10868 bp, 9 predicted proteins | sample RVTome_16_FD_198680 | JGI IMG/M metagenome (GOLD analysis project Ga0299907, IMG submission 198680) | Soil microbial communities from uranium-contaminated site in the Upper Colorado River Basin, Wyoming, United States - RVT152D67 (version 2) ... | reverse complement strand
CCTCGTCGATCGACGCCGAGCGCGAAGCGGCCAGGTCGAGGTACTGGCCGGTAACGACCTCGGTCCGCATGCGGTTGTACCAATGCAGCCCGGCGATCAGCGTTTCCGGCGAGAACCCGGCCCCGGCAAGCATCGTGTCGGCGAGCGCCAGCGCGAGATCACCGACGAGGATGGCCGACGAGACGCCGAGGTGTTCGTCGCCATCTCCGGCGAGCGCGACGTGCGTGGACGGCTGCCCCCGGCGGAGCGGCGATCGGTCCATGACGTCGTCGTGGATGATCGCGAACGTGTGGAGGAGCTCGAGGCTCGCCGCGGCTTTCACGATCGGCTCATCGTCGTCTCGCCCGGCAGCCCGGTAGCCCCAGTAGCAGAACAGCGGACGGAGCCGCTTCCCGCCGGCACCCACGACGCGCGAAAGTTCGTCGTGGGGCTCGAACGCTTCGGGACCCAGGCCGTCGAGAAGGGAGCGCTGCGTGAGCAGGAACGCCTCAAGGGCCGCGTCCACGCGCGCTCGGATCGCGTCTATCTCGGCAGCCGACACCCTGTCCACGCGGGCATCGTAGCGCCCGCGTGACCTCGCGTTATCGGCGGATTCCCTGCTCCGGTATCATCCCTCGCGGACCGGCCCGCCACGGGGGGAATCGTGACCCGCTTCCAGAAGCTCGCGATCGCGAACGCGGCGGCGACCTTCGCCCTCATCGCCGTCGGCGGGCTCGTTCGCGCAACGAAGTCCGGCCTCGGCTGCGGCGACGACTGGCCGCACTGCAACGGGCGGCTCCTCCCTCGCATCGAGAGCATCACGACCGCGATCGAGTTCACCCATCGCTTCGTGGCCGCGATCGTCGTCGTCCTGATCGCGGCCCAGCTCGTCGCCGCGTGGCGCGGGTACCGGCGAAGCAAGCGGATCTTCAGACCAGCTGCGGCGGCGCTCGTCCTGGTCCTGGGACAGGCGGGCCTCGGAGCGGCCGTCGTCGACCAGCATCTCCGCGCGGCGTACGTGACCGCTCATTTCGCGGTCGCGATGATCCTGTTCGCCACGCTGCTGTACGCGGTGGTCAACACGTTCTGCCTGCGCAGGATCGAGAAGGGCGTCACCGAACCGGTCCTCACGCGCTCCTTCGCCCGTCTGTCCACGTGGACGGCGGTCGTCACGTTCGCGCTGCTCCTCGTCGGGGCCTACGTGCGCGGCGCGAACGCCGGTCTCGCGTTCCCGGACTGGCCCCTGATGGGCGGCCGCTTGATCCCGCGACTCGGCGAGCACGCCACGCCGCACTTCCTTCACCGGCTCATCGCGCTCGGCGCCGGCGTCCTGGTAGCGATGATCGTCGTGCGCGCCTTCCGGCGCGAGGCCCCTGAGCCGGCCGTCCGCGCCCTCGCCGCCTTGCTCGGCGCTCTGTACGTCGCGCAGGTGATGGTCGGCGCCGCGAACGTCTGGTCGCGGCTGTCCGAGGCGGCCGTCGTCGCGCACGTCTCGCTCGGCGCGCTCACGTGGGGCGCGGCCGCGTCGCTCGCATTCGTCAGCAGGAACCTGTCGCGGTCCGCCGCCGAGACGGAAGGCGCCCGCCAGCCCGGGACGCTCCGGCGGCTGCGTGAGCGGACGGCCGTCTACTTCCAGCTGACGAAGCCGCGCATCATCGTTCTGCTCTTGATCACGACGGTTCCGGCCATGGTGATCGCCGCCCGGGGGATCCCTTCCGGCTGGCTGATCCTGGCGACGCTGCTCGGCGGCACCGCCGCGGCCGGCAGCGCGAACGCGATCAACTGCTACTACGACCGCGACATCGACGAGCGGATGGCGCGCACCCGCCGACGGCCGCTCCCCTCCCACAGGGTGGATCCCGATCTCGCGCTCGAGTTCGGCGTTGTGCTCGGCGTGGTGTCCTTCCTCTTCCTCGCGCGGGCGGTGAACGTGCTGGCCGCGCTGCTGGCGCTGTCGGCGATCCTCTTCTATGTGTTCGTCTACACGATCGGGCTCAAGCGGTCGACGCCGCAGAACATCGTGATCGGCGGGGCCGCCGGGGCCGTGCCCGTGCTCGTCGGCTGGGCCGCCGTCACCGGGCGCGTCGAGGTTCCGGCGCTGATGCTCTTCGCGATCATCTTCATCTGGACACCGCCCCACTTCTGGGCGCTCGCCCTGCGCTTCGCCGACGACTACCAGGAAGCCGGGGTGCCCATGCTCCCGGTCGTCGCCGGGGTCCGGGAGACGCGACGTCAGATCCTCCTCTACTCGCTCGTGCTCGTCGGGGCGACGCTCGCGTTCGCCCCGATCGGCCGGATGGGGTCCATCTACCTCGTCGCCGCGACCGGGCTCGGGGCCGCGTTCGTCTGGCGTGCAGCGGTGCTATGGAGGTCGGGGACGATGAAGGCCGCGATGGGGTTGTTCAAGTACTCCATCTCCTACCTCGCGTTGCTCTTCGCGGCGATGGCGGTCGACGCTGTCGTCCTGTAGAGCCGCACCCCTTCCCACCTGCGCGAACAAGCGCACGAGCACCCTCCCGGTGCGTTGGAGAGCCCGTCCATCGTGTGGTAGTTATTGCGGTGCCGGGAACCCGGCTCAACCACCATTTCCAGTTCCGCGGGAGGGAGATTGACGGGTCGGAACGCGCGCCGGGTACGCCGCGGCTTCTGGACCGCCCTCCTTACCCTTCTGGGGCTCGTCGCGGTGGCCTGCGCGAAGAACGCGCCGCAGGACACGCTGGCCCCGGTCGGCCCGGTCGCCGAGCAGGCCGACAACCTCTTCCGGCCGGTCTTCTGGATCGCCACGGTGATCTTCGTCCTCGTCGAGGGGATGCTCGTCTACGCGGTGTGGCGCTTCCGCCGCCGCTCCGACGCCGACGCCCCGAAGCAGATCCACGGCAACACGCGGCTCGAGATCTTCTGGACGATCCTCCCGGCGGTGCTCCTCGCCGGGATCGGCGTCCCGACGGTGGTCACGATCTTCGACGTCGCCGAGCGTCCGGTCGGCAACGTGGTCAACGTCAAGGTGACCGGCCACCAGTGGTGGTGGGAGTACGAGTACATGGACGTGAAGCTTCCCGACGGCAGCGGAAATCTGAAGACCGCGAACGAGCTCGTGATCCCCACCGGCCGTTGGGTGAACCTCGACGTCACGTCGGCGGACGTCATCCACAGCTTCTGGGTCCCCAAGCTCGCAGGGAAGCAGGACGCGATCCCCGGCACGACCAACTTCATCAAGATGCAAGCGCCGGCCCCCGGCGTCTACGAAGGTCAGTGCGCCGAATACTGCGCGCTGTCCCATGCGAACATGCTGTTGCGCGTGATCGCGCACCCGCCGGCCGAGTTCGATGCGTGGGTGAACCGTCAGGTGCGGCCCGCGGTGCGGCCGTCGCAGGGCGTCGTCGACCGTTTCGTGAACACCTGCTTCGCGTGCCACACGCTGCGCGGGATCGAGAGCGGGGGCGGCGCGACGATCGGTCCGGACCTGACGCATTTCGCCAGCCGCGGCCGCTTCGCCGGCTCCGTGCTGGAACTGACGGCGGAGAACCTCGCCGCTTGGCTCGACAACCCGGACGCGCTCAAGCCGCTTGCCGACCACCCTCGCGGACCGACGATGCCCGACTACGGACTCACCCGTGAAGAGATCGACGCGATGGTCGCCTACCTGATGAGCCTGGAATGAGGTCGTGACGAGATGACAACGGCAAGCGTCGCACCGCGGACCACGATCTTCGCCCGCCCCACCACCAAGACCGGCGTGTGGGGCTGGCTCACGACCGTCGACCACAAGCGGATCGGGATCCTCTACGGGATCACGGCGATGGTCTTCTTCGTCCTCGGCGGGCTCGAGGCGCTGCTGATCCGCCTCCAGCTTGCGCGGCCGAACGGCGAGGTGCTTTCGGCGGACGTCTACAACCAGCTCTTCACGATGCACGGGCTGACGATGATCTTCCTCGTCGTCATGCCGCTCGGCGCCGCGTTCTTCAACTACATGATGCCGATCATGCTCGGCGCCCGGGACGTCGCGTTCCCACGGCTGAACGCCTTCTCGTATTGGACGTTCCTCGGCGGCGGGATCTTCATGTACTCGTCGTTCTTCATCAATCAGGCGCCGGACGGCGGCTGGTTCGGCTACGCGCCGCTGTCGACGCAGCTGCCCGGCCACGGGATGACGTACTACGCGCTCGGGCTCATCATCCTTGGCATCTCGTCGACGGTCGCCGCCGTGAACTTCCTGACGACGATCGTCAACATGCGAGCGCCGGGCATGAGCCTTATGCGGATGCCGGTGTTCGTGTGGATGACGTTCGTCGTGCAGTTCCTGCTCGTGTTCGCCCTGCCGGTCCTGACGGTCGCGCTGTTCCAGCTCTTCTTCGACCGGGCGCTGGGGACGCAGTTCTTCAACACCGCGCAGGGGCCGGCCAATCCCGTCTTATGGCAGCACCTGTTCTGGCTGTTCGGCCATCCCGAGGTCTACATCCTCATCCTGCCGGCGATGGGGATCGTGTCGGAGATCCTGCCCGTGTTCTCCAAGAAGCCGCTCTTCGGGTACCCGGTCGTGGTGTTCTCGGGCATCGCGATCGGATTCATGGGTTGGGGCGTGTGGGCGCACCACATGTTCGCCGTCGGCCTCGGCCCGGTCGCCAACACGGCGTTCGCCTTATCGACGATGTTCATCGCGGTTCCGACCGGCGTGAAGATCTTCAATTGGATCGGCACGTTATGGGGCGGGTCGATCCGCTTCAAGACCCCGATGCTGTTCTCGCTCGGGTTCATCGCGATGTTCATCATCGGCGGCCTGTCCGGCGTGACCCACGCGATCGTGCCGCACGACTACCAGCAGACCGACACGTACTACATCGTCGCGCACTTCCACTACGTGCTCTTCGGTGGCGCGATCTTCGGCCTGTTCGCCGGCATCTACTACTGGTGGCCGAAGATCACCGGGAAGCTGCTCGACGAGAAGGTGGGCAAGGTCCACTTCTGGCTCATGATCCTGGGCTTCAACCTGACGTTCGCGCCGTTCCACATCCTCGGACTCCAGGGCATGGCTCGGCGAACGTACCGGTATCCGGAGAACTACGGGTTCGACTTCTGGAACCTCGTTTCGACGGTCGGCGCGTTCATCATCGCGCTCTCGCTGCTGACGTTCTTCTACAACGTCGCGAAGACGCGGAAGCGGGGCGAGACCGCCGGCGCCGACCCGTGGGACGGCCGGACGCTCGAGTGGACGATCCCGTCGCCGCCGCCCGAGTACAACTTCGCGGAGGTCCCGGTCGTGCACGCGCTCGACGACTTCTGGCACCGGAAGTACGTCGAGGACAAGGAGGGCCGGCTCGTCCGGGTTCCGGCGGGAGGACAGAACGGGGAGTCCGGCGCCGAGCACGGCGACGGACACGGGGAAGGCATCCACATGCCCTCCCAGTCCTACATGCCGTTGATCGCGTCGATCGGCCTGCCGGTCGTCGGCTGGGGCCTGACGTTCGAGCAGTGGTGGCTCGCGATCGTGGGCGCCATCATCACGTTCACCGGCCTCTACGCCTGGGCCCTCGAGCCGGCCACCGAGGAGGAGCACTGATGGCCGTCGAGCACGTTCCTCCCGCGGAGGCCGGCGGCCACGCTACTTCGACGGGCCTTGACAATGTCAAGATCGCGATGTGGGCCTTCCTCGGCTCGGAGTTCCTGCTCTTCGGCGCGCTGATCTCGACCTATCTGCTGTACCGGAACCGCGTCGTCTCGGGCCCGCTGCCGTCCGAGGTCTACGACATCCCGTTCACCTCGGTGTCGTCGTTCGTGCTCCTCATGAGCTCGCTGACGATGGTCCTCGCGCTGGCAGCGATCCAGCGCGGCGATCAACACAAGACGCGGGTGTGGCTGCTCGCGACCGCGCTGCTCGGGATGACGTTCATCTCCGGGCAGATCTACGAGTTCACGGTCTTCGTGAAGGAAGGCTTCACCGTGCGCTCGAGCCCTGCCGGGAGCGCGTTCTTCGTTCTGACGAGCTTCCACGGCGCCCACGTGACGATCGGCATCTTGATGCTGCTGTCGCTGGTCGCGCTGTCCCTCCGCGGAGCGCTGCCGCAGTCGCGACACACCACGGTCGAGTACGTCGGCCTCTACTGGCACTTCGTCGACATCATCTGGATCATCATCTTCACCGTCATCTACCTGGTCCCGTCCTAGAGGAGCGCTCGTGGACTCCGACGTCACCCACGCACCGCCCGGCCATCCCGAGCACACCGGCGCGACGGTCGAGCACCCCCACCCCGAGCCGCGGACATACGTCGTGGTGGCGATATGGCTCGCGATCGCGACCGCGATCGAGGTCGGCCTGTACTACCTCGAGATCCCGGACGGGCTGATGATCGGTCTGTTGCTGTTCTTCGCGATCATCAAGTTCACGCTGGTGGTCCTGTACTTCATGCACTTGAAGTTCGACGCGCTGATCTTCCGCCGCCTGATGATGACCGGCATGATCCTCGCGCTTTCGGTGTACATCATCGTGCTGCTCACGTTCGGGATCCTCCGGTAACGACATGCCCGGCGAGACCGTCTCGTTCCCGTGGAGCTGGCACCCCCACTTCGAGGTGTGGGCGCTCGTCGCCGTGCTCCTCGTCGCGTACTTCGCGATGCTGCGCCGCCTCGGTCCTACCCACGTCGAGGCGATCGAGTTCCCGGCGTCGCGACGCCAGAAGACGTTCTTCGTGCTCGGGTGCGCCGCGATCCTGATCGCGGCCGACTGGCCGATGCACGAGCTCTCCGAGCAGTACCTCTACAGCGCGCACATGATCCAGCACATGATCCTGACCTTCGCGGCTGCCCCGCTGCTGATGCTGGGGACCCCGGCGTGGCTCTGGCGCGTCGTCCTCAAGCCGCCGAAGGTGCTCACCGCCGTCCGGACCCTCACCCGTCCGCTGATCGCGCTGATCATCTTCAACGGGATCCTGGTTTTCTCGCATTGGCCGATGATCGTGACCGCGAGCGTCGGGTCCGAGGCCGTGCACTTCGCGCTCCACGCGCTGCTCTTCGCCTCGGCGCTGATCATGTGGACGCCGGTCCTGTCGCCGCTGCTCGAGCTGCCGCGCCTCACCTACCCCGGGCGCATGGTGTACCTGTTCCTGCAGTCGCTGGTCCCGACGGTGCCGGCGTCGTTCCTCACGTTCGGCAGCGAGCCCCTCTACCACGTGTACGAGAGCTTCCCGCGGCTCTGGGGGATCTCGGCGCACACCGACCAGCTCGTCGCCGGGCTCATCATGAAGATCGTCGGAGGATTCATCCTGTGGGGCGTCATCGCCGTCCTCTGGTTCCGTTGGTGGACGCTCGAACACAAGGAAGGGGTGGACGTGCTGGCCTTCGGTGACGTCGATCGCGCGCTCAACCGCGCTCAGGTAGCGAAGCCGTGAGCGAGTTCCGCAAGCGCGTCCTGGAGCCGGCCCTTATCCCGCTCGGCGCTTTCGCTTTCATCGGCGCGCTCGCGTACGCGGTCTCGCGGATCCTGCTCGCGGTGACGAAGGAGGGGTCCGTCGTCGTCGCGACGCTCATGGCGGCCTGCATCCTCTTCGCGGCCGCCGCCGTCGCGAAGGGCGGCGTGATGAAACAGGTTCAGAAGCTGTCGCTGATCGCGTTCTCGCTCCTGCTGCTCGGCGGCGGGATCGCGGTCGAGGCTTCGCTCGGCACCCGTCCGATCGAGGGCCACATCGAAGTCGCGGCGACGCTCCTCGCCGACGACCTCCGGTTCGACAAGACGACGTTCGCGGTTCCTGCGGACGAGCCGTTCGCGATCGAACTCGATAACCGGGAGGCGCAGCCGCACAACATCGCGATCTACACGGCCCCGGGCGCCCAGCCGCCGCTCCTCCAGGGAAGCATCTTCACGGGGCCGGCGAGCCGCGTATATGAGTCGGACGAGGACGGGATCCCCGAGGGCGTCTACTACTTCCAGTGCGATGTCCACCCGACGACGATGAGCGGGACGACGACCGCCGGTGAGGCCACGGCCCCGCCGTCGCCCCCGCCGGGCGGCCCGGCACCGACCGGGGCCCCGACGTCGCCCAGCCCGAGCCCGAGCCCCACCGCGACCTAACGGAGCTCCGTTAGGCGGTCGGTGCCCCCTCGGCCTCGCGCAGGCGCGACGCCATCACCTTCAGGACCTTCCGCGCCACGCCGGGGTGCTCCTCGATCAGCGAGACGAACTCGCGCGGGTCGAGCACCGCGACCTCCATGGCGGACGTGGCCGTGACCGTCGCGACCCGCGGGCCCTGATCGAGCAGCGCCATCTCTCCGAAGAAGTCCCCCGGGCCGAGCGTCGCCACCTGCTTGCCGGCGATGTCGACGTCGGCCTTGCCGTCGAGGATGATGTAGAACTCGCGGCCCGGCTCGCCCTCCCGCGCGAGAACCTTCCCCTCTGGGATGTCGATCTCCGTGGTCAACGAGGCGATCTGAGCGATCTCCTTGTTGTCGCACCCCGAGAACAGGATGACATTGGAGATCGCCTCGCTCTTCAGCTGCTTCTTGCTCCTCATCCCCCACCTCCGGCTCCGCCGATTGAGCCGAGGATAATCCGACCGAGCGGTCACGGCAGTTACAAAACTCACAGCACGCAAGAGACGGGCCCGAAGGCCCGCCTCTTGAGTCGTGTGGCCGCGACTAGAAGTCGTCGTGACCCATGCCGCCCGGGCCGCCCGGCATCGCGGGGGCCTGCTTCTCGGGCTTCTCCGCCACAACCGCCTCGGTCGTGAGGAACAGCGCCGCGATGGACGCAGCGTTCTGAAGCGCCGAGCGCGTCACCTTGGCGGGGTCTATGACCCCGACCTTGAACATGTCCACGTAGTCGCCCGTGTCGGCGTTGAGGCCGAACCCCGGATCGAGCTGGCGGACCTTGTCCACGATGACGCCGCCCTCGAGGCCGGCGTTGTGGGCGATCTGCTTGAGGGGCTCTTCGAGAGCCCGGCGCACGATCAGCGAGCCGGTCTTCTCGTCGCCCTCAAGGTCGAGCTTGTCGAGGGCCTTCTGCGCCTGCAGCAGCGTGACGCCGCCGCCGGGCACGATCCCCTCTTCCACCGCGGCCTTGGTCGCCGAGACGGCGTCCTCGATGCGGTGCTTCTTCTCCTTCAGCTCGACCTCGGTAGCCGCGCCGACCTTGATGACCGCGACGCCGCCGGCGAGCTTCGCCAGCCGCTCCTGCAGCTTCTCGCGGTCGTAGTCGGAGTCGGTCTTCTCGATCTCGGCCTTGATCTGATTGATCCGGCCTTTGATCTGCTCGGCGTCGCCCGACCCTTCGACGATCGTCGTCTCGTCCTTGGTGACGACGATCTTGCGGGCCTTGCCGAGCATGTCGAGCGTGGTGTTCTCGAGCTTGAGGCCGACCTCCTCGGAGATCACCTGTCCACCCGTGAGGATCGCGATGTCCTGGAGCATCGCCTTGCGGCGGTCGCCGAAGCCGGGAGCCTTCACCGCGACGGAACGGAACGTGCCGCGGATCTTGTTCACGACGAGCGTCGCGAGCGCTTCGCCCTCGACATCCTCGGAGATGATGACCAGCGGCTTGCCGGACTGCATGACCTTCTCGAGGATCGGAAGCAGGTCCTTCACCGCCGCGATCTTCGAGTTGGCTACGAGGATGAGCGGCTCGTCGAGCACGCCTTCCATGCGCTCCGGGTCGGTGACGAAGTACGGCGAGATGTAGCCCTTGTCGAAGCGCATGCCTTCGACGAGCTCGAGCTCGAGGCCGAAGGTCTGCGACTCCTCGACCGTGATGACGCCGTCCTTGCCGACCTTCTCCATGGACTCGGCGATCATCGCCCCGATCTCGGGGTCGTTGTTCGCGGAGATCGACGCGACGTGGGCGATCTCGTCCTTGTCTTCGATCTCCTTCGCCTGGTCCTTGATCGCCTCGACCGCGCGCTCGACGGCCTTCTCGATGCCCTTCTTCAGGCCCATCGGGTTGGCGCCGGCGGCGACGTTGCGAAGGCCCTCGCGAACCATCGCCTGCGCGAGGACCGTCGCGGTCGTCGTGCCGTCACCCGCGACGTCGTTGGTCTTCTTGGCGACTTCCTTCACGAGCTCGGCCCCGATCTTCTCGAGCGGGTCTTCGAGCTCGATCTCTTTCGCGATCGATACGCCGTCGTTCGTGATCGTGGGGGCTCCCCACTTCTTCTCGATGACGACGTTGCGACCCTTGGGGCCGAGCGTGATCTTGACCGCGTCGGCCAGCTGGTTCATGCCTCGCTCGAGCGCCCGTCGGGCGTCCTCGTCGAAGGCGATCAACTTGGCTGCCATCCACACCCCTCCTTAGCACTCTCACCCGGAGAGTCCTAGCACTCTCACGACGAGAGTGCTAACCCCATTTATAGGGCCCCAGCGAGGGGTTTCGCAAGTCACCGCCGGTCCCCGGCGGCCAGGCCGCCTACTCCCGGCGCCCGGTGACGGCCAGATGGACCCCGAGGCCCACGATCGCGAGTCCGCCGGCCCCGCCGAGGCGCTCCAGCCGCCGGGGCGACCGGCCGAGCCAGGCCCGGAGGCTGCCGGCAGCGATCCCCCACGCGCCGTCCGAGAGGACCGCGATGGCGGCGAAGATCAGCCCGAGCGCGAGGATCTGTAGCGGCACGTGGCCGAGGCCGGGGTCGGCGAACTGCGGCAGCACCGCGGCGAAGAACACCGCCGCCTTCGGATTCGTGACCCCGACGACGAAGCCCTCGAGGTAGATCTTGCGCGCGGACTTCGGGACGACGGCCGCGTCGAGCACGGAGCGCAAGCGCTTCCGCTCACGGAAGGCGCGCACGCCAAGGAAGATCAGGTACCCGGCTCCGACGAAGCGGATCGCCTCGTACACGAACGCGGAGCTCTGCACGAGCGATCCGATACCGATCGCGACGGCGGTCACCTGCACGAGCACACCCGTCGTGTTGCCG
>Ga0299907_10002848_pt1 | contig 10869 bp, 9 predicted proteins | sample RVTome_16_FD_198680 | JGI IMG/M metagenome (GOLD analysis project Ga0299907, IMG submission 198680) | Soil microbial communities from uranium-contaminated site in the Upper Colorado River Basin, Wyoming, United States - RVT152D67 (version 2) ... | reverse complement strand
CCCGTGTCGCATCCGGAGACGATCGCCACCGCCATCCGCATCGGGAACCCGGCCAGCTGGGACGGGGCCATCGCCGCCCGGGACGAGTCGGGCGGGGCCATCGGCGCGGTGACCGACGAGGAGATCCTCGACGCCTACCGGCTCCTGTCCACCCTGGAGGGCGTCTTCGTCGAGCCCGCCTCGGCCGCCTCGGTGGCCGGCCTGCGCCGGGCGGTGGACCAGGGTCTGGTGGAACGGGGCGAGACGGTGGTGTGCACCCTGACCGGCCACGGCCTCAAGGACCCCGAGCGGGCCATCTCCACCGTGGAGATGGGCGCCGCGGTGGAGCCCACCGCCTCCGCCGTGGCCGCCGAGATCGGCCTCTAACCGTGTCGCCCCGGGTAGGGCCAGCAGGAAATGCACCTGGGAGGTGGGCATTTCCTGCTGGTCAAGCCTTCCCGGCTCTAGCCTTCGGACATCCGGCGGGCCAGGAGGTCCCGGGCGTCGTCGAGGAGCTCGGCCAGCAGGCGCAGGCGGCCTTCGGCGCCGGGTTCCTCCAGCAGCCTCTGGGTATCCATCGGTCCCAGCGGGGACAGGACGGCGGCCTGGTAGGCGGCCACGGCGGGATCGTCGTCGAGCTCGATGGTGGCCGCCGGGGCCGGGAAGCCCAACTCGACCTGGAGGGCGAGGACGTGGCGCAGCAGCCGTTCCACGTCGCCCCGCAGGTCGCCGGCCCCCGGGCCGGTCGGCTCCTCGGCCAGCCGCTCGACCTCGGCCCGGGGATAGGGATCGTCCTCCAGCCAGCGCTGCACCCGGAAGCGCTCGGTGCCCACCGAGTCGAGCAGCCAGCGGCCGTCGGGCAGCTCGACGGCCTGGATGATGCGGGCCACGGTGCCCACACCGAAGCGTACGTCGCCGCCGCCGACCTCCGAGCCCCGCTCGATGAGGACCACGCCGAACTCGCGGTCCCCGGCCAGGCAGTCCTGGGCCAGCGCCCGGTAGCGGAGCTCGAAGATGTGCAAGGGCAGGTGGGCCGAGGGAACGAGCACCGTCCCGAGGGGAAACATCGGGAGGCACCGGGCCGGGGCCATCACGCCGGGTCGATCCGGAAGACACCGCCGGAGAGGGACAGCGCGTAGACCTCGCCCTGATGGTCCTCGCCGAAGGACGCCAGCCCGTCCGCCTGCAGGCCCAGCGCCCGGTGCTCGGCCACCTTGCCGCCGGCCAGGGTCAGGGCGCGGACCTGACCGCCGCAGTAGTCCCCGAACAGGTAGGCGCCGGTCAGTCCCGGTATCCGGGAGCCCCGGTAGACGTAACCACCGGTGACGGCGCAGTTGCCGTCCGCCGTCGGGTACTCGTAGACGGGCGGGACGTGACCCTCGGCGGGAGGCAGGGGCCGGGGTCCGGTCTTCGTCCCCTCGAAGGCCGCCCAGCCGAAGTTGGCGCCGCGGGCGGCACCCTTCGGGCAGAAGTCGACCTCTTCGATGGCGTTCTGACCCACGTCGCCCATCCAGATGTCGCCCGTGGCCTTGTCGAAGGAGTTGCGCCACGGGTTGCGCAAGCCGAAGGCCCAGATCTCTGGCTTGGCGCCGGCCCGCCCCACGAACGGGTTGTCCCCGGGCACGGTGTAGGGCTGGCTCCCCGAAGGCCGCGGGTCGATGCGCAGGATCTTCCCCAGCCACGTCCCCAGGTTCTGGGCGTTGCCCGCCGGGTCGTTGGCCGCGCCGCCGTCGCCCAGGAAGAAGTACAGGAGGCCGTCGGGGCCCATGGCGATCTGGCCGCCGTTGTGGTTGGCGAAGGGCTGGTCCTGGAAGAGCAGCTCCCGGGCCGCGGCGGCGTCGGCCCGCCCGTCCCGGAAGGGAAGCTCCCACAGGCGCGAGTCGCCGCTGCGGTCGGTGAAACTGGCGTAGAGGAGGTTGCCGTCGGCGGAGAAGACGATGCCGAGCAACCCCTGTTCGCCGCCCGCCTTCACCTCCCCGGACAGGTCCACCACCGGCGTCGGATCGGCGACCCCGTTCCGCACCGCCGCCACCCGGCCGCGCTGGCCGGCCACAAAGAGCGTGTCGTCGCCCGGACGCTGGGCCAGGGCCAGGGGGTCGAAGTTGTCGCCGAGGTTCACCACCTGGGTGAGCTTGACCCTGACGTCGCCCAGCGCCACCGGCCGGGCGGTGGTGGGCGTCGCCGGCGGTGCCGAGGTGGCCGTGGTCCCGGGCGGTGCCGTGACCGTGACCGCCGTCGACCCCGTCGTCGCTGAAGAGGAGGTCTCGGCGACCACCGAGGAGCTGGTGGTGTCGAGGGCGTGGGCGGAGGGCTCCTCCACCCGTCCGGAGTCCGCTTCGGTTCCGTTCCCGTCGCCTGAGCAGCCTCCCGCCACCAGGGCCAGGGCCACGACGAGCACGGGGAGCCGGCGCACGGGACGAGGATACGTCGCTCCCGAGGGATCCCCGACGGCGGGCAACCCAATACAGTGCCTGGGCGTGCGATACGTGGTGTGCATCCCGGATGGGGCGGCCGACGAGCCCCTGGCCTCCCTCGGCGGGCGGACGCCGCTGGAGGCGGCGGCCATGCCCAACCTGGCCCGCCTGGCCGCCCGGGCGGAAGTGGGGCGGGCGGCCACCATTCCCGCCGGCCTGCCGCCGGGCTCCGACGTGGGGAACATGTCCATCCTGGGCTACGACCCGGCCCGCTACCACACGGGCCGGGCGCCGATCGAGGCGGCGGCCATGGGCGTGGACATCAAGCCCGGCGAGGTCGCCTTCCGCTGCAACCTGGTCACCGTGGACGGGGCCGGCACCATGGTCGATTTCTCCGCCGGCCACATCGCCTCCGAGCTGTCCCACCCCATCATCGAGGCCGTCGACGCCGAGCTGGGCGGGGGCCGCGACGGGATCACCTTCCACCCCGGCGTCATGTACCGCCACGTGATGGTGGCCCCGTCCGCCCTGGCCGAGGCCGAATGCTTCCCGCCCCACGACCTCATCGGCCAGCCGGCCGCAGCTCCCACGGGGCCGGCGGCCAAGGAGCTGATCGGGATCATGGAGGCGTCCCGGGCGGTGGTGGCGGCCAAGGCGGCCGAGCTCGGCGCCTCCGCCACCCAGGTGTGGCTGTGGGGCCAGGGGACCCGCCCGGCGCTTCCCGCCTTCGCCGACCGCTTCGGGGTCTCCGGCCGCCTCGTCACCGCCGTCGATCTCATCCGGGGCCTGGGCGTGCTGTCCGGCATCGATCCGGTCGAGGTGCCCGGGGCCACGGGCTACTACGACACCGACTACGAGGCCAAGCGCGACGCCGCCCTGGCCAGCCTGGTCGACCGGGACCTGTTCGTCATCCACGTCGAAGCCTCCGACGAGGCCGGCCACAACGGCGAGGAGGACCGCAAGGTCGAGGCCCTCGAGCACTGGGACCGACGCATCATCGGGCCCCTGGCCGAGGCCCTCGACGATCTCGGTCCCTGGCGGATGCTGCTGCTCCCCGACCACCCCACGCCGTGCGTGCTGCGCACCCACACCTCCGACGCGGTGCCCTACCTCCTCTACGACTCCACCACGGACGGGCCCGGCGGCGCCTACACGGAATCGGCCACGGCGCACTGCGCCCCGGTGGTGGGCCACCACCTCATGGCCCGCCTCCTCCAGCGCGAGCCCGCCCCCGACTGAGGCAGGTGGTCGCGATTGACGCCCTTCTGGGGCGTAAAACGCACCCACCTCTGCGAATTCTCAGGTGGAACTGAAGCGGGCGGTGTCGATGACGGCCCGCTCGTGGGTGCCGTCGCTGATCCGGCCGGCGGGCGCGTGGACCTCGATCTCGAAGGTCAGCCGGCGCCGCTCCACCTTGGCCAGGCGGGTCCTGACCACGACCTCCTCGCCCTCCCGGGCGGCGCCGGTGTGGCTCACGCACACGTGCGTGCCCACCGTGGTCTCACCGTCGTCGAGGTGGGGCACGACACTGTTCAGGCAGGTGTTCTCGATGAGCCCGATCATGATCGGGGTGGCCAGCACCACCACCGGCAGGTGAGCCGGCGACATGTCAGGGGTGACCGTGAAGGTGGCCTCGTGCTCGATCCCGGGAGCGAGGGTCTCTCTCATGAAATGGCAGTCTCGCGTGCCGGGTGCGGGCCGGTAGACTCAGGCGTGCATCCCGCTCCGCGTCCGGGAGCGGCTCTCTCTGCGAGGTCCCGGCCACGGCCGTCCCGTTTCCCCCTGTTCCGCCGCGCCGCACGCTCGTGCTCGTCGACGGTGAGCACTACCCCCCGGTCGTCAGGGCCGCCGTCGAGGAGCTGCGCGCCGGCGGCCGCACGGTGGTCGGCGCCGCCCTCCTGGGGGGCTCCGAGAAGCTGACCTCGGCCTTCGCGGCGGCGGACATCGGCGTCGACGGATTCGTGACCGGCGAAGGCCCGCTGGCCGCCCTGCGGTCCGGGTTGGAGCGCTTCGCCCCCGACGAGGTGGTGGACCTCTCCGACCAGCCCGTCCTCGACGCCCGGGCCCGCATGCTCCTCGCCGCCCACGCCCTGGCCCGGGGGGTCCCGTACCGGGGCGCAGGGTTCAGCTTCGAGGTGCCGCCCCGCCCGGATGCGGCCACCAAGCCGTCCATCGCGGTCATCGGCACGGGCAAGCGCACGGGCAAGACGGCGGTGGCGGCCGAAGTGGCACGCCTCCTCAAGGCGGACGGCACGCCGCCCGTCGTGGTGGCCATGGGCCGAGGCGGGCCGGTCGAGCCTGAGGTGGTCGACCCGGCCGAGTTCCCCCTCACCCCCGAGGCGCTCCTGGCCCTGTCCCGCTCCGGGCGCCACGCGGCCAGCGACCACCTGGAGGATGCCCTCACCGCCGGGGTCGTCACCGTGGGCACCCGGCGCTGCGGCGGCGGACTGGCCGGTGAGCCGGTCAGCGCCACCTTCGCCGCCGGGGTCGCCCTGGCCAACGCCCGGCCGGAGACGATGCTGGTCTTGGAAGGCTCGGGGACGGCCATCCCGCCGGTGGCAGCCGACGTCACCGTGTGCGTGGTACCGGCCACGGCCGACCCCGAGCTGGTCACCGGATATCTCGGAGCCTACCCCTTGTTGCTGGCCGACCTGGTGGTCATTACACTGGCTGAACAACCGCTTGCCGACTTGGGCGCGGTGGCGGCCCTCGAGGATCGAATCCGGGGGCTGGTCCCAGAGGTTCCGGTCGTTTCCACCACGTTCCGACCGCGACCGCTCGGGCCGATTTCCGGACATTCCGTCTTCTTCGCCACCACTGCTCCTGAAGCCGTTTCGGCGACGCTGGCGGCTCACCTCGAGTCGTACGGCGCCACGGTCGTCGGTCACAGCTCCAACCTGGCGAACCGGTCCCGACTCGCCAGCGAGCTTGCCGCCGCCGGCCAGGCTGACGTACTGGTCACCGAGCTCAAGGCTGCGGCGGTCGACCTCGCCACCGGGTTCGCCCTGGAGCGGGGGATGGGGGTCGTCTACTCCGACAATCAGGTTGTGGTCACCGGTGGTGACCTCCTTCTCGAAGATCTCGTCCGTTCCCTTGCCGACCTGGCGAAGAAGCGGTTCCAGGAAAAGGGCGTATGACCCAGACTCCCCGCCACATCGTGATCTCCGACGAGGAGCATGCGCTGCCCTACTCCAAGGGGCTGATGGCCAGCTCGATCATGGCCACCGGGCTGTCCCCGGCCCGGGCCTTCCACGTGGCCGAGTGCATCGAGGACCGCCTCCACACCCGGGACACCGACACCATCACCCGGGCCGAGCTGGCCGAGCTGGCCCAGGCCACCCTGGTCGAGGAGGTGGGGGCCCGCTACGCGGAGTCCTTCGCCAAGTGGCAGGTGGTGAACCTGCTCGACAAGCCCCTCGTCATCCTCATCGGGGGCGCCACGGGCGTGGGCAAGTCCACCATCGCCACGCAACTGGCCGGCCGCCTCGGCATCACCCGCATCATCCCCACCGACGCCATCCGCGAGGTCATGCGGGCCATGTTCTCCGAGGAGCTCATGCCCACCCTGCACACCTCCTCCTTCGACGCCGTGCACCTGGTGCGCCACCCCATCCCCCGCAGCGCCGACCCGGTCATCATCGGCTTCCGGGAGCAGGTGTCGGTGATCGCCCCCGGCATCCAGGCCCTCATCCGCCGGGCCATGGTGGAGGGCACCGACCTCATCGTCGAGGGCGCCCACGTCGTCCCCGGCTTCATCAACCCCGCCGAGTTCCCCGACGCCGTGGTGGTGCCCCTGGTCATCACCGCCGACGACGTCGAGGTGCACCGGGCCCACTTCATGATGCGGGCGCACGAGACGCGCAGCCGGCCGTCGGACCGGTATCTCGACTTCTTCGACAACATCCGCAAGATCCAGCGCTACGTGAAATCGCTGGCCCTCGAACGGGGCGTGCCCCTGGTGCCCTCCTACAACCTCGACTCGACACTGTCCCAGGTGATCGAGCTGGTCGTCAGCCGGGCCATGGAGGCGCTGCCCACGATGAACGGATCCAGGAGGAAAGCCAACCCATGAGCAGCACCACCAGCGCAACCGGGGAGCGGGGCGGCACCGACGGCACCGAGTTCTCCAAGGAACGGGCCATGCTCGGCGGCCGCGATCGCGAGCAGCTCCACGAGATCGCTTCGGCGATGGGCGTCCGGGGCGCGACCCGCCTGCGCAAGGCGGACCTGGTGGAGGCCATCCTGGCCGCGGCCACCAGCGGCAACGGCATCCCCGAGCCGTCGGCCGACCGGCCCAAGAAGCGGACCACCCGTCGCAAGACCGAGCCGGACAACGGCGACGCCTCCCCGGGCGGGGACGACGGAGGTTCCGCCCCGGCCGGGTCGCAGGACGAGGCGCCCGCGGCCGGCGAGGCCCCTCCTGCGCCCGCCTCCGCGTCCCCGAGGGCCGAGGCTGAGACCGCCGCACCGGAGGCGCCGCAACGCTTCTCCTTCGGGCCCCAGGACCGGTCCCCGGACGAGAGCGCGGCCGAGGCCCGGTCCGGGACGGAATCCGGGCCCGAGGCGGCGGCCGGCGCCGCCACCGAGACCCGGGCGTCGGGATCCTCGGGTGAGGCGGCGGGGGGCCAGACCACCGCCCCCGCCGGCTCGGCGCCGTACCGGGAGCGGGAACAGAACCGGGGTCCGGGCGAGCAGCGTCGCTTCGACGGTGACGACCGCGGGTTCGGCGAGGGCCGCAGCCGTCGCCGTCGCCGCCGGGGCCGGGACCGGGGAGGCTACGAGGGCACCGAGTCCCGGGAGCCCCAGCGGGACCAGCGCGACCAGCAGGGCCCGCGGGAGCAGCAGGGCCCGCGGGAGCAGCGCGAGCCGCGCGAGCCGCGCGAGCCGCGCCAGTTCGATCAGCCCGCGGCCGAGGCCATCGACGTCGAGGGGCTGCTCGAGATCCGCGAGGAGGGCTACGGCTTCATGCGCACCAGCGGCTACCTGGCCGGCCGGGGCGACGTGTACGTGTCCGCCTCCCAGGTGCGACGATTCGGGCTGCGCAAGGGGGACTACCTGAAGGGAGCCACCCGGCCGGCGGCGAGCAACGAGAAGTACCCGGCGCTGCTCCGCCTCGACGCCATCAACGGGGTCTCCCCCGAGGAGGCCCGCAGCCGGCCCCGCTTCGAGGACCTCACCCCGTTGTTCCCCGACGAGAAGCTGCGCCTCGAGATCTCGGGGGACACGAACAACCTCACCGGCCGCATCGTGGACCTCGTGTCTCCCATCGGGAAGGGCCAGCGGGGCCTCATCGTGTCGCCCCCCAAGGCGGGCAAGACGACCATCATGAAGCAGATCGTCCACTCCGTGGAGCGCAACAACCCCGAGGTGCACCTGATGGTGCTGCTGGTGGACGAGCGCCCGGAGGAGGTCACCGACATGCGCCGTCACGTCCAGAACGGCGAGGTGGTGGCCTCCACCTTCGACCGGCCCTCGGAGGAGCACACCCAGGTGGCCGAGCTGACCATCGAGCGGGCCAAGCGGCTGGTGGAGCTGGGCCGGGACGTGGTCATCATCCTGGACGGGATCACCCGTCTGGCCCGGGCCTACAACCTGGCCGCACCCGCCTCGGGGCGCATCCTCTCCGGTGGTGTCGACTCGGGGGCGCTCTACCCGCCGAAGAAGTTCTTCGGGGCGGCGCGGAATATCGAGGAGGGCGGATCGTTGACGATCCTGGCCACCGCGCTCATCGAGACGGGGAGCCGGATGGACGAGGTCATCTTCGAGGAGTTCAAGGGGACGGGCAACATGGAGCTGCGCCTGGACCGGCGCCTGGCCGAGCGGCGGATCTATCCCGCCATCGACGTCGAGGCGTCGTCCACCCGCCACGAGGAGCTGCTCTTCGACCGGATCCAGCTGCAGCAGGTGTGGAAGCTGCGCCGGGTCCTCAACGCCCTGGAGGGCGGGGCCGGCCTCGAGCTGCTCATGGACAAGATCAAGACGACCAAGAGCAACGACGAGTTCCTGGCCGAGATCGCCAAGGCCCCCACGTCGGGCGGCTGACGGGGGCGTTAAGTTATGAGGGACGTCCGGCGGGCGGATGGGGTTGGGGTCCCCATCCGAACAGCGATGAGCCGCCAGGCGAAGAGCCATAAGCAGAGGAGTGTCATGAAGAGCGGAATCCACCCTGACTACGTGGCCTGCGCCGTGCGCTGCTCCTGTGGCAACACGTTCGTGACCCGGGCCACCCGGCCCGAGCTGCGGGTCGAGCTGTGCGCCGAGTGCCACCCCTTCTACACCGGCAAGCAGAAGCTGGTGGACACCGGTGGGCGGGTGGAGCGCTTCCAGCGCCGCTACGCCAAGACCCAGGCGGCCCAGGCCAAGAACAAGAAGCCCTAGGCAACGCCGGCGTGGCCAGCATGCCCGAGCCCCGCTACGTCGGGGGTCAGGCGGTCATGGAGGGCGTGATGATGCGCGGCGCTACCACCTGGGCCGTCTCCGTGCGCACGCCCGAGGGCGGCATCCGCACCGAGGTCAACGAGGCGCCGGTCTGGGCCCGGAAGTGGGCCAAGGTGCCCCTGGCCCGGGGGGTGGCCACCCTGGTGGAGTCCATGTCCCTCGGGGTCCGGGCCCTCACCTGGTCGGCCAACCAGGCCGTCGGGCCGGCTGAGCGCATGAGCAAGGGGACCATGGGCGGGACGGTGGCCTTCGCCATCGTGTTCTTCTCGGCCGTGTTCATCGTGCTGCCCGCCCTGGGCGCCCGGGGGATGGGGAGCCTCGGCCTCATCGACGGCGGGTACGCCTTCAACTTCTTCGAGGGCGTGCTGCGCCTGGGCATGTTCCTGGGCTACATCGCCCTCATCGGCCGGATGCCCGACATCCGGCGGGTGTTCATGTACCACGGGGCCGAGCACAAGGCCATCGCCGCCTACGAGAACGACGTCGAGCTCACCCCCGCTTCGGCCCAGCGGTTCTCCACCGCCCACGTCCGGTGCGGGACGAACTTCCTGCTCACCGTGATGGTGGTCACCATCGTCGCCTACGCCGTGTTCGGCCGGCCGGGCTGGGTGGTGCTCGTCGCCTCCCGCCTCCTCCTCATTCCCGTGGTGGCCGGCCTGAGCTACGAGATCATCCGCTACGCGGCCCGGAACATGGGCAAGGCCTGGGTGGCCACGGCCATGAAGCCGGGCCTGGCCCTCCAGAAGCTCACCACCCGCCCGCCCACCGACGACCAGCTGGAGGTGGCCATCATCTCCCTCAAGGCGGTGCTGTCGCCCGCCGAGCTGGCCGAGGTCGAGGCCCGCCGGGCGAGCTGAGGGCTAGTAGCCCACCACGTCCGGGATCGGCTTGACGGTGGTGGTGGTGGTCTCCGGCGGAAGGCTGCTGGTCGTGGTCGACTCGGGCGCCGGGTCGGAGGCCGGAGCCGGGTCGGAGGCCGGAGCCGGGGCGGGAGCGGGCTCGGCCACCGCGGCGGCGGGTCGGGCCTCGTCGCCCTGGGGGCCGCCGATGGCGGCGTCGGGCCGCAGGTCCAGGAAGATCTGACGGGCCTCGTCGCCCAGGATCACCACCGACTGACCGCCGGCCGTGCCCACCCGGCCCGGCAGCACGATGTTGGTCAGCTTGCTGGGGTCGAGGTTGCGGGCCAGCGTGGCCAGCTCGGTCAGCTGCTGGGGCGGCGAGTCGAGGTTGGCGTACTTGAGCAGCACGCCGATCCAGCGCTGGATCCCGGCGTCGTCGCCCACCTCGGCCCGCAGCTTGGCCAGGGAGGACAGGATCACGTTGCCCTGGTGGAGGGAGCGGCCGAAGTCCCCGTCCGGGACGTCGTAGCGGTTCCGGGTGTAGGCCAGCGCGTCGTAGCCGTCCATGTGGTGCCAGCCCGGGTCGAACATGGCGCCGGAGTTCTTGTCCCGCATCCTGCGATCGACGTTCACGTGGACGCCGCCGAGGTCGTTGACGATGTTGGTGAAGCCCTCGAAGCCGGTCACCACGTAGTAGTGGACGGGCAGGCCGGTGAGCTTGCGCACCGTCTCGGCCATGAGCTTGGGGCCGCCGATGGCCAGGGCGGAGTTGATCTTGCGGTTGCCCTTCCCGGGTACCTCGACCCACGAGTCGCGGGGGAAGCCGAGCACGGTGCCCGCTCCGGTGCGGGGGTCGACGGCCAGCAGGTGGATCGAGTCGCCGTTGGCCCTGGTCATGTCATGGCCGGGCCGGGCGTCCGATCCGATGGCCAGGACGAAGACCAGGTCCTGGGGCACGGGCACCGGGCTCTGGAAGCCGATGGCCGGGCCGTAGGGGCCGCCGTCGGGATAGCCGAGGGGGCGTGGGGCCACCGGGGCGGGAGCGGCGGTCACCGGAGGAGAGGTGGCGGTGGTGGTGGTCGGGTCCTCCGGGATGGAGGGGGCGGGGGCGGCCTCGGACGTGCTCGTCGAGGCGCCGACCACGAGACCTTTCTGGGCCTGGGCATCGTCACCGGCGGAACAGCCGGCCACGAGGGCGA
>Ga0299907_10002847_pt1 | contig 10869 bp, 9 predicted proteins | sample RVTome_16_FD_198680 | JGI IMG/M metagenome (GOLD analysis project Ga0299907, IMG submission 198680) | Soil microbial communities from uranium-contaminated site in the Upper Colorado River Basin, Wyoming, United States - RVT152D67 (version 2) ... | reverse complement strand
GCTGGCTGGTGTCACCACGCCGATATGGAGGGCCGCCGCGAGCGTGAAGGGCTTGAAGGACGAGCCCGCCGGATAGGCGCCCAGCACGGCCTTGTTGAAGACCTGGGCGGACCCCGCCGGGGTGAGCACGTCGCCGGCCAGGGTGGTGCCCAGGGTCATCGCATTCGGGTTGAAGGCCGGCGCACTGGCCAGCGCCCACACGTCACCCGTGCGCGGGTCGACCGCCGCGGTCGCTCCCTGGGCGTACGGGGCCAGCGCCTGCTGCGCCGCCAGCTGCACAGGTGGTCGGAGCGTGATCGCGATGTCGGCGCCCGGCACCATCTCCGTCTGCTCGAGCACCGATTCGGTCCCGTCCGCCGCGACGGCCACCAGGCTCCAGCCCGGCGTCCCCCGCAGGAGCGCTTCCGCGCCGCTCTCGAGGCCGGAACGACCCACCACATCGCCGGACCGATACCCCGCCGATGCCAGCGATTCGAGGTCCTCCGCCGTCACCTCGCTCACGTAGCCGATGACCTGGCCGCCCAGCGCCTCCTGTGGATAGACGCGCAGTCCGTCGTCACGCGTCTCGGCCCAGACGACCTCGCCGGCGCCGATGATGCGGCCGCGGCGCCCGAGGTCCCGGTCGAGGCGCAGCGTTCCGGCCTCGCCCAGCTCCGGGAAGAGCAGCTCCGGGCTCCAGCGCAGCACCCAGCCGTCGCTGCCCTGCACGAGCGTCAGCTCACGGGCCAGCTCCATGTTGCCGAAGCGCTCGGACGCCACGGCGACCGCGACCTGCACCGACAGTCCCGGCACCGGTCCGTCGAGGAGTTGCGTGGGATCGGTGGGGACTCCCGGGGTGGGGAGCGGCGTCGCCGACGGGTCGGGCGTGGCCGACGCATCCGGGGTGGGCAGCGGCGTCGGCTCCGGAGCGGGGAACTCCGACGGGCGTGCCTCTGCGGGGAGCCCGATCACGGCCGGCTCGCCGGGGGTGGCGCTCAGTGTCTCCACGCGCGCCATGTCGGCGAAGGAGGCGTGCAGATCGCTGAAGCGCTCCAGGGGGTAGGCCTCGCGCAGCGCCGGGTCGAGCGCCTCGTACATCGAGGCGTAGTCGGCCGCGGCCCACGCCTCCAGGTAGCTGGTGGCCAGGGCCGCTGCCGCGTCCGGCCCGGTACGTGGGAAGGTCGTGGGCACGGGCGTCGGGTCAGGTGTCGCGTCCGTGCTGCACGCGGCCAGGACGGCCAGCACCACGACCGGAAGGAGCCGGAGCCTCATCGGGCCAGGGTCACCCGGCGGAAGCCTTCCGCCGCGCGGTAGCCGGCTCGCTCACCCAGCTCCTCGCTGCGGCGGCGGACCCAGCGCGCGATCTCGTCGAAGGAGCGGAACTGGCTGGCGTGATGGGCCAGCGCGGCGACCTTGCGTTCCAGCGTGGCGCCGATGTCGACGATCTGGTTCGCCTCGTTCGTGCTCCACAGGAACAGCTCCGCCACCTTCCATGCCTCCAGCCCGGCGTCGAGGTGCTCTCGGAAGTTGAGCGGGTCACGGGCGGTGGGAAAGACGGCGTCGACCGTCACCTGTCCCACGGCGCGATGATCGGGATGATTGACCCACTCGTTGTTGACGAACAGGACGGTCGGGTCGTGGGTCATCACCACCTCGGGTCGGAAGGCGCGAATGGCGTGCGTGATGCGCTCCCGAAGGCGCAATGACGCCTCGACCTGGCCGTCGGGCTCTTCGAGGTAGTCGACCCGCTCGACGCCGATCTCGGCCGCTGCCGAGCGTTGCTCACGCTCGCGCACGCCGACGAGCGCCTCGACGTTCGCGTTCGGATCGTCGCTGCCTTTGTCGCCGCGGGTGACGAGCAGGTAGCGCACCGTGGCACCCTCTCCCACCCAGCGGGCGATGGTGCCGGCGGCGCCGAACTCGATGTCGTCGGGATGGGCGGCCACCACCAGGACGCGGTCGGGTGTGGGCAGCTTGTCATCAGGCATCGCGTCGAGCTGATCCTAGCAGTCAGTCCAGCGTCAGCGTCCGACCGCCGTCCGGATCGAGCAGCTCGGCCGTCCGCGGATGGCACGTGAAGTAGAGCACCTGGTGGCGCTCGGCGAGATCGCGGATGGCGGCGGCCGCGCGGGCCGCGCGATCGGCGTCGAAGTTGACGAGGATGTCGTCCATCACGACCGGCAGCGGCTCGGCGTGGCGGGCGAACTCCTCGATCAGGCCGAACCGAATCGCCAGGTACAGCTGCTCGGCAGTGCCGCGCGACAGCTCATCGGTGATTCTGCCCTCGCCACCGGTGGTCTCGACCCTCACGCTGACGTCGCCGGGCGGCGCCACGATCCTCGCGTATCTGCCGCCCGTGATGCGCTCGAAGTGCTGCTCGGCGGCGCGGACGACGTCGGGCTGACGCTCCCGCTCATAGCGCGAGCGCGTCTCCTCCAGGAGGCGCAGGGCAACCGCGCGGACCGCCCACTCCCGAGCCAGCGCAGCGGCCTGTCCCTCGAGCACGGCGAGCTCCTGGCGCCTGGTCCCGAGCTCGTCGGTCGCCTCCAGCTGCGCGATGCGAGCGTCGAGCGCGCCGATGCGGTTGAGCGCCTCGCGATCCTCGATCTCCAGCCGCTCGAGGTCGCCCTCGGCTTCGGCGCGATCCGCCTCGAGCCGATCGGGCGTGATGCCTGCGCTCTCCGCGAGCAACGGGCCGATCGCGTCGGGGCTGCCCGCGATGCCGGACATTCGTGCGTGCAGCTCACGGGCCTGACCCTGGAGCTCACGGCGCGCCGCCGCCTCCCGGGCGCGGTGACGGAGGGCGTCGGGATCGGGGCAGCCCTGCGCCGTGACGTGGGCCACGACCGCCGCCTCCCGCTCGGTCACGCTGTCCAGCGCCGGGGCGCGGCGGATGGAGAGCCGAACGATGGTCGAGTCGAGCTCCTCGGCGCGGCGACGGTTCTCGCGGGCAAGATCGAGCCCGCTCCCCAGGCCGACCACCAGGGCGTCGCGGCGGGTGGCATCGGCAGCTGGGGCGAGTCCGGCCGAGGCCAGCAGCGCGTCCGCACGCGCGGCGTGTGCCGCATCCGCGGTTGCCAGCTCGGCCAGGCGGAGGCGATGGCCCTCGCGTTCGGTGGCCGCCCGGCGGGCCAGCCCGGCCGCCGCGAGCAGCTGACGCACCGCATCGGGCGTCAGCCCATCCGGCAGTCGGTGCTGTTCGAGCCATGTAGCCCACGCGGCGCTGGCCTCCGCGGCCCGCAGGGCGGTGCTCGTCGCATCCCGGGCGCGCCGCTCCACCTCCACGCGGCGCGCCTCCAGGCTCGAGCGCTGCTCCCGCGCCACCTGATCTCGTGCCCGGCTGGTGGCGAGCGCCTCGCCCGCCGCGCGAATCTCCGCATCGGATGCGTGCTGGTCCAGCCCGAGCACGTTCAGCAGCGCCCGGCGCCTCAGGTCGAAGTCGGCGAGGTCGGGGCCGGTCGCGCCCGTTCCCCGAGTCAGCAGGACGACCAGCACGCCGGCCAGTGCGCCGACCGCGAGCCCGGGCAGCATGGCCCCCAGGAGGGCTCCGACTATGGCACCCAGGACGGCGAGGCTCAGTGCGGCGACCAGGGCAAACGGAGCAGACAGCCGGCGGAGCCGACCGTGGTTGGCGACCGCCTCCGCGGCGGCCGTTCGAATGCGGAGCGCGTCAAGCTCGCGCAACGCTGTCGCTCGCTCCTCGATGGGGGTGTCGTCGTTGTAGCTCTCGAGCCCGCCTTCCTGCTCCCGTATCTCGAGCTCGTCCACGGCCGACCGACGCCGCTGTTCCGCCTCCGCGGCGGCCGCGTTCATCGCCTGGAGGTCGCGCTCGTGTGCGCGCGTTGCCTCCAGCGCTGGGATCGAGTCGTCGAGCGCCAGCAGCCGGTCCTCAGACCAGCCGCCCACGCGTGCCAGTTGCTCGGCCACGGCGGCGCCGCCGCGAGCCTCGGCCGCCTCGGTGCCATGCCGCTGTTCTGCCACCGCAGTCCGCGTGGCGCGCTCGTCCAGCACGGCCGTGACCTCGTCGGCCATCGCGAGCAGGCGCTCGTCGATCTCGAGCCGCTCACGAGCGCTGCGAGCCTCGGCGAGCTGCTCGTCGAGCGCGGCGAGGGTGGCGCGTGCCTCGGCCAGCTCGCCGGACCGGCGGTCCAGGACGGCGACCGCGTCCTCCGCGAAGGCGTCCAGGGCAGCATCGCCGGACTCAAGCTCGGCATTCACGACCTCGAGCTCGGCAGCGATGGGTTGCGCGGCGCGCAGCCGGCCGTGGCGGGCGATCCGCTCGCGCAGCTCGCGGATCTCGCCGCGCAGGGACTCGACCCGCGCCTGGAGCGTCTCGCGCTCTCGATGAGCCGCCTCGTGATCCTCGGGCTGGCGGGCGAGATCGGCGATCTCGCGACGGACATCGTCGATCCGGCCGAGCAGCGCATTGAGCGGCTTCTGGCTGCCGCGCGGCAGGAAGGTCGCGTCGAGCTGCTGGCGCAGGCGGCGCTCCAGGTCGACCGCGCTCGTGCCGCCCAGCCCGGCACCGGCCCCGTAGATGCGGCCACGAACGCCATCCACGTTCAGGCTGGCGAGGGTCTGGAGCTCGCCCAGGCCAAAGGCGAAGATGTTGTTGAAGAGGTCCCGATCGGCTCCGCGCAGAAGCCGGTCCAGCGTCTCCTGGCCCCCCTGGTTGCCGTTCGGTGCGCGCACGCTCAGCGACCCGGCGCCGCCCTTCTCGCCGTGGCGCTCGACGGTCCAGCGCTCGTCGCCCGCCGTCCGCAGCACGAGCCGCCCGCCGCGACGACCGCCTGCCAGCGCCGGGTACCAGGTGCGCCCGTCGCGTGTCGGCTCGAAGCCAAAGAGCAGTGCACGCAGCCCGTTGAGGAGGGTGGTCTTGCCGGCCTCGTTGGCACCCACCAGCACCGTCATGCCGCCCTCGAGCGGCCAGCTCTCCTCGTGGAATCGGCCGAAGCCGTCGAGCTCGATGCGCTCGATTCGCATCAGCGCTCCTCTTCCGCAGCCAGCAGCAGGTCGATCGCCAGCGCCTCGGCGTCATCGAGGAGGGCTCCCGTCAGGGCGTCATCCTCCGGGCGGGCGACGCGCAGGTAACGCCTCCCCTTCTGCGACTCGTCGAACACCGGCGCCACGGCGGCGCGCAGCAGCGCGGTCCAGCGGTCGTGCTCTTCAGGGTCGGTGGTGTACGCGCTGCGACGGGCCGATGCGGCGGTGCGCAGGAAGTCACCCACGAAGTCAGGCGTCTCGCGACGGAGGTCCAGGTCGACGTCGGGCCGGGTCGCGTCGGCGATCGATTCCACCCAGGCGAACCCCACGGCCCCGGCGCCGTCCTCGTTGAGCAGCTCGCGAAGGTCCTCGCGGTAGCCGGCGCGCCCCAGATTCGCATGGAGCGGACCTCGCCCCGAGATGCGCAGGCGAATGATGAGCGAGCGCCCGTCGGCGGCGTCGACCGCCGTGCCGATTGCCTCGCGGCAGGCACGTCCCAGCGCCTCGTCATCGGCAAGCTCGGCGATCGGCACCTGGAGGGGCTGCCAGCGCACGACGTCGGTCGCCACGAACCTGGGCGTCACGCGCCCGGCGGCGTCCACCTCCACCACGTAGCAGCCGCGCGCGCCGAGCTCCCCCGGATCGCGGCCCTGCGGGATGCCACTGTAGATCGCCGGCGGATCGGCGAGCACCTGGCCCGGCTGATGGATATGGCCGAGCGCCCAGTAGTCCATGCCGGAGGCCCGCAGGTCGTCGACCGAGCATGGCGCGTAGTTGGCATGCCCGGGTCGGTCGCCGACGTTCGTGTGCAACAGTCCGATCGAGAACGGCGCGCCCGGTACCGCCCGGAAGCCCGCGGCGTAGTTCTCGGTCACGGCCGCGCGTGGATACGAGCGCCCGTGGATGCGAGCGATCTGCCGGCCATCGCGCAGCACCGGCACGGACTCATCGGGGGCCGTACCGAATCGGTGCACGGCAGGCGGAAAGTCCAGCGATGGCGCCCAGCTGTGGCCGTCGGCCGGGTCATGGTTGCCGTGGACCACGTAGCTGCCGATCCCCGCATCCGCCAGCTCGGCGAGCCCGTCACGAAAGCGCGTCTGCCCCAGCAGTGTGGGGCTGCTGCCCTCGAACACGTCTCCCGCCACGACCACGAAGTCGACGCGCTCGGCGAGCGCGGTGCGCACCACCGCACGCCACGCCTGGCTGGTCGCATTGCGCAGGACGTCCAGGGTGTCGGGCGGTGCCTCCGAGCTCAGCCCGGTGACGGGGCTGTCGAGATGAAGATCACCGGTGTGCAGGAAGCGAAACGGCTCGAGAGACGACACGGCCCGCCAAGCGTAGCCGATGGGCGTGACAGCTCATCGGTCGCGAGGCGGGCCGCATCGGGTCCGTCTCGGGCGCCAGGTCGGTCGGTCGCTTCCCCCCATGACGACCACGGGGATCGTTGCGACCGACCTCAACAGGCGCGGGTCAGACGGTGCGTCGTCCGCTGAGTACCTGGAAGACGAGCACGATGGCCGCGATCACCAGAAGCAGCCAGATCAGGCCGCCGCCGATGTTGCCGATCAGGCCGAGAAGCCAGAGGACCAGCAGGATGACGATGATCGTCCAGAGCATCGGTTTCTCCTCAGTCGGTTCGGTTCCCTCCATACGAAGCCGAGGGGCCTCGCGCAGTCCCGATATCGCAGTTTGCGTGCCAGCCCGCGTTCGAGCGCTCACTCGCCCGGCGTGCGACGCTCCTCGATGACCTGATAGACGAGGAGCACGGCGGCCGCCAGCAGAAACAGGTTCACCCATTGCCCAAGGCGCAGGATGACGCCGGCAAGCCACAGCACCAGCGCAACCGCCGTGAGGATCCAGATCACGGCACCGGGTCCAGCAGCACGGTCCGCTCCCCCTTCACGCGGCGAGGGCGTCCATGAGCTGGTCGACGTGCTCGGCCGGCTTGACCTGCGCCAGGACGTGCTCGATGCGCCCATCGGCTCCGACCACGAAGGTGGTGCGCTCGTTGCCGTAGTACGTGCGCCCCGCGAACTTCTTCTCGATCCACACCCCGAAGGCCTCGGCCACGCTATGACCGTCGTCCGACAGGAGCCGATAGGGCAGCGCGTACTTGGAACGGAACTTCACGTGGCTCTTCACGCTGTCCGGGGAGACGCCGAAGAGCTCGGTGCCGGTATCGGTCACCCGCGACCAACTGTCGCGCAGGCCGCACGCCTGGGCAGTGCAGCCGGGCGTGTCGTCCTTCGGATAGAAGAACAGGGCGTAGCGTGATCCGCGCAGGGAGTCGGCCGACACGACGCTTCCGTCATCGGCGGTCATCTCGAAGGCCGGGGCCGGGTCGCCGGCGCTGAGTCTGGTCATGCGCTGAGTCTAGCCCTCCGCGCCCATCTGCTCGATGGCGACCAGCACCGGCGGCAGCTCGCGCGGCTCCATGCGCCCCACCAGCGCATCGGCGAATGCGCCGATCCGCGCGTCGCCGGCTTCGGCGAGGTCGTGGCCGGCTCCCTCGATCTCCTGGAGCACCGGCTCGTTGCCTGCGTCGCGCAGGACGGCGTCGAGGAGGCGCGACTCGTCCGGATCCGCCCAGGCGTCGGCCGTCCCGTGGGCGATCACGACGTTGCGGTGGAGCATGGTGGCCAACGCCAGGGCCGGGGTGTGGAAGGCCTGCTCCCAGGCGGCCAGCCCCAGATCGACAACCGCGTCGCCGATGCGGATCGGCACGCTCACCTGGCGCCGCTCGGCACGCTCGATGAGCTCCTCGGCCGATCGATCGAGCGCGGTGACCACCGGATGCCGGCGATCGGCGCCGGTGCGCGAGCGCTCGGCCACGCCGCGGCGCAGGACGTCGCGCCACGACCGGGCCGAAGGACCGATGAGCCCGACCGCTCCCACGGCCGGATCGCCGATGGCGACGCTGAGGGCCACGACCGCTCCCTCGCCGTGCCCGACGACGGCGCAGCGCCGCAGGTCGAGCTCGCGCCGCGAGCGCATGGCGCCGATGGCATCGCGCGCGTCGTCGAGGCGGGAGAACAGGTCGGTGGTTTCCCACGTGCCGTCCGACTCGCCACAGCCGCGCGGGTCGTAGCGGAGGCTGGCCACGCCGCGCTCGGCGAGCGCATCGGCCAGGCGCGCGAAGAGCCCCGCCGGTGCTTCGACATCCATCGGCTCGTACCAACCCCGGTGGCCGCCGCGGTCCCATCCGCCGTCGCGGTCGCGAGGCAGCCAGCTCGGCACGAGGAGCGCCCAGGGCAGGCGCCCATCTGTGGTGGGCAGCGCCAGCGTCCCCGCCAGGGTCAGGTCACCGGCACGGAAGCGGAGGTCGTCGAAGCGTGGCACGTTCCGATGGTACGCTCGACGACGGTATGCCTCACCCCGAGCCGGTCTTCGCGCCACCGCCCGAGCCGGTGCCGTTCACCTCCGATCCGCGTGCCGAGCTGCCGGAGGTCGCGGAGGTCGTCGTGGTCGGCGGCGGCATGCTCGGTGCCTCGGCTGCCTACCACCTGGCGCGCGCCGGCGTGCGGCCGCTGGTGATCGAGGCCAACTCGCCGGCGTGGGGCGCCTCCGGACGCAACGCCGGGATGGCGCTGGCCGGCCTGGGCGGACACTTTCCTCGGGTCACCGCCCTCGTCCAGGCCGCGGGCGGGCGCTCGATCCTCGACTACACCGCCCGTTCGCTCGACATGCTCGAGGCGTGGGATGCCGAGCTGCCGGGCGGGATCGAGTGGGACCGGTTCGGATCGCTGGACCTGGCCGTGGACCCCGCGGAGGAGGCGCACGTCCGGCGCACGGCCGACCTCCAGGCGGCGGAGGGTCTGGAGGTCCGTATCGTCGATGCTCGGGAGCTGCGTGACCTGGCGCCGGGGCTGGCGGTGGACGAGGTCTGCGCGGCGAAATGGACACCACAGGATGCGAAGCTCAACCCGTTCCGGCTCTGTTACGCCCTGCTCGAGGCGGTCCGGGAGATGGGCGGGACGGTCGTCACCGGCGTGCGCGTCGATCGGCTCCTTGCCGGCGGCGGACGCGCGGCGGGGGTCGCGACGTCGCACGGCGATGTGTCAGCCGGGGCGGTGCTGCTGGCCACGAACGCCTGGACGCCGGCGCTGGCGCCTCACCTGGCGGCCAATCTCACACCGATCCGCGAGACGGTCTGCGTGACCGAGATGCTTCCGTTCTCGATCGGACGACCCGGCTTCGAGACGAACCAGTGCAACGAGTACTGGCGCCAGATGCGCAGCGGCGAGGTCGTCATCGGCGGCTTTGCGGTGGCGGATGAGGGAATGGGGATCGGGTCGTATTCGACCGGTGTGCGCCCAGACGTGCCCCCGCTCCTGGCAGGGCTGCTGGCACGCCTGCACCCGGCGTTGGCCGACGCCCGCATCGTCCGCTGCTGGGCCGGATTGCTGGACTTCGCGTCGTTGGAGATTCCGATGGCTGGCGCCCTGCCAGCCGAGGGCGGCACACCCCTGCCCGGCGCCTACATCGCGGCCGGGCTCACCGGCCACGGCCATCCGTACGCCCCGATCCTCGGCCTGCTCATGGCCGAGCTCATCAGCGGCGGCGAGGCTCGTACCCTGTCGCTGGCCCCCTTCGACCCGCGCCGCTACGTGGGTGCGGCTCACGCGCCGACCTGGCTCGAGCCGTTCCAGGGCATGGCGACGATCCCGCGCTGAGTGGGCGGTGCCCATACGTCGGCATCACCCCAGCAGCGGGCGCCAGGTCCCCAGGGCGAGGCTGATCCCGATGGCGACGGACGCCAGCAGCGCGGCACCCGCAATCCAGCCCCAATCCGCCAGCGTCACGCGCTGCACCCGCGCCACGGTTCGGCACGGGAGTGCTCCGAAGCCTCGGGCCTCCATGGCCAGCGCCATCCGGCTCCCCCGTCGCACGGCACCGACCAGCAGCGCCAGGAGCTGGCCGGCGAAGAGGCGGACGGCGGCCAGCGGAGAACGACCGGCGTCGACGCCTCGGGCGCGGCGCGCCATCGCGATCGTCTGCCACTCGCCGGCCATCAGGGGTATGAGCCGCAGGGCGGCAAGCGCGCCGACGGCGAAGCGCGGCGACACGCGAAGCTGCTGGACCAGCGCGTCGGCCAGGTCCGTCGGCTGGCTGGTGGCGGTGGCCAGGATTCCGGCCAGCGCGATCGCCACCAACCGCGTGGCCAGCCCCAGGCCGTCCACCAGCGTCTCGGCACCGATGCGGACCGGACCGACCTCGAGCAGGGTGAGCCCGCGCTGATCGGGAGCGAAGAGCACGTTGACGACGCCGATCGAGACCGCGGCGAGGCCGATCAGCCAGGCCCGGCTCAGCAGGGCAGCGGCCGGCAGGCCGGAGAGCGGCAGGAGTGCCGCGAGCACGGCCAGCACGATGAGCGCCGTCACCCCGTCCAGCGACGCGAAGAGGGCCACCAGCAGCACCAGCGCGGCACCCAGCTTGGCAACCGGGTTTGCCCGGACCAGGGGTGCGCGCGGGTCGGGTACGAGCGGGGTGAAGAGCTGCATCAGGGGCGCCCCGGCAGTGCCAGTGTCCGATCGGCGAGCGCGTGGACGAAGGCGCGATCGTGGCTGACGAAGCAGATGCCGCGTCCGCCGTCGCGCAGCGCGGCCAGCAGGTGGAGCAGCTCCGACCAGGTGCGCCGATCCTGCCCGAAGGTGGGCTCGTCCAGGACGAGCAGGGCCGGACCGGTCGCCAGCGCCGTCGCCACCGACAGGCGCCGCTTCTCACCGCCGGACAGGGTGAACGGATTGGCGGACGCCAGGTGATCCAGACGCAGGCGTCCTAGGAGCTCATCGGCACGGCGCTCGGCGGCATTGCGCGGCAGCCCGGCGCGCATCGGTCCCAGCAAGAGCTCCCCGCGAACCGATGCAGCGAGGAACTGGTGCTCGGGGTCACCGAAAACGGTGCCGA
>Ga0299907_10002846_pt1 | contig 10871 bp, 8 predicted proteins | sample RVTome_16_FD_198680 | JGI IMG/M metagenome (GOLD analysis project Ga0299907, IMG submission 198680) | Soil microbial communities from uranium-contaminated site in the Upper Colorado River Basin, Wyoming, United States - RVT152D67 (version 2) ... | reverse complement strand
CCTCCCAGGAGATGCCGTCTCCGTAGATGATGTCGAACTCGGCCTGCTTGAAGGGCGGCGCGACCTTGTTCTTGACCACCTTCACGCGCACCCGGTTGCCGATCGCCTCGACGCCCTCCTTGAGCGTCTCGATGCGGCGGATGTCGAGGCGGATGGAGGAGTAGAACTTGAGCGCGCGGCCGCCCGGCGTCGTCTCGGGGTTGCCGAACATGACGCCGATCTTCTCGCGGAGCTGGTTGGTGAAGATCGCCACCGTCCCGGTGCGGTTGAGCGTCCCCGCGAGCTTGCGGAGCGCCTGGCTCATCAGGCGCGCCTGGAGGCCGACGTGGCTGTCCCCCATCTCGCCCTCGATCTCGGCCTTGGGCGTGAGGGCGGCGACCGAGTCGACGGCGACGACGTCGAGAGCCCCGCTGCGGATGAGGAGCTCGGCGATCTCCAGCGCCTGCTCGCCGTTGTCGGGCTGTGAGACGAGGAGGTCGTCGATGTTGACGCCGATCCGTCGCGAGTAGCTCGGGTCCATGGCGTGCTCGGCATCGACGAAAGCGCAGATCCCACCCCGTCGCTGCGCCTCCGCGATCACGTGGTAGACGAGGGTCGTCTTGCCCGACGACTCCGGGCCGAAGATCTCGACGATCCTCCCGCGGGGCAGCCCGCCGACCCCGAGCGCGAGGTCGAGCGAGAGCGACCCCGTCGAGATCGACGGGATGGCCACCTGCGCCTGGTCGCTCATCTTCATGACCGAGCCCTTGCCGTACTGGCGCTCGATCTGGCTCAGCGCGGCGTCCAAGGCCTGTTCGCGATTGGAGTCGCTCAAGACGTCAACCTCCCAGGGGAACCGATTGCACGATCTGATACTGCGCTCCGGTCCGTCGCAGCACCGAATGATAGAGGGCCGCTTCGGACGGACTCACGCGGCCGAGGTCGGGGAGCGTCGGGGAGAGCCGGGGCCTCGTGTGGAAGCGGAGCACCGTCACGTGCGGCAGCCACTCCCGCCGCTCGCGCTCGTAGAAGCCGAGCCGCTCCAGCTCCTCTCCCACTCGGCCGGCAAACCGGGTCGCATGCCCGCCCTCGTCTGCGAGCACGAGCATGCCGACGCTCCGCGTCTCGCGGTATCGGACGGGCGAGAGCACCGGCGGGACCGCTCCGGAGGAGGCGGCGCGGAGGACGTCCACCACCGGCTCGACGTCGGCCGCCGGCCTGCCGCCCAGGAAGGCGAGGGTGACGTGCAGGTTGCCGGGGGGCACGACGCGGGCCTCGCGGGCACCGGCCAGCTCGCGGCCCTGCCACGCGACGAGCTCCGCGACGGCGTCGTCCGGCAACAGTAGGGCGCAGAAGAGGCGTAGGCGCTCACGTCCCTCGACGCTAGCACCGGAATCGCTACGCATTCGTCGCGGCTCGTGACAAGCGGCGCCTGAGACAGTGCAGAGCCAGCGCCGTGCTCCGCGCCCGGATCGCCTCGCGATCACCCGGGACGAGGAACCGGTCGGTCGAGCCGCCGTCAGGCGTTTCCACCGAGGTAAAGACGAGGCCCACCGGCTTCGCCGGCGTGCCGCCGCCCGGTCCCGCCACGCCGGTCACCGCCACAGCCGTGTCGGCGCCGAGCGTCGCCCGAACGCCCGCCGCCATTGCGGCCGCGACCTCAGCGGAGACGGCGCCGTGCTTCCGGAGGAGAGCCTTCGCGACGCCGAGCTGTCGCTCCTTGACCTCGTCCGAGTAGGCGACGATGCCGCCGAGGACGACGTCGCTCGACCCGGGCACGTCGGTCAGGCGGGCGGCCACGAGTCCGCCGGTGCAGGACTCCGCCGTCGCCAACGTCAGTCCCTGCGCACGGCCGAGCTCGAGGACGAGCCCTGCCACGGGCCGCTCGTCCTCGGCGAAGAGCTCGGCGCCGAAGCGCTCGCGCAGCGCCTGTGCCAGCCGGACGGCCCGCGCGCGGTCGGGCTCACGGGCGAAGAGGTCGACGCGAATCTCGAGGTCGTGCGCACAGACCGTCACCTCGAGCCCCCCGCCCTCGCCGCCGAACTCCTCGAGCGCCCGTGCCACGGCCGACTCGCTGGGCCCGAAGAAGCGCAGGACGGCGTGCTCGGGTGGCTCCGCGCGGGCTGAGACCCGGGCGAACGCGTCGTGCGCCACCACACGAGGCCACAGCCGCTGCAGCTCGCTCGGCGGCCCCGGGAGCGCGACAGCCACCCCCCGGTCGTGCTCCAGCAGCACCGCCGGGGCCGTGCCCGCGAGTCCGAGCGCGACTCCGCCCTCGGGCACCGAGGCCTGCTTCCGGACACCGGCCTCGAAGTCTCCGTACGGCCGGCCGAGCCGTTCGGCGATTCCGCGGGAGACCGCCTCGATCTCGCCGCGCAGCCGCCCGCTAACGACGAGCGGCCGTCCCGCCACACGGGCGAGGGTCTCGACCGTGCGGTCGTCGTGAGTCGGCCCGAGCCCGCCCGAGAGGACGAGCACGTCGCCGGCGAGCCCCTCCCGGATCGCCGCCTCGAGCTCTGCGGGATCGTCTCCGACGACCACGAGCCGCGCAGGCTCGAGCCCGAGCCGTGTCAGCTCGCGGCCCAGGAAGGCGCCGTTGGCGTCGGCCCGGTCGCCGCGCACGAGCTCGCTGCCCGTCAGGACGACGAGGGCGCGGGGCCGCGGGCTCAAGTCACGCGGTCGAGAGCGTGCGGACGCCCTGGGCGGTCACGAGGACGACCGAGCCGGCCGTGGGGAAGTCCCTGACGGCGCGGCCGTTCAGCCGGACGCGGAGGTTGGCCGGGTTCCCGAGCTCGACCCAGATCCGTCGACCCGTGAAGCGCTGAGCCTGCCCGAGCTCGAGCGTCCCCTCGTAGAGGGTCTCCCCGTTCACGGAGCCCGCGCGAACCTCCATCCAGCAGGGGCCGTCGGCGGCGGTCAGCACGAGCCTGGCCCTTCGCGCCTTCTGACGGGGGGCGGGCGGGGCGGGGGTCGTCTCCGCGACCGACGTCGTCCCCGGGTCCCGCTCGGTCTCCATGATCGGGTTCGGGTTGGGCTTCGGGCCGCCGCCGAGGCCGGCGAGGCCGACGACGACGAGCACCGTCACGGCGACGATCCCCGCGAGCGCCACGACCACGAAGTTGGACTCCAGCCGCCGCCGCGGCGGACGTCGGGGAGCCGAAGACTGAGCCGCCGGGAGCTCCTCCACGGTGGTGAAGCGGGAGTTGTACTCGTCGACGTAGAGCTGGCCGTCGAGCCCGAGGTACTCCGCGTACGTGCGCAGGAAGCCCTTGACGTACGTCTCGCCGGGGAGGATCTCGAACTGCTCCTCCTCGAGCGCCCGCAGGTACTTCCCCCGGATCTTGGTCTCCGTCTCGATCCGGGGGAGCTCGAGCCCTTGCCGCAGCCGAGCCTCGCGCAGGCTGTTGCCGATCTCGAACACGAGGCCCGATTGTAGCGGGGGAAGCTTGCGGCGCTCCAGCCGCGGTCACTCGGGCTCGTTCACTCGAGCACGAGCACGAGGACTGCGAAGACGGCGAGGGCGAGAGCCGCCGTCAGCGCCAAGAGCAGCGCGACGGTGCCGAGGAAGCGCGCCAGCGCGATGAACCCTGGGCTGCCGCTCCGGCCGAGCGTGCGCTGCTGCTCGACCCGCGCCCGCCGTCCGAGGAGCACCGAAGCGAGCGCGAGGACGAGCGCGAGCGGGACGGCCACGACTGCGTCCTGGAGGCGAAGCTCGTTGAAGTGGTTCGCCGCGAAGGCGGCTCCGCCGAAGACTCCGAAGGCGAGCAGCGCCGTGAGGAAGGCCCAGACAGCCCTGGTGTTGGTCACGAGGGCGGAGCCTACTGCTTGACGTAGGGGCGCCCCGCGGCGGCCGGCCCGCGCGAGCGCCCGATGACGCCGACGAGCGCGATCAGCGTCAGCAGGTAGGGAAGCGTCGAGAGCAGGTTGGCCGACGCGAGGTCGGACGGGAGCAGCGACGAACCCTGGAGACGCAGCGCGAGGGCGCTCGAGAAGCCGAAGAGGAGGCAGGCGCCGAACGCCCCGAACGGGCGCCAGGAGCCGAAGATGACCGCCGCGAGCGCGATGAACCCGCGGCCCTGCGTCATGTTCTCGTTGAAGGCGTTTCCGAAGCCGAAGGAGAGGTACGCGCCGCCGAGGGCGGCGAGCATCCCGGAGACGACGACGGCGGCATAGCGCACGCCGTAGACCGAGATGCCGACCGTGTCGGCAGCCCGCGGATGCTCCCCGACCGAGCGAATCCGCAGTCCGATCGGCGTCTTGAAGAGCACGATGGCCGCGACGATGACGAGCAGCAGCATCATCCAGATCATGAGGTTGATCCGGCCGAAGACGTCGCCGACGAAGGGGATGTCCCCGATCAGGGGCACCGTGACGTCGGGGATCTCCTCCTCGAGCTCGGGCGTGCCGGTTCTCCCGTAGATGGAGCGGAAGAGGTAGCCCGTGACCCCGAGCGCGAGGAAGTTGACGGCGAACCCGCTGATGATCTGATCCGCCTGGAGGTGAATGGAGAAGAAGGCGTGCATGAGCGCGAGGATCCCTCCGGCGGCCATCGCCCCGAGGATCCCCAGCTCCCATTGACCCGTCTCGGCGACCACGACGATGCCGAAGAACGCGCCCGCCAGCATCATCCCCTCGAGGCCGATGTTCACGACTCCCGAGCGCTCCGAGAAGATGCCTCCGATTGCGGCGAAGGCGAGCGGCGCCGCGAAGCGGAGCGTCGCGGCGACGAGGCCGACGCTGAACACCTGCTCGAGCTCGGCCGAGTCCTCGCTCTGGAACCACACCGCGCAGAGGACTGCGAGCGCGGCGACGCCGATCGCCCACCAGCCGAGCTTCCGCTCGTCTCGGGTGACGCTCCAGAGCCCCGCCGCCGCGCCGGCGATCGCGACGGCGAGCGGCACCACGATGTTGCGCAGGGTGAAGGGCGGCAGCGAGAGCCAGAGCGCGAGGATCCCGACCGCGATGCCGAAGACGGCGATCGAGCGCGGCTCCGTCGCGCGCCGGAGGCGGGCTCCCAGGTCCTCGGCGGCCGGCTGCTGCGCGACGCTCATGGGCCACACCCTGGCCCATGAGCGTGTGGAGGGAGTGTGGGGGAAGCGGGAGGTTCCTCCACTGTCTCAAAGAAGGCTGCTCGTGGGGGAAACATGGTTTCCCCCACGGGAGCGAGCCGAAGGCGAGCGACGCTCACGCTACGTCTTCAGCTCCGGCTCGATGCGCTTGGGCCCGCTGAAGCCGACCCGTCGCCGGGCCCGCCAGAGGTAGAGAATCAGGAGCTCGGCCCCGACGAAGGCGATGATGAGCGCCTGGATGATGAGTGCGAGGTTCGTCGCCAGCTCGGGGTTGAAGACCTCGGGATCGAGCTGACGCGGCGACGTGCCCACGTCGAGCGCGGCGAAGAAGAGCGCGGCGAAGAGGATGCCGACGGCCTTGTTCCGCCCCAGGAGCGCGACCGCGATCCCCGTGAAGCCCAGGAGGTTGGCGGGGAACTCGGTGCTCGTCAGGCGGTACTTCCAGCCGAGCAGGTCGATGGCCCCCGCCAGGCCGGCGAAGGCCCCCGCGATGGCGAGCGCCAGGAAGTAGTTCTTCTTCACGGAGATGCCGCCGTAGGCGGCCGCGTCCGGATTGAAGCCGACGGCGCGCACCTCGTACCCCAGGGTCGTCCGGTTGAGCAGGAGGTGGTAGACCACGAGCGCGAAGAGCGCGATGAAGATCCCTGCGTGCAGCGGCTGGAGGCGGCCCCAGATCTCGGGCAGCTTCGCCGAGTCCAGGACGTCGCTCGAGCGGGGCAGACTGGGATCGGTGCCCTGTAGGTAGCCGTCCGGCGCCTCGAGGAGCCACGTGCCGACCCAGATGGCGATCCAGTTGAGCATGATCGTCGAGATGACCTCGTGGGCGCCCGTGGTCGCCTTCAGGAGGCCGGCGATCCCGCCCCAGACCGCTCCGGCGAGGATCCCCGCGACGATCGCAAGCCCGGCGTGCAGAGGGCTTGCGAGCCCCGGGAAGTGTGTGCCGAACCAGATCGCCATGAGGAGGCCGACCCAGTACTGGCCCTGGCCGCCGATGTTGAACATGCCGCAGCGGAAGGCGAACGCGACGGCCAGCGCGGCCAGGATCAGAGGCGTCATGACGATGAGCGTCTGCTGGAGGTCGCGTGCCTCCTCGGCGGTGTCCCCCACGCCGGGGATGAACCACGTAAGCCCGGAGCCCTCGAAAATCGCCTTGTACGCCTCGAAGGGCGCCGAGACACTCTTCTCGGTGACGAGCATGACGAGCCCGCCGATGACGAACGCGAGCAGCGCCGCCGCGATGGGAACGAGCAGGCCGCCGGCGCGCTCGTAGAAGGCCGGGAGCCCGCTGACCGCGCCTTCCGGCTGCCCGGGCGGGTGCTGCTGAACCGGGGGCACCGCGCTCACGCCGCCGCCTCTTCCTTGCCGCCGCCGAGCATGGCGATGCCGAGCTCCTCCTCGGAGACGTCCGGGCCGTACTCCCCTACGATCCGGCCCTCGTAGATGACGAGGATGCGGTCGGAGAGCGAGAGGATCTCGTCGAGCTCGAACGACACGAGCAGGATCGCCCGGCCTTCGTCCCGCTCCTGCACGAGGCGGCGGTGGACGAACTCGATCGCGCCGACGTCGAGCCCTCGCGTCGGCTGGGCCGCGACGAGCACGCTCGGGTTGCGGGAGACCTCGCGGGCGACGACGACCTTCTGCTGATTCCCACCGGAGAGCGAGGAGGCGTGGGTTTGTGGGCCGCCGCCGCGCACGTCGAACTCGCTGAGGAGCCCCCTCGCGCGCGCGACGAGCCGCTTTGGGTAGAGCCAGCCCCACTTGGAGTCGGGCTCCAGGCGGTAGTTGTGCAGGGCCAGGTTCTCGGCGAGTGAGAAGTCGAGGATGAGGCCGCGACGCTGTCGGTCCTCGGGGATGTGACCGAGCCCGGCGTCGAGGCACTCGCGGCAGCCGGAGCCGGTGACGTCCTCCCCGGCCACGTCGATCCGACCGTTGGCGACCTTGCGCAGACCGGCGAGCGCCTCCACGAGCTCGGTCTGCCCGTTGCCGTCCACTCCGGCCACACCGACGATCTCTCCGGCCTTGACGTCGAATGAGACTCCCCGCACGGCCTCCAGGCCTCTTTCGTCGAAGACCGCCAGGTTCTCGACGCGCAAGGCGGACTTCCCCGGCTCGGCCGGCTTCTTGTCCACGCGCAGGAGCACCTCCCGTCCGACCATCAGCCGTGCGAGCCCCTCTTCCGTGGCGCCTTTGCGAGGAACGGTCTCGATCGTCTTCCCGCGCCGGAGCACCGTGATCCGGTCGGCGATCTGGAGCACCTCGCCGAGCTTGTGGGTGATGAAGATGATCGACTTCCCCTCCCCCTGGAGGGAGCGGATGATCTCGAAAAGCTCGTCCGCCTCCTGCGGCGTCAGCACGGCTGTGGGCTCGTCGAGAATGAGGATCTCCGCGCCGCGGTAGAGAGCCTTCAGGATCTCGACGCGCTGCTGCATGCCGACGCTGATCGACTCGATCCGCGCGTCGGGTCGCACGGCGAGGCCGAACCGCTCCGAGATCTCGCGAACGCGCTCTTCCGCTTCGTCGATGTCGAGGAAGGGCCCCTTGCGCGGCTCCATTGCGAGCACGATGTTCTCGGCCACGGTCATCACCGGGATGAGCATGAAGTGCTGGTGCACCATCCCGATTCCGTGGTCGATCGCCTCCCGCGGCGAGCTGATCGTGATTGGCTTGCCGCCCAGGCGCATCTCGCCCTCGTCCGGGTGGTAGAGCCCGTACAGGATGTTCATGAGCGTCGACTTGCCGGCGCCGTTCTCGCCCAGGAGCGCGTGCACCTCGCCTTTCGCCAGCTCGAAGTTGACCCCGTCGTTGGCCACGACCCCGGGAAAGCGCTTGGTGATGCCCTTGAGCTCGAGGAGGGGAGCGGGAGCCATGGGATGGAAGAGGAAGGGGCGGGCCTGCGCCCGCCCCTTCCGCGTCGTTCGGCCTATTCGACCGTCTCGGGGATCTCGACCTCGCCGGCGATCACCAGGTCGGCCTGCGCCATCGTCTCGTCGACGGCGTCCTGCGGCGCGTTCGGCGAGAACTCGCCAAGCCCGACGCCGTCCTCCGCAAGGCCGTAGGAGGTGACGCCGCCGCCCGCGAAGGCGTCGTTCACGACCGACTCGATCGTCGAGAACACGGCCACGTCCACGCGCTTGAGCGCGCTCGTGAGGACGTGGTCGCCCAGGAAGGCCTGGTCGGCGTCCACGCCGATGCCCCAGACGTTCCGCTCCTGGGCCGCGTCGAGAGCGCCCAGCCCGCAGCCGCCCGCGACCTGGAACACGATGTCCGAGCCGTTGGCGATCTGGTCGAGCGCGACCTCCTTGCACTTCGCCTGGTCGACGAAGTCCTGCGAGTAGCCGTTAAGCGTCTCGACGTCTGGATTCGCGTCCGCCGCGCCCTTCTGGAACCCGGCGATGAAGCGGTCGACCGGCGGGATCTTGAGCCCGCCCACGCTCGAGACCGTGTTGCTCTCGGTCACGAGCCCGGCGAGGTACCCCGCGAGGTAGCCCGTCTCCTGCTCCTTGAAGAGGAGGCCTTGGAGGTTGGGGAGCTCGCAGGAGTTGGTCTCCTCGCATCCCTCTCCGCCGTACGCGAAGTCGATGATGGCGAAGTTCGTCTCCGGGAACTCCTCGGCCGCCGTGTGCGTGGCCTCTCCCATGAGGAAGCCGACCGACACGATCAGGTCGAAGCCCTCCTCGGCGAGCGTCGAGAGGTTCGGGATGTAGTCCGCGTCCGACTGGGACTCGAGCACCCGGATCTCGACTCCGAACTCATCGGCCGCCTGCTCGAGGCCCTGGTTGGCCAGCGAGTTGAACCCGCGGTCGTTCAGGCCGCCGATGTCGGTGACGAGCCCGACCTGGATGTCGGAGCCCGGCGCCTCCTCGGTCGTCTCGGTGGCGCCTGTCCCCTCGCCGCCAACGTCCTCCTCCTCGCCGTCGTCCCCGCCGCAGGCCGCGACCGCGAGGAGAAGCGCAACGAGGAGCAGAAGCAGCAGAGGCAGCTTTCGCTTTACATTCACGGAACCTCCCTTTTCGGCCATGTCGTCGAGTGGAATCGCCGGATGCTAACCCTCCGGAGAGTCCATTTCTAGGACGGTGCGACGAGACTGTTCGTTAGGAGGGAACCTCCGCGAGCACGCGCTCGAGCTCCGCCTCCCCAACCAGGACGCGGCGTGGCTTCGAGCCCTCGTAGCCGGAGATGATCCCGCGGCGCTCGAGCATGTCGATCAGCCGGCCCGCGCGGGTATAGCCGACCCGCAGCCGCCGCTGGAGGAGCGAGACCGAGGCCGTCTGCGTCTGGACGACGATCTCGATGGCGCGGTCGAGGAGCGGGTCCTCGTCCGGGTCGAAGTCCTCGTCGCCCTCCTCGCCGTGGGAGACCGGCTGGGGCGCCTCGAGCAGCGACTCGTCCAGCTCCTGGGCCCGCTGACTGCGCGCCTGCTCGACGAGCAGGGCGATCTCCTCCTCGGTGACGAAGGCGCCCTGGACGCGCTGGAGGCGTGACGTGCCGAGCGGCTTGAACAGCATGTCCCCCTGGCCGAGGAGGCTTTCGGCGCCGCCTCCGTCGAGGATCACCCGGCTGTCCGTCTGGCTCGAGACCGCGAAGGCGATCCGCGAGGGGACGTTGGCCTTGATCATGCCGGTGATGACGTCCACGGAGGGGCGCTGCGTGGCGAGGACGAGATGGATGCCGACGGCGCGCGACTTCTGCGCCAGCCGGATGATCGCGTCCTCGACCTCCTGCGGCGAGACCATCATCAGGTCGGCGAGCTCGTCGATGACGACGAGCAGGTAGGGCAGCGGCTGCTCCCCGCGTTTCGTGAGGACGCGGTTCAGCTCCGGGAGGTTCCGCGCGCGGGCGAGGCTCATGCGCTCGTAGCGGCGTTCCATCTCCGTCAGGACGTTCGCGAGGACGGCCGCGGCCGCCTTCGGGCTCGAGACGACCGGCGTGAGCAGGTGCGGGATCGACTCGTAGAGGCCGAGCTCGACGCGCTTGGGGTCGACGAGGATCATGCGGAGGTCGTCCGGCGTCGCGCGAAGGAGGATGGAGCAGAGCATCGTGTTGATGCAGCCCGACTTCCCCGAGCCGGTCGTGCCCGCGATGAGGATGTGCGGCATGCGGGCGAGGTCGGCCCAGACGGAGGCGCCCGAGATGTCCTTCCCCAGCCAGACCGAGAGGGGGCTCGCATTCTGAGGCAGCTCGTCGAAGATGTCGCCGAGCGTGACGATGTTCGGCGCCAGGTTGGGGACCTCAACGCCGACCGCCTGCTTGCCCGGAATGGGCGCGAGGATGCGGATCTCGGTGGTGGCGAGCGCGTAGGCGAGGTCGTCGCGGAGCGCCGCGACCTTCCCGACCTTCGTCCCCGGCGCGAGCTGGAGCTCGTACCGGGTGACGCGCGGGCCCACGACCTGGCCTACGAGCGTGGCGTCGATGCCGAAGTTCGTGAGCGCCTGGAGGAGCGCCTCGGCCGTCCGCTGGGCGGCCTGCGCCGGCTGGCCTTCGTGCGGGCGCGAGCGCCGGAGCAGGCCCGGGTCGGGGAGCCGGTAGCCGGAGTGCTCGGCCGTGGCCGGGTCGAAGAGAGTGGGCTCCTGCTCGGGGAGCTCGGGCTCCGGCTCCGTCTCGCGCTCGTCGAGCTGGTCGAGCAGGACGGGCTGCGACGGTGGCCCGTCCCCGACGACGTCGGGATACGCCTGCTCCCCGTCGACCGGAGGCCTCTGCTGCTCCACGGCTCCCGGGGTCTGACCCCCGGGCACGTCGTCCACGGGCACGCGCACGAGGTCGTACGTGCGGCGCGCCGCGGAGGCTGTGTCGCGGGCGACGCGGGCGGAGCGGCGCAGGATGGCG
>Ga0299907_10002845_pt1 | contig 10879 bp, 10 predicted proteins | sample RVTome_16_FD_198680 | JGI IMG/M metagenome (GOLD analysis project Ga0299907, IMG submission 198680) | Soil microbial communities from uranium-contaminated site in the Upper Colorado River Basin, Wyoming, United States - RVT152D67 (version 2) ... | reverse complement strand
GCTTCATAGCGACTTCGGGGGCTACAGCCTTGCGGCGCCTCCGTCGCGCGGGCTTCTTACGCGCTGCCGCCTTCTTACGCGCTGGCTTGCGCTTCGCCGCCTTCTTACGCGCTGGCTTGCGCTTCGCCGCCTTCTTACGCGCTGGCTTGCGCTTCGCAGCCTTCTTACGCGCTGGCTTGCGCTTCGCAGCCTTCTTACGCGCTGGCTTGCGCTTCGCTGCCTTCCTGCGAGCGGGCTTGCGCTTCGCCGTCTTCTTGCGAGCCGTCGACTTCCGCGCTGCCTTCCTACGAGCTGGCTTACGCTTCGCCGCCTTCCTACGCGCGGGCTTCTTGCGTGCCGTCGACTTCGCCTTGCGCGCCGTTGACTTCCGACGCGTTCGCTTTGCAGCCTTACGTGGCATCCAGGGTCACCTCCTCTCTCCGATCAGATGACCTCTTGTACGTTATTGCACGCCTGCACGTACCCATAAACGAGGTCGTTCATAACCATAGCGGCAACTTGTACGCGTGTGAAGGGTTTAGCACACGCGTTGTCAAGTAACGAAAAACGCCTTCGAACGCGCAGATCAGTCGGCAAGCTGTATTGCGTGAGTGCCCGTTGCGCGTTGCGCGTTGCTACTCAGGAAGCAACGCGTGCGCGTGGACGCCTACCGATGCGCACCGACGCAACGCGCGCCAAGACATCTCTGATGTCTTCGCCGTCTGCGATCAACGTGAAGAGTCGGTGTGCTTGTCTACGCAAACGCGTGCGCTCACGTTCGGTTAGACCGCCCCAGATGCCGTAGCGTTCGCCGTTTGCGAGGGCGTACTCCAAACAATCCAGCCGCACGCAACAGTTCACGCACACACGCTTCGCGGAATCGCCAGGACTTCCACGTTCAGGGAAGAAGAGATCCGGATCCTCGCCGCGGCACAGCGCACTTTCTTGCCAGTCGTAACGAATGCGCCACACGCCAAGCCCCCAGTCGCATCGACACAGAATTGTAATTACGTTCGTGTAATTGTAATGAAGCACCCCGACCTGTCAAGGGGTGCGTCCCGAAGATCTACTGAGGCCGCTCGGCCCCGATCAGATGAGGTAGCGCCGCCAGATCCACGCCGCCATGCCGATCATCGCCGTGGATCCGAACAACCCGGCCACGGCAAGACCGCGATTCGGTGGTGTCGCCTCAGGTGTCGGCGTCGGACTGAGCGTCGGTATCGGCGTCGGAGTAGAGGCTTCTGTCGGTCGCGGCGTCGCTGTTGACGTCGCGGCCGGCGTCGACGTTGGCGCCTCCGTCGGCTCGGACGTTGGCGGAGCCGTCGGCTCCGGCGTTGCGGTGGGTGGCGGCGTCGAGACACAGAACGGCGGCAGGCACGGCGTTTCCGTGGGATCCGGTGAGGGTGAGGGCGACGGCGGGGGCGTCGGTGTCTGCTGGATCTGCGCGCTCGCCGCATCGGTGAGCACAAAGAGCGCGGCGATCAGCAGCGCAACGAACGCACCGAGTCTGCGCAACTTACATCTCAACGACGAGGTGCGTCTCCGTGGACCGCACGCCCGTCAGATTGTGGATGCCTTCGAGAACGACCTCCGCCAGGTGTCGATCGTCGGGGAACTCGCAGAAAGCGAAGATGTCGGGCTGCCCCCAACACGTATGCGCCTGCTTCACACCGTCGATCGAACGGATCGTAGCGAGCACATCCTTCGCGTGCCCTGCTTCGACCGAAACCAAGATGTACGCCGCTGCCCCCATGCCGATTCCCCCCAAACCCACATCTTCTGTAGGGACTACGAGTGTAATCATCGCTGGAGCGAAAGCGCCGACTACGATGAGTGAAGTGGCACGCGTTCTGCTCACGGGTCCGCCCGGGGTCGGCAAGACGACCCTCACCCTGAACGTGGTCGACATCCTGCGCTCACGGGGTGAGGCGTTGGCCGGCTTCACGACGTCGGAGATCCGGCGGGGCGGACGACGGACCGGATTCACAATCGCCGGTCTCGGTGGCCTGGCGCGGACGCTCGCGCTGCGGGGCGCATCCGGCCCCCGCGTGGGGAGCTACGGCGTCGACGTAGACGCCTTCGAGGAGGTCGCGCTGCTCGAACTCCAGAATGGGCTCGAACTCGGCTCGACGCTCGTGGTAGACGAGATCGGGAAGATGGAGCTACTCTCGGAAGCCTTTCGCGAGCTCCTTCCGGACGTGTTCAGCGCGCCGCGGGTGGTCGCGACGGTACACGCGCACCGCGAAGCGCTGACCGACGAGCTGAAGCAGCGTCCGGACGTCCATCTGCTGAAGGTGCAGCGGGGGAACCGGGACGAGCAGGCGCGATTCGTCGCGAGTCTTGTTGTGGAGCCGGCCCCGGCCGACGTCGGCTGATCGCGCCGGACAAACCTGTACCCCCGGGGACCGAATCACTCCGACATGCGAGGATAAGAGGTATGTCCCGGACCGCAGACGACTGGCCGCTGCTCCCAGATATCGAGGAGCCCGAGCCGCCCCAGGAGCGGCGCTCCTGGGGCAAGGTGTCCCATTCGGACCGCTACCGCAAGCAGCGGGGTGACCTCTTGCGCGCCGCCGGCCGCCTGGCCGGCCGCACGGGCTACGAGGGAACCCGGGTCGCCGACATCGTGGCTGAGGCCGGCCTGTCGAAGAGCACCTTTTACGAGCACTTCGCGACGAAGGAGGAGTGCTTCGTCGAGCTGCACCGCCGGACGACCGGACAGATGCTGCGGTCGGCCGTCGATACGGCCGAGGAGTCGATCTCCCGGGGGCCGTTCGAGTGCCTGGTGGCGGTGATCAGGGCGTTCATCGGTTACCGGGAGCGCAACCCACGCCTCGCGGAGGTCCTGCGGGCGGAGTTCGGCGGCTCGTCACAGCCTGAGATCCGGGCCCAGCGCGAGGAAAACTTCCGTCGCACCGTCCATTTCTTCGTGGCGCTCGGCCGGCGCCTCGGCTCCCAGTTGGACGCCGACGACCTCAAGCTCTCGGCCACCATCGTGATCCGCGGGGTCACCGACATCCTCGGAGATCTGCGTCGTGAGCCCGAAACGTTCGACGAGCGCCTGGCGCAGATCGCACGTCTCGGGTGCCGTGCGTTCGCCTTGCCCGAGTCCTAATGGGTCGCTGGCGTACCTACCTCCGGTTCATGAGCCATACGCGCTCGTACCGGCGCAAGCTCGTCGTCGCCTTCCTCGCGGCCATGGGCGTCGCGCTCGCGCTACCGACGATCCCGTTGTTCGTGCGGGCCGCCATCGACCGGGCGATCCCGCAGACCGACTACCGTCTACTGGCGATCCTGATCGGCGCGATGCTCGGCGTCGCGCTCATCAAAGCGATCCTTCACGGCGTGCGGCGCCAGATCGCCGGCGAGCTGTCGATCGGCGTCGAGGCCGACCTGCGCGAGCAGCTCTACAACCACGTCCAGGCGCTCGACGTGGGTTACCACGAGCGCATCTCGACGGGCCAGATCATGTCGCGAGCCACGAGCGACATCAACGCGATCCGTCAATACCTGATGAGCATCGCGTGGTCATTCACGCTCGTCATCCAGATCACCGCGATCTTCGGAGTGATGTTCTACCTGAGCCCGCCCCTGGCCGGCATCTTCCTCGCGACGTCTCCGATCCTGGTCTGGTACACGTATCGCTTCGCCGACCGCTTCGACCCGATCGTCTGGGAGATGCAGCAGCGCCTGGGTGATCTCTCCTCGGTCGTCGAGGAGACGATCGTGGGGATCCGCGTCGTGAAGGGGTTCGGCCAAGAGCGCCAGCAGGTCGCGAAGCTCGAGGCCGACGCCGAACACGTCTACAAGGCCGCGATGGACTCCGTGAAGCTCCGCGCTAGATTCGTTCCGATCTTCAACTTCATCCCTCAGCTCGGACTGATCGCCGTGCTGTGGTACGGCGGGCGCCTGGTGATCGCAGGTTCCTTGAGCGACGGGACGATCATCGCCCTGTTCTCCTACCTGTTCATGCTCATCTGGCCGTTGCGCTCGATCGGCATGATCGTCGCGTGGGCGCAACGCGCCACGACGGCGGCCGGGCGCGTGTTCGAGGTGCTCGATACGTCGCCCGGGATAGCCGACCACCCGGGCGCAGAGCCGCTCGCCCTGGGCGAAGGCAGGATCCGTTTCACCGATGCCCGCTTCGCCTATCCGGACGGCGGGCCGGTGCTGGCCGGCGTCGACCTCGAAGTGCCGGCCGGCACGTCGGTTGCGCTCGTGGGCCAGACGGGCTGCGGAAAGTCCACGCTCATGCGGCTGCTCCCCCGGTTCATCGAGCCGATCTCGGGGCACGTGTCCATCGACGACCAGGACGTCTCGCAGGTCACGCTGTCTTCGCTGCGCGCGCAGATCGGGATCGTCTTCGAGGACACGCTCCTCTTCAGCGATTCGATCGCGGCGAACATCGCGTTCGGACGTCCCGACGCCAGTGAAGAGGAGATCGTCCGCGCCGCCGTCGTCGCGCAAGCGCACGAGTTCATCGAGGAGCTGCCCGAGGGGTACGACACGCCGGTCGGAGAGCACGGCTACACCTTGTCCGGCGGGCAACGGCAGCGCGTGGCCATAGCCCGCGCGATCCTGATGAATCCGCGGATCCTCATCCTCGACGACGCCACGTCCAACGTGGACGCCCGCGTCGAGGCGGCCATCCGCAAAGGCCTGCGCAGTGCGATGAAGGGACGGACGACGATCATCGTCGCGCGCCGCCCGCAGACGGCCGCTCTCGCCGACCGCGTCGCGTACATGGTCGGCGGACGCATCGTCGACGTCGGCACGCACCACGACCTCTGGCGGACCAACCCCGATTACCGGGAAACGCTGCTCGCCACCGTCGACGTCGACGCCGTGGTCAGCGAGGTCGAGGTCGAAGTGGAAGAGAGCGTCTCATGAGGTGGTCATCGCTCGGCCAGGCGCTCAACGACAGTGACCCGCGCGACGAGGGCCACGCGAAGTTCGGGCGCCGCGAGCTCCGCGTCCTCTGGCCGCACCTCCGGCCGCACATGCGCCTGGCCGTCGGTTCCGCGCTCCTGTTGGTCGTCGCCCAGGCGGCGGCTCTGGCCACGCCGTTCTTCATCCGCTACGGCATGGACGAAGGGATCCTCGGCCGCGACCCCGATCGCCTGACCTTCGCCGCAGCCGTCCTGCTCGGCGCCTCGTTGGTGAACTGGATAGCTCTGCGGCTGTCGATGCAGCTCGGAGGAAGGTTCGGCGAGCAGGCCCTGCGGTCCATCCGCGTGCGCGTGTTCGACCACCTCACGCATCTGGACCTCGGCTTCTTCGAGCGAGAGAAGGTCGGCCGACTGGTCGCGCGGCTGACCTCCGACGTCGAGACGATCCAGCTGTTCGTCACGGAGGGTCTCGTCGCCTCGATCTCGACACTCATGTATCTCGTCGGGTCGATCACCGTGCTCTTCCTCATCGACTGGAAACTGGCCGCGGCCGGCTTCGCCGCCACGCTTCCGCTCCTCACCGCGGCCTCGCTCGTCTTCCGAACACGATCGGAGCGCGCGTACCGGCGTGTGCGCGACCGCATCGCTTCGGTCCTGTCCTTCATGCAGGAGACGGTCCGGGGCGTGCAGGTCGTCCAGGCCTTCGGACGTGAGCGCTTCAACCGGCAGCTCTTCCGGGAGGTCAACGCCGACTGGCGCGAGGCCAACGTCTCCTCGTTCCGTCCGAGCGCCGTCTTCTTCCCGCTCGTGGAGTTCGTCGGTGTCCTCGGGACGGCGGTCATCCTCGGTTACGGCGGCGTGCGGACGGCCCGTGGAGAGATCACGGTCGGCGTTCTCGCCGCCTTCATCATCTATCTGAACACGACGCTGGATCCCATCACGCAGCTGTCCCAGCTGTACGACACCTTCCAGCAGGCGATGGCCGGGCTGGCCAAGCTCGCCGCTCTCCTCGACAAGCGGGCCCAGGTCGTGGACAGCGACGTCGCGCTCGACCTCGACAATGTCGACGGCGCCGCCGGCGTCGATGCGGTCACGTTCCGCTATCGAGACGGGCTGCCCGACGCGCTCGCCAACGTCTCGTTGGACATCGCCGCCGGCGAGGTGCTCGCGCTCGTCGGTCCCACAGGCGCCGGCAAATCCTCGATCGCCAAGCTCCTGCTGCGCTTCTACGACCCCACGACGGGGAGGATCACGCTCGACGGGCGCGACCTGCGCGACGTACGCCTCGGCTCCCTGCGCCTGAAGACGTCGATGGTCCCCCAGGAGGCGTTCCTGTTCCGCGGGACGATCCGCGACAACATCCGCTTCGGGCGCCCCGATGCGACCGACGAAGACGTCGAGCAGATCTGTCGCCTGATGGGCATCGACGAGACGATCAAGCGGATGCCCAAGGGCTACGACACCGAGGTACGTGAACGTGGCGCCGCGCTTTCCGGGGGGGAGCGGCAGCTGATCGCTCTCGCCCGCGCCGTGCTCGTCGATCCGCGCCTGATGATCCTCGACGAGGCGACGTCGGCTCTGGACGCAGCCACCGAGGCACATGTCGAATCGGCCCTGCGCCTGGCCTCACACGGCCGGACGACCATCGTCATCGCCCATCGGCTGTCCACAGCCGCCCGAGCCAATCGCGTGGCCGTCGTCGACCACGGCAAGATCGTGGAGATCGGGACTCACGACGAGCTCATCGCCCACCCCGAGGGGCTGTACTCGAAGCTGTACCAGCATTGGCTGGCGAACTGACCTCGGCTCTACAGGGGCCGTCGGGACGACCGACTCGTAGTAGAGATGATCGGCCTGATCTTCAAGCTCATCGCGATGTTCCTCGCGCTCTTCCTCGGGACGCTCGTCGTCCTGAACTACGCCGGCGTGATCAAGCCGGGGACGATCGCCATCCGGACACCCGACGTCGCTCCGTGCCGGCAGGCGGTGGCGGCGCTCAACGTCGAGTACGTCCACGTGCGGTGGGTGTGGCACGCCCAGGCGTACGGCTGGGGCTGCTTCTACGAGCTCGAGAACGGCTCGACGGGCACCCTCGCACCGATGCCGCGCTGATCCACATGATCTGATTGGTGGGCGGGCCCCCCGCTCGGGCACGCTGAGTGCTCGTGAACCACCAAGTCCTGAAGGACGCCTTTGAACGCACGCGCCTGGTCGGCGCGGCTGTGTCGGACTATCCGCTGACCCCAGACATGACCGAGCTCGACCACCACGTGGTCGGGATCCGCAACGCTCTGGACGATGCCGGCCTGAAGCTCACCGACGTGGACGGCCTTCTCACCGCCTCCGGCGGGGGGCCGATGGGCTCGATGGGTCTCGCCGAATATCTCGGCATCCGGCCGCGCTACGTCGACGGCACGTCCGTGGGCGGCTCGTCCTTCGTCTACCACGCGGCGCGCGCGGCCCTGGCCGTCGGATCGGGCCTGTGCGAGGTGGCCGTCGTGGCCATGGGCCAGCTCGGCCGGTCCGGTGGGAACCGCGGGTACCGCTTCCGCGGACGGGGCGGCGGCCCGGGTTTCGGCAGCTTCTTCTGGGACTCGCTCGCCGGGCTCCCACTCGTCGGCGCGTACGCCATGGCGGCGCAGCGGCACATGCACGAGTTCGGGACGACCTCCGAGGACCTCGCGCAGATCGCCGTCGCGACGCGGTTCCACGCGTCGATGAACCCGAAGGCCCAGTACCAGGATCCGATCACCGTCGACGACGTGCTTAGCGCGCGCTGGGTGGCCGAGCCGCTGCATCTGCTCGACTGCTGCGTCGTGTCCGACGGCGGCGGCGCGTACGTGATCACGACGGCCGAACGCGCCAGGGATCTCCCGAAGCCGGCCGCACGGCTGCTCGGGTACGGGGAGCGCATCGGCCACGCCGGCATCGGTCAGATGCCCGACTTCACGCAGACGGTCGCCGCCGACTCGGGGCCCGCCGCCTTCGAGATGGCCGGCTTGAAGCCCGGCGACATCGACTGTGCGCAGCTCTACGACTCGTTCACCATCACCGTGCTGCTCCTGCTCGAGGACCTCGGCTTCTGCCCGAAGGGTGAAGGCGGACGCTTCCTCCGCGAGGCCTTGCGTCTCGGCGGGCCGCTGCCGATCAACACCGACGGCGGTGGCTTGTCCGCCTGTCACCCGGGCATGCGGGGGATGTTCCTCGTCATCGAGGCCCTGCGGCAGATCCGCGGCGAAGGCGATCCGCGCACGGTCGTGCGTCCGGGGGGCGTCGATACGTGCCTGGTGCACGGCGTCGGCGGGCAGCTGTCCTCCCACGCCACGCTCATCCTCGGAAAAGATCAGTGACCGAGCGACGTGAGAAGCCCTTCCTCGATCCTCCTGAGGAGTCCGGACCCTTCTTCGACGCCGCGCGTGAGCACAAGCTCCTCGTTCAGCGGTGCACCTCGTGCGGGAAGCACCAGTTCTACCCACGCAAGGTGTGCATCGCGTGTGGCAGCACCGACGTGGAGTGGGTGGAAGCCTCCGGCAAGGGGACGGTACACACGTTCACGGTCGTGCACCGCGGCATCCCGGGCTGGGTCGAGGACGGACCGTACGTCGCCGCGGTCATCGACCTCGAGGAGGGAGTGAGGATGACGTCCAACGTCGTGGACTGTCCACGTGAAGACGTCAAGGTCGGGATGCCGGTCGAGGTGACGTTCGTCGAGGAGGGGAAATACGTCCTGCCGCGCTTCCGCCCCGTGGCGTAGTTTTCATCTACTCCTCGCACGGGTTCGACACTGTTTGATTCGCCGCCGTGGCCTCGGGCGATGGACATCGCGGCGCCGCCGAGCCGAAACGCTCCGACTCACGCACCTGACGGGACCGTTCTCGACGGCAGACCATCCCTCGGCGCCGTATCCAAGCGGACGCCGGCTCCCCTAGCCGACGCTCACCGGATCGTGCGGCGTCTCTGATTCCTCGTCACTCGGGGGACGGAATCGGAAATACCCCCAGAAGACAACCGACATAGTCCCGAACGCGCCGAGCATCACGAGCATGAGCCGGAGCGAGCCGCCGCCCCCGAGGCTTTCGGTCAAGAGGACGTGAACGTAGATCAGTGCCGACGGGAAGATCACTGCCGCCCACAGCCATCGGTTCTGGTCCCAGACAACGCGTCCCCTGAACGATCGCAACGGAAGCATCGTAATGAGGACGGTCTCGACTCCGCCGACGAATGTCGCCGCGAGGAACGCATCCGGGATGAGCAACAGCAGCGGCGGATTGGGCTCGGAGGCTGCTTCTCCGATCGGCATCCACAACACCCATGCAGCCAGCGAGACGGCCAGGATGATGACTTGCGTTCTCGCCGCCATTCGGGCTTCCTCCCGATCACCGAGCGGCGCCGCCGACACGGCACCGACGATAGCTCCAAATATCAGACCCGGATGGAAGTCAACGACTCGGGAAACAAGGACCGTGACGCCCGCCGCGACGATCGCCAAAGGATAGACACGGAACGAGCTCGAACGTGGCCACCGTCGGTTGAGGCTGCGGACCTCGAACATGTCCCCCAACATGACGGCGAAGAAGAACCCCACGAGGCCAACCCAAAGAGCCAGCGACGCACCGTCGAGCGCGAACGAGGGATCAAGGAACCCGGTGATCATGCCCGCGATCAACAGCGCTGCTCCGATCTTTGTCCAAGCTGGGGGACGACCGACGATGGCCGACTCGTCCGGTGGTTGCTGGCCGAACCAACCGAGCACCTCGTCGTAGTTCTCCTCCAACGTCGTGTCGAACAACGCCACCGGGAACACCAGCGACAGCAGCAGGATCGCGAGCAAGGCGCTCAAACCCACAGCCGCGAGGCCCGTGCGCACGTCCCCTGGTCTTATCAGCGAGTCCGAGAACGTCGACCGCGCCCTCGCGGCCGGTGCGGCCGGGCCCTCTTCACCGGACGGGAGGTCCGGCTCGGCGGCCGCAAGCGCCACTTGAGCAACCTCGATCGTCGGTTCCGGGGACGGGACTGCACTCGGTAGCGGCGTCGTCGGAGGGACCGTGGGCCCGGTCACGCCCGCCGCCGATGTCGCGGGGGTGGCGCTCGCAACGGGCTCCTCGGGATCCTCTTCGGGGTCTTCCTCCGGCTCGTTGTCGGCCACGGAGGGAAACACCTCGGCCTGGGGGACGGGCTCCGGCTCTTCCTCCTCGGGCGCTTGCTCCTCCTCTTCCTCTTCGGGGTCGTCTGTCGGGTCGTCTGTCGGGTCGTCTGTCGGGTCGTCTGTCGGGTCGTCTGTCGGGTCGTCTGTCGGGTCGTCTGTCGGGTCGTCTGTCGGGTCGTCTGTCGGGTCGTCTGTCGGGTCGTCTGTCTGCTCGGACGCGAGCGCAGAGGGCGCGGCACCACTTGCCATTGCCAGGAGGCCCAGGGGCACGGCCAGAGCCAGGGCCATCAGCAACGCAGCGGCCGGGCCCACGGGGAAACCACCTCGCGGGCACGGAGCCGCACGCGCCCGACACGCCTGCGGTTTCACCGTGCCCCGCCCACCACGCATCGCAGCCACTCTCCTCAGATCACCGGAGAATAGTCCTGACTGCGCAAGCGATCCGCGACCGCGGCGCAACCGGGAACGCATCCTAACCCACGCCCACAGTGAGGCCGCACGGTCCCTTCGGGCGTCCGTAGAGTAGTTCCTCATGGCCCGAGGTCCCGCCGACGCGCGGAGACGGATCCCGCAGATCGACCGCCTCGCCGGCGAGCTGACGCCTCAGTTCGCCGACCTCCCTCGGCCGGTCGTCGTCAAGGCCGTACGAACCGTCGTCGAGGCGATGCGACGCCGAGCCCGCCGGACGAAGCAGGTGCCGGAGGAGGCGGAGCTCGTCGCGATGGTTCGCGACGAGCTCCGCCGTACGCGCCGCCGGCTCCTGGGGCCCGTCGTCAACGCGACCGGCGTCATCCTCCACACGAACCTCGGACGGGCGCCGTTGTCGGAGCGCGCGATCGCGGCCCGGGCCGCGATAGCGCGCCGC
>Ga0299907_10002844_pt1 | contig 10880 bp, 9 predicted proteins | sample RVTome_16_FD_198680 | JGI IMG/M metagenome (GOLD analysis project Ga0299907, IMG submission 198680) | Soil microbial communities from uranium-contaminated site in the Upper Colorado River Basin, Wyoming, United States - RVT152D67 (version 2) ... | reverse complement strand
CCCCTCCCATGCCACCCCCGCTGAACCCGCCACCGCCGCTGAAGCCGGAGCCGCCGGAGCTCCGGGGGCTGGAGGACATCGCGCTCTCGGCGCGGCCGGTCATCTGGCCGAGCCGGTTCGTGAACCCCATGGTATCGAACGAGCCGCCGTGCGATCCGACGTACCAGACGGGCTGGGGTGGTTCGGCGTAGAGCTTCTCGAAGGCCCGGGCCCAGCGTTTTTCCACCTGCAGCGCCATCGCGTAGGGCAGAAACCGCTCGAACATCTCCGGACCCGTGATCATGCGCCGGAAACGGTCGGAGTCCACGGCCTTCAGGAACTCCTCGAACCCGAGGATCCGCTCCAGCGTTCGGGTGCCGCTCACCGTACGGGCCGGCATGAACACGCCGAAGCCGAGGATCACGAGGCCCGTCAGCACGCCTCCGACGATCGCCGCGGCGGGCGCCGCGAGCCCCAGGGCGGTCAGCGCCAGACCGAGGAAGGTCAGGCCCAGGCCCACGAGGATTCCGATGGCCACGAACACGCCGAACACGCGGTCGGGCCGCCACCGGTAATCGCGCCTCGCGAGCGCGCGGTCGTAGAGTGCCTTCTTGATGCCGGGGAGGTCCGCGTAGAACTCCTCTTCCAGCTCCGACATCTCCACCTCCGGGCGGCCGCCTTTCTCGAAGAGGGCGTCCAGCAGCAGCCGCTCGTGTCCGGCCAGTTCGTCCCAGCGCTCCTTCGGGGCGGCCATCTCGAAGGTGTATTCGGTGCTGTTGGCGAGGCCGAACAGGATCTTCCGCTCCCGCTCCCGGATCAGCAGAAACCCGCGTACGGCCAGGTCCACGAGCGTGGCCGTCACGTCCCGCATGTCCGGCCGGTGGTCGACCAGTATCCCCACGTCGCCGGGCGTGAGCCCTTCGGGCGGTCCGTAGGCGGGGGCGATGGCGCGCCTCCTGGGGTCCCTACCGAGCCGGCGCCAGAGCAGGAACATCCCCGCGAAGGCGAGCAGCGGCATGAAGAGCGGCCAGTTGCTGCGGAGAAAGAAGATCACGTTGGCGGCGGCGCCCGGCCGCGCCACGACGCCGGGATCCCACGCCACCGCGACCGTCAGGCCCTCCCGGAACCCGAGGCCGCGGGTGGTGCGGACGTCCACGATCCTGTCGGCGATGCGGATCTCGGCCGCCTCGTCCGTGGAGCCGAACCGGCCGGTGAAGGCGCGCGCCCGGATGCCCGTCGCCGCGGCCGGCATGACCACGCGAACGGCGGCCTCCTCGATGGGCACCGGCCATTCGGTCCCCGTCACGTTCCAGTACAGCTCGTCGTGTTCGTCGAAGTGCTTGAGGGCGCGATCGGCGCGGTATCGAATCTCCACCGTACGGGTCGCGTCGCGCGCCCCGGGCACCCACACCTTGAAGGTGCGGCTGTCGCCCTCGCGATTGGTTTCGTAGCGGAGCGGCGCGCCGGCGCCGTCCGTGATCGACTCCAGGTCGAGCAGCAGCGTGTGCCCGAACTGGCCCCAGGAGCGGTAGCGCACCGGGATCGTGCGGTAGATCCCCTCGTAGGACCCCGTGAACCGCGGGCGGATCGTTTCGGTGACGACGACGGTGCCGCCCGACAGCACGACGACCTCCACGTCGAACGATTCGATCAGCCAGGATCGGGAGGCCTGGGGTTGCGCCGGCGACGGCCAGCCCAGCCCCCCGACCACCAGCGCGAGGAGCGCGAGTCCCGGACGACGCGGCATCATCCGCGAAAGAAGCGCGACGGGCGCGCAGCGTGGCATGGCCCGCGATCCCGCCGCGATCAGCCCTCGCCTTCGAAGCTGACGCGCGGCACGGAGCGTTCGGCGTCCTCCTCCACGATGAAGAAGTGGCGCGGCTCGAACCCCGCCGGTCCGGCCAGGAGACTGCCGGGGATCTGCTGGATGCGCGTGTTGTAGTCCCGGACCACCGCGTTGTAGTAGCGGCGGGCGTTCTGGATCGCGTCCTCGATCTCCTCCAGGGAACCCTGAAGGCGCGTGAAGCTCTCCACCGCGCGCAGCTCGGGATAGGCCTCGGCGAGCGCGAAGAGCTGCCGCAGCGCGCCCGTCAGCATCCCCTCCGCCTGCGCCTGCTGCTCGGGCGTCTCCGCGTCCACGGCGCGGTTGCGGGCCTGGATGACGGCTTCGAGCGTTTCCCGTTCGTGCCCCGCGTAGCCCTTGACCGTCTCCACGAGGTTGGGAATCAGCTCATAGCGGCGCTTGAGCTGTACATCCACGTCGGCCCACGCGTTGTCCGCGCGGATCCGCAGCCCGACCATGCTGTTGTACAGCAGGACGCCGGCGCCGACGAGCAGCAGGAGAACGATCAGCACGATCCACATCGGCGCTTCCCGGTCCGAGGACACTCATGCGAGGCGTGAGGATAGGGGGCCGGCGGTGGCCGGGCAAAGGTTCGGCCGGCCGGCGGCCGCGCAACGCTCGCGTGACGAACCGGCGCTCAGCTCGCCGACACCGAGAGCTGCGCGTCCATGGTGATCGGCACCGCCAGCGCCCTGGACACGGGACAGCCCTCCTTGGCGTTCCTGGCGGCGGTCTGGAAGGCCTCCTCCTCGCCGTCGCCTTCCGCGCGCACGTCCAGGTGGACGCCCGTGATGGCGAACCCCGACTCCTGCTTCTCGAGCGACACCGTCGCGGTCGTCCGGATGCTCGTCGGGGTCACGCCCGCCGCGGCCATCTGTCCGGCCAGCGCCATCGAGAAGCAACCCGCGTGCGCCGCGCCGATGAGCTCCTCCGGGTTGGTCCCGGGCTCGTCCTCGAACCGCTTGCCGAACGAGTAGTGGGTTTCGGACAGCACGCCGCTGTCGGTGGCCAGCCTGCCGTTTCCGTCCTTCAGTCCGCCGGTCCATACGGCGGTCGCCTTGCGCTCCATGGGTTCTCCTCGGAAGGGGGTGGTGTCGATCGAACCTGGCTGCGGCGCAGGGATCGCGCCACCATGCTCCGCCGCCCGGGCGCGGCCCCCCCGGTCCGCCGGCCGACCCTTTGTGCTTCCCGCCGCGACCGTGCACGTTTCACCGCTGGAGCGAGAACGGACCCACGGAGCTGATCGCCAAGTGACAGGACGAGGGACCGGCGGCCGCCGCCGGCCGGGAGCGAGCGAGTGAGCGACGGAGCGACTCCGCCTGACACGGAGGCGCCGTTCGGCGCAGACGCGTCGCGCGTCGATCCCGAGATCCCGCCGCCGCCCCCGCCCTCCCCGCGCTACGACCGCTCCATCGTCGAGGGTCCGCTGCTGCCGGCGGTCTGGAAGATCGCCTGGCCCACCATGCTGCAGAACGTCATCGGCGGGCTGCAGGGCCTCGTCGACCACGTCATGGTCGGCAACTACGTGGGCTTCACCGGGAACGCCGCGATCGGCGTGAGCTGGCAGGTGTTCCTGGTCGTGATCGTCTTCATCTCCTCGCTGTTCACCGGCATGAGCGTGCTGGTCGCGCGCTTCGCCGGCGCCGGAGACTCGGACAAGGTGGACCGGACGGTCTACCAGGCGTTCATCACAGCGATCGGCATCGCGTTCCTGATCCTCGCGCCGATCGGCTACGTGCTGTCCCCGGCCCTGCTGGACCTGGTGAATGCGGAGCCGACGGTGCAGGCGGAGGCGCTGCCCTACCTGCGCATCATGTTCCTGTTCAGCAGCGGCATGCTGGTATTCTTCATGCTGGGAGGGGCGCTGCGCTCGGCGGGCGACGCGAAGACGCCGCTGCGGCTGGGGATCGTCGTCACGGTCCTGAACATCGTGCTGAACGTGATCCTGATCCGCGGCCTCGGTCCGATCCCGGCGTTCGGGACGGCCGGAGCGGCGATGGGCACGGTGATCGCTTCGGGAGGCGTCGGGCTCTACGCGCTGTTCCGGCTCTGGGGCGGCGGCTGGGTCGTGAGCTTCCCGCGCGGCGGAGGCTACGGGCCCGACTGGGGCATCATCCGGGCGCTGTTCCGGTTCGGCCTCCCGACGGGCATCCAGGGCATCGCGATGAACGTCGGCGGGGTCTTCCTGCTCGCGTTCATCGGGTCCGTCGCGCAGAGCGCCGAAGCGCAGGCCGCCTTCGCCGTGTCCTACACGCAGCTCTTCTCGCTGATCACCTGGACGACCGTGGGCCTCATGGGCGCGGCGGCCGCGGTGGCCGGGCAGAACCTGGGCGCGGAGCAGCCGGAGCGCGCCGCCGACGCGGTCCACAAGGCGGCGCGCATCGGGGTCCTCGGGGCCGCGCTCGTCGGGGCGATGTTCCTCGTGTTCCCGCGCCAGCTCCTGGCAGCGTTCGGGATGGACGAACCGGTGGTCGTGGAGATCGGCACGCAGCTCCTGCGGGTGTTGAGCCTGTCCGGGTTGTTCGTCGCCGTGGCGCTCACCTACACCGGCGGCCTCCAGGGGACGGGGGATACCAAGAGCCCGCTCTACATATCCATCGTCTCGCAGATCGTCGTTCCGCTGGGAATCTGCGCGCTCGTACAGCGGTTCTCGACGCTCGAACCCATCGACATCTGGCTCGCGATCCTGGCCGGCCACATCACCCGTTCCACGCTCAGCGTGATCCGCTTCAACCAGGGCAAGTGGCGCGGGATCGCGGTCGATATCGGGAGGTGATCAGCCCGACGAGCCCGCCCCGCCTTCCAGGAACACCTCCGTGAGCGCGCGCTCGCGGCTCAGGAATTCGGACGGCGAGAGGCTCGTCATCCGCCGGAACTCGCGGCAGAAGTGGGCGTGGTCGTAGTAGCCGGACTCGAGCGCCACGCGGCCGAGCACGGGCTCGGGCGCGGCCCGCAGGCGGGCGATCGCGCGCTGCACGCGCTGGATGCGCCCGAGCGCTCGCGGGCCCAGTCCCACGCGATCCCGAAGCACCCGCTGGACCGTCCTGCGCGAGACGAACAGCGAGCGCGCCAGGGACCCGACCGACGCGGCCTCTTCCGGTGACGAGACCGTCTCCGGCGCCGGGGCCGACGCCCCCTTCAGCGTCCAGATGCCCTCCACGATCGCGCGCGCCAGCGGATCCACCCGGGCGGGCCGGAGCCGGGCATGAAGGAACGCGAACGTGGCGGCTGCCCGGACGTCCTCGTGCGTATCAGCGAGCCGGTCGCGCAGCTCGAGGAGCGCGGGCAGGACGGCGTGTGCGTCCACCCAGGTGTCGCGCAGCTCGGCCATGCTCGCGTGCAGCAGCGCAGAGCCGGCCCAGGGAAGGAGCCTGATGCCGACCAGGCGGGTCCGGCCCGCCGGGCGCAGCAGCAGCGGCCCCGTGATCTGGCCGATCACGAGCGCGCGCGGCTGGAGCACCTCCGCCGTGCCCGTGACGTGCGCGAACGGGTCGCCGACGTTCAGGACGATCTCCGCGCAGCCATCGGGGATCACCGGCTCGGGCGCCGCGCCCTCGGGCACGGCGTCGGCGCTCAGCGTCCACACGCAGCGCACGTGATCCGCCAGGGCGGAAGGAGGCGGGTGCTCGGCGTAGCGCATGCCCGACAGGATGAGGGTCCTCGTCGCGTTCGTACAAGGAGGCCGGGCGCCGCCGTCGCATATTCTCCTGGCAGGCGTCGAGCCACGTCCCCGAACCCCAGGCACCGAAATGACCGCCAGATATCTCTCCGGCGCCCGCGCGGCGCTGTTCCCGTGCGCGTTCCTCGCGGCGTGCTCGGCCGCGTGGGCGCAGGAGCCCGCGGGAGGCTCCTCGGGAGACCCGATTCGGGGCGCGCCCCAGGCGCCGTCGCCGCTGGCCTTCCTGGCGGGATGCTGGGCGGAGCCGGGCGACGGGCTGCGCGAGCAGTTCACCGCTCCCACCGCCAACCTGATCCTCGGCACGTCGCGCTACGTGCGGGCCGGGAAGGTGGTTCAGTTCGAGTTCCACCGGATCGCCCTGGAGGACGGCGGGGCCACGCTGACGCCCTATCCGAACGGGGAGGCGTCCGTGCCGTTCGCGGCCGATACGCTGCAGGACGGCTACGTCGTGTGGGCCAACCCGGAGCACGACTTCCCGCAGAGGATCATCTACGACGGACGCGAGGCCGGAGCGCTGACGGCGACCATCGAGGGGCCGCGCGACGGCGGGACCGCGCGCACGAGCTGGCGCATGCTGCGGACGGACTGCGAGCGTTGACGGAAAAGCGAAGGGCGCCGGCGGATCTCCGCCGGCGCCCTCGTCCTATCCGGAGCGCCGAACCTCAAAGGGCCAGGTTCAGGAAGCCTTCCTCCGGGCGTCCCTCTTCACGATCGCGAGCCCGGGGTCGTTGAAGTTCGTGCCCGCCACCCGAGCGAAGATCTCGCGCGCCTCGTCCGCGCGCCCCAGCCCTTCCAGGGCGAGCGCGTGGTGGTACGATGCGTACAGATTGTTCGGGCTGGTCTGCTCGTACTCCGCGACGGCCGTTTCGTAGTCCTCCTGGAGCAGCGCGACGAGCCCGAGCAGCTCGTGCGCGGGCTGGTCGCGGAGCGGATTGCCCTGGCCCTCCACCAGAGTCATCGACTCGTGCGCTTTCTCCCGCGCCGCGTCGTAGTCGCCGCGCCGCGCGGCGAGCATGCCCTCGATGAATGCGATCTGGGACTCCGTAGCGGCGGTGTTCTCCGCCGTGCCGATCTGCTCGGCCTGCGCGCGGGCCAGCTCGGCCCAGCGCTCGTTCGCGCTCTCGGCCTCGGCGAAGAAACCGTTGTGTGAGGCGATCAGGCCGGCCGTGTTCAGCGCGAAGAGTTTGTTGCCCGTCGCGTTCGGCACGTCCATCCCGTCGATTCGGCCGACCAGCGCGTTGAGCTCGTCGATCGCAGCCTGGGGCTCCCCGGCGTGTACGCTCACGAGCGCCCGGTACACCGCGAAAGTGGTCGCGGCGTTGGGATCGGCCTGCTCGATGGCGGCGTCGTAGTCCGCGCGCGCCTGATCGTAGTTGCCCAGGAACGAATTGACGTGCCCGCGCTGCTGGTAGGCGAGGCCGTTCTCCGACCCCAGCTCCGCCGCGCGAGTATACGCCGCCGCCGCCTCGTCGAGGCGATCCTGCGCCCGGAATACGTCGCCCAGGAGGTCGTGTGCGATCGCCTGTTCCGGCGCCAACTCGACACCCCTGCGCGCGTTCGACTCGGCCCTGGCGAGGTCCCGCGGCTCACTCAGCATGTAGGAGTTGACGAGCTGGAGGTAGGCCGGGGCGAACTCTGGCGCGGCCTCGATGGCGCTGTCCAAAGACGCGCGCGCGGCTTCCTCGTCGTTGACCGTCGACTGGGCGCCGGCGAGCTGCATCCAGGACCTCGGGTTGCCGGGCTCGAGCTCCGTGAGGCGCCGGGCGAGCGCCAGCTGGCCCTGGGTGTCGTTGGTGAGGCCCATGCGCGCGCTCTCGATCAACAGTCGCACGGGTTCGCTGGCCTGGTCGGCGCGGTCCTCGGCGTGCCTCAGGTGCGTCAGGAACGCCTCCAACGAGGGCGCGGTGTTGGCGGCGGAGAGGTGCGCGAAGGCCGAAGCCGGGTCGGCCTGGACGGCGCGCACGAAGTGGTCGTGCGCCTCCACCGCCCGGCCCATGTCCACGGCGTGCTGGCCAGCTAGCAGCGCGCTTCGGGCCTCGTCGTTCACGTCGCCCGGCGCCAGGAGCCAAAGGGCTTCGGCGGGCGGGGTTTCGGCGGCCATTTCACTGACCTGGGCCGCGGCGGTTGCGGGAATGATGGACAGCGCGAGCAGCATGGGAAGAGCGCGCAATAACATGGAAATGGTCCTCAATGGTACTCGAGGTGGTCCCGGAAGGCAGATGTGGCCGGGGCGTCCGGCGGCGCCCGCGGATCGAACGCAGTCAGCCGTTTATACTCGCGCATTGACGGACCGCGGGCAAGTGGCCCAGGCCGGGAGGGCCCTCCTACGGCGCACCGACTCCCGAACGCGAATCACTTCGCCGCCAGCGCTTTCCTGACCGCCGGCGCCACCTCCGTCCCGAACAGTTCGATCCCCTTCAGCACGTCCGCGTGCGGGACCGTTCCGACGGTCTGCATCAGGAAGCGCTGGTGGCCGAAGACGGCGTGCTGGAAGAGGATCTTGTCGACGACCTCACGGGGGCTGCCGACGACCAGGTGCCCGCGGGGCTCGCAGCCCGCGTCGAAATGCGCGCGGGTCGTGGAAGGCCAGCCGCGCTCGCGGCCGATGCGCGTCATGATCTCGGCGTAGGGCTCGAAGAAGACGTCGCGCGCGCCCTGCGAGGTCCGCGCGACGTGTCCGTGCGAGTTGATGCCGACGGGCAGCCGCGCCGGGTCGTGTCCTTCGCGGCGCGCGGATTCGCGGTACAACTCCACCATCGGCCGGAAGCGCTCCGGATGCCCGCCGATGATCGCGAGCGCGAGCGGCAACCCGAGAGACGCGGCGCGCACCACCGACGGCGGCGACCCGCCGACCGCGATCCACACCGGCAGGGGGTCCTGGACGGGCCGCGGATAGACGCCACGGCCCTCCACGGGCGGGCGGTGCCGCCCCGACCAGGTGAGCTTCGTGCGCGCGCGCGCCGCCAGCAGCAGGTCCAGCTTCTCGGAGAACAGCAGGTCGTACTCCGCCAGGTCCTGGCCGAACAGCGGGAACGACTCCGTGAACGAACCGCGCCCGGCCATGATCTCGGCGCGTCCGCCCGACAGCAGGTCGATCGTCGCGAAGTCCTGGAATACGCGGATCGGGTCGTCGGAGCTCAGGACCGAGACGGCGCTCGTCAGGCGGATGCGCTCGGTCCGCATCGCCGCGGCGGCGAGCACGATCGCCGGCGCCGACACCGCGAAGTCCGGCCGGTGGTGCTCGCCGACGCCGAACACGTCGAGCCCGACCTGGTCGGCGAGCTCGATCTCCTCCATCAGGTCCCGCAGCCGTCGTCCGGCCCCCATCTGATGGCCGGTGGCGGGATCGATTCGGGTTTCCGCGAACGTGTAGATGCCCAGTTGCATGGCGGAGATGATGGGACGCGATGGCCCGAGGCGCATGGGGCCGGACCCCTGCGGGACCGCCCGGGGTGGACCCACCCGGGGCGCTCTCATCCGGGATCATCCCCCGATGACGCGTGCGCGGCGCGCTTGTAACTTCGGGGGGTGACCACCGCCGCTGGTCCATCCAACGGGGCCGAGCCATGAACGCGTCGGACGCCGAGCGCTGGAACGACACGGGCCGGGCGCGCGCGCGGGAGGGCCGAAAGGACGACGCGATCGACGCCTACCGGCGCGCGATCACCGCCGATCCCGGGTGGTCGACGCCCTGGTACAACCTGGGCCTCATCCACAAGTACGACGGCGAATGGGACGCCGCCCTCGAGTGCAACCGCCGCGCGACGGAGCTGAATCCGCAGGATGGAGACGCGCGGTGGAACCTCGGCATCGCCGCAACCGCGCTGGGCCTGTGGGGAGACGCCCGTTCGGCGTGGAGGGGCTGCGGCATCGACGTTCCGCCGGGCGCGGGGCCCATCGACATGGCGCTCGGGCTCGTGCCCATCCGCCTGGCGCCGGCGGGCGCCGCCGAGGTCGTATGGTGCGAGCGCCTCGACCCCGCGCGGGCGGTGATCCGGAACGTGCCGCTGCCCGCGTCCGGCAGGCGGTGGCGCGACCTGCTCCTGCACGACGGCGCGATCAATGGGTACCGCATGCTCGGCGACCGCGAGGTGGGCGTGTTCGACGAGCTGGAGCTACTGGAAGCTTCGGAGTTCGCCACCTTCGAGGTCCTGCTGGAGGCCCTGTCGGAAGAGGAGCGGGAGCGCCTCGAGTCGATCGCCGACGACCTCGGCGCCGCCGCGGAGGACTGGTCGCGCTCGATCCGCTACCTGTGCCGCCAGTGCAGCGAGGGCAGGCCCCACGCCGACCACGACGCCGACCTGCGGGCCGATCGGCCGGATCTGGCGTTCGGCGTGGCCGCGCGCGACGAGGCCCACCTCGACCGGGTCCTGTCGGGATGGGCCGGGGCGGTGGGCGGGGAGCGCGTGAGGGGCTGGAGCGCCGCTATCTCCGCTTCGCCACGACCCCGAAGCCGACCGTGACCGCGGCCTCGGTGCGCCGGTCGTCCACCCAGTACCGGTAAATGCCCTCGGTCCGCACTCCGAACCGCTCGCCCAGCGGCCATCGGTACCCGAGCCCCCCGCCGAAGCCGAAGTCCGTGTCGGAGGGATCGACCCCCGGCCGGATCTCGCGCGAGCGGTCGAGGGAGGCGTCCCCGAACGCGTAGAAGGACGCCCGCCGCGGGTCGTTGGCGTACCAGACGCCCCGCGCGGACAGCGCCACCGTTCCCACGCTTTCGTCGGCGTCGTCGTCGCGCACGAGCTGGTAGCTGAGATGCGGCTCGATGGCGATCCTGCCGCCGACGAATATCGTCGCCCATATCGTCGGCCTGCCCAGAAGACCCCCGCCGGGAACGCCGAACTTCAGCAGGGTGGGTTCGCCCTGGATCTCGTCCGAGGACTGATAGGTGAACCCCGCCTGCGTCCCGACCTCCACGCGGCCCTGCGCCGCCAGCGGCGCCGCCGTGAACGCCAGCACCCCGAGTACCCCCACGATCCGCACGCGCATGACGATCTCCGCTGTCGCCGTCCTCGTTTGGCGCCGCACCGCGCGCCGCCTGACGTTGTCCAACCGCTCCCCGCTCACTAGTGTCCGGAGGCGCATGCGCACGTCCACCAACCCATATGGAGGCTCCGTGCACCGCACCCCACGAGCCGCTCGCAGATCGGGCCCTGGCCCGCTGCCGGCGGGGCTCGCCTTCGCCGCTTGGACAATGACCATCTCGCCGCTCCAGGGCCAGGTTCCCGTCCACACCCCGAACGACGCCGACATCCCTCGGCCGGTTCCCGTGGAGCTCGAGCTGGCCGGGTCGGACCGGCCCGACATCGTGCGCTTCCTGAACGTGCGGACGGCGGTCGCGCCGTCGCTGTCGCCGGACGGCGAGTCGCTGGCGTTCCG
>Ga0299907_10002842_pt1 | contig 10882 bp, 9 predicted proteins | sample RVTome_16_FD_198680 | JGI IMG/M metagenome (GOLD analysis project Ga0299907, IMG submission 198680) | Soil microbial communities from uranium-contaminated site in the Upper Colorado River Basin, Wyoming, United States - RVT152D67 (version 2) ... | reverse complement strand
ATGGCCGTGCTCTGCCAACGTCTCCAGGGCACGCAGGTGGCCCGCGGCGAGCTCTCCGGGCTCAGCACCGGGGACAGGGTTGATGAGAGTCTCGGCAGGTAACCCGACCACGTTGTGGTTTCGCGTCAGCAGCCTTCGGCCGTGCGGAAACAGGCTTGTCACATTGAGTACGGCGTCGGTGACGCTGGCGTAGCTAATCCCGTCAGGGGACATCAGGAGCGAAACCACGACGGGCACTCTGCCGAGCTTGGCCTGATAACCGCCGACCTGTTCGAACCCGAGCGAGCGAAATGCCTCCACGAACTCCTCGGCGTTACTCATGACGATGTCCGGCTCGGTGACCTCGAATTTCTCAGGAAATCGGCCGGGTCGCCGCTGAGCCCACGCCGACCAGCCGACTATGGCCAACAGGGCTGCGGCCATCAGCCAACTTCGCAGCGACAGGCTGATTCCGAGACCGAGCAAGACCATCCCCGGGAGCAGCCACCGGCTGGTTGGAGGCACCCAGGTCAGGATGGCGAACAACACCCCTGTGCCCGCCGACCAGGCGGCGCCGGGCCAGAAGCCGTTTGCGGCGCATACGACGGCAAGGACGAGTCCGGAGATTCCAAGCACCATCCCGAACACCCGAAGGGCCGAGTAGGCCGATCGCACCTCTGAGGGCAGCGGAGGATGTCGACTGCGCATGCGGGTGACTATCGACCAACCGGTTCCGATACTTCAGCGTCCGGCTTCCGGGGATCTGGTTGCATCAGGCGTCGCATCTGATTGCGTTCAGACGTACCTGATGCTTCAGGCGTCGACCCGCACCTCGAAGCCTTCGTCGATCAAGGCCATGGTCAACGCCTCCTTGCCTTCGACTCGCACCGAGATCGTGAGAATGCCGCCCCCGCCGTGTTCCCCATGTCGTAGTTGGAAGTCGCGGACATCGACTCGACTCCGCTCCAGCGCGTGGCCCACTCTCGCGATCTCACCGGGGCGGTCGAGGAGTACGACGCGCACTGGGGTGTTGTGCTCGCCGAGAGACAACCTCGCCGCGCGAGCCGAGTCCAGCCTCGCGGCGAGGCCGCCGCCGGTGGCCAGTGTCTCCTTCCAGGTCGCCAGGGACTGCTGAAGCTCGTCGATGGATGCTGCGACCTGGCTCGAGTTGGCCGCCAGAACCTCGGCCCACCACCTGCTGTCGCCTGCTGCGATCCTGGTCAGGTCTCGAAACCCACCTCCGGCCAACCCCAAAGTCACAGGGTCTGACTCCGCCAGGCTCATGAGGGTGGCGGCCAGGAGGTGAGGGAGATGACTGACACGGGCCACCGCCTCGTCGTGCTCCTGGGCCGTCATGATGACAGGGTTGGCGCCGAACGAGCCGACGATGGCGAACACCGTTTCCAGATCATGTTCGTCGGCGCCGTCGGATGTCAGGACCCAGGTCGCTCCCTGAAACAGCGACGAGGCGGCAAGTGCCGGTCCGCTGGTCTCTCCGCCGGCCATGGGGTGGCCCCCAACGAAGTGGGGAAGGTGGTCTGCAGCGGCGATCACGGGCACCTTGACTCCTGCGATATCCGTCACCAGCGAACCTGTGTCCATCGCAAGCAGTGTCTCGATGACGGCCTCCGGGGGCGCGGCGAGGACGATCAGATCACTGTCGACGGTGGTGGGGCCGGCGAGTCGGGTTTCGATCGCCCCCCGTCCCACCGCTTGTGCCAGAGCGTCGGGGTTGGGATCCCACCCCGAGACCGACCAGCCCTGGGATCTGAGGGCGAGACCGACTGATGCTCCGAGGAGCCCGGTTCCCAGGATCGTCGCCTTTTGCCTGATCATGAAGGGGCGACCTTAGGGGTCGGCTCTTGACGTATTCGACGATCGCGGCAACAATTCACGTCCAATGAGCCGCAATAGCGCATTCGATCGGGACGCTCTGTCCTTCCGCGCGTACTTTGCCGGCTATTTCGGCGCTTAGCGCCGCACCACCCCACCCTCGCCTTTTTTCTCATTGCCCGATCGCTCCCCGGAGCGACACTTCCATTGGAGACACCGATGTACGGCATTCTCGACTCCTCAGAGCCTTCAGAATCCAATCAAAAAGCTGAAAACCAACTAGAGACCCTCAGAACCGACGTCGATCGCATCGACGACGGAATCCTCTGTCTTCTCTCCGAGCGGAGAGACGTCGCACGACAGATCGCTGCCGAGAAGCGCAAGGCCGAACGCCCGTTTCGCGATGACACTCGCGAGGAACAACTCCTGATCGAGCGTCTAGCCGCGGCGGGACGTTACGACCTCGAGCCGGATCTGGTCTCACGAGTGTGGGAACAGATCATGGCCGACTCGCTGCGGGTGCAGTTCGACTACGTGCAGAGCACCGTCAACGGACGCAGAGACTCGATCAGTATCGCCATCCAGGGGGTGGAGGGAGCCAACAGCCATCGAGCCGCCCTCGCCCTCACGCCGGACATGAACGAGCGGGAGTTTGTCTCTTGCACTCGCTTTGGAGATGCCGTGGCTGCAGTGAGAGATGGCCAGGCCAACATCGCTGTGCTGCCGATCGAGAACACCACCTCGGGCGCTATTGCCGAGGTGTACGACCTGCTTCTCGACTCCAAGCTCTCCATTGTCGGTGAGGTCAAGCTCAAGGTGAAACACTGTCTGGTGGCGGTGGAGGGAGCGTCGCTGAGCGACATCAAGACGATTCACGGTCATCCTCAGGCTGTGGCCCAGTCGACCGACTTCCTCGCCGGGCTCGCCGATGTCGAGGTGATCTATGCGTCCGACACCGCCCTCTCGGCGCGTCGGATCGCCGAGATCGACAGTCCGACCGTGGCGGCCATCGCCAGTGAGCAGGCAGCGGACATCTATGGTCTCGACATACTCGTCTCCGGGATCAACAACCGGGAAGCCAACTTCACTCGCTTCGTCGCCATCGCGGCCTCCCCCGTGACAGTCGATCCACAGGTTCCCTCGAAGACATCGCTGGTGTTGTCGGTGAGCAACGAGCCCGGCTCGCTGGCCGAGGTCCTCAATGCTTTCAGAGCAGAGGGCATCCCCCTGGTCAAGCTCGAGTCGAGGCCCACTATCGGCAACGCCTGGCAGGAGATGTTCTATATGGACTTCGAAGGCAACTCCGCCGACCTGGGGGTGCAGCGCGTTCTGGAAGAGGTGCGTCGCCACACCATGTACCTGAGAGTGCTGGGCACCTACCCGTCCCGGGACCTGCGCCCGCACAGACGGCCGAGCCCCGCATCAGAGCCCGTCATCAGCGTGTCGACGCCTGGCCCGGCGCCGAGGCCAGACGCGGAGCTGGATGGCCCTTACAGACTCGCCGGACGCAAGAACACCGAGAACGAGACGGTGGTGGACATCAACGGAGTCGTGATCGGCGGGCCCGACCTCGTGATGATCGCTGGGCCGTGCGCCGTCGAGTCCATCGATCAGGTGATGAAGACGGCCAAGGCCGTCAAGGAGGCCGGCGCAAAGCTGCTTCGTGGGGGTTGTTTCAAGCCGCGGACGTCGCCGTACAGCTTCCAGGGTCTGGGATGGGAGGGTCTCGACATGCTGGCCGAGGCCGGACGTGTGTACGGCATGCCCATCGTCACCGAGGTCCTCGCCCCCGAGCACGTCGAGAAGATGGTGGAGAAGACCGATGTCCTCCAGATCGGGACGCGCAGCATGCAGAACTTCGCCCTCCTCACGGAGGCGGGCCGGGCGAACAAGCCCGTCCTGCTCAAGCGTGGCATGAGTGCATCGATCGACGAGTTCCTCCAGGCGGCGGAATACATCCTCGCCGGCGGCAACCAAAGGGTCATACTCTGTGAGAGGGGGATCAGGACCTTCGAGACCTCGTCTCGGAACACTCTGGACCTCACCGCTGTCCCGGTGTTGAGGCGGCGGACGCACCTGCCCGTCGTCGTCGATCCGTCACATGCTGCCGGTGACCGGGACCTGGTGAAGCCGCTGGCGCTGGCAGGGGCCGCGATCGGCGCTCACGGGATCATGGTTGAGGTCCACCCCGAGCCGGAGAAGGCCCTCAGCGACGGCCCACAGTCGCTGACCTTCGACGACTTCCGTGACCTGATGGGAGCGTTGGCGAGAACTTGAAACCGTTCTGTGTCGATTCCGCAGGGTGTCAGCCCACATAATCGACACAGAACGGCAATCGGGCTTCAGGACCCGATCGAGGCGATGGCGTCGCGTAATCGAGTGGCGGACTCCTCCAAGCCTGCCGCTTCCGTCTCATCGAGGTCGGGCTCGACGATCGACTCAGCCCCACTCGAGCTGACGACGGTGGGGAGGGAGAGAGCCACATCGGAGACGCCCACGGCCCCGGTTTGGACGACGGATACCGTGAGGATCCGGCGGTGGTCGCGCAGCATCCCATCGAGGAGGTTTGCAGTGACCAGGCCAATCGCGTGGTTGGTGGCGCCTTTCCTCTCGATGATCCGGTAGGCGGCCTCACGGACCTCCCTGGCGACATCGTTCTCCCTGTTCGGGCTCCACCCGGGCCAGTCTCGCAGGTGTCTTCCGCCCACGGTTGCACTCGACCACACACAGACCTCTGAGTCTCCGTGCTCACCGACGACGTTGGCATGGATCGAGCGGGGATCGAGATCGAGGTCGCGGCCGAGGGCTTCACGGAGACGTGCCGTGTCGAGCATGGTCCCGGTGCCGATGACTCTCTCCACCGGCAACCCGGACTCTCGCTGAAACACGAACGTGAGCACGTCGACGGGATTGCTGACCATGACCACGATTCCCTCATATCCCTCGAAGACTCTGGCCAGATCGGTCGTGAGCCGGACGTTGTCCCGCAGCAGATCGAGACGGGACTCCGTCGGGCCTCCGCCTCGCCCGGCCGCGACGACCAGCACCGACGTTCTCCTCATGTCCTCGAGCCCGACGCTTTCGACGGTCGCCCTCGGGTAGAACGATGAGCCGTGGGCGAGATCCATGGCCTCCCCTTCGGCGACATCCGACCGGACGTCGTATAGGAGCAGCTCCCTCGCCACACCGAGATGCAAAGTCGAGATGGCCACGCTGGACCCGACCCAACCGGTGCCAATGATGCCGATCGAAGGTCTGTTCACGGGGGCCGAGGCTAATTCCCGGGCGGGACACTTCGTCAGATCGAGTCGGAGTCCTGTCGGCGGGGAGACCGGGCCCCGAGCCATACGAGAACACCGAGGAAGACGACGATGGCAAGGCCGGCGACCCACTGGAAATAGCCAGTGTCGGGCGCATCCGAGCCCAGCTCCGGGGCCACCAACGGAGGCACGGTGGCACCAGTGGTCGGAGGTACGACGTCTGATTCGGAGGTGGACGTCGTGACGGGCTCGCTGTGATCGAGCAGCAACAGGGGGCCGGCGCTCTGTGTGGGCATCGTCACCAATGTCTCGACGTCGCCTGTAGGGAGGTGGGCTTTGAGGACCTCACCACCGACGGTGCCGAACACCAAATCGCCATCCGCCACCTGATACTCAGGCGTCCAACCTTCGATCTCATGAGTAGTCCCGCTCTCCAGATCGAACACCAACCCGTAGGACTCCTCCCAATCGTCGAAGTTGTAGGCGTTGACCGCGAGTCTCTCATCATCGAGCCAGACAGGTGAGTAGGTCTCGTAGGGGATCTCGAACTGCTCGACGAATTCGCCGTCGGTGTCGAGAATGAAGAGGGTTGCCTCGACCGGGCTCTCGCCGGCCGAGAATCGTGTTTCCACGAGGGCGACCAACTGATCAGTGGGGTGAGGTGCCACGTTGATGGACCAGTTCTCTCCGGCCGGGGTTTGGTGTAGATGCACCTGTTCGCCCGTGTCCAATACGGTGAGGATCGGATCGTCCTGCCCTTCGTTCTGGGTGACGACGAATCCGTTGCCAAACTTCCAGGTGAACCCGGGGAGATTGTCCACGAGCAGGTCGCCGGACTTCAGGTCGACCAGCATCGTCGAAAACTCTGCCTGGATCACGCCCCAGATCTCGGAGGCGTCTTCACTGCGACACGAGACCGCGGCTAGCCACTCTTCAGGGTTGATCTGGGCTTCGTGCGTGGTCGCAACGCCGATGGTCTCGAGGTCCCAGACCGTGACGCCGAGCGGCGTCAGCTGCACGGCGAATCGCCCGCCAGGGCAGGCCTCGAGCACACCGGACCCCCCGTCAGGGCTCACGCCCGGTGGGGCAACGGCGGTGACATGGGCACCCGTCTCGTCGAGAACGGTCAGACGTGGCGACGACCACCCTCCTCCAACCAGGAGATGCCCGATGCCAGTCGTGCTCTTCGTCGGCTCTCGTAGGGCTGCCAGGAGCACGTCAGGGTCGATCTGTGAGCAGAGGCTGCCGTGCAGCTCCCCGTTCTCCTCGTGGAGGATGGCTCCGATGCGCATGTCTTCGTCCCAGAATTCGAAGCCGCAGGCAGCTCCATCCGATGCCGAGCGCACCTCGATCACCCCTCCGGCATCGCCCTTCACCCACTCCTCGACTTCGAATACGAAGATCGACTCCGCGCCGAATCGACCCTGGACACCGTCATGTCGTTCCACCAGCGTTCCGACGAATGCGGCTTCAGACTCGCCCACCCATGCCGGGATGTCGGTCGGTGCGGCGCAGGAGCATGCGTGGGCCGGCAGGGGCAGGACCATGGATATGGCGACGATGAGCAACGCTCCGGCCATGGCGAGTGCGCCCAGTCGACCCAAGGAAGTTCTCACTTCTCCATCCAACGTCCAATTGAGACGTCACGGTGATGAGAAACGGTTCCGGACCCGGTAGACAAACGAACGTTCGTTTACTTACACTGGTCCTGATGACACCAGAGGAGAACTTTCAGACGATCGTCGACGCCGAGTCCAAGATCGAGCCCACCGACTGGATGCCGGAGGGCTATCGCAAGACCTTGGTCAGACAGATCGCCCAGCACGCCCACTCCGAGATCATCGGTATGCAGCCCGAGGGCAATTGGATCAGCCGGGCCCCGACGCTCCATCGCAAGGCGATCCTCATGGCCAAGGTGCAGGACGAGGCAGGGCATGGGCTTTATCTCTATTCGGCCGCCGAGACCTTGGGAGTCAAGCGAGACGATCTCCAGGAGCTGCTCCATCAGGGCAAACACAAGTACTCGTCGATTTTCAATTATCCCACTCTCTCCTGGGCCGACATGGGCGCGATTGGATGGCTCGTCGATGGTGCCGCCATCACCAACCAGGTGATGCTCACCCGCTGCTCCTACGGACCGTATGCCCGCGCCATGGTGCGAATCTGCAAGGAAGAGTCTTTCCACCAGCGTCAGGGCTACGAGATCCTCATCAAACTCTGCAACGGGACCCCGGCGCAGAAGGATATGGCCCAGGACGCCCTCGACCGCTGGTGGTGGCCCTCGTTGATGATGTTCGGCCCCAACGACAGCGACTCCACCCACTCGGAGCAGTCGATGGAGTGGAAGATCAAGAGAGTTTCCAACGACGAACTGCGTCAGCAGTTCGTAGACATGACGGTGCCCCAGGCCGACTTTCTCGGCCTACGGATCCCGGATCCCGAGTTGAGATGGAACGAGGAGCGCGGTCATTACGACTTCGGCGAGATCGACTGGCACGAGTTCTGGCGCGTTGTGAAAGGAGACGGCCCGATGAACCGCGAGCGCGTCGAGCACAAGACCCGAGCCTGGCGGGAAGGCGCTTGGGTACGTGAGGCGGCCACAGCCCACGCCGGCAAACGTGCCAGGCCAGCGGCGTGACTTACGACGTTCCGGTTGCTCCCGGCGAGAAGGCCGATCTCGAGGAGTCCATCGAAGGCGCCTCCGATGGCTGGCCCATGTGGGAGGTCTTCGTCAGGGCTCGTCGCGGCATCTCTCACGTTCACATCGGGAGCCTTCATGCCCCCGATGCCCGGACCGCACTCGAGAACGCCCGTGATGTCTACACCCGACGCGGCGAAGGCGTCAGTGTCTGGGTGGTCCCGAGTAGTGAGATCTCGGCGTTCGAGCCGGAGGCAGCCGCCGAGTATGTCGAGGCGAACGAGAAGGTCTATCGACTGGCCACCACCTACGACATCCCGGACGAAGTGGGACAGATGTGAGACCTCGTCTAGCTCCAGCATCGGTTTTGAGTGCGAGGCGTCGAGATGGGTGATCCCGTTGTGAGCGGTGCACCGCAGGGAACGCCGGGCCTCGGGCTCGACCCGGTTGTCACCCGGCTTCTCAACCATGCCGACGACAACATGGTGTTGGCCCAGCGGCTTGGTGAGTGGATCTCGAACGCACCCGAGCTCGAGCTCGACATCGCGATCGGCAATATCGCCCTGGACCATCTCGGAGTTGCCCGCTCCCTCTACACCCATGCCGGCGCGGTCGAGGGTCGAGGGCGCACCGAGGACGAGTTCGCCATGCGACGCTCGGAAAGGGAGTTCACCAACCTTCTCCTGGTCGAACAACCCAACGGTGACTTCGCTCACACAATCGTTCGTCAGGCCTTCTTCGACCTATACCAACAGCTCCTCTGGGCAGACCTCGCCAAAGATGGCGACGAGACTCTTGCCGGCATCGCTGCCAGAGCTGCCAAGGAGAACGCCTATCACCACGAATTCTCGGGTAACTGGCTCGTCCGGCTGGGTGATGGGACAGAGGAATCGCATGTGCGCGCTCAGAAGGCGGTCGACAGGCTCTGGATGTTCACCGGCGAGATGTTCCAGCATGAGACCGCCGGCTATCGAGGTCGATGGGAAGCGGCCGCGGACGATCTTCTCGCCGAGGCGACGCTGACGGTCCCCGAGGATCCTTATCAGAAGTCGGGGGGACGGGTTGGGTTCCACACCGAGCATCTCGGGTTCCTCGTCGCCGAGATGCAGTGGATGCAACGCAGCTACCCGGGAATGGAATGGTGAAGCTCTCAACCGACGCCCGTCGAGCAGTCGCCACGGTCGTCGACCCCGAGATCCCGGTGCTGACCATCGAGGATCTGGGAATTCTCCGCACTGTGGAGCAGATCGGAGACAGGGTCGTGGTCACCATCACGCCTACGTACTCAGGGTGTCCTGCCATGCGTCAGATCGAGGACGACATCGTCTCGGCCATGAATCGCGAAGGCGTCGTGGAGTTCGAGATCCGGGTTACGCACAATCCACCTTGGACCACCGAATGGATCTCAGAAGCTGGTCGTCGCAAGCTTGCCGAGTTCGGGATCGCCCCACCCACCGGGCTGAATGAGGTGCTGTGCCCGAAGTGCCTCGCCGACCGCCCACGGATGGTGGCGAGGTTCGGTTCGACTGCGTGCAAAGCGCTCATGGTCTGCTCGTCGTGTGGTGAGCCCTTCGACTACTTCAAAGAGTTCTGATGTCTGAGCTGGCTTTCCACGATCTCCGGGTCACCGAGGTTGCGACCCTCACCGACGACTCCGTGGCCGTCACTTTCGACGTGCCCCCCGAGCTGGCGGAGCGTTTCGACTACTTGCCGGGCCAGCACGTCACGATCCGGGAGACGATCGATGATGAGGATGTGCGCAGGTCGTACTCGATCTGTGCTCCCGCGGGATCGGGGAAGCTGCGAGTGGGAATCAAGCAGCTGCCCGGCGGTGCCTTCAGCACGTTCGCTTGTGGATCGCTTCGGGCAGGCGACACCCTGGAGGTGATGTCGCCAGTGGGCGAGTTCACGATCGACATCGACCCGGAACGACCTCGTAAGGCCGTTGCGATTGCAGCCGGCTCCGGGATCACTCCGGTTCTGTCGCTGATATCTACCTCACTGGAGCGGGAGCCGCTCTCGTCCTGGACGTTGATCTATGGCAACAAGACCGCCAACTCGGTGATGTTCCTCGATGAGTTGGAGGGCTTGAAGGACCGCTATCACCCTCGATTCCAACTCTTCCACATATTGAGCCGTGAGGGCTCAGACGTGCCTCTGCTCTCTGGCCGCATCGACGGGGAGAAGATACGAACCATCCACGACCACCTGATCGGTGCTGAGCCGGTGGACGGCTGGTACCTGTGTGGGCCGTACGAGATGGTCACGACGGCCCGCGATACGCTCCACGATCTGGGGGTCGACGAGTCTCGCATCCATGACGAGCTCTTCTTCGCTGGGCCGGTGGATCCTTCCAAACTGCCCCCGGAGCCGCCGGTCGGCGAGGGTAGCGTCGACCTGACCGTCATCCTCGACGGACGTGCGGTGGAAACTCGCATGGCCCCTGAGACCTCGATCCTCGACGCAGCTCTTCGCGTCAGGACCGAGTTGCCATTCTCATGCAAGGGAGGGATGTGCGCCACATGCAAAGGGCGCATCGAACAGGGTGAGGTGCGAATGGACAAGAACTATGCCCTCGTCGACTCGGAGGTCGAGGCTGGATTCGTTCTCACCTGTCAGGCCCATCCGGTCACCGAAAAGGTGGTCGTCCGCTACGACCACCGCTGATGGTCACGGCACGCAATACGCGTGAGGACGTTGTCCGAGCAGCAGGTCGACTCTTCGCAGACCGTGGCTACCACGGGACATCGATGCGTGACCTCGGCAAAGAACTCGGTCTCCTCGGGTCGTCTCTCTACTCGCATGTCTCGTCGAAGCAAGATCTGTTGGTCGAAGTAGTCGAGGAGGGAGCCCGCTTGTTCGAGGCCTCGGCGAAGCGGGCCCTCCAGCGAGACGGGACGGCTTCGGAGCGGCTCGACGCACTCATCGCCGGGCACGTCGACGTGGTGGTCGACAACATCGACGTTGCCAGGACGTTCTTGAACGAGGCTCGCATGCTCGATGGCGCGCATAGACGACGCGTGGTTTCCGCCCGCGACCACTACGAAGATGCGTTCCGCTCGGTGATGAGGGAGGGTGTGGCCGACGGATCATTCGATGCGGGTGTCGATGCCAAGACAGCTTCCATCTTCATTCTCAGCATCCTCAATGCGCTCGAGCGCTGGTATCGACC
>Ga0299907_10002841_pt1 | contig 10886 bp, 9 predicted proteins | sample RVTome_16_FD_198680 | JGI IMG/M metagenome (GOLD analysis project Ga0299907, IMG submission 198680) | Soil microbial communities from uranium-contaminated site in the Upper Colorado River Basin, Wyoming, United States - RVT152D67 (version 2) ... | reverse complement strand
CCGACTCGACGGTGCCCGTCGGTTTCCTTGGGCTCGTCGGGTTCCTCGGGCTCGTGGCCGGAACGCTCGCCGGGAGCACGTTCCTCGACGCGTTCGACCGCCGCAAGATCCTGATCGCCTCTCAGATCGGGTATCTGGCGTCGTCCGGACTCCTGTTCGCGGGCGCCCTGCACGGCGACCCGCCCCTCGCTCTGATCTACGTCGCCGTCGCGGGGATCGCCGCGACGAGCGCGATCGACAGCCCGACGAGGAGCGCCATCACGCCCCGCCTGCTCGACCGGAGCCTCCTCCCCGCGGCCGCGGCCCTGAACCAGGTCCTCTGGAACGGCGCGGGCCTGATCGGACCGGCGCTCGCGGGCCTCGTGGTAGCCGCCTGGGGCTTCTCGTGGGCGTACGGGATCGACCTGATCTCGATCGGGTTGCTGCTCCTCTCGTCGATCCTGATCCGGCCGTTGCCGCCGGCCGAGGGCGAGCGCGCGACGATCGGATGGCGCGCCGTGCGCGAGGGCTTCGCCTTCCTCCGCGGCCGCCAGGTCCTGCAGTCGACGTTCGCGATCGACATCATCGCGATGGTGTTCGGGATGCCCCGAGCGCTGTTCCCGGTCCTCGCGCTCACGCAGTTCCAACGCGGTCCCGAGGTCGCCGGGTTGCTGTTCGCGGCGCCGGCTGTGGGCGCGTTCATCGGCGCCGCGACGACGGGATGGATAGGGCGTATCCGGCATCAGGGGCTCGCGGTGATCTGGGCGGTCGTGATCTGGGGCGCCGGGATCGCAGCGTTCGGGCTGGTGGGCTCGAACCTGTGGCTCGGTCTGTTCTTCCTCGCGGTGGCGGGGGCGGCGGACGTGATCTCGGCCGTGTTCCGCAACACGATCCTGCAGGTCACGGTCCCCGAGCACCTGCGCGGGCGACTGTTCGGAATCCACATCCTCGTGGTCACGGGAGGACCGCGGCTCGGCGACCTCGAGGCGGGGCTCATCGCGGCCGCATTCTCGCCGACCGTCTCGGTGGTCTCGGGCGGGCTGCTGTGTATCGCGGGCGCCGGTCTGGTCGCGTGGCGCGTCCCGGCGTTCCGGCGGTATCACGCGGGCGACCCCGGCTAACTAAGCTGCGCGCGTGGCACCAGCACGCGCCGAGCTCGTCGAACTCAGGGTGCTCGACGGCCCGAACCTGTACTTCCCGCGACCGGCCGTCAAGGTGACCCTCGGCGTCGCCGGATGGCTCGCGGCTCCCGAGGATCGGGTCGAGTCGGCGATGCGACGCACCGGCGCGACCGGGCGTCCGGGCCGGCCGAACTCGGACCTGCGGCGCCGGACGATCGCGCGCCTCGCCGGCCGACTCACGTGGCGACTCGCACGCGCCTCCGGCATCCGCCTCGCCGTCCGCGCGCGACCGGGACCCGAGCCCGACCAGGTCGTGGTCGCGTTCCCGTGGCGGCGTCGGAAGGCTGCCGAGGCGCTCGGGGCCGAGGTCGCGCCGCTCGTGCACGAGGTCGGCGGCCGCCGTTCGGTCGAACGGATGCTGGTCGAGGCGGGCGGGCGGCTTCGGGCCACCGAGGGCGGGGACGAGCCCGTCGTGCCCGATCCCGCCATCCCGGTGATCTCGGTCACCGGGACGAACGGCAAGACGACCATCGTGCGCCTGCTCTCGCACCTGGTCCGGGCGGCGGGTCGGGCCGTCGCGTACTCGTCGACCGACGGCGTGTACCGGGAGGGCGAGCTTGTCGAATCCGGCGACTACTCTGGGTTCGGCGGCGCGGCGACGGCGCTCGCGCAGGAGCCGGACGTGGCGGTGCTCGAGACCGCGCGCGGGGGGATCCTGCTCCGCGGGATCGGCGTGCTGCACAACGACGTCGCCATCGTCACCAACGTGTCGGAGGACCATCTCGACCTGCACGGGATCCACACGCTGGACCAGCTCGCCGAGGTGAAGTCGACGATCACGCGGATCACGCGGCCCGACGGCTGGGACGTCCTGAACGCCGACGACCCACGGGTGCTCGCGATGCGCCGGGGCGCGACGGGCCGGCCGTGGCTCTGCTCGCTCGACCCGTGGCACCCGGCGATCCGCGACGTGCTCTCGGAAGATGGGCGGGCGACGGTGCCGCTCGACGGGACGATGACCGTGCTCGAGGGCTCGAGGTCGCATCCGCTCGTTCCCCTGCTCGACGTGCCGGTCACGATCGCCGGCATCTCGCGCCACAACGTGATGAACGCGATGCAGGCCGCGTCGGCCGCGCTGGCCATCGGCCTGTCCGCGCGCGCGGTCGCGAGGGGCCTGAAGATGTTCGTCATGGACCCCGAGCGAAACCCGGGGCGTGCGAACCTGTTCGAGCTCGACGGGCGCGTCGTCGTCGTGGACTACGCGCACAACGAGGCCGGGATGATCGGCCTGACCGAGATCCTCGGAGGTCTGCGCCGGGCCGGTCGTGAGGTCTGGATCGTGATCTGCGCGGCCGGCGACCGGACCGACAAGATCCTGCACGACTACGCGTACCGTGCCGCCCGCGGATCGGATCACCTCGCGATCGCCGAGCTGCTGCGGTACCTGCGCGGCCGGCAGCGCGAGGCCGTGATCGAGCGCCTGTCGGCGGGAGCACGCGACGGCGGCGCGGTCGAGCTCGACGTCTACGCCGACGAGCTCGCGGCGCTCCGCGGGGTGCACTCGCGTTCGAAGCGAGGGGACGTGATCGGCGTGACGGCGCTCGGGATGCGGCCCGAGATCTTCGCGTGGCTCGAGCAGGCGGGAGCCACGCGCATGACGCCGGCGAGGGTCAAACGCATCGTGCGTTCGGCGGCCGAGTCAACCTGACGTCGGCTCGCGCGAACGCGCGTCGTCGATGCACAGGACCGCGGACGGGATCGCCTCGAGGCGCTCAGCCCCGATCGGGCGACCACAGACGTCGCACTTCCCGTACGTGCCCTCGTCGAGCTTCTCGATCGCGCGCTCGACGTCGCGCAGCTTCGCGTCGAGCCGTCGTGCGGCGTCGACCTGGGCGATCCGTTCCACGGCCTGCGACGTGCCCTCGCCGACGCGCTTGCCGAACGACACCGATGCCGCCGGGTCACGCGGCGCCGCGGTGAGCTCCTCGAGCTCGGCCCGGAGCTCGGCTCGGGCGCGCTCGAGCGACTGGCGGACGCGACCCGGGTCCATCCTCAGACGCCGAGGAAGTCGGGGTCGCCGCCCGATTGTTCGACGGAGCCGTTGCCCTCGAACGAGGCGAACACGGTGGGCGCGGCGAGCGATCGCCGGCCCTCGAGCTCCTTGAAGACCTCCGTCGCGTGGTCCACGCAGAGGACGATCAGGTCGCCCGGCCGGGAGCGGTCCAGCGCCTTGCGCGTCGCGTCCATCTCGTCCACCACCACCTCGGCGTTGCCGGCGCGGGCCCCCGCCGACATCGCCTCGCGCACCCCATCCAGGACGAGCGCTGCCGTCTCTCCGCGCGCGCGACCGCGGGTGTTGCGGTCCTCGCGGACGATCACGTCGTCGAAGTACCGGGCCGCGACGCGTCCGAGCGCGCGCATGTCGTCGTCGCGCCGGTCGCCCGCGGTCGCGACCACGGCGACCCGGAGGTTCGCGCTCCACGACGCGGCGCCCTGTCGCCCGCCCGAGGGCGCCTCCGAGGTCAGCCGTTCGACGAAATCGCCGAGCGTCTCGAGCCCGGCGGCGTTGTGCGCGTAGTCGATCACGACCTTGACGCCGTCGAGATCGAAGACGTTCAACCTGCCGGGCGCCTGGTAGATCGACGTCGTGAACGAGCGAAGGCCCTGACGGATGTCGTGGAGGTGCGCACCCGCGGCGTGCGCCGCGGCCGCGGCCGCCATCGCGTTCTGGACCATCATCCGCGCGCGGCCCTCGAAGGTCGCCGGGAGCGTGTGGACCCACGCGATCGGCATCGTCCGGCGACCCTCCTTGATCACCATCATCTCGCCGCGCGGGCCACGCTCGAGCACGACGGCCTTGCCCCCGCGGCGGACCCAGCGATCGACGAGCTCGTTCTTGTCCTGCATCGAGAACAGGATCACGCTCCCGCTGCACGCCTTGCGCATGTCGCCGACGAGCGGGTCGTCCGCGTTCAGGACCGCCCACCCGGTCTTCGGCACGGCCTCGACGACCACCTGCTTCACGGCCGCGAGCTGCTCGATCGTGTCGATCCCCTTCAGGCCGAGGTGGTCGCCGGTCACGTTCAGGACGACTCCCACGTCGTTCTTGCCGTACCCGAGGCCCTCGCGCAGGATGCCGCCCCGAGCGGTCTCGAACACCGCGAAGTCGACCCGAGGGTTCTGGAGCACCATCTGCGCGGACTTGGGACCGCTCGCGTCGGCGCGCTTGACGAGACGCTCATCGATGTAGATGCCGTCGGTCGTCGTCATGCCGACCGACCGACCCATCCCCTTGAAGATGTGCGCGATCATCCGCGTGGTGGTCGTTTTGCCGTTCGAACCCGTGACGGCCACGATCGGGATGCGCGAGGGAGTCCCGGCCGGGAAGAGCAGGTCGACGACGTCCTTGGCGACGAACTGCGCCTCGCCCTCGGTCGGATGCGTGTGCATCCGGAACCCGGGCGCCGCGTTCACCTCGACGATCGCGCCGCCGGTCTCCCGGACCGGCTGGGTGATGTCGGGCGCGAGGAAGTCGATGCCTGCGACGTCGAGCCCGACGACGCGCGCGGCCTCCTCCGCGATCTCGACGTTCTCCTCGTGCGCCTCCCACGTCCGGTCGATCGAGATCCCGCCCGTCGACATGTTGCCGGTCGCCACGAGCTTGATGAACGCGTCCTCTTGGGGGACGTCGTCCATCTCGAAGCCCTGCCTGCGGACAAGCTCCACGGCCGCGTCGTCGACCTTGATCCGCGTGAGCACCTTCTCGTGCCCGATCCCGCGGCGAGGGTCGGAGTTCGTGATCTCGACGAGTTCGGTGACCGAGTGCTTGCCGTCGCCGATCACGTGGGCGGGAACGCGTTCGGCCACCGCCACCATCCGGCCGCCGACCACGAGCACGCGGTAGTCGTTGCCGGTCACGTAGCTCTCGACGACGACCTGCCCCCGGCCGGCCTCGGCGAGGGCGCGGCCGAACCCGGCTCGCACGTCCTCCTCGGTCCGCAGATCGAGACCGACGCCGCGGCCGTGGTTGCCGTCGAGCGGCTTCGTCACGACGGGGAAGCCGATCCTCCTCGCCACCGCGACCGCGTCGTCCTCGGCGCGGACGATCTCCCCCCGGGGGACCGGGAGGCCCGCCGAGGCGAGCAGGCGGCGCGTCACGTCCTTGTCGCCCGCGATGTCGACCGCGAGCGCGCTCGTCTTGGAGGTCATCGTCGCCCGGATCCGCTGCTGGTACCTCCCCCAGCCGAGCTGCACGAGCGAGGCCTCGTTCAGGCGGATGAACGGGATGTCTCGGCTCGCCGCCTCGTCGAGGATCGCCTGCGTCGACGGGCCGAACGCCCGCCGCTCGGCCAGCAGGATCAGCTGTTCGAGCTCCCGGAGGAAGTCGAACGCGGGGTCCACACGTACGAGGTGGTTGACGATCCGGACGGCGAGTTCGCCGGCCGCCACGCCGACCCGCTCCTCCCAGTACCCGTAGATCACGTTGTACCGGCCCGCCTCGCCCGCGCTCCGCGTCTTGCCGCGGTAGACGTGCGCGCCCGATTCGCGCTGGAGCTCCAGGGCCACGTGCTCGGCGACGTGGCCGAGCCAGGTCCCCTCGTTCAACCGCTCGCCGAACCCGCCTCGACGCCCGAGCGAGCACGAGTGGTCGGCGATCCCCGGCAGCATCTCGAGCAGCCCCTCGACGAACCCGGGAATCGTGTTCGACGGCCAGTCCTCGAGGGCGCCGAGATCCACGAGCAGGCGGATCGCCGGGTCGTAGGACCAGTAGTTGGGGCCGCGGAAGGCCTGCGTCTCGACGACGCGGAGATCGGGGGCGAGCGGCCGCTTCTGGACCGGCTCCCCCTTCGCGCGCCGCCGATCCGCGCGCGTGTGGGTCCGGCTCTCGCTCATTCCGAGGCCTCCCGCTCCTCGCCTCGGGCGCCCGCGAGCACCTCGCGCGCCCGCAGGTCGAACCACGTGCCGCCGGGGAGCGAATGCACCACCGCGCCCGAGACCATGATCGGCCGGTGGCCCTTGGCCTGGTGCGCGTCGGTCTGTACGCGCGAGCCGTCGAGGAACGTCACGGCCCCCTTGCCCACGACCTCGAGCGACCGATCGGCGTAGACGACCGCGCAGGTGTCCTCGTCCAGTCCGATGCCGAGGAGCGAGGGCGACTGGGCCACCACCGCGAGCAGCCGGCCGAAGCGCCCACGCTGCTCGAAGTGCTGGTCGATCACGATCCCGTGGAGGACCCCGAGCCCAGCGGCGAGCTGCGCCATCCGCTGCTTCGGCGTCTCCCCCGCCCGTCCGAACGCCATCATGTGCGTCGCCATCGCGCTCGCGCCGGCCGACGTCCCGGCGATCACCGCCCCGCGGTCGTGTGCGCGGTGGATCGCGTCGGCGAGCCTCGTCCCCGAGACCACCGACGAGAGTCGGAGCTGGTTCCCGCCGGTCAGGTACACGCCGGTCGCCTTGGCGAGGCGCGCGGCGAGCTCCGGGTCCTCCGCCTCGGAGCGCTCCTCCGGCCGGATGCCCGTGATCTCGCCTATCCCGAGCTCGCCGAACAGCTCGCGGTACCGCTCGGTCGCGAGGTCCCCGAGCGAGGAGGCCGTCGAGACCACCACGACGTGACCCTGCGGTCCACCGGCGAAGCCGGCGAACCTCGAAAGGATGAGGCGGTCGCGCACCTTGTCCTCGGCCCCGCCGATCAGCATCACCGGCCCGGCACCGCCGAGGGCGCGCAGGGACCGCGACTCGACGGACCTCACGCTCTCCAGATCGTGGCCAGGGGGCACGGTGCGTTGAAGTGTAGCCCCAGGGGACCGGACCTCAGTGGTCCCGGACGCTCCGAACCGGGTCGCCGGGCGGGCGCAGGATCAGCTGGTCGTGGGGCTCGATCACGTCGACGGTCCCCTCGAGGCCCGGCTCGACGAGGAGCTCGAACCCGTCCCGCTCGAGGAACAGGTCGCCCTCGCGTCGCTCGTCGGTGAGCTCGAACTCGATGCCGCCGTCCGCCCGGTGCATGCGGACGGTCGCCGCCGGATTGAACCGGCGCGCCGAGGCGTGCGAGCGCTGCAGGATCTCGACCGCCCACTCCGTGAACTCGACCGTCACGGGACGAGATGGTACGAGCCGCGAGCGTGTTCGACGGCCCGGGCGCCGCCTGCGGCTCAGTCCCCGAGCCGCGGCGAGCGATCCCGGAGGCCGGGCGCCGACGTCCAGTCGCCCCCCTGCCGGGAGTCCCGCCCGAACACGACGGCGGCCGCCCACAGGAGCGCGATCACCAGGACGGTCAGGACCGTGAGCACCGCTTCCATCTCCGTCACCTGCCTTCGCCGGTCACGCGGAGGCCGGCGCTCACTATCCGCGTCCCGAGGGCGAGCCGGAGCCGCCCCGGCCGGCGGGACCGCGACCTCCCTCGACGGGTGCCTCCGTCATCGCGGAGTGCCTCGACCCGAGCCCTGCTCAGTTCGCTCAGCATGCCCGGTGTGAGCACCTGCACCACCTCCTTCGTAACCTGCCTGGGAGTCTAGGGTGGTTAGCGTAACTTGTCAACACCTTTTGATGGTGTACACTCGCAAGCGTCATGCTCGACTACGACCAGCACGACACGGCCCCCTCGGCCCCCGGCGAGCTCGAGCTCCTGCAGCGGTTCACGAACCTGCACGTCCACGACGACGAGGGCGGTCACCTCGACCCGCCGGTGGAGCTGATCGAGTGGTTCCTCACCGATCGGGGCCTGCTCCCCGAAGGGGAAGGGCTCACCGAAGCCGACCGCGAGACCTACCTGGAGCTCCGCGATGCGATCCGAGCCCTGATCCTGGCCGGCGAGGGCGAGACGATCTCGGCGGCCGATGCGGAGGCGATCGACCGGATCGGCCTGGCCGCCGGGCTGCACCCGCACTTCCATCGGGCCCACGTCCCCACCCTCGAGCCCAAAGGAACGGGCATCGCCGCCGCGTTCGGCAAGATCGTCGCGATCGCGTTCGTGAGCGCGTTCGACGGCACGTTCGAGCACCTGAAGCTCTGCGCCGACGAGACCTGCAGGTCGGTGTTCTACGACCGCTCGAAGAACCACTCGGGCCGGTGGTGCTCGATGGCCACGTGCGGCAACCGCGCGAAGGTCCGCGCCTGGCGCGACCGCCAGCGCGTCGAGGGGGGGCTCGGGGGGCTCAAGCAGTGAGCGCGAACGCGCGAACGGTAGCCCCCCGGGAAGGGATGACCTCGCTCGAGCTGCGCCTGCGGGGCGCCGGGGGCGAGCCCGTCGATCTCGTCCGGACGCTGAACTCCCACGGGTTCGTCGACCTGCCGCCGATGAACCCCGCCCCCGACTACCGGTCGACCGAGATCACGCTCCGGACCCGGCGCGGGCGGCCGCGAACCGTTCAGATCGAGCCCGGGCGCCGCGGCCACGCACGTATGACCGTGCTTGGAGCCGCGGTCTCGGACGCGACGGCGGCCGAGCTCGCCGGCACCGTCCGGCACATCCTGCGGCTGGACGCCGACCTGTCCGGCTTCTACGAGGCGGCGGCGAGCGACCCCGACCTGCGATGGGTGAGGACCGGCGCGGGCCGGATGATCCAGAGCCCGACGGTGTTCGAGGACGTCGTGAAGACCGTGTGCACCACCAACTGCGCGTGGTCCGCGACGAAGCGGATGGTGGACGCGATCGTCGGGCACCTCGGCGAGCCGGCCCCGGGAGCTCGCGACGGTCGGCCCTTCGGTCGCGCGTTCCCGACACCCGAGGCGATGGCCGGGGCCGGCGAGTCCTTCTATCGCGACGTCGCGCGGGCCGGGTACCGCGGCGCCTACTTCGTCTCGCTCTCGCGGTCCGTAGCCGAGGGCGAGGTCGATCTCGAGTGGTTCGCGCGCGCGACTCCCGACGAGCTCCCCGACGACGAGCTCGAGGCGCGCCTGCTCGCGCTCCCGGGGGTGGGGCCGTACGCCGCGGCGCACATCATGATGACCCTCGGGCGCTACCACCGCCTGATCCTCGACTCCTGGACCCGGCCGACCTACGCCAGGCTCGCGGGCCGCAAGACGGCCTCGGATGCCGCGATCGTTCGACGGTTCCGCCGGTACGGCCCCTACGCCGGCCTCGCCTTCTGGCTGTTCCTTACGCGCGACTGGGTCGACTGATCCGAACGATCCCGGCCCGACCGCGCGACGGGTTGTCCCGCACCGCTCGCGGGGGCATACTGCCCCGGGCTTCCGGGGCGGCGACGCGTCGAGAACGAGACCTCCGGAAGCGGAACGGACGACCGCAACGAGGACCCGATGAGCGAACCGTTATGGCCTTTCCACGCCCCCGTCGCCTGTGGGCCTACCTCCGGGCGGAGCGACGCACGCTCAGCCAGGGCGTGGTCGCGCTCACCCTGTCGACGGCCGCGTCGTTCGTCGCAGGTCTGACGCTCGGCTCGATCACGGGCACCCTCAACAGGCTTCCGGGCCTCCTCGTGCTGATCCCCGCGGCCGTCGGGATGCGCGGGACGATCTTCGGGGCGATGGGAGCCCGGCTCGGGACCGGGATCCACGCCGGCCTGTTCGAGCCGACGCTGCGGCGCGACGGGCTGCTCGGGCGCAACGTGGAGGTCGTCGTCCTCTCGACGTTCCTCTCCTCCTTCTACCTGGCCGGGATGGCGAAGGTCGTCGCCGCGGCGTTCGGCGAGTCCACGATCTCGTTCTGGGACTTCGTCACGATCTCGGTGGTCGGGGGCGTGATCGCCTCGTTCGCGACCCTGTTCGTGACGGTCGGCATCGCGCTCCTGTCCTATCGGAAGGGATGGGACCTCGACGCGGTCTCGACGCCGATGGTGACGGCGATCGGCGACATGGTGACGCTGCCGGCGCTGTTCGTCGCGGCCCTGATCCCTCGCCACGACGTCGTGAACGCGCTCGTGGCGGCCGCGTGCACCGCCGCCGTCCTTGTCGCGCTCGTCGCGGCCACCCGATCGGGCCGGGACGTCCGGCGGACCCTCGTCGAGATGACCGCGGTCATCGCGATCGTGCCGCTGCTGGACATCTTCGCGGGAGCGCTGTTGGAGGCGCGTCGCCCGTCGCTCGAGGCGGTGCCGGCGATCCTGATCCTGCTGCCGCCGTTCGTCTCGCAGGCGGGGGCCCTCGGGGGCATCCTGTCGGCGCGACTGTCCTCCAAGCTCCAGCTCGGCGTGATCACCACCCGCGGGATGCCCGAGCCGCCCGCGGTGGTCGACGGCGCCATCGTCGCCGGGTTCGGCCTGCCGATCTTCGCGGTGATCGGGATCGTCGCGGTCGCCCTGGCGAACCTCACGGGCCTCGCCGACCGGGCGGGCGTGCTGCATCCGGAAGCGAGCACGATCGTCGCCGGCACGGTGCTCGCGGGCCTGATCGTCCTACCGATCCTGCTCGTCGCCGGCTACTACGTGGCGATCGGGACGGCGCGGTTCGGCCTGGATCCCGACAACCACGGCGTGCCGATCATCACGAGCCTGATGGACCTGGTGGGCGTCGCCGCCGTCCTGTTCGCTATGGGAGTATCCGGGGTGACGATCCATGGATGACCAACCGAAGAGCGTCAAGGACCTCCTCGTCGAGCTGAAGGACGCCTCCGAGTTGATGGTCGACCTGGCGTACGCGGCCGTGTTCTTCAACGACGAGAAGCTCGCACGCGAGGTCGAACGCCTGGACGATCGGATGGACACGCACCTGCGTCGCCTCCGAGAGGTCGCGATGCTCGCCGCCCGGAGCCCGGAAGACGCCGAGGGCATGGCGGGTGTGCTCTGGATCGCGGATGCGGTCGAGAAGGTGGGCGAGGCCGCCTCGGAC
>Ga0299907_10002840_pt1 | contig 10886 bp, 9 predicted proteins | sample RVTome_16_FD_198680 | JGI IMG/M metagenome (GOLD analysis project Ga0299907, IMG submission 198680) | Soil microbial communities from uranium-contaminated site in the Upper Colorado River Basin, Wyoming, United States - RVT152D67 (version 2) ... | reverse complement strand
GGAGCGCTACCGCGAACTGGTCGGTGCGCTGGTGTCGGCCGGCTGGCCGGTGGTGCTGACCGGCGGTCCCGGTGAGCGCGATCTGACTGCGTTCGTCGCTGGCGGCCGCGACGTCCTCGACCTTGGCGGCCGCACCGACCTGGTTGAGCTCGCGGGAGTGCTCGCGGGATCCGCGGCGGTGGTCACCGGCAACACCGGCCCGGCGCACCTGGCGGCTGCGGTCGGGACACCGGTCGTGTCGCTGTTCGCGCCCACCGTGCCGGCCGGCCGCTGGCGGCCGTGGGGTGTCCGGCACGTGCTGCTGGGCGACCAGGACATCGCTTGCGCGGGCTGCCGCGCGACGCGCTGCCCGCTGCCGGGGCACCCCTGCCTGGGCACGGTGACCGCGGACGACGTGGTCGCCGCGCTGCGCCGGCTGCTGTCCGACAAGGACTCGACGCTGCCGCCGCTCGTCAGCGACGCACCACGCCTGCAGGTGACGCGATGAGGATCCTGATGTGGCACGTCCACGGCTCGTACGCCACGTCGCTGGTGCAGGGCCGGCACACCTACCTGATCCCCGTGACACCGGATCGCGGGCCCGATGGGCGCGGGCGGGCACAGACCTGGGACTGGCCGTCCACCGCCGTGGAGGTCACCGCCGAGCAGTGCGCGGACGCCGATGTCGACGTGGTCATCCTGCAGCGCCCCGAGGAGCTGGAGGGCCTGGCCGCGCGGTGGCTGGGCGGACGGCGCCCCGGACGCGACCTGCCCGCGATCTACCTCGAACACAACGCGCCACAGGGGCGGATCAACGACCTGCGTCACCCCGCGGCCGATCGCTCCGACCTGACCGTCGTGCACGTGACCCACTGCAACGACCTGCTGTGGGACTGCGGGACGGCACCCACCACGGTGATCGAACACGGCATCGTCGACCCCGGCCAGCGCTACACCGGTGAGCTGGCCCGGACCGCCGTGGTCATCAACGAACCGGCGCGTCGCGCACGGGTCACCGGCACCGACCTGCTGCCGCGGTTCGCCGCGGCGGGCGACATCGATCTCTACGGCATGGGTGTCAACGATGTCGACGTGCCCGGCGTCACCCCCCACGAGGACCTTCCTCAACACCGGATGCACGCCGACATGGCGCGCCGCCGGGTCTATGTGCACCCGATCCGCTGGACATCGCTCGGGCTGTCGCTGCTCGAGGCGATGCACCTGGGCATGCCCGTCGTGGTCGTCGGCACGACCGAGGCGTTCGAGGCCGTACCGCCCGAAGCGGGGTTGGTCTCCACCGACGTGGACCGTCTCGTGCAGGCGACCCGCGACCTGCTCGCGGATCCGCTGCGCGCACGTGCGCACGGTGAGAAGGCTCGCGCGGCCGCCCTGTCGCGCTACGGACTGCCCAGGTTCCTGTCGGACTGGGATCGACTGCTCGAGGAGGTCACACCATGAAGATCGCGATGGTGTCCGAACATGCAAGCCCGCTCGCGGTGATGGGTGGGGACGACGCGGGCGGGCAGAACGTGCACGTCGCGGCGCTGGCGGCACAGCTCGCGCGCGCCGGCCACCAGGTCACCGTGCTGACCCGCAGGGACGACACGGCCCTCCCACAGCGCGTTCCGTTCGGCGGGTTCGCGGTCGAACACGTCGACGCGGGCCCACCCCACCACGTCCCCAAGGACGAGTTGCCGCGCTGGATGGGCGATTTCGCCGCGAAGCTGGAGCGCCGCTGGCAGATCGACCCGCCCGACGTGATCCACTCGCACTTCTGGATGTCTGGCCGCGCGGCGCTGCGGGCACGTCCCGCCGGTCGTCCGGTGGTGCACACGTTCCACGCCTTGGGCGTGGTCAAGAAACGCCATCTGGGCGCGGACGATCCGAGCCCGCCCGGACGGCTGGAGGCCGAGACCGCCATCGTGCGCGGCGCCGACCGGATCATCGCGACCTGCCGCGACGAGATGCGAGAACTGCGCGGCATCGGCGGCGACCCTACGACCATCGACGTCGTCCCGTGTGGCGTCGACCTGGTGCGGTTCACGCCGGACGGCCCGGCCGAGGCCGCTGGGCACCGTCCCCGCATCGTCGCGGTCGGCCGGCTGGTCGCCCGGAAGGGGATGGACGACGCAATCCGCGCTCTGGCGTCGCTGCCCGATGCCCAGCTGGTGATCGCCGGCGGCCCGCGGGCGATCGACCTGGCCGGCGATCCCGAGGCGCGGCGCCTGCTGGCCGTCGCCCGCGAAGCCGGGGTCGCCGACCGCGTGGACCTGCGCGGAGCGGTGCCCCGCGATGACGTCCCGGCGCTGCTGCGGTCGGCCGACGTGGTGGTCTGCACGCCGTGGTACGAGCCGTTCGGCATCGTCCCGCTCGAAGCGATGGCATGCGCGGTGCCGGTGGTGGCCAGCGCGGCCGGCGGCCTGCTCGACACCGTGGTCCACGGCGACACCGGCCTGCACGTACCTCCTCGCGATCCCGCCTCCCTGGCGACGGCGCTCCGGCGGCTGCTCGGCGACGCGGACCTGCGACGCCGCATGGGCACGCGTGGCCGGTTGCGCGCGACCCGCATCTACGGCTGGGACACCGTGGCCGCCGCGACCGCCGACACCTACCTCGCGGTCGCCGCGCACCTCGCCGGGACGGACCCTGCGCTGGACGGCGCCGTACCGATGGGAACGCCATGAGGACGAGCACCGCGCACCTTGACGCGCTGTCGGCCGCGATCGAACCGTTGCGGTCGCAGCTCGGCACCATCGACCGCCTCGGCGCGCAGGCCGCCGGCATCCTGTTGCGCGGCGGCCGCCTGCTCGCGGCGGGCAATGGCGGCAGTGCCGCGCAGGCACAGCACCTGACCGCCGAACTGGTCGGCCGGTTCGAGCACGAGCGTCAGCCGCTGTCGGCCATCGCGCTGCATGCCGAGACGTCGAGCCTGACCGCGATCGCCAACGACTACGGAGCCCGGGAGGTGTTCGCCCGGCAGGTGCTGGCCCACGGACGGGCCGGTGACGTGTTCGTGGCGCTGTCGACGTCGGGCCGCAGCGCCAACGTCATCGCCGCGGCCGAGGCGGCACGGTCGATCGGTGTGCGCGTGTGGGGCCTGACCGGACCACGACCCAACCCACTGGCCGACCACTGCGACGACGCCATCACCGTCGCGGCCGGATCGACCGCCACCGTGCAGGAGCTGCACCTCGTGGTCGTCCACCTGCTGTGCGCGGCGATCGACGCGGCCGTCGCGGCCCGTACCCTCCAGGCGGTCGGTGGATGAACCCGCTGCTGATCATCGGCGACAGCCTGCTCGACCGTGACCTCGACGGTGAGGCGCAGCGCCTGGCGCCCGACGCACCGGTCCCCGTCGTCGACCTGCCCCGTGAGTCGACCCGCCCCGGCGGCGGCGCGCTCGCGGCGACGCTCGCCGCGCGGGATGGTCGCCGTGTGGTCCTCGTCACCGCACTCGGCGACGACGAGCCGGGACGCACGGTGGCGACCTTGCTGGAGCACGCCGGGGTCGAGGTCCTCGACCTCACCAACGGAGGCGCCACCGGCCAGAAGGTCCGGGTGCGCGCGGCGGGCCAACCGCTGCTGCGACTGGACTACGGCGGCCACACCGACGCGGTGGGTGCGCCCGACGCCGGGGTGGTCGCGCGGATCACGGCGGCGCGCACCATCCTCGTCTCGGACTACGGGCGCGGCGTGGCCGCGCAACCGCAGGTGCGGGCGGCCATCTCCGCCGCCACCGACGCGGGCGCACGCGTCGTGTGGGACCCGCATCCGCGCGGACCGCGACCGGTCGCCGGCACCCGCGCGGTGACCCCGAACCTGGCCGAGGCCCAGCGGGCGACCGGGACCGGTGACGACGCGCTGCCGGCGGTCACCGCCGCTGCGGTCGCGCTGCGGGAGACGTGGGAGACCGCCGGCGTGACCATCACGCTCGGCGCACGCGGTGCGCTGCTGGTGAGCGGCGACGGGACGCCGCTGATGGTGCCCGCGCCGCAGGTGCGCGGCACGCCCGACCCCTGTGGGGCCGGCGACCGCTTCGCGGTGAGCGTCGCCGGCGCGATCGCCGACGGTGCCGTGCTGTCGGAGGCCGTCGTGGGCGGCGTCCACGCGGCCACCGCCTTCGTCTCCGGAGGCGGCACCGCCACCCTCGGCGACGCTGTGGGCTCTTCGGACGACACCTCCGACAGCGCGCACGCCGGCGGAGATGGTCCGGCCCACGACGGCCACACCGCATCCGATGATCCCAACACGGCGCTGGACCTGATCGCCGCGGTGCGCGCCCGCGGCGGCACCGTCGTCGCGACCGGCGGGTGCTTCGACCTGCTCCACGCGGGTCACGTGCGGCTGCTCACCGACGCGGCGGCGCTGGGGAACTGCCTCGTGGTGTGCGTCAACTCCGACGCCTCGGTCCGCAAGCTCAAGGGCCCGGGGCGACCCGTCGTCGGCGAACGTGATCGCCGAGCCGTGCTCATGGCGCTGGCCGCCGTCGACGCCGTGGTCCTGTTCGACGAGGACACCCCCGAACGGGTGCTGTCGCAGTTGCGGCCCGACGTGTGGGTCAAGGGCGCCGACTACGCCGTCGCCGACCTTCCGGAAGCGCGCCTGCTCGCGGAGTGGGGCGGCCGCGCGGTCGTCCTGCCCTACCTCGATGGTCGCTCGACCACAGCCATGATCAAGGAGGCTGCTCGCCATGCCAGAAACTGAACTGGGAACCGTGCTCGTGACCGGCGGTGCGTCTGGTCTGGGCCGCGCGATCGCCGAGGCGGTCGCGAAAGCCGGTGGGACACCCGTGGTGCTCGATGTCGCCGAGCCGCCGTCGGCGCTGGAGTGGCACCGGGTCGATCTGGCCGACGCCCGCGCGACCGAGGACATCGTCGCGCAGGTCGTCGCGGACCACGGTGGGCTCGACGCGGTGGTCACCGCCGCGGGTGTCGACGCCTGCGGGGACCTCGCCGACGTGCCGGCCACCGCCTGGGAGCGCGTGATCGCCGTCAACCTGATCGGCACCGCGGCGATCGTGCGCGCCGCGCTGCCGTCGCTGGTCGAGCGCCACGGCCGTGTGGTGACGGTCGCGTCGACGTTGGGCCTTCGCGCCCTGCCCGCCGCGACCGCCTACTCGGCGAGCAAGTTCGGTGTCGTGGGCTTCACGCGCGCGCTCGCGGCCGAGATGGCCGGCAAGATCGGCGTGACGCTGCTGCTCCCCGGTGGCATGCGCACGGCGTTCTTCGACGACCGGCCCGAGCAGTTCAAGCCCCGCGCCGACCAGCAGCTCAACCAACCCGAGGACGTCGCTGAGGCCGTGCTGTTCGCCCTGGGCCAGCCGCCCGGCTGCGAGGTGCGCGAACTGCTGATCGCGCCGGCGACCGAGCCCTCGTGGCCGTGATCGGTGTCGGGGACCGCGCGACCGCGGGGCTCCCACGGCTGGTCGTCCTGCGTGCCCTGGGCCTAGGCGACCTGCTCACCGCCGTGCCGGCGCTGCGCGCACTCCGCGATCGCTACCCCCGCCATGAGCGGGTGCTGGCGGCACCGGCGTTTCTGGCACCGCTGGTCGGGTTGCTGGACGGCACGATCGACGCGGTGGTCGACGTCGATTTCCGCAAGGCGGTGGACTCGCTGCCGCCGTCGCTGTCCGCGGCTGACGTCGCCGTCAACCTGCACGGTCGCGGACCCGAGAGCCACCTGGCGCTGCGGGCGCTGCGGGCACCGAGGCTGCTGGCGTTCCACCACGCCGAGGACGCCCCCGCAGGGCCGCGCTGGGACGGCGACGAGCACGAGCGGGTCCGGTGGTGCCGCATGCTGGCCGCGTTCGGCGTCCCCGCGGATCCCGACGATCTGCTCGTGCGCCCGCCGGCGGAGCCGATCCCCGACGAGTACGCGGACGCCACGGTCATCCATCCCGGAGCCGCCGCGCCGGCCCGACGCTGGCCCGTCGCGCGCTGGGCCGCGGTCGCCCGTTCCGAGCTGCGCAACGGCCGGACCGTGATCATCACCGGTGGCCGCGACGAGACGGACCTCGCCATGGCGGCCGCCGCGGAGGCGGGCATCGACGAGCGGTGGGTCGTGGCCGGGCGGACCGACCTCACCGAGCTGACCGCCCTGGTCGCCGCCGCGGGACGTGTGGCGTGTGGCGACACGGGGGTGGCCCACCTGGCGACGGCCGTGGCAACGCCGTCGGTCGTGCTGTTCGGCCCGACGTCACCCGCGCAGTGGGGCCCGCCCGCGACGCCGCACCATGTCGCGCTGTGGGCGGGCCGGACCGGTGATCCACACGGAGATCGACCGGACGACGGCCTGCTGGCCATCGACGTCGCCGACGTGACTGCAGCGCTCGATGCCCTCCCGGCCGGGCGGCGTTGGGCGCGCACTTCGCGATGAACGCGTCCGGAACGTCCGGCGTCGCGGGCGCCCTGCCCAACGTCGTGGTCATCGGCGCGATGAAGTGTGGGACGACGGCCCTGCACGACTACCTCGGCCGGCACCCACAGATCACGATGTCACAGCCCAAGGAGCTCAACTTCTTCTTCGGACCCGCCACGGACGCGGGCACGGCAGGGTGGACAGCTGGCAACTGGTCCCGCGGGCTGGACTGGTACACCAGCCACTTCGACGCGGGCGCCCCCCTGCGCGGCGAGTCGTCACCGGGCTACACCTCTCCGGATCATCCCGGCGTCGCGGAGCGGATGGTGGCGACCATCCCCGACGCACGGCTCGTCTACCTGGTGCGCGATCCGATCGCCAGAGCGCTGTCGCAGTACGACCACCACCGGTCGGAGGGCACGGAGCGGCGGGACCTCGCCGCCGCGCTGACGGATCCGGCGAGCCAGTACGTGTCGCGTGGCCGCTATCACGAGCAGTTGGTGCCGTTCCTGTCATCCTTCGCACGCGAGCAGATCGTGATCGTCGCGCAGGAGGATCTGCGACAGGACAGGGACGCGACGCTGTGTCGCCTCTTCCGGTTCCTGGGCGCGGACCCCTTCCAGTGGCGGGGCGCGTCCTCCGCCCCGTCCCCGAGCTCCGGCGACCGTGTCGCGGCACTCGATCCCCGCCTCCGCGCGCAGTTGGCCGAGGCGCTGCGCGCCGACGTCGAACGCCTGCGCGCGCTGGCCCGCCAACCGCTGGCGTCGTGGTCCGTCTGAACCGCGGGGCTGGAGTGCACCGCTGCGCCGGGTGAGACCCGACTTCCACGCAACGGCACACGGCACCATGGTCACGGCGTGCGAGGATGCGCGGGGCGGGACATCAGGAGGCCCAATGACGCGCGCGGATCAGCCATGACCGGCGCCAGTGGCCAGCGGTCGTTCGGCATCACCGGGGACCTGCCGGCCGCGATCGTGCGTGAGGTCGCGCAGGCGGCGCAAGCCGCCGGCTACGACAGGTTGTGGATCAACGACGACCCCGGCGGCGAGGCGTTGGTGGCGCTGGCGGTCGCCGCCGCGGCGACGACCACGATCGGCCTCGCGGCGGGTCTGCTGCCACTGGATCGCTGGCCACCGCAGCGGATCACCGCGCGCAGCGCCGAGCTGGAGCTGCCGGTCGAGCGGTTGACGCTCGGTGTCGGTTCCGGCGTCGGAGCGAGCGGTCTGGCACGGGTACGCGACGGCGTGGAGGCGCTGCGCGGCCTGACGCGCGCGAAGATCGTGGTGGGGGCGCTCGGCCCGAAGATGTGCGAGCTCGCCGGTGCGGTCGCCGACGGTGTGCTCCTCGACTGGCCGACCCCGGCGCATGCACACGCCAGCGCCGCCCTGGTGGGCCGCTCGGCGGCCTCGGCGGGGCGCGCCCGGCCGCCCGTCGCCGGCTACGTGTTCACGGCGTTGGGCGCCGCGGCGCTGCAGCGGTTGCAGGCCGACGGCGAGCACTACCTATCGGTCCCCGCGTATGCGTCCCACTTCCGGCGCATGTCGGCGGCACCGGCCGACGCCTGGGTCGCGGGTGACACCGCCGGGCAGATCCGGCACGGGCTGGGGCACTACGGGCCGGCACTGGACGAGACGGTGGTGCGGGCATGTGTCGCCGAGCCCACCGTCAACGCCCACCTGCACCTGCTGGCCGCCGCGGCGCCCGCCCGGAGATGACCACCCGAACGCCGTGCCGAAGGTGTCGTCATGTGTCGGGGTGGTCGGCGAACGCCGGGGTGATGGAGGCGAGCGCCATCGCGTCAGCATCCGGCGGTGCGGTGTCCGTGAGACCGCGCTCCCGGTCGAGATGCAGCCAGCGGGTGACGCCGACGGCACACAGGAAGGGCAGGTCGTGGCTGGCCACGATCAGCGCACCGCGGTAGGCGTCGAGCGCCTGCTCGAGCTGCCTGACGCTTGCCATGTCCAGGTTGTTGGTCGGCTCGTCGAGCATCAGCAGTTGCGGTGGCGGCTGGGCGCTGAGCAGTGCGGCGAGCAGCGCCCGGAAGCGCTCGCCGCCCGACAGCGTGCCGGCGGGCAGCTCGACGCGGTCGCCTCGCAGGTGGAACCGCGCCAGCCGCGCACGCAAAACGTTGTCGGTGGCCGATGGGGCGAAGCGGGCGACGTTGTCGAGCACACCGCGGTCATTGTCGAGCAGGTCGAGCCGTTGCGGCAGGTAGCGCATCCCCTCGACACCCAAGGTGACCGTGCCGGTGCTGGGTGCCAGCTGGCCGGCGATCATCCGCAGCAGCGTCGTCTTGCCCGCGCCGTTGGGACCCAGCAGGGCAACCCGCTCTGGTCCCCGTAACGCCAGCGTGATGTCGTGGTCCCACAGTCTCCGCCCATCGCCGGCGCCCCGCGCCGTTCCGCCGGAACGCATCACGTTGACCGCGTCGCACACCACCACGTTGCGCCGGGACGGCACGGAGGTCTCGGGCAGGTCGACGCGGATCTCGTCGTCGTCTCTCAGCGCCGCGGTCGACTCCGCAAGCTGCGCCTCGGCGGCCTCGATACGGTCGATGTGCAGGTCCCGCAGCTTGCCGGCCGACACCTGTGCCTGCCGTTTGCGCTCCTGCGCGACGACCTTCGGGAACCGGTTCTCGGCCGCCTGCTTGCGGCCCTTGCGCTGCCGCCGGTCGAGCTTGATGCGGGCGGCGACCAGTTCCCGGCGCTGGCGGCGCACGTCGGCCTCAGCGGCGCGCACCATCCGTTCGGCCGCCGCCTGCTCGATCGCGACCGCCTCGTCGTAGTCGGTCAGGTTGCCGCCGTAGATCCGCACGCCACCATCACGCAGGTCGGCGATGCGGTCCATGCGCTCCAGCAGCATGCGGTCGTGACTGACGGCCACCAGCACTCCCCGGTACGCGGTCACCGCCTCGTACAGCCGATGCCGCCGGTCGCGGTCGAGGTTGTTGGTGGGTTCGTCGAGGAGCAGCACCTCCGGTCGGCGCAGAAACAGCGCGGCCAGTCCGAGCAGCACGGACTCGCCGCCCGACAGCGTGCCGACGGTGCGGTCAAGGCCGATCCCGTCGAACCCGAGGCGGTCAAGCGTCGCGAGGGCCCGCTCCTCGACGTCCCAGTCGTCGCCGATCGTCGCGAGGGCCGCTTCGGTCACGTTTCCAGCAGCCACCTCGCGCAGCGCGTTGCGGACATGCGCGATGCCGAGCACATCGTCGATCGCGCGGCCGGCACCCAGCGAGATGTGCTGCGGCAGGTAGGCGACGGCGCCGTCGGTCTGCACCGCGCCACGGGTCGGATGCAGGTGCCCGGCGATGAGCCGGAGCAGCGTCGACTTGCCCGAGCCGTTGACGCCGATGAGCCCGGTGCGGCCCGGGCCGAGCGTCAGGTCGACCCCTCGCAGCACCGGCGTGCCGTCGGGCCAGGTGAACGTCAGGTCATTGCAGGAGATGGATGCCATGAGGTTCTCCGGTCGCGGTGAGCGAACGCGCGTGGAGACACCGCGGCGGCGGAACGCGGAAAGCCGTCGAGCGAAAAGAATCAGTCCGCTGAGGTCACACGAACGCCACCTGAGTAAGGGGCGGTGTCTCGAACCTCAGATGCGCACCGGACGATCCCGATCAACGACGGCAGGACGCATCCAATATAAACCCACAGCACCCGGCGCGCACCGCCGACGGCGGCGGCGGTGCCGATGGCGAACCGGCTCAGCGGGCGACCAGGCAGGCCGGCGCCTGACGCACGATCTGGTCGCTGACAGACCCGAGGAAGGCGCGGTCGGGATTGCTCAGGCCACGGCTGCCCACCACGACCAGCGCAGCGTCGGTGTCCCCGGCGACACCGAGGAGCCGCTTGACCGGATGGCCCAGGATGACCTCGGTGCGCGGCTCGAACCCGCGTGCGCGCAGGGTGCCGGCGGCCTTCTCGACGTGCTCGCGGGCCGGACCGGCGACCGCCTCGTACGACTCGTCAGGAGCCGTGATCGCGTACCCGCCGTACGGAGCCTCCGGGGTCGCTACGATCAGGACCGCGACCGACACGACGGTCACCCCGCAGCGCTCCGGATCCAGGAACGTGGCCGCCAGCTCGACCGCGCGTCCGGCGTGCGCCGATCCGTCGGTGCCGATCACGACGTTGACCGGTCTCGCCGCCGGTGCGTCGCGCACGACCAGCATCGACGTCGAGCCGTGCAGCAGTGCGGTGGTCGCGCTGCCGAGCAGGCGGCCGACGAGCACGCTCCTGGGTCCGGCGCCGACCACGAGGAGATCGGTGCCGGTCTGCTCGGCGGTCCTGGTGATGACGTTGTCAGGGCGGCCTTCGGCGATCTCCTCCTCGACCGTGAACCCCGCGTCGCGCAGGCGCGCCGCACCGGCGGCGACCACACGCTCGGCGTACTCGCGCAGGTCCTCTTCCGGCCGCAGCGCCCCGGACAGGTGCTTGACCGCGGGCATGCCCGTGGGCACGACCGACAGCAGCGTGACATCGACTTCGGCGCGATCGGCGCTCGCGATGAGAACGTCGCCCGCAGCGATCGCCGCCTCGCTGCCATCGGTCGCA